>WNGK01006050.1_pt1 | contig 23334 bp, 20 predicted proteins | sample 5400601 | NCBI WGS metagenome assembly WNGK01 (sample SAMN13153376, study PRJNA577476) | soil metagenome | isolation source: 60 cm soil or saprolite under Garry oak tree replicate 1 | place: USA:California | collected 2016-06-15
CCCGCCGATGATGGCTTCGTCGTCGCCGTATTTGCGGTCGCCCGCCATCGGCGTGAAGTCGCTCACCAGGGCATTGACGTAATCGAGGCAATGCGGCCGTTGCGGATGGCGCGCGACCTGCGTCTTCTGCCAGGGGGTGAGCTCGGCATAGAGTTCCTTGAGGGCCTGTGCGGCCTTGAGCTCCAGACGCGCAATCTCCTCGGCGATTTCCGCCGGATTGCCGCCCGGCTCGGCGGCGCGAAGCTCCTCGACCCTGGCTTCGAGCGCGGCGACCGGCTTTTCGAAGTCGAGGTATGTACGCATGAAGCCAACGTGCGGTTCGAGCCTATCGGGCGGCCCCCGCCGCGCGGGGGCGAAACTCGCCCGCGGGGGGAACGGAAGTCAAGAAACGGCGCCGCACCGCCGGTTCAACCTTGCCCCAGCGGATGCAGATCGCGCACCAGACTCTTGAGGCGCTCGTCGAGCACGTGAGTATAGATCTGCGTCGTCGAGATATCGGCATGGCCGAGCAGCATCTGGACCGAGCGCAAATCGGCGCCGTTCTGCAGCAAATGGCTGGCGAACGCATGCCGCAGCACATGGGGGCTCAGGGCCGCGGGCCGCAGTCCCGCGGCTGCCGCCAGCGTCTTGAGCTCGCGGGCGAAATGCTGGCGCGTCAGGTGGCCGCTCTCGCCGAACGAGGGAAACAACCACGGGCTTTTCGCCGCTTCGCCCGCGTCTCGGCGCAAGCCCAGATATTCCGCCATCGCCTGCTTGGCGGCGTCGTTCAACGGCACCAGCCGCTCCTTGCCGCCCTTGCCGCGCACCATCAGCACCCGCGCGTCGCGCGAGCCCGCCGACACCGGCAGCGCCACGAGCTCGGAGACGCGCAATCCGGTCGCGTATAGGACTTCGAGCAGGCAGATGAGCCGCACCGCGCGGAGCCTTGCGTTGAGCGGCTCGCCCGCGTGCGCGAGCCCGGCGCGGGCCGCCGCGAGCAGGCGATCGACTTCGGCGATCGACAGGATTTTCGGCAGCGGACGGCCGCGCTTCGGACCTTCGATCGCGGCGGCCGGATTGGCGGCGCGATGACCCTCGAGATAGAGAAACCGGTAGAGCTGGCGGATCGCCGAGAGCCGGCGCGCGGCCGAGGTCGGCGAAAACTTGCGCCTGGCAAGCGCGGTCAAATAGCCTCGCACGTCCTCGCTCGCGGCGCCGGCGATGGCGCCGCCGCCCGCGGCGAGATATGCGGAAAAATCCGCGAGATCCCGGGCGTAGGCCTGCAGCGTGTTCTTCGCCGCGCCGCGCTCGGCCGCGAGCATGTCGAGAAACAGCTCGATCAGCCTTGCGTCGGACAATTTTGACGACCGCGCCATGGCCAGTTCCCGACCAACGTCCCGGACCCTTGCCGCCGCGGCGGCATCAATGTGGTTTCGCCAGCCGATCTTGGGGGATCGTTACGGTGATCTCGCGCGGCTTGGGCTGGACAAAATTCGCCAGCGTGAACATCGCAGCATAAGCCAATCCGCCGAGCAGGCCCAAGACTACGAGGAGGCGCAGCAGGCTCGGCATGTCATGAACGCTCGCCCGCCCGCCACGCACCGCAATTGCCGGTCCGCCGCGGCCATCCAGGCATTCTGCTGATCCTCACGCTTTCCGCCCGGGCACGCTGCTGCCCCGGGGGAGCGCCAAACCGTTGCTCCGCGAATATTCCCGTAACCACCATGTTCGGGCACAACTGGCAAGTGGCTCGACGTCGGGTGTATAGGAGTTTCGGGCGTGGCGGCGCTCCCTATAATCGTCCTATCCTGCGCTCCGCCATGCAAAAGGGGATGATCGCCTCGCCGTCGGAAGCCACGCTCGTCGCGGCGCTCGGAAGACGCTCGATCGTGCTCATCGGAATGATGGGGGCGGGAAAATCGTCCATCGGGCGCCGGCTCGCCGCCCGGCTCGGCATTCCCTTCGTGGACGCCGATGCGGAAATCGAGGCCGCCGCCGGCATGACCATCGAGGACATATTCGCCAATTACGGCGAGGATTCCTTCCGTTCCGGCGAGACGCGGGTGATCGCACGCCTGCTCGATGCGGGACCGCAGGTGCTGGCGACGGGAGGCGGCGCATTCATGAACCCGGAAACTCGCGGCATCATTCGCCGCAACGCGATTTCGGTGTGGCTGAGGGCGGATTTCGACGTGCTGTTTCGGCGCGTGAAGCGCCGCAACGATCGACCGCTGCTCAAGACCGCGGATCCGGCGGAAACGCTGCGGCAGCTCATGGCCGAGCGGGATCCGATCTACGCCCAGGCGGACGCCAGCGTGCACTCCCGGGAAGTGCCGCACGAGATGATCGTCGAGGAGATCCTGGCGGCGCTTGCCGACCGGCTGGAACTCGGCGAGGGGCCGGACGGCGTTCTCCGACAGGACAAGAAATCGTCATGACGGCTCCCGTGCGTTCGAGCGAACCGGCCGCCGTCCACGTGGCGCTCGGCGCTCGCGGTTATGACGTCATCATCGGCCGCGGAGCTCTCGCCGGACTGGGCGAGCGGATAGCGGCGCTGAGGCCCGGCGCGTCGGCGGCCATCGTCACCGATTCCACCGTGGCTTCGCATCACCTCTCCGCCGCCGAGGCGGCGCTGCAACGGGCGGGCATCCGTTCCACGCATTTGGTCGTGCCGGCGGGCGAAAGCTCGAAGAGCTGGAGCGTGCTCGAGCAGGTCTGCGAAGATCTGATCGCGGCCCGCATCGAGCGCGGCGACGTGGTCGTGGCGCTCGGCGGCGGCGTCATCGGCGATCTTGCCGGCTTCGCGGCGGCGATCGTGCGGCGCGGACTCGAGGTCGTTCAGGTGCCGACGACGCTGCTTGCCCAGGTCGATTCCGCGTTCGGCGGCAAGACCGCGATCAATTCGCGCCAGGGCAAGAATTTGATCGGCGTCTTCCACCAGCCGAGCCTGGTGGTGGCGGATACGGCGCTGCTCGACACGCTTCCGGCTCGCGTTTTTCGGGCGGGCTATGCCGAGGTCGTCAAGTACGGCCTGATCAACGACGCGGGGTTTTTCGCCTGGCTCGAAGCGAACTGGCGCGAGGTGTTCGCAAGAACTCCGGCGCGCGAGCACGCGATCACGACCAGCTGCCGCGCCAAAGCCGCGATCATCGTCCGCGACGAGCGCGAATCGGGCGAGCGGGCCCTGCTCAATCTCGGCCACACGTTCGCACACGCCTTGGAGGCCGCGGCCGGATTTTCCGATCGCCTGCTCCATGGCGAAGCGGTCGCCATCGGGCTCGCGCTTGCCTTCGCGTTCTCCGCCCGGCTGGGGCTGCTGCCGCAAGGCGAGGCCGAGCGCGTTGCGCGGCATCTTGCGACGGTGGGTCTGCCGACGCATCCCGCCGCGGTCCCCGGCGGCCCCGTGGGAGCGGACGGGCTCATGGAGCGCATGGCCCAGGACAAGAAGGTGCGCCGCGGGAAGCTCACCTTCATCCTCGCGCGCGGCATCGGCGCGAGCTTCGTCGCCGCCGACATCGATCCCGCACAGGTCCGCGCCTTTCTGGCCGAGAAGCTCGAACAGCCATGAACCTTCAGGACTGGCTCGCCATCCTCATCGTTCTGGTCTGCGTCTTGCTCTCGTTTTTCTTCGCCGCGAGCGAGACGGCGCTCACCGCTTCTTCGCGGGCGCGCATGCTGCGGCTCGAGAAGCAGGGCAACCAGCGGGCCGCGATCGTCAATCGCCTGCTGCAGGCGCGGGAGCGGTTCATCGGCGCATTGCTGCTGGGCAACAACGCCGCCAACGTTGCCGCATCGGCGCTGGCCACGGGAATATTCCTGGCGTGGTTCGGCGAGGTGGGGGTGATCTATGCGACCGTCTTCATGACCGTGCTGCTGGTGGTGTTCGCCGAAGTCCTGCCCAAGACCGCCGCCATCAATGCGCCCGATCGCATCGCGTTGATGGTCGCCAAGCCGATCGAATGGGTGGTGCGCCTGTTCGGCCCGGTGCTCATGGCGATCGAGGCCCTGGTGCGCTGGATTCTGTCCCTCGTCGGGATCCGCGTCGGCGAGCATCTGCCGATCCTCTCCGCGCACGAAGAGCTGCGCGGCGCGGTCGATCTCCTGCATCGCGAAGGCGGCGTGGAGAAGCTCGATCGCGACATGTTCGGAGGCTTGCTCGACCTGCCCGAGCTCGAGGTTTCCGACGTGATGGTCCATCGCACCGAAATGATCATGGTGGACGTCGGCCAGCCGACCGAGGAGATCGTGCGCGAGGTGCTCGCCGCGCCGGTGACCCGGGTGCCGTTGTGGCGGGACAGCCCGGAAAACATCATCGGGATCCTGCACGCCAAGGATCTGCTGCGCGCGATCCAGGCCGCCGGGGGCGATCTGTCCCGGGTGGACGTCGCCGCGGTCGCGCTGCCGCCCTGGTTCGTGCCGGACACCACGCCGCTGGCCGAGCAGCTCAAGGCGTTTCGGCGCCGCAAGACTCCCTTCGCGCTCGTCGTCGACGAATACGGCGAGGTCATGGGTCTGGTCACGCTCGAGGATATTCTCGAGGAGATCGTCGGCGACATCGAGGACGAGCACGACGTCGCGGTTCCCGGCGTGAAGCTCCAGGTGCTGCGCCGCGACCGCAACCGCATCACCGGATTGCGAATCACCCCGCTCGGCCGCAGGCCGCAGCAACCGGCGCGGGCCTTGTGAGGGTCACGCGAGCCCCGCTCGGCGAACGGCACTACGACGGTGGAACCCCATCCGGTGTAAATAGCTCTTGCTGACAAGGAGGGAAGCGGTCATACCTATACACGTAGTGGTCGTGGGGTGGGCGGAATGGCAGTGAACCCGCTTGATATCATTGCCAAGGGGATGAAGATCAATCCCCGAATCACGCGCATCCTGTTTCCGGCGGTTGTGCTTATTGCCTGTGTCGCTTTGATCGGCCAGTTAGTTAAGGACCCCACTACCGCGATAATCGGCGGCATACTGGTTATCGTAGGTGCGGTGGTACTGATCGTCGTTGCGGCTATTGCCGCACAGCAAATCGGTCCTATTGCGATCTGGTTTTGTAGGTTCGTTGCGCTCTTTTTCGTTGCGATATCGTTGACGCTTTTCACCGCCTGGGCGGCAGACTTTCCCAAACCGTTGCCTTGTTTGATCAATCCGATGAGCCCATGCAATCGAATTCCGGTCGATCCGCGAGCCGTAGTCGGACCCACCTGCCTGAAGCCGGACGAGAAATTGCCAAGCGGGTCATGCGGGCAAGCTGATGGAAATTACGCAGTCGTCAATGTTCGTTGGAATGATCCCGATGGCGGGCTGAACGTACGTGCTAGTCCCGATCTCAAGAGTGTAGTGGTGGGGGTGCTTCCACCGAACGCCACGGAGCTCATCGTCGGCACGTGTGATTCAGGTTGGTGTCAGGTCCAGTGCAAAAACCTGAAAGGGTGGGCTCGTGATCGATATCTATCCTTGCGCTCCGGTGTCTCTTACGTGGTAACGGGTATCAGCCAAGCCGCCCTGGGCTTGACGGTACGCAACGGGCCTGATCAAACGTGCAGCGCGGTGGAATCCATTCCATACGACGGTAAAGACGTGATCCTGCACATTTGCCAGGTAAGTCCGAGCGGCGGCTCACGGTGGTGCCTTGTCACGCATCACGGGCACTCTGGCTGGGTTCCCTTGGAACACCTGACACCCCAAGACTAGTGTTGGGACACTCGCCGGCCCGCGTCTCATGCCCGTTCGTGCGCGTCCGGCATGCACGAAGCGCGCGCCGCTGGTTTTCTCTGGAGCCGGACAGCCGGGATAGGTAGTGCTTGTAATTCCTGGTGCTGTCGCCTTGCATGAAGATCCGCTGCTCCTCTAGAGTGTTATTTGCAAGGCAAATCCGAGCCCGAACCTATGAGTGAACACATGGCTATTCGTATCAGCAGCGCGCGTCTCCGTCCTCTGCTATTCAGTTTCGCAGTTCTCACCGGGCTGGTTCCGAACTTCGCCGCGAGTGATCCACCGACCAGCGAGCACGGCCGGGTTCTGCCTATTAGCTCGGCTCTATGCGAGGATATGAAGCTCCATCATGTATTGAATCCGAGAGCTCCCGTAGGCTGCGAACGCCTGAAGTTGATCAAGTTCGAGTATTTCGGTTTCGATGGGCGATCTCACGACGACGGTGAGATGGTCATTATGGATGCGACCGCCGGGCACGTCCTCGGCATTTTCGATGCATTGCGCAGCATGCAGTTCCCTATCGCGAAAGCGAGATTGATGAACAATTACGACGGCAACGACGACGCATCCATGGCCGACAACAACACCTCCGCTTTCAACGTCCGTGAAATTGCCGGCGGAGGCGCGGTGTCGCTCCACGCCTATGGGTTAGCCATCGATATCAATCCGATCCAGAATCCATACGCAAAACGCTCGGGAAGAACATTGACGTTCAGCCCACCAGCCGGCGCCGCCTATGCCAACCGGCTCAACGAACGTCCCGGCAAGGCCGTTCGCCCGGGGATGGCGGAAGCGGTAATCGATGTGTTCGCCGAAAATGGCTTTCTGATCTGGGGAGGATATTGGGACGATCCGATCGATTACCAGCACTTTCAGGTAAGTCGCGGTCTCGCTCAGCAGCTTGCGCAAATGCCTGCTGCACAGGCGCAGGCACTATTCGAAGAGCGCATCCAGCGGTACCGCCGCTGCCGTAGCGCGGCGGACCAAGGACGGGCAAGCCGCCTCCATTGCATCACGGCCGAGCGTTCCGATAGCCGCGACAGTGAATGGGAGTGATCGCCGCCGGCGGACGACGAAGGCATCTGACGTCCAGTGGCGACAATCATCAATTCGTATCCTCGTCGAACATCAATCCGTATCCTCGTCGAATCTCGAGCTCGGACTACCCGCTTCCGAGTTCAGGAGCCTGAGTTGCTCGACCGCTCTAGCTTGGACTCTGCGCGGGAGGTCATCCCGCGCAGCCCTGTTCACTTGTTCGTTGGCGCGCTTTGTGATCGATTTCGGCGTGATCTGCAGAATCGCGTGGATTTTGCGAGTGCCGGTGTCGGGCGCCGCGCTCTGTTGTGCAATGGTGCGCAGATCTTCGCCGAACTTGTTCTGCACTTCTTTGGTGTAGGCGGCGGCGAGCTGCGGGTTCTTTTTCTCCACGGCCAGGGTTGCGCTCGCCAGAAGCTTCAATACTTCGCCGCTTCTCGCACGCGCCCGCATGTATTCACCTACCGCGGCTTTCAGCTCTTCCTCGTCCTGCTGCACCTCTTTCCGCTTGGCCTCAAAGTGCCAGTATACCGGTGTAAACACGCGGCCAACGCGCGGCCCATCGGGTCCCCTGCGGATGACACAACAGTCCCGCCGTGTTCCAGCCTTGAGACGTGGAAATTTCGATCGATTGGCGCTGGAACTGATCGCGTCAGGACAGTAGCTCGACGTGGATTTGGTGGGCGGCTTCTCGCCTTCGGCGAACGGACACATTTCCCCCTTGAAGTATGCCCACCTTTCGTTCAGTCCAGCCGGCTCGGAACTCTGAGCAGAGAAATATTTGAACCCGACCACTTGGTTCGGGACATACTTTGACACCTCCTTCTGGTCGCGCGTGAGAAATGAGAGGAAGACGACGGAATGGCCGGACCCTTTCTTCTTGCCTGTCGTAGTGATTCGATCTCGGTCGAAGCTGATCAGGTCACCGGGGCGCGCATCTTCGAATTTTACGCCGTCGTCTCCCAGACCGAATTTCTCAAGCGCTATTGACATCCCATGTTCCGAATGAAAATTGTTGATATCTTTCCTGATGCCCGGCCAAATGTCGGTCTGGTCTTTGATGTTGCTCAATGGCTTGGATTCCAGATAGTTGTACGCAAAGAGATGAGCCTTCAGTTGTGACCATTGCGTACTGTTCCAGGAATTGGCTGGGATTATCTTTTCCGGCGACCAACGGCCCTTCGTATCCGCCGCGTAAAGATTGATTGCCTCTAGCAGGGTCTCGGTAACGGCTGCATTGCACATCGTCTTAGGTTTCATCCGTTTGCTTGCATAGATTGCTGCAGGCTCGTCGCCATAATTTAGATCTTTTGTAAAATATCCATTTTTGTCGTAACCTTGATTGGCGCGATTGGGATCGGACTTCAGTTTTTCGTACGCGCGTATCATGTATGTGTTGAAGTACCTTGGTTCTGCAGCGCACGCGTTGCCGCCGATGCAGACCGACAACAGTACGCCGGCCGCTGAGAGGGATAAGGTGCGAGACATGGCCTCCTCCTTTGGGGCGTCCAGGTCGGTCTGACCGGGATACCCGTATGCATTGTACGCTCGTGACGCTTCGTGCTCTGTGAGCGAGTTCACACAGATCCGAGTGATCTGTGCCGCGCCAGACGCTAACACCGGACGCAAACCCTTTTGCCTCCATGGCATGCATGCGGGCAGCCCCGTTTGAGGTTCGGCGATCCCGCCGGCCATTCGCCCCTCGGGTCCAGCCCGGACCCGCAGGCGTTCCGGAGTCAGGGTCAGGCCGGCCCTTCGTCGGGAGCCGCGGCGTGGATGGCGAGCGCGTGCACGCCGCCGCCTAGCTCGGCGGCGAGCGCGGCGTTGATCATGCGGTGGCGCTCCAGCCGGCTCTTCCCCCGGAACGCCTCCGACACGATATACAGGCGGAAATGGCTCTCGCCGCCCGGCCGGTGACCGGCATGGCCTTCGTGCTGGTGGGATTCGTCGATCACCCGCACGCTTTCCGGAGCGAAAGCTTCGGTCAACTTTCGTGTGATGAGGTCGGAAAGCCGCATGGCCTCGGCTTAAGCGCCCGAATTTGGCCGGTCAATGGCCGGTTTTACCCTCGCCCGGAGCATAATGAGGGGTGATTCCGGTCTCCGCCACGGCACAAAAGCCGACCCATGCCCATTCAACCGCTTGCGGGTGACAGTGTCCGTTTCGCATAATCGGTAGCCATGAAGTTCGACTCGCCGCTGTTCGACCGCATCCGGGTCAAGCCCGCAGAGGACCGCCGCCCGCAACCGGGCTATCCGGCCTGCGATTGGCCCGGTTGCCGCGAGGACGCCACCCATCGGGCGCCCAAGGGGCGCCTGCGCGCGGGCGAATATTGGCGCTTCTGCCTTCATCACGTGCGCGACTACAATCATTCCTACAATTTTTTTGCCGGAATGAGCGAAGACGCGATTGCCCGATATCAGAAGGAGGCCGTTACCGGCCATCGTCCGACCTGGAAGATCGGGGTCAACGGCAAGCGCGCCGCCGCGCAGGCGCCGCAGAACGGAAACTGGCAATTCTTCGCGGACGATCCGTTCGGATTGTTCCAGGACGGGAGCGCTGCGCGGTTCCAGGCGGAGCGCAATGCATCCGAGGGCCGCGTCGTGCGCAATGCCGAACGCAAGGCGCTCGACGTGCTCGGACTGGAACCGAGCGCGAGCTCCACCGATATCAAGGCGAGGTTCAAGGTCCTGGTGAAACGTCATCATCCCGACGCCAACGGCGGCGATCGCTCCTGCGAGGACCAGTTGCGGGACATCATTCAGGCCTACAATTATCTGAAGTCCGTAGGCTGGTGCTGATTCGGGCGGCGGGGTTCCGTTCGGCGGGGTATTCCCGCCGGTTTACGGCGTGGCCGGAGCCGTGCGGCCGAACCGAAGCGGATCTCGGCGCGTTCCGGGACACGGAGGCAGAATGAACAATATCGCGACCCAGGAACCCACGGGGCTGCCGGACATGAAAGTGTCGATCCGGCAGGTGTTCGGCATCGACAGCGATCTGCAGGTGCCGGCCTATTCCGAGCCGGACGAGCACGTTCCGGACGTGGATGCGGATTATCGCTTCGATCGCCCGACCACGCTGGCCATCCTGGCCGGATTCGCCAAGAACCGCCGGGTCATCGTCACCGGCTATCACGGCACCGGGAAATCCACGCACATCGAGCAGGTCGCGGCGCGCCTGAATTGGCCGTGCGTGCGCGTCAATCTCGACAGCCACATCAGCCGCATCGATCTGATCGGCAAGGACGCGATCGTCATCCGCGACGGCCTGCAGGTCACCGAATTCCGCGACGGCATTCTGCCGTGGGCGATTCAGCACAACGTCGCGCTGGTGTTCGACGAATACGACGCCGGCCGTCCCGACGTGATGTTCGTGATCCAGCGCGTGCTCGAAGTCTCGGGCAAGCTCACGCTGCTCGATCAGAACAAGGTGATCAGGCCGCATCCGGCATTCCGGCTGTTCGCGACCGCCAACACCATCGGGCTGGGCGACACCACCGGTCTCTATCACGGCACCCAGCAGATCAACCAGGGCCAGATGGACCGCTGGTCGATCGTGACCACGCTCAATTATCTGCCGCACGACAACGAGGTCGATATCGTGCTGGCCAAGGCGCGGTCGTACCGCACGGCGGAGGGACGTGACACCGTCAGCAAGATGGTGCGCGTCGCGGACCTCACGCGCAATGCCTTCATGAACGGCGACATCTCCACGGTGATGAGCCCGCGCACCGTGATCACCTGGGCGGAGAATGCGGATATCTTCAGCGATCTCGGTTTTGCGTTCCGCGTCACCTTTCTCAACAAGTGCGACGAGCTGGAGCGGCCGATCGTCGCCGAATTCTATCAGCGCTGCTTCAACACCGAGCTTCCGGAGTCCTCGGTGAACGTCGCGCTGAGCTGAATTTGCCTCTCCCGCGGGCAGCGCGAGCGCCATGAGCTCCAATTCCAAGGGCAAGCATCCCGCCCGAGAGGCTCCGACCGAGCCGTTCAAGCGCGCGGTTGCCGGCTGTCTTCGCGCCATCGCCAAGCGGCCCGAGCTCGAGGTCGGATTCGCCGCCGAGCGTCCGGGACTTGCCGCCGGCAAGGCGCGATTGCCCGAACCGCCGCGCAAGCTCAGCGGACGCGAGGCCGCGATCGTCCGCGGCCATGCCGATTCGATCGCGCTTCGGCTTGCCTGCCACAATCCCGCGGTGCACCGCCGGCTGATGCCGGGCGGGCAGCAGGCCCGCGCGGTGTTCGAATCGGTCGAGCAGGCCCGGGTCGAAGCCATCGGGGCGCGCCGCATGGAGGGAGTGGCGCGCAACCTCGCGGCGATGCTGGACGACCGCTTTCATCGCGGCAAGTTCGACGACATCACCGACCGTGCCGACGCCCCGATCGAGGATGCGGTGGCCCTGATGGTGCGCGAACGGCTCACCGGCCTCGCGCCGCCTCCCGCTGCCAGAAAGCTCGTGGACCTGTGGCGTCCCTGGGTCGAGGATCGGGCCGGCCGCGATCTCGATCGCCTCGGCAAGCTGGTCGAGGATCAACGCCGTTACGGCGACGTCGTGCATGATCTGCTGGATTCCCTCGAAATGGGGGAGGAGCGCAGTCACGATTCCGAGGAGGACGAGCAGGAGAGCCGCGACCAGGATCTGCGGCCTGACGAGACGGGCGACGACGGTCGAGCCAAGGAGTCGGATGACGCCGAGGGCATGAGCGTCGAGGAGGCGGAGGTTGCCGTCGAGGAGCTGCCGGAAGGCGCCGCCGAGGCGGCCGACGCTGCGAGCGCCGACATGCCGGACAATGCCGACATGAGCGACGCCGAAACGGCAAGCGAGCCGTGGCGTCCGCGCCATTCCGGGCTGAACGAGCCGCGCGGGCCGGATTACCGCGCCTTCACCGCCAAATTCGACGAGATCGTCGCGGCGGAGGATCTGTGCGAGCCGGAAGAGCTCGATCGGCTGCGCGGCTATCTCGACAAGCAGCTGTCGCATTTGCAGGGGGTGGTCGCCCGGCTCGCCAACCGCCTGCAGCGCCGGCTGATGGCGCAGCAGAGCCGCGCCTGGGAGTTCGATCTCGAGGAAGGGGTGCTGGATCCGGCGCGCCTTTCCCGGGTGATCGTCGATCCGCTGCATGCATTGTCCTTCAAGCACGAGAAGGACACGAATTTCCGCGACACCATCGTCACGTTGCTGCTCGACAATTCCGGCTCGATGCGCGGGCGGCCGATTACGGTGGCGGCGACCTGTGCGGATATTCTGGCGCGCACGCTGGAGCGTTGCGGGGTCAAGGTGGAGATCCTCGGCTTCACGACCCGGGCCTGGAAGGGCGGTCAATCGCGCGAGGCGTGGCTCGCCGCCGGTAAGCCGGCCAACCCGGGCCGGCTCAACGATCTGCGCCATATCGTCTACAAGGCCGGCGATGCGCCGTGGCGGCGCGCGCGCAAGAACCTCGGGCTGATGATGCGTGAGGGGTTACTCAAGGAGAACATCGACGGCGAGGCGCTCGACTGGGCGCACAAGCGCCTGCTCGGCCGCGCCGAAACCCGCAAGATCCTGATGATGATTTCCGACGGCGCGCCGGTCGACGATTCGACGCTTTCGGTCAACCCCGGCAATTATCTCGAGCGGCACCTGCGCTGGGTCATCGAGGATATCGAGACGCGGTCGCCGGTGGAGCTGATCGCCATCGGGATCGGCCATGACGTGACCCGCTACTATCGCCGCGCCGTCACGATCGTCGACGCGGAGGAACTGGGCGGGGCGATGACCGATAAGCTGGCCGAGCTGTTCGATGAAGCGGCGCCTGCGGAACCGCGTCTGCCCAACCCGCGCCGGCGCGTGGCGTGAGAGCCCGGGCGTTCTCCCCGCAAGCGGGGAGAGGTTAGCCGGCGGCGCGCTTCTTGGCGATCTGGCGCTTGAGCACGAGCACCTTCGGGGCCAATTGCTCGTCCTTGGCCTTGGCCAGGAAAGCATCGAGCCCGCCGCGATGATCGATGGACTTCAGCGCGTTCGCCGAGACCCGCAGATGCACCGAGCGACCGAGCGCATCGGACATCAGGGTGACGCTGCACAAATTGGGCAGGAAGCGACGCTTGGTCTTGCGGTTGGAATGGCTCACCTTGTGACCGGTCTGCGGAATTTTTCCGGTCAGGTCGCAGCGGCGGGACATGGCTTGAAACTCCGTCTCGGCGGAACTCCGAATCCGAGCTCCGCCATTGGTTCCTTGGACCCGAGTCGGAGATCCGACTTGCAGGCGAGCGCTCAGCCAAACCCGAAGAGCCCGGAAAGGTCGCGGACGTATTGGCATCGCCACCGCCGACCGTCAAGGCGAGCGAAGCGGAGCCGCGGACATCACAGATTCGACGCATTCGGAGGCGATCAGCACGCCGGCCAGGGCCCGCGCGAATCTGGCGGCCGAAACAGGCACCGCATGCGTCTTCCCCAAAAGAGACGTTCGGCGATGGGCGGGGCATGCCGCCCCGCCTGGCGGATCGGGCTTCTGAGCGCGGTCTTGGGCTCGACGCTCGCGATCGCCGGGCCGGTGCTCGCCCAGGCGCAGGGCAGGCTCGAGGCCCGCTATACGGCGACGCTCGCCGGGATCCCGATCGGCAAGGGCGCATGGACCGTCGAGATTCGCGAGCACCAATACTCGGCCGTGGCCGATGGCCGCGTGACCGGGCTGATGCGGGCGATCACCCGGGGCGACGGCACCGCCACGGGCGAGGGCGCCATGGCAGGAGGTCGTCTGGTGCCGGCGGCCTATGTGGCGCATACCGGCTACGATCACCGCAGTTCCGAGGTGCGCATGACCTTGAGCTCCGGCACGGTGACGGATCTCGTTGCCGAGCCGGTGGCGGCGAGCCCGGATCGAATACCGTTGACCGAAGCGCACCGCCACGGCGTCGTCGACCCGATGAGCGCCGCGCTCATTGGCGTCTCCGGCAGCGGCGAGGTGTTGTCGCCCGAGGCCTGCCGGCGCACGCTGCCGATCTTCGACGGCTATCAGCGGTTCGATTTGGTGCTGTCCTTCAAGCGCATGGACGAGGCCAGGGCAGAGCACGGTTATCAAGGTCCGGTCGTGGTTTGCAGCGTGGCGTATCGACCGATCGCCGGACACCGCCCGGGCCGGTTCGCGATCAAATATCTGATGGAGCAGCGCGACATCGAGATTTGGTACGCGCCGATCGCCGGCACGCGCGTGCTCGCGGCGTTCCGCTTGTTGGTGCCGACGCTGATCGGGCCGGCGATGCTGCAGGCCACCCAGTTCACGACCGCGGTTTCCGCCTCTCGAGCCGGCACGAGCCTGCCGGACGCCAAGACCCAGTAGAGCTGCGACGGAATGTAACGGTTGACAACGAGTTTTGGCGGCGCCGCGGGGTTGACTCTGCCGGGATCGTGTGATGCGGGCAGGGGTTAACGGCCGATCGGGATCAAGGCCTCACGAGGGGCGCACCGGCACCCCATGTAGTGGGGCAAGCCGCGTGGGTCACCACATATGGAGAGAACGAAATCCGAAATCGACCGAGTCAGCGATTCGGCCGCGTTTCGTTCGGGACTCGTTCCAAGGCTTAACGGCAGCGCGCATTCCGTCGCATCGTGAGACAGATCGCGAAAGCGAGGCGGGTTGCAAACGCCTCTATTCCGAAACCTCGCCTGCAAACCAACATGCCCTGGGCACGAGACTTGAGAGGAATGCGGCTTCCCGAACCAAGTCGCTCTCGCGCGGTTGAGAGCCGCATGGCCGCTGACGAGCGGTTCGACCGCGCACATTTGCCATGAGCTTTGCATTTCCCACGAGCTCGAACCGTGACGTTCGCGCCCGCGGCGTCGGCGTGACCGCGGTGCTCGGGCCGACCAACACCGGCAAGACCCATCTGGCGATCGAGCGGATGCTGGCGCATTCGTCGGGGATGATCGGGCTGCCGCTGCGGCTCCTCGCACGCGAGGTCTACAACAAAATCGTCGGCACGATGGGCGAGCGAGCGGTCGCGCTCGTCACCGGCGAAGAGAAGATCAAGCCGGCAAATCCGCGGTTCTGGGTCTCCACCGTGGAAGCCATGCCGCGCGATCTCGATGTCGCGTTTCTGGCGGTGGACGAAATTCAGCTCGGCGCGGATCTGGAGCGCGGGCATGTGTTCACGGATCGGATGCTGCACCGGCGCGGCCGGGAGGAAACTCTCCTGCTGGGCGCCGCCACCATGCGGCAGATCGTGGAAAAGCTGTTGCCCGGCGCCAACATCGTGAGCCGGCCGCGGCTCTCGCTCCTCACCCACGCGGGCGAGAAGAAGATCACACGTCTGCCGCGGCGTTCGGCCATCGTCGCGTTCTCGTCCGAGGAAGTCTACGCGATCGCCGAGCTGATCCGCAGGCAGCGCGGCGGCGCGGCGGTGGTGCTGGGCGCGCTTTCGCCGCGCACGCGCAACGCACAAGTCGAGCTCTATCAGGCCGGCGAGGTCGATTATCTGGTCGCCACCGATGCCATCGGCATGGGGTTGAACCTGGATGTCGACCACGTCGCGTTTGCTTCCGACCGCAAGTTCGACGGCTATCAGTTCCGGCGGCTCAATCCGGCGGAACTCGCGCAGATCGCCGGACGCGCCGGACGCGCATCGCGCGACGGAACCTTCGGTACCACCGGCCGTTGTCCGCCGTTCGAGCCGGAATTGGTCCGGGCGCTGGAGAGTCATCGGTTCGAGCCGGTCAAAGTGCTGCAATGGCGCAACACGGACCTGGATTTTTCCTCGTTGGGAGCCCTGCAGGCCTCGCTCGCCGCCAATCCGGTCGAGACCGGGCTGACGCGGGCTCCCGTCGCCGAGGACGTGCTGGTACTCGAACATGCCGGTCGCGATCCCGAGGTCCGCGAGGTTGCCAACGGCGCCCGCGCGATCGAACGGCTTTGGGAGGTCTGTCAGGTTCCGGATTACCGCAAGATCGCGCCGGCGACCCACGCCGAGCTGGTCGTGACGCTCTATGGATTTCTGGCCAGAGAGGATAGGATTCCGATCGACTGGTTCGCCCGGCAAGTCGCACAGGCGGACCGCACCGATGGCGATATCGACACGCTGTCGACGCGCATCGCGCATATCAGGACCTGGACCTTTGCGGCCAATCGCGTGGACTGGCTTGCCGATCCCGAGCACTGGCAGGGGGTAACGCGCGGCATCGAGGACAAGCTCTCCGACGCTCTGCACCAGCGGCTGATCGAGCGCTTCGTCGATCGCCGGACCAGCGCGCTGGTGAGGCGGCTGAGAGAAAACGCCATGCTGGAGACCGAAATCACCAAGACCGGCGAGGTCGTGGTCGAGGGCCACGCCATCGGCCGGCTCGCCGGGTTTCAGTTCGCGGCCGATCCTGCGGCCGCCGGACCGGAAGCCAAGGCGTTGCGCGCCGCCGCCCAAAAGGCTCTGGCCGGCGAGATCGACAATCGGGCGCATCGGCTGCAATCGGCGGCGGACGACCAGTTCGTGCTGGCTTCCGACGGAGCGATCCGCTGGACCGGCGAGCCGGTCGCCAAGCTCATTGCCGGCGAGGACGTGCTGCATCCGCGCGTCCGCCTGATCGCGGACGAGCGCCTGACCGGCGCCTCGCGCGACGCCGTGCAGAGCCGGCTCGAATTATGGCTCAAGGTCCACGTCGAAAAACTGCTTGGGCCGCTGTTTGGGCTCGCCGGCGCCGAGGACGTGACCGGAATTGCCCGCGGGGTGGCGTTTCAGCTCGTCGAATCTCTCGGCGTGCTGGAGCGTCACAAGATCGCCGACGAAGTCAAGACGCTCGACCAGGCCGCCCGCGCCACGCTGCGGAAATACGGGGTGCGCTTCGGCGCATACCACCTGTATGTACCGGCGCTGCTCAAGCCCGCCCCGCGGGTTCTTGCCGCGCAGCTGTGGGCGATCAAGCACGCGGATCCCGAGCTCAAGGGCGCCGACACGTTCCCGGGTCTCGCCGCCAACGGCCGCACTTCGGTCCCGGTCGACAAGGAGCTGCCCAAATCGCTGTACCGCGTGGTCGGTTACCGGGTCTGCGGCGAGCGCGCGGTGCGGGTGGATATTCTCGAGCGGCTCGCGGACCTGATCCGTCCGCTGCTGGCTTGGCGTCCCGGCAATCCGGGCGCCAAGCCTCCCGGCGCGGTCGACGGCTCCGGCTTCGTCGTGACTGGATCCATGACCTCGCTGACGGGGACCTCGGGCGAAGATTTCGCCTCGATCCTGCGTTCGCTCGGGTATCGAATGGAGCAACGACCCAAGCCGCCGGAGTCGGTCCCGAACGCGCCGCAGCCATCGGAATCGAACCCGGACGAGCCTGCAACGGGCCGCAGCGTGACGCCGACGCCGGCGCACGGACCTCCGAAGCGCCCGTACTCGAGGCGCCCAATCTGGCGGAGCCCGCGGTTCCCGCTGTTGCCGCGGCACGGCCCGACGGCAGTCCTTTTGGCACCGAGGAAATCATCGAAGTGTGGCGGCCCGGTCGCCCCGAGCATCGTCGCGGCGATCGCGCCCGGCCCCGCGGTCCGCGCCGGCGCGAGCGCACCGGCGAGCGCCGCGATTCCGTCACTGCGGCTGGTCCAGCCGAGCGTTCCCAACCGCAAACGCCAGCGCTTGCGGAGAAGGCCGGGGGCGGGACGCCGGGTCCGCGGCAGCGCCGGCCCGAGCGGGAAAAGCCGCGGAGCCCATCGGGTCAGCCGAGAAGCGAAGCCAAGGAGCGGCGCGAACGGGCGCCCGACCCGAACTCCCCGTTTGCCAAGCTCGCCGCGCTCAAGGCGCAGCTGGAAGCCGCCAGCAAGGAGCGTCCATGAGCCGATGCGGCCAGGCAACGCGCCCTGCTTGTTCGGCGCCTGCCAGTGAATATTTACGATAGGCAGGCCGATTGATCGACCGCCAGCGAATCGACAAATGGCTGTGGCACAGCCGTGTCGTGCGCACCCGGGCGGCCGCGGCCGATCTTGCCGCATCCGGCCACGTTCGGGTGAACGGATCGAGAGTGAAGGCGCCGAGCCGGATGCTGCGCTTGGGAGACGTGGTGACGGTTTCGCTCTATCAGGGCATCCGGGTGCTGAAGGTGGCGGGCTTTGCCGGCCAGCGCGGGTCCGGCGAGGCGGGACGGCTGCTGTACGAGGAATTGAGTGTGAACGCGGGAGGCGGCAAGCCGATCGGGCACGAACGGGCCTAAATCGGTTCAAACGGATACCGTACCGAGCAGAGTGAGCCCGCTTGTCCTATCTCTTGCGCCGCACCTGAGCCTGGGCTAGCACCGGCGTGGACGCCGGACCGGAGCCGCAATGACCTACGTCGTCAACGAATCCTGTATCAAATGCAAATACATGGATTGCGTCGAGGTCTGCCCCGTGGATTGCTTCTACGAGGGCGAGAACATGCTCGTAATCCATCCCGACGAGTGCATCGATTGCGGGGTCTGCGAGCCCGAATGCCCGGTCGACGCGATCAAGCCGGACACCGAGCCCGGCCTGGAGAAGTGGCTGAGCCTCAACGCGGAATTCGCCAAGGCCTGGCCCAATATCACGGTCAAGAGGGATCCCCCTGCCGACGCCAAGGAATGGGAGGGGGTGTCGGGCAAAGAGCAGCATTTTTCCCCGAATCCCGGAACCGGGGACTGATCCGTGCCGTTTTCGCCACGATCCACGGTGTTAACCGATATCCGGGATTTGGCGGTTTGGCGCTGAAAAATCCGTTTTGCAGTGCCGCAAAGCATTGATTTTTGCGGCAAATGTGATATATAGCTGCCAAACATGAAGCCCGAGGCGCTCCCCGTGGGGAGCGTATTTTTTCGGGACGACTTTCGAGGAACCGCCGAAGAGGAGCGTGAACATCCACGCGCGAGCTGTGGCAGGAAAAGCACGTCAACGTCCGAAGAAGGGTACTGCGCGAAAGGCTGCCGCCGGCATCCGGCGGGGCACAGCCGTTTCGTCGCGAAGCACCGCTCGTCCCGCTGCACGCAAGGCCAAGACCGTGGCTCGCAACAAGGCCAATAAAGGAGCTCCGAGCGGCATGATTGCAAAGAACAAGAAGGCCTCGCGTCCGATCCAGCGTACGCCCGAGCCGGTCCAGGTCCTGCCCGAGCGTGCGGCTCCGCGCGCGACCCAGCGGCAGGGCTTCAAGACCACCGAGTTCATCGTCTACCCGGCCCACGGCGTCGGCCAGATCGTCGCGATCGAGGAGCAGGAGGTCGCGGGCTACAAGCTCGAGCTGTTCGTCATCAATTTCGTCAAGGACAAGATGACGCTGCGGGTGCCGACCGCAAAGATCGCCTCCGTCGGCATGCGCAAGCTCGCCGAGCCGCCGATCGTGAAGCGCGCGCTCGAGACCCTCAAGGGCCGCGCCCGGATCAAGCGCACCATGTGGTCGCGCCGGGCCCAGGAATACGAGGCGAAGATCAACTCCGGGGATATCGTCGCGATCGCCGAAGTGGTGCGCGACCTGTTCCGGTCGGAATCGCAGCCCGAGCAGTCCTATAGCGAGCGCCAGCTCTACGAAGCGGCGCTCGACCGGCTCTCGCGGGAGATCTCCGCGGTCCAGCGCATCACCGAGACCGAGGCCATCAAGGAGATCGAGGCGGCGCTTGCCAAGGGTCCGCGTCGCGGTCCCAAGCCGGAAGGCGAGGCCGCCGAGGCGCTGGTCGAAGACGAAGCGGCCTGATCGGCAATCCCATCGAATGCACAAAGGCCCGGCCGTTCGGCCGGGCCTTTGTCGTTCCGGGGCGCCGCTTCACCTTCCCCGCTTGCGCGGAGAAGGTGAAGGAGCCTCATTCCACCACCAGCTTGACCTGCTCGCCCGGCTTGAGCGCCTGTCCGGGCTGCAGCCCGTTGAGCACCAGGAAGCGGTCGAGCGCCCGGTCCGGGATCGCCATCCGGGCCGCCAGATGCTCCGGCGTATCGCCGGGCTTGACCGTGACGATTTTCAGCCGCAGCGGCCGCGCCGTTTCGATCTCGGCGAGCGTCATGCGCCGGAAGCTCGCGACCGCGTCGCGAAAGGCCCGGTCGATCTCCGGGCTCTGCTGCTTGCTGGCGAAGATGAACCGGTACACGTCGCTGCCGAAGCGTAGCGCATAGAGGCGGAACGTCCATTCCTCGCCCCTGGCGATCGCGGTGGCGGCCGGGAAGCCGTTGATGCTCGTCGATTCGATCGAGCCGTGGTCGATGTTCTCGATCCAGCCGGAGGCCAGGTAATCGGCGAGGCTCTGCTCGACCGGCACTTGCACGACGTCGAGGCGCAACGCCTCGCCCCCGCCCTGATTGACCCCGAGCACCGCCTGCGCCGTGTTGTCGAGCACGAAGCCGCTCGGGGCGAGGAACGTGAAGCCGAGCCGCGGATGGATGAAGCGCCGGCCGCGCACGAAACCTTCGCTGGGGTCCTCGCCGTAGACGAGCCCGTCGATGCTGGCGAGATACGCGGCGCGGTCGCGCTCGCCGCTGCCGGGCGCGGAATATTGCCGGGCGTTGGCCTGGGTGATTTTCACGCGCTCGGGCGTCGCCGGGTGCGAGGACAAAAAATCCAGGTAGCGCGGATCGGAGCTCAAGCCCGATTGCGGCTTGAGCTCGGCGTTGCGGCCGAGCGAATTGAGGAAGCGCACCGCCGCGTAGGGATCGAACCCCGCGCGGGAGGAAATGCCGACCCCGATGCCGTCGGCTTCGAGCTCCTGGGCCCGCGAGAACGTCGCCAGCGCGATTTTCGATTTGGCCAGCGCCAGCGCCCCCATCTGCGGATCGTTGAACACGTCGGTCGCGACCCGGCTGACCAGCGCCGCCTGCTTGACCTGATCTTCGCGGATCGCCGCATGGCGGGCGATCACATGCGCCATTTCGTGTGCCAGCACCGATGCGAGCTCGGCATTGTCGTTGGCGAGCGCGACCAGCCCGCGGGTCGCATAGAGACGGCCGTTGGGCAGCGCGAAGGCGTTGACCGACGCCGAGTTGAGCAGCGTGACGCTGTAATGCAGATCGGGGCGCTCGGAGGCTGCGACCAGGCGTTCCACCGTCTTGGCGATCAGCGCCTCGACCCGCGCGTCCTGATAGGTGCCGCCATAGGCCGCGAGAATGCGCTGGTGTTCGCGTTGCGCGGCCGGACTGGCTTCGGCTTGCTTCGCCGGCTCGGGCAGCACGGCGACGGCCTGCGGATCGAACCGGCCGCTCGCCGCGCATCCGGCCAGCACGAGAAGCAGCGCGAGCGAGCCCGCGACGGAACGCCACGGCGCTTCGCGTCTCCGATTCTCGTGCGCGAACGCTTGCACCCCCGCCCCTATCTCAATTGCGCTCCAGAACCTCGATCTGCTCCGGATGCGTGGCTTCGATCCACGGCCCGCCCCTTTGCTCGACGATCCCCCGGACACGGACCTGGCGGCCCTGCAGCCGGGCCGGCGCGACCCCCGCCGCCGCAAAGCCGCGCTCGTTGCGCTTGGCAATCGTGACCGCGAAATCTTCCGTCCAGCGCCGGCCGAAATTGACGAAGATGGTGGCTCCGCTTTCCCGGACCGACAGCACCTTGCCCTCGACGATCGCGAAGCGGCCGCGCTCGGCCGCGACCGCCGCGGGCTCGTCCGCCCGCATGATGCCATAAATCGGCTCCGCCCACACGCCCAGCTTGGCATCGCGCGCCTTGCCTTCGCGCGCCAAAAGCTCGCGGGCGCAGGCCCGGTCGCCGACCCGCGACGACACCCGAGCATGGCCGCGCTCGAGGAGATCCGCCTGGATCCAGCGTTCGGAACCTGGTTCGGGAACGAACAGCTGAACCAGCAGGCGTCCGTAGCGGTCCTGCTCCGCGCCGGCCGCGCCGATCCGCCGCAGGATGGCGTCGCGCCCGACCAGCGACGGCAGAACCTCGCCCGCACCTGCTTTCGGCCCAGCGGTGGGAATCTCGATTCCGGCAAGGCGCGCTTCCCGGCCGCCGTCGAGCAGCACGGTACGAGCATCCACGATCCCGGTCACGACGCCGGGGCCGATCGTGTCGAGCTTGCAGGCGCCCACCATGAATGTCCCGCCGGTTTCGGGATGAGCCTCGAACGCAAGCACCGCGGCGAGCGCGATCAGCGCCCGCGCGAGGCGGCGGCCATGCCCTGTACGCGGACTATTCAACCAGGGGCTTCCGCCACGAAACCGGCCCAATGCGGCGACACTGCGGCGAATGCGGCTGCACGCGCCGGCGCGGCGCCGGCACTGCGCTCGTGCAGCATCACGGCTCATCGTCATCGTGCCCCAGCGGAATACGCGGCGGTTGCAAAGGCGATCCTGGTGTTGCCGCATATACCTGCCGGAAATAGCCGGCGTTGGGCAACGGGCGCAATTCCCGGCGGGCCTGTGGTAGCCTCGCGGACACGGGACCGACCATGCGGGCGGCACGAAGCGCAGCACTGCGGCTCCTCTACCTGGCGATCGCGGGCACGATCGTTCTGCCGCTCGTGCTGTTCGCCTATGCGTCCTGGGTCGACTACCGCGCGGCGCAACAAACCGCCGACGAGCGGATCGAGCGCTCGCTCGAAGTCGTGCACGAGCATGCGTCGAAAGTATTCGAGGCGGTCGACCTCGCGTTCCTCCAGGTCGCGCAGCTGTTTCGCGACATTCCCGACGAGCGCATCCGCGCGGACGAGCAGGCGTTTCACCTGCAGCTCAAGGCGATCAGCGATACCGCGCCCGAGATCCACTCGATCGTGCTGTTCGACCGCGACGGGCGTCCGCTCGTGTCCGGCCTGCTCTATCCGGTGCTGCGGGAGCTGAGCGCCGCGGACCGCGATTATTTCCGGGCTCAGATCGAGCGGGACGCCGGGGCGCACGTCGGCGAGATTCTGATTTCCCGCGATCCTCGCCTCGCGGCCGATCCGTTCTTCACGGTAAGCCGGCGCCGGTCGACGCCGGAGGGCGCGTTCGCCGGCGTGGTGCGGATCGGCGTCCCGCCGGCGGAATTCGAGCGGTTCTACGGCCAGATCGGCCGGGTGCCGGGCTCGCAATTCTCCATGCTGCGCGAGGACGGCCGGTTCCTCGCGCGCTATCCGCCCCCGGCGGACCGCAGCCTGCGGCTCGACGAGAGCTCCGCGTTCCAGCGAACCATTTCGGCGAGCCGGCTCGGCGGGGTTTACATTTCGCTCTCGCCGGTCGACGGCATCGAGCGGCGCATCGCCACGCGCAAGCTCGGCAACCGCCCGGTCTATCTCAACGCCGGAATCGAAACCCGGGTGATTCGCCGGGAATGGCTCTCGGTGATGCTGGGGCGCCTCGCGTTCGGCCTGCCGGCGACGGCCATCATGGCGGTGAGCCTCGCGCTGGCGCTGGCGCGCACCCGCAAGCTCCACGACGAGGCCGACCGGCGCGAGATCGCGGAGGCGGCGCTGCGCCAGGCGCAACGCATGGAGGCGATCGGGCAATTGACCGGCGGCGTGGCGCACGATTTCAACAATCTACTCACCATCGTCTCCGGCGGCGTCCAGCGCCTGCTGCGCCGCAAACGCGACGCCGAGGATGCGCGCTATCTCGACATGATCGCCGGCGCCGCCAAGCGCGCCGAGAACCTGACGCGGCAACTGCTGTCGTTCTCGCGCCGGCAGGCGCTGGCCCCGCAGGTGATCGATCTCTCCCGGCGCATCCCGCAATTCCGGGATCTGCTCAATCCGTCGCTGCGCGGCGA
>WNGK01001777.1_pt1 | contig 23319 bp, 22 predicted proteins | sample 5400601 | NCBI WGS metagenome assembly WNGK01 (sample SAMN13153376, study PRJNA577476) | soil metagenome | isolation source: 60 cm soil or saprolite under Garry oak tree replicate 1 | place: USA:California | collected 2016-06-15
GATCTCACGGAGCAATTTCGTGATCTTTATGGATTCGCCGCCGGGTGCGAGGATTATGCGGTGTTAGCATTTCGCGGCACGGACAATCTAAAGGATTGGATGACAAACCTGAATGCCGCGCCAGCCCGCTTTTCATGGTTTTTCGAAGGCGCAAGGGAAGTCGGCGAAGTGCATTCGGGCTTCACACTGGCGGTGCGGCATTCGTGGGAGGAGATTGCAAACGCGGTAGATAAAGTGATGCCCCGCCCTCCAGCAGCCCCTGATCTGAAGGGATTATCGACTAGTGCACAACCCACACTTTGGCTGACAGGGCACAGCTTGGGTGGAGCACTTGCGGTCCTGTGTGGGGCCGCATTCTCAATGACAAGCACCATTCGGCTAGTGAGCGGCGTTTATACTTTCGGTCAACCGCGCGTCGGATTGTTTAACTTCTGCAATAACTACAATCAGCTCCTGAGGTCTAGGACATTTCGCTTTGTTAACAAAGAAGATTTGGTACCGCGTGTGCCTTTTCGAGGTTGGGATTATGCCGACGTGGGGAACATGATTCACTTCGACAGTGCGGGGAATCCAGTTTTGGAGAGCCTGCAATGGAGAAACTTCCTCTCGCGCAGCATCGAAGGTTTCAAAGAGTTCTTCAACATCTCGACGCATTTCGGGCCTGATGTCGGCGACCACGATTATCACAAGTACGAAAATCTGGTCGCAACCCACCAAAGCGAACTCGCTGCGCTTCCTTTTGCATGAAAGCGTTATTCCTTGCTTTTCACGATCATCGCTCGGCGGTGCTCCTGATAGCCATGCTCTTCATCGGCTGTACTGTTGGAAGCACTTCCAGCCTGATGAAAGATCTTGACAATGCGAATGCGACCCGCCTTGCCTCCAAGTATGGCAATTCTAGTTCCCTTAGCTTTGCGATAACAGCGGCTGGACAAGACGCAACAGGGGAACAGCGTAATATTCTACTCAACGACCTTATCCTACTCGTCGATCTCAACTACAACCATTGGGAGAAACTTCTTTACGACAAAAAGGCGGGTTTTGATCTAAGCAGCGATGCAGTGCTACTCGGTCTTGGTGGTGCCACTGCGCTCACCGGCACAACCCAAGTTGCGAACATTCTCGGCCAGATAACAACTGGCATCACAGGTCTTAAGACGAGCGTCGATTCCGATCTGCTGCAGAAGAACGCGGTCCCTGCGCTGGTCGCGAAAATGCGTGCTGCTCGCGCCACGCAGCTTCTGAAAATGCAGGCCGCCATGATCAACACGAATAACGGCAAGCCCACTGGCCCGACCCGGCTCTCAAAATATTCCGTGGAGCAGGGGCTAATCGATTTAAACGCCTACTACAATGCCGGCACCTTTGTCAGCGCGCTCCAGGATATCACGGCGAAGGCCGCGGAGGAAAAGAAAGCGGCCGACGAGAAAATCGACGAGACCAAACCGAATGCCAATCTCATTAGGCAAACTCCGAACGCTCCGGGAGACTAGAAAATATGACCGCCAAAGTCTTCAAACTCGAACTCGCACAAATCCCCGACACCGACAGCGCCGGCAACGCGATCGATGATCCCATTGGCAGACGCATCAACAAAATTTACGCGGACGCTTCCATGGCCGGTTTCTCACTCGTAGCAGCCTACGAAACTACTCTTGCCACCACCGCTGATTCCACCCCCAGTGCTCCGACTCATTTGATGTTGTATTTCCAAAAGCCATGATGCCTCTGGCTTACGCTGCTGCGCCGCTCGATTCACGCGGTCGCACGAAAGCTGAGCTGCACGGGTGCCGGTTGGTTATCGCGCTAGGTATATTCATTGTTCTGGCCGCGTCTGCGCGTGCCCAGACGCCGGTCTTCATTAAAGACAATGCTTCTAGTAAAGAGGCGGGGCCTTCCGGCATCAAATCGGTGGCGCGCTTAAAAGAGGGAACGATCACGCGTGAGACACCCTGCGTGGCCAAGATCGACGACGTCATTAGCGTGGAGGTCGGGAATCTGGCGGGGTGGCTAGAGAAACTGAAGACAGATAAGGTCATTAACAGCGAGGCGACGGGCGAAGCGCTCGTGTGGGAGCAGCTGCCTAACCTGAACCTTTTCATCGGCGAGCACATGATGAAAACGCTCCATCCGACGGAATACAATAAGGATGATCCCGGATGGTATCCGCCTGATTCTGAGCAAAGCAAGACTGCCTCGGGCAGGTCATGGCTGGAATTCAGCTTGAAGCGCGATTCGGCGAATAAGACGAGCCGGGAGGTTTGGGATCCGGTATTGAGGACCCCTGGCATCTCTCCCAAAATGGAGTTGGCAGTGGGAATCTATGACGCAAACAGAAATATCGCCCATGTGATGGCCTTACCCTTACCTATGGGAGCGTACACACCCAGCTCGCAATTGGAGTTCCGGTTGCGGCTAATAGCGTTGAATGATGTATGGACAGGTGTCGGGCTCGGCTTGCTCCTCCTTGCAGTCGGCGGCTTTCTCTATTTGTTGGTACGTTCCGGCATCGTGCGTGACACGAGCTGCGCCGTGCGGGAAGATGGGTTGCCGCCCCTAAGTCTGGGCCGATGCCAAATGGCCTTCTGGTTCTTCCTGGTCATCGGCGCGTTTTATTTTATCTGGATCATCACTGGACGCGGCGATACCGACACCATCAACAGCACCGTTTTAACCTTGATCGGGATTAGCGCCGGAACAGGGCTGGGGTCGGTGATCGCTTCCAAGAAGGAAGCGGATACTGCCGAGGCCAAGAACGAAGCGGCAAAAGCCGCTTACCCCAGTAAGATAAAAGACGCAAAAAGAGCGTTGAGAGCAGCAGAGAAGGACAGGAAAAAACTTGGTCCCAAGGACACAGACGAAATTACAGCCAAGGACGCCGAGATCAAGGAGAAGAAGGCCGAAGTCGCAGACTTGAAAGCCAAACTAAAAGACTGGCGCAGGGACAACCGAGGCCAGTTGCTGTTGGATCTCCTGAGCGAAGACGAAGGTTCGGGCCGGGTCATCGCATTTCACCGTTTTCAGATTGTCGCTTGGACACTGGTGCTCGGGGTTGTCTTTTTCTCCGAGGTGAAAACGAAACTCGCGATGCCAGAGTTTAATTCCACACTTTTGACGCTAATGGGGATTAGCTCGGGGACTTACCTTGGATTCAAGATTTCGGCCAAGTAGTAGCCTGCTACTATGATTCAGGAGATATCATCAATCGCGCCAAAGCCAAGAACACGTAAGCCACTTTCAATAGCGCAACTAAACACATACAAGAGCAAACATCATGATCGATACAATCGTAGACTTAAACCACGACAACGACATTGACCTCCATCAAGTCCAGAGTGCCGGAATTCTCGGCATTATTCACAAGGCCAGCGAGGGGCACGGATTCAGGGATCCGCGATACAGGGAACGCAGAGATGCTGCAATCTCCTTGGGCTTTCTCTGGGGCGCATACCACTTCTCTAGCGCCGATTCGGTGCAAGACCAAGTGGATAACTTTCTTGACGTTGTCCAATGGGGCGATGATGCGGCACGAGACGCGAAGACATTGCTCGCACTTGATTTCGAACCTAGTTCCCATGGCCGCCCGAACATGAGTCTATCACAAGCGCATGACTTCGTTACTCAAATCAATACTCGAACAGGTCGCTTCCCGGTGATCTACGGTGGATCGTTACTGCGAGAAAGCGTCAGTTCGACCACCCGGGACAATATTCTAAGGAATTGTCCGCTCTGGTATGCACGGTATGCTCCCCAGCCGATCGGAATTCCGACTCAGACCTGGCCGGCTTACACTTTGTGGCAATATACCGACGGAGAATCGGGTGATCCGCCTCATAGCGTTCCGGGAATGGGTCCATCGGATCGGAATCGCTTTCAGGGCACTGGCGACGAGCTGAAGCGCCAATGGCCGTTCGCGACCGGCCCGACGACGAACCAATCGCAATAGAATTCCAGTTCAACCAATTAGCTACAACACAAACCAAAGGACAAAAAACTATATGAGCGACATCAATGATCTTGTGCAGATCGCGAGAAGCCAAATCGGAACCGAGGAAGACCCGCAGCACCAGAATGTGGGTTCTTCCATTAAGAAATATCAGGATTCAACGTCTCTTGGTGGCCAGGGTTGGCCGTGGTGTGCGGCGTTTGTGGACTGGTGCGTGCAACAGTTTACACCTGAAGACGCGAAAATTGCACATGTTCCCCGCACGGCGGCTGCATTTGGTCTTATTGACTGGGCGAATAATAATCATTTCGACGTGTTTAACCCGCCAGGTAGCTCAGGCGGGAGCGCGCCACAAAGCGGTGATGTCGTTGTCTACGAGTTCTCGCATTGCGGAATCGTTTCCAAACCCGGCGATGATAACCACGATTTCTACGCGATCGAGGGTAATACAAATCCTGGCGGAGGACGAGACGGCTATGAAGTAGCTGAACGTGGGCGCAACTTTAGTTCGGTAAGAAAGTTCATCAAACTACCTGTCTAATTACGCCCCGTCTTCAACACAACAACAAACCCGGAATAAAATACCATGAGCTCAGATGCGCGTTTCGACAAAATAATCGGCTTTACCCTTGAACACGAGGTTGTAAAGAATAGCAGAGGAGAAGTGATCGCCGAACACGATCCGGCTGATCCGGGAGGAACTACCAAGTTTGGTATCGACAAAGCTTCGCACCCGCGGGTGGATGTCGAGAACCTCACGGAAGAAGATGCGAAGAAGATCTATTTCGACGAGAACTGGGTTGGCACAGGTGCAAGCTCGTTGCCTCTTGGATTCGGTGAAATCGTTTTCGACATGTCGGTTCTCGATGGCACCGGACGTGCGATCAGAGTGCTGCAGAAGGCCGTAGGGGTTGATGTGGATGGCGGACTTGGAAAACAAACGCGAGATGGCGTCGATGCTGTCAATTCTGATGACACTAAGCGCAGGACCGCTCTCGACCGGATGATTGACCTACGTGAGCAGCGTTATCACGACTTGGTCGACAGCAACCCGAAGCTCGGAAGATTTCTAAAGGGCTGGCTAAACCGAAGTGAGGACCTCCGGAAGTTTTTAGACATAGCGCATGTCTAGATGCTTGGATTGAAGAAGGATTCTGCGCCGTCTTGATGGCAGAGTCGACTGACAGCAAGAAGAGATTGGTAGATCTCCCTTGGGCAACCATAGTCGCGATAGTTGCCGCAAGCACAGGTTTCTTTCTGTATCTGAACCCTCTGCAAACATCGCGCCCCCCAGAACGTGCGGGTTTTCACAGCGACGTCGATCGTCCAGAGGATGTAGATGCACGGCTCTGGCAGGACCCGCTTCGCGCTGCGAGCGAACACGAGGACAACATGCAAGCAAAGTATAAGGATTCAGCCGAACAACGGGAGCGTGAAGACGCACACCATCAAACTGGCTATTTACTCGGCCAGTTTCACCAACGCAGCGACTTCTGGGTGCTCGCGGTGATGATTCCTGGCAGCTCGTACGCTGAGTACGCCGAAACCCGCTTAAGAGCGCGGCAAGCGGTTCTCGAGGGCTTGGGTGCCGAGCGTTACGTACCGGTTGACAATGAGCACATTGGCTACGTCAAAATTGACGAACCCCAATGGGGGTGGCACAACGTTATCCTGCCGTATGAGTGGTGTCACCGTGATCTATCGACAAAAAACAACAATGGGCTTCCCGACGATGTCTGCGTTCTTTGGTTGCGAGACGAAGAATTTTGGCGCGACGAGCAACACAATGGCCCCCTATTTCAGCTCGACCGCCTTCTTCGAGATCCGAGATATCTCGACCTTGATACGAGTTGGGTGAAAACACGTGTTATAGGCCCATTCTCTTCGACGACGTTACGTAGAATGGTGAAAGAGGTCGCAGCGTTTAGCGAACCTCGGCTGCTTCTAGAAAATGTGGAGATGTGGTGTGCTACCGCTACGGCCGCCGATCAATTGCTACTGCAGAAGACGAGCGGAGCGGACTCACCGCACAATGTAGAGGAACTTTTCCACAAAAAGTTTACGGCTAATCCAACATCTCAGTCATTTGAATTTACCCGCTCGATCAAGACGGATGACGAAGTGGCGCAAACATTGGTCGATGAGCTGCAAAATAACAGAGGCCTCGACATCGCGCCGGATGTGCATGGCAGTAAAGAAAAGGAAGGAAAGGACCGAGTTGCAGTGATCTCGGAGTGGGACACTTTTTTTGGTCGCGCGCTGCCTTTGTCGATACGACACGCCATCCTGAATGCGCTTCCCTTTGACGAACTGGTCGTAACGCGTGCCCCGGAAAATGTCCTAGCTTTTAGCTATCTTCGGGGCATCGACGGGATGTTGCCTGGCAGTGCAGCTCCAAGCGAAGCGAAGTCGAAAGGTGATCAACCGAAGACGGCCGTCCCACGGGAATCGACCGAAGGTCTTAATCAAGCTGATTACTTGCGGCGTCTCTCGGGCGAGCTTTCACAACTGGACGCGGACCTTCGCCGAACGGAGGGCGCCGGCATAAGAGCGATTGGCGTGCTCGGTGGCGACGTGTACGATAAACTACTGGTGCTTCAAGCGCTCCGCAAAACGTTTCCGGATACAATTTTCTTCACCAACAACCTTGACGCGCGGTTCGCTCATCCGGACGAATGGCGATGGACGCGGAATCTTCTCATTGCCTCTCCATTTGGCTTAACGCTTAAGAATGAGTTTCAGAAAGTCCCACCGTTTCGCGACAGCAATCAGACTGCTATTTACACGGCTACGTTGCTTATAGCTCAGGGCGAACCCGCTGCGAAATTTGACAAGAACCGGCTTGGGCCGGTTCGGCTTTACGAAGTAGGTCGTCGAGGGTTGTTCGACTTGACGCATGATGAAACACCACAAGGTCTCCAGCCGGACAGTGCTGACATGAAGCGATGGTGGAATAGCTCCAGATGGATATTCGCATCGGGTATTTTGTTGCTCGTGATCGTCGCACTCGTTTGGATATTTCGAATCATCCTGGGACGCCCGAGTCCGGCTGTTAGGCCAGACTGCTATCGCAGAGCGCAACCACATTCACATCCGAATGTATTGAGCAAGCTCAAGGGGGTGTGGGCTCTGCTACGGTGGCGTTTCTGGCGGCGGACTCGCTCAAGCCGACGAGTGTTTGGATCGTCTTGGACAATGGTCGGAGTACTAACGGCTGTGTCAGTATTTTCTATTTGGTTCATCAACCTCTGCGATCCACATAAAACTGAACCTTATTCCTGGAATGATGGAATCAGCGTCTGGCCGACAGAAACACTGCGTCTCCTCATTTGTTTGTTATCGGCGTTCTATGTTCTGAAGACCTGTGTTATGCTGTGGCAAAACGAGCGCTACCTTGAGTTGCACTATGGGCTACAACACTGCCACTTCAAGCGTAAGACCGCTCCACCCCAAAAACAGTGGAAGCAGTGGTGGCGGGACCGGGTGCGAAGCTGGCGTGATTTGCTAACTGTGCGGTATTGGCAATGCGAAAGGAATGGTTGTGTAGATCCTCAGAAACTGTGGGACCTTTACGCTAACAGTGGCCGCGACGGCGTACGCTTTGTCCGAATTTTGCCTCTCGCCATGTGTTACTTCGCAGCCGGGTACCTTTTGCTGTTGCTTCTTGGCTGGCCTGAAGTGCCAGCCCGCGGCGCGTACGCCAGAGGCTGGGACTGGATTTTTGCTCGTCTTTCAGCGTTCTCCGTCGTTCTGCTGACTTTCTTTGTAGCTGATGCCACGCTTTTAAATCGGCGACTCATTGGATATTTGACCAGAGGAACAACCGATTGGCCGCAGCAAGCATTTAATAACCTTCGTGCTCGCTGGTCGCGGTCCGGGCGCCCAATGCAGGGCGAGGCAAAAGAAGAATCGCAAGAGTCGCAGTCGGTCGAGCCTGTCCCCCCGAACAATTTATTAGTCGACTACCTCGACATCGATTTCATCGCACGACGAACGGCAGTAGTAGGAGGCCTGATATATTATCCTTTCGTGGTCATATCTCTCCTGATTTTTTCTCGTGCTGGTATTTTCGACTATTGGACGTGGCCACTGCCACTTTTGTTACTGATGGGATTTAGTGTCGCGTACGCTGCGTTTTCAGCTGCATATCTGCGTCGAACAGCCGAACGTGCGCGCCAACAGGCCTTACAGCGACTCAATGACCTGCTGATCGCGCATGTTGCGTCGGAAGGCGAAAGTAAAGACGTGCAAACGATCCGGGAAACTGCCAAACTTATACGGAACGAGTGTAGAGGCGCTTTTGCTGCTGTGTCGGAACATCCGCTTTTGGGTGCGCTATTATTACCGTCGGGTACCGCAGGTATTTGGGCGTTACTGCAATACTTTCCTCGTTTGTTTAGTAGTTAGGCCGAAACGCGCTCACAGCCCGCTGTCGCTGCGCTTCATGATTCCTAGCAAATGCGTTCTCCGGATGGACGTAGCGAAAACCTGCGGGGCCCATTCGACGCACGAGGCAGTTAAACGCGGTTGCCGGAGTGTTTGTGGCGATCTTTGAAGGTGAGTTCGGCGATGCCGGACTTGTCGAGCTCGCCGAGGCCTTCGGCGAGCATGCGGTCGTATTGCTCCTTTGTCGCGCGCGCCAGGGGTAAATTGAGGCCGATGTTGCGCGCGAGTTCGAGAGCGATCCTGCTGTCTTTGGCTGCATGTGCGGCAGAAAAAAAACAGCTGTGCTCACGGTTCTGCATGTCTTCGCCATCCGTTTCGAGCACGCGCGAGTTCGCGCCAGTCTGCGAGAAAACTTCGCGAAGCATGTTGAGATCGAGACCGAGCGCTGCCCCGAGTCCAAGGCCTTCGGCCAGCCCTGCGGTGTTGATGTTCATCACCATGTTTACCAGTGCTTTCACTTTCGCTGCTTCACCAGCTTTTCCGATGAAGCGAATCTGAGCAGCCAGCTCTTTGAGGAGTGGTTCCGCTTTTCGAAATGCTTGTTCTTTTCCGCCGCACATCAAATAGAGCTTTCCTTGTCGCGCCTGCGTGATGCTGGAAGCCATGCATGCTTCGAGTGATTGCGCGCCGTCTTTCTCGGCCAGTTTCTCGATCTCGACGTGGACTTGGGGAGAGATCGTTGCGCAGTTCACGAACAATTTTCCACGCGCGTTGACGAGTAAATTGTCACCGGGTCCGGCGAAGATTCGCCGCATCGCGTTGTCATCGGTCACCACGGTGAGGATCACATCGGACTCTGCCGTGACTTCCGACAAATCCTGTGCCGCGGCGCATCCAAGCTCGCTGGCAAGCGCTGTGGCCGCGGCGCGATTTGAGTCGTAAACCGCGGTGACGTGAAAACCACGGTCCCTCAAGCGGCGCGCCATGTTCGCGCCCATCCGGCCGACTCCAACGAATCCGATATTCATGTGCTGAAATTAGCCACGGATGCACACGGATGAAACACAGATTAAGCGCTTCAGGATGATCCGTGAAAAATCCGTGTTAATCTGTGGCGAAATTCAAACCTAAATCTTTGCAGCAAAGAACGGGCTGTGTCGTTTCTCCTCAGCTACAGTCGTCATCGGACCGTGTCCGGGGCAGATGATGGTTTCGTCAGGCAGCGTAAGGATTTTCTCGAGGTTATTTCGCAACGCGTCGCGGTACGACACGTTGCCCCCACCCATCGACGCTGCGAACAGCGAATCGCCCACGACGGCGATGGGACGCGCCAGACCGGTTACAACGTACGTCATTCCGCCAGGAGAATGACCCCATGTTAGGCGCGTATCGATTTTCAAGTTTCCAAGCCCGAACTGTTTTCCTTCTTCGACCGGCTCCGCACCCGGGACTGGTTCGTGCGCCGGAGTAAAGACATCCGCTCCGGTTTCTTCGCGGAGACACGGCAGATCCGCGACGTGATCGGGATGCGCATGCGTTAGCAGAATTAGTTGCACATTTAGTTTGTGGTGCTTTGCGAACCGAATCATTTCCTTGGAATCAGCGCCGGTATCGAATGCCGCCGCGACACGGTTAGCAGGGTCCCAGACGAGGTACGCGTTAACGGCCATGCCGTCATAATCGGTGTTGAATTGCGCGAGACCATCGAACGATTCGATTTTCTTCGGATTCCATTCGCCTTTTGCGAGTTCGCATAAGGCGCGGCCATCCAAACCAAGAACGGGCGCAACGTTCAAGAGAGCCGATTCCTCGAAATCGCCCTCCCGCAGTTTGCGGATTGTTTGCGCAGTGACGCCAGCTTTTTCGGCAAGCTCAGAATCGGAAATGCCCAGTCCGCGTTGCGCTTTTCCGATGACGTCGGCGGCGTTATCTTCCAGTGGAATCATATTGGCTTCGCGACGTTGAACCGTTGAAATGTTAAGAAGTTAAAAGGCAAACTCTATGTAACGATGTAACGATTTAACGAGTCACGCCAGCCATTTACGCATCGCCAATTTCTCCATCGCGCTCGCCACCCCGACGACGGAAAAAGTGTCGCCTGTTTCCATTTCCATCGACGTCATTGCGACATTATTGATGCCGCAGGGAACTATCTGACTAAAAGGCGAGAGATCCCCGCAGACGTTCAAGGCGAACCCGTGCATGGTGATCCAATGGCGAACACCGACGCCAATCGAAGCGATCTTGCGGTCTTCAACCCACACGCCCGTGAGCGACCCGCGTTGCGTCGCGGCCATTCCGTACTCCGACAGAAGCTCGATGAGCAGTCGCTCGAGCCAGCGCAAATATTTGTGTAAATCCTGCCCGCACCGACGCAAATCGACGATGGGATATCCGATCAATTGGCCCGGCCCGTGATAAGTCGCCTGCCCACCACGATTGATCGAAAGGAGTGGATACGGCAAGTGCTCTACGCCTAACAAGCTGGATCGATCAGGGGTGCGCCCGATCGTGTAAACCGGTTCGTGCTCGAGCAAAAGCAATTCATCTTCCAGTCCACGATCCTCTCGCTTTTGCGCCACGATTTTTTCCTGTAACGCAAGGGCATCTGCAAAATTCATTCGGCCAAGCCAACGCACAGAGAGAAAATCCGTCGTTGTCGAAAGGTGCACCGGACAACTTATGATCCACAAACGGCTGTTCAAGACACAATCCTGTCGCCACCACGTCCTGCCCGCGGCGTGGAGCGATCCAGCCGGCTGTATCGTTAGGATAAGGCGCCAATCAAACAAGACCCGATTCGCCGTAGCGCTGCGCGTCTTGGCGGCGGTTTAGCGAACGATTCTTTGCGAATCATCAATCGGCAGCCGCATTCCGCGTTACAACTGCGGAGACATATTTAGCATGCTCAAGAGGAAACTTGCGAATTTCCACCGTGACTTTCTGGATTGGAAAGTTCTTTAACAAATGTGCTGCGAGCCGGTCCGCCAGTGTCTCGATGAGATTGACCGATTGATCGCCAACGAACCGCTGCGTCTCCTCGGCCACGATTGCATAGTTAATCGTTTGGCCGATTTTATCCGTCATATCACTCGTTTGCTGACGTGGCCAGAAAGAAATGTTGATCGTTAATCGCTGTGGAGTCTTTCGCTCGTGCTCCGATACGCCGATGACGCTCGAAACCTCAAGCTGCTCGATGTGAATTTCGTCCGCAAACGGGTGGCATTCGCTGGGCATCTGGGAAACATTAGCGCAGCGTCGTCTTCAGCAACACTCCTTTCGCTAGCGCCCGCGCCTTGTATAACGTGAAAACTTTGTCCTTTATCCAGTTGCCACGACACGATCCCCGTCACCGGTCGAAGCATCCAACGTCACGACGTAGCTGCCTCAGGCTGTAGCATAATCGGCTGTCTTTTTCGGCGAAACAAGTCAGGACCGAACGCGGCCACGTTGAGGACAATCATAACCAGCGAAAAAAGATACATTCTCATCGCGACGCCGATGAGGAGGTGCATTGCGCATACCCCGAGCAGCCAAATTTTGCGCGTCCTGCTGCTCCAAATAAAGAACGGATATCCAGATTCCAGCAGGCAAACAAGGATTCCTGCCAGCGGTAAGAAATCTTTCCATCTTACCAAAATCTCGGGATCGATGACGTTGAATGGCGGCCGGATGAGCGCGCGCCACACATTCGACCCATCCCACCACCCGCTGCCAAGCCATTTCGTTAGGCCGCTAAAGAAATAGATGATACACAAGTGAAGCTGAAGCACGCGACGCCAAAACCCCAGGAGCTGTGGATTTTTCGGTCGCAAGTCTCGGAGTCGCCAATCAAGAGAAAGTCGATCCGGTAGCGGCGACAACATCAAGTAAAACAACCCGATGGTCATAAAATTATCCATGCCGTAGGAGAGGAATCCACCGCTTTTCGCCGCGCACAGATGTAAAAACCAGGCTGCGATGGCCGAGAAGCGGCAGCCAACTCCGACAAGCAAGGCGCAACCAGAAACAAACAAACCAAGCCATGCCAGAAGGAGTACCGTCTCTTCGGGGACGTCGAGTCGTGCCGCCAGAGCAACAAACCACCCGAGGCTCGGAATGAAGTGGCCTTGCAGAGAAAGCAGTGCTTCCGCGACTTTGCGCGCAGTTCCAGAAAACAGATAAGCCCAATCAGTTCGGAGCGAGAGCGCATAGAGCGTTACCTGAAGACCGAGGCCGAGCCTTAACACAGTCAGCCAACTATCCGTCTCGATTGGAAACAAAAATTCGGCCACTCGAGTCTTGACGCGCATTTGGCTTAATGATCGTTCTTTTTGGCGGACGCGTTCTGGAGACTGAAATCGTACGCGTACAGGAACTCATATGACTCTCTTTTTCCCTGCTCGAATTCGCGTACGCTGGGCAATGTGAGCGACCCAAGTATCGCGCGGACACTCTGAAGCTCGGGATGCTTACGCCAGATGGATTGGGCCAGCGTCTTCACCAGGATCTCCCGCAGCTCGTCATAGGGCGTGCGCCCGATGTTGTCCAGCAACCCGGCCATACGTAATTCGGCGGCTGCGCTGCGGACCGACGGCAACTCGTACTCGACGCGACCATCCTTATAGTGCAATTCGAAAGCGAGCGTGTAACCGCTGGGCACATTCGGCGCAAAGTAACCAGAACCGCTTTCAATCCCGGCAAGCTGCACGTACGTATTCACGCTTTCGCGCACCGGATTGGAGGGCGACAGTTGTTCGGCAGGTGCAATCGAAATAAGCTCCTGCGCTTTATGCGAGAAATTCTTAAATGAAAGAGGAAGGATCGTTGGCCCCTCTGCCACAACCCGCAATATGTCGCGGCAGGAAAATGAAAGGATCAGCAGAAACTGCAGCGCGAACCATGTCAGACAACAATATCTTTCGCGCAATGAAACGTCTCGTTCTCAGGCCGAAGGAAAAGCGACCCGGCCTATTTGAATGAATTTAACACCTCACTCACATCCTTGCTATTGCCACTGACACGATAGGTGATGTTCGGATCTCCAGCGGCTCGGTCTTTCGCGGTTGCGGACATTGTAACCTTGTCGGTTTTCAATTCCGGGTCTGAACAAGGCGAATACGGATCGTGCAAGGTGCGGCCATCATCGTCGAGGTATGCAATGCGGCAAGTGCCGCCATTCGCCTTGACGTGAGCCAATGCACTGTCGAGTTTTCCTTGGTACACCTCGACATATTCGGATTTGTCATTACCAAATTGCAGGTGCACTTGATGTTGCTGAGTGAATCGTTTCTCGCAGGAGCTGAAGACAGCCGCGATTACGATTACCATTGACATTAATGCAATTGTTCGAGGTGGGCCTTTCATAACAACCGCTGGTTTGACTCCCTGGCGGGCAACTATCAAGCCTAAACTTCTGGCGTTGGAAACAAAGGCGTGCCTGCCTTGACGTGATCACGGGTGTGATCAGGTTGAATACGCGATGAAAACCGTGTGGCGCGTATTTGCTTATCTCAAGCGGTATCCGTGGCTGGCTGCGGGCACTCTCACTTGCGCCATCGTGGGCACGCTCATGGTGATTGTGTTTCCGAGCGTGACCAAATGGATCATCGATAACGTGATTCGCACAAATCGACCGGATAAATTGCTGCCTCTGATTCTAGTCGCGATTTTCGCGTTTCTGGTTCAGCACGTTTTCAATTCGCTCCGAATCATTCTGAACAACACGTTCGAGCAAAAGATCATCTTCGATTTGCGCAGTGATTTGTATTCGCACATTCAACTGTTGCCATTGCGCTGGTTCGACAATCGAGCCACAGGCGATCTGATGACGCGCGTCATCGAGGATGTGAACTCAGTCGAGCGAGTGTTGATCGACGGGATCGAACAGGGCGTGGTAGCGGTGTTGCAGATCCTGATCGTACTAGCGGTGATGTTTTATTGGAACGCAAAGCTGGCATTGCTTGCGCTTGTGCCTTTTCCGCTGCTGATCGCGGGCGCATTGTCCTACACGCTCACCGCGCATCGCCGGTACCGACTTCAGCGCCGCGCTGCCTCGAACATCAACGCGTTGTTACACGATAACCTTGCCGGTATTCGTCAGATCAAAAGTTTCGCGCGCGAACGGGAGGAACACGGGCGTTTCAACTGCGCCAGCGATGAACTGCGGCACGCTACGCTCGTGGTCATGCGCACCTGGGCAATTTACTCGCCGTCGATGTCAATGTTTGAAGCCATAGGCGCGGTGCTCGTGCTGGGGTTTGGCAGCCATGCGGTTTTGACCGGCAGCCTTCAGCTGGGCGATTTAGTCGCGATGCTGATGCTTACGGCGTTTCTTTACGATCCCGTCAGCCGGTTACATCAGCTGAATCAATTGGTGCAGGCGGGACGTGCGGCGGGCGAACGCGTATTCGATATTCTCGATGAAAACGCGGAACCCGGTTTTGTAGCCGGGATCCGTGACTCCGGCGCCGCGCCCAGCGATCGCGGCTACAGCAAGCGCGTCATCGGCGACATTCGTTATGAAAACGTCAGCTTCGGTTACGCCGAAGGATTGCCGGCGCTTAGACACGTTTCGTTTCATGCGTCGCCAGGCACAACGATTGCGTTGGTTGGTGCGACAGGCGCAGGGAAATCGACGCTGGTGAGTTTGCTGGTGCGGTTTTACGAATTCGACGCCGGCCAGATTGATGTCGATGACAGATCGATTCGCGATTACGACCTGCGCACATTGCGCGAAGCCATCGGCGTAGTCACACAGGAAAGCTTCCTCTTCAACGGATCGATTCGGGAAAATCTTTTGATAGGGAAACCAACTGCTACCGATGCGGAGTTATGGAGTGCGGTGGATGCGGCGAACGCGCGGCAGTTCATCGAGCGTTTGCCTGATGGATTGGAGAGCGTCGTTGGCGAGCGAGGTGTGAAATTGAGTGTGGGCGAGAAACAAAGGCTCTCGATTGCGCGAGCGCTGCTGAAGGACCCGCCGATTCTAATTCTCGATGAAGCGACGGCCAGCGTGGACACGACAACCGAGCGCCTGATTCAGGAGGCGCTGGAACACTTGATGGCCAATCGCACGTCGATTGTGATTGCGCACCGGCTTTCGACAATTGTGCATGCGGACCAGATTTTAGTTCTCGATCACGGCCAGATCATAGAGCGGGGCACACACGAAGAATTGCTCCTGTTCGACCGGAAGTACGCGCAGCTGTGCCGGCAGAGTTTGTTAGGTTCCTCGCCTCAGCGGGGAACCGAGCAGCAGATGGAAATTGTCACCTCAGAAGCTGCGGAACCTGAAGAGGAGCGATTGCCGGTCTAACCAAAGCGGCACCGCCCAAAGGACGACAATCAGTTGGGAGACGAGGAGCTCGAACCGGCGGGCGGTGGCGTGGGAATAATGATGGTTTGGCCCGCCTGCAACTTACGACCGTCTTCGATGTGATTCGCGTTTTGCAAATCGTCCACGGTGACTTTGTACAATTTGGCGATGGACGTGAGGGTTTCTCCGCGCGCGACAGTATGCGTGTTGCCGGTAACCGTAGGATGGGCTGTGGCGCTGGCGGGAGCAGCGGCGGTTGCCGGCGACGGCGCACCTTCTCCGATCATCACGCCCGGCCGGAAATGTGAGAGTTGTTGTTCGAGATTGAGGATTTCCTGAGAGAGTGCGTCAATCTTGGCATTCTGTTGGTCAATCTTTTTTTCCAGCGCCTCAAGTTGGGCGGCCTCACTCGATTTTTCCGCGTCCGGCGCAGGAGTCTGTCCAGAAGCAGTGCAAAGCGCAAAAGAGCTTATCGCCAAAAAAATAGCAGGCTTCATCGCAGCAAAATTTTGCCATCGTCACATTTATCTGACAAGTGGCTTCGCCGCGCCGAGCCCTGAAATCTTTGGCCATTGAATCGCAAGTCCAATGTAAGGATGTGACAATAGAACGATGCAACGCACCGCGCGAAGCGCGTAGCTTGCGTTTCGAACATTTGCTCGTACGTTTTTTTATGCCTGAGCGCATTCAAAAGCCGGTGGAACCATCTCCATGGGGACCAAAACAAGGCGATGGCGGTGGCCCGCGCTCCCCGGACATTTCGCGACCGGATACAAAGGATCTTTTAAAAAAAATGCGCAAGGTCGATCCCAATCAATCCAAGCGCTATCGCCAGCGCACCGGTCAGTAATGGACCGTTCACCGCTGGGATTTGACCAGAGCTTTCCTGGCGCCGCGGACGATTTTTCTGCGCTCCTGCGACGCAAAGGTCTGCTGAGCTCCGCAGTCATCGGTCCGATGACGCGAGACGGCACACAACCGCGAACATGGCAACCCACCGAAGCGACCACGATTCTGGCATTCAAGTTTTCCGGGGGTGTTCTGGTCGCGGGCGATCGGCGCGCGACTGCGGGCAATACCGTCGTTTACGATCGTGCGGACAAAGTTTTGGAAATCGATCGGCATTCGATCATGGCCATTGCCGGCGTTCCCGCGACCGCGTGGGAGATGGCGCGCGTGCTGGAGCATTCACTCCAATATTTTCGGCGAACTCAGCTCCAGGAAATGAGTGTCGACGGCAAAGTGCGCGCGCTTTCCAAGCTGTTGCGCGACAATTTCGGCTTCGTCATGCAGGGCGTGGGTGTCGTAGTGCCGATCTTCGCGACGTATGATGGAAATTCGAAACCGGAAGCGCGCCTCTATTTTTACGATGCGATGGGGGCACAGTTTGAAGCGACCGATTATGCGGCTACGGGGTCCGGTTCGCCGGCGGTTCGCGGCATTCTGTATTACGAAAATAACTGGGGCGTAAAACCGCTGCACGAATTGGGCGAAGAGAAAGCGGTATCCATCGCATTACGTGCTCTGGACACGGCTGCCGAATCCGACACGGCGACGGCGGGCGTAGATCGCGCCGGAAAGATTTATCCCGTCATCAAGATCGTGTCGCGAGAAGGCATTACCACTTTGCCCGAGAGCAAAATCGCCGCCGTATTCAAAGAAATGGTTGCATGATAGAGGAGCCGTATCGTTGGGTAGAAGCGATCGCCAACCGGCGCGAGTACATTGAAGGGCAACTCGCCCCCGGCAGTCCCATCGCGGCGCTCGGTTATCGCGACGGTATTCTGTTTCTCACACTCGGTCAGACACGGCAGAAACTTTTCGAGATCTACGATCGTATCGGGATGGGAGCGATCGGTCACCCGGGAGACATCGAGCGGTTGCGAATGGCGGCGATTGAGCTGGCCAGCACTGAAGGCTTCACTCGCTCGGCGGCGGATGTTTCACTCCGACGGCTCGTGCATTACTCGCTCAGCCCTGTACTGAAAAGCGCATTCGAACAGATTTATGGCCCGCCGTATCTGGCGCGGATGCTCTTTGCAGAGGTAGGCGCCCGTCCCGAGGACGACATGTTTTTGCGAGTGGAGTACGACGGAGAAATCGCCAGCAACGGCGCAACCTACGCACGAGCGCGGCAGGATTTCGCGGTCCTCAGCGGCACGCGGCAGTCGGTGGAACTGATGGAAGCATTCCTGAAGACCGAGCACACGCCCGACACCAGCTTTGAAGCGGCAGCGAACTCAGCGCTCGATGCATGGAGTGTTGGCCACATGTTGTTGCAGACCAGCGATGCGAAAGAGTTGCCGGAGCGCGCGGCCATCGCCGAACATCGTCGGGAGCAACTCGCCAGGGCCGCAATTGAAGCGGCAGTGTTGGAGCGTGACGGCACGGCGGCGATTCGCTATCGTTGCCTGGCAGATAAGGAATTGCGCTCTCTGGTTACTCAGTGATTAATTGATGAAGAGAATTTTTGGCGCGGGGAACACAAATGAAACATGCCCTCCGGAATATGCTGTCGTTCGCGGGGGTGTTGTTGATAATCGCGTCGCTTGTCTGGATTTCATTCCATCAGGAAAAGCAACAGGCAATTAGAACACAATCGACGGCTAACAGGCCGACGGCGCCGAAACCATTCGCGGTCGTTGTTCTCGACCCGGGTCATGGCGGTCAAGACTCCGGCGCTATGTGTGGTGGCGTGATGGAAAAAGATCTGACGTTGGATGTAGCGCGCCGGGTCGATCGGCTGCTGGACGCCGAAGGGGTCGCCACATTGATGACACGCCTCGGAGACACCTATGTCTCACTGGCGGATCGCGCCGCCTTCGGGAACCGGGTGAGAGACAGTATTTTTGTGAGCATTCATTTCAACGAAGACAACAAACCGGTCGCGAGCGGCGTGGAGACTTACTACGCTCCGCATCAAATTGCGTCAGCATCTGCTCTTGCTTCTTGGCTGCCGTTTTTAGCTCGGCCGCCGTCCGATTCGCCCAAGCCGGAAAGCCAAAGCCTCGCCGGCTTTATTCAGGAAGCGCTGGTGGCGCGGACCCGGTCCGTGGACCGCGGCACGCAAACCAAACAATTTTTTGTGATCGCAAACGTGACCTCTCCTGCAGTGTTAATTGAAGGCGGTTTTCTTACCAATAAGGAGGACGTTTCGAAGCTCGCCAGCGAAGATTATCGCGACCAACTCGCGGCAGCTGTCGCCGACGGCATTTTGCGTTATCGCGACGCAGTTTCTCAGCGCAAATCAGCATTGACAGCTACAGGTCTGGAGACCGCTGAATAGGAACAGAGCGTTGGCGTCGAATTACCTCGGAATGAAAATCAAAATCGCTGCGTTGATGTTGATTGGATCAATGACGCTGGTTCAAGCGGATCAACTGATTGAAAGCGTGCAGCAGGCTTTGAAGGACGCGGGTTTCTACTACGGCGAGGTCAGCGGCGAAATGAATGCGAATCTCACGGCAGCGGTTCGCCGGTATCAAATCCGCAATGGCCTACAGGTAACCGGTGAGCTCAATGATGAGACGCTGCAATCGCTTGGGTTAAAGTCGTCCGGCTCCGCGCGACAACTACCCAGAGCTGCATCACCGGCTCCTGGCGCTGCTACGCCCGAGCAACCGTCCGAGGAGACCGAAAGCACAACTCCGGCGCAGCCTGTTCAGCCATTTGGCCATCCGCCGCAAAACCAGCAAGTTTATCCATCAACTCCAATGGGTCCGAGCAATTCACCGGGAGGATTTTTCGCCGGCACGCCATTTGAGACAGCTCCGCCGGCCGTGCAGCGCAATGTGATTGTGTCGGCGCAGATAGCCCTCGCGCGGTATGGGCTGTATCGGGAACAGATCGACGGAATCTACGGACCAGCGATGGAATTTTCCCTGCGCGCTTATCAATCGCGAACAAGACTTTCGGTGACTGGCCGGTTAGACTTGGAAACACTGGCGGCATTGCGCTTATTGCCCGGCCCGCGTCAGCCGTTTTACGATCCTTACCGCCGGCGCATGCGTCCTCCGCCAGGCCCACCGATTGAAGGTCAGTGAGTTCCCGACTAGCTTGTTTCGGGTTGTCAAAACGCACGGACTGCAACTCGGCGAAGACTGTGCCGACGAAAACCTGCGCCTCAATGCGAACTATGAGGCGGTCGGGATCGTCCGATACCCATATTGTGCCGCGACGAAATTTCCGGTGCGGCTGTAGTTCGAGATTCTTGCCGATGCGTTTCAGCTGCAGATCCAGCCTGATTGCGTTGTACGTGCCGGCGCGGACAGAAATTTTTTCGCGGCCGGATACAGTAACGGTGGCAAGATAGGCATTTGTCGCCGGGTAAACGGCAAGCCGATAAACGCTACCTTGTCCCAGCGGTTGAGTTCGCAGATAAAGCGCCGCGGAGTGCAGATCAAACAAGTTGGGCAAAGCAAATTGCCGGGTCTTTGTCTCGATGGCGGTGCCCTGACCTTCTGTTCGTGACCGAGTTACCCCGCCGTCGGTGAAACTTAAATGTGTAATAATCTGCTTCGACCGGTAGTTCTCAGTCTGCTGAACCTCGATCGGAGCCAGTGTTTGGGCGTTGGCAATTGCTCGATAGTTCACATCCAGTTTCCACAACGCCCGCACCAGGCCCGTGGTTCGGCCCGTTCCGTCCAGCTCAAATCTGTCGTTTGAGGGCTTGATAAAGTGAATCTCACCAGTGGCTGCGGTCAATCCAGACCAACCGAAGCGATAAGACGCACGCAGAGAGCGTAACTCCGCGAAGTCCCCGGCCGGCTGCTTGCTGAGGGTTGCCAGCCAGTTGGCCCCCAGCGCAGCCGTGCAACTCGCGAGCACAATCGCAGTCGCGCACCTCGTTGGTCGAATCTTTGTTCGAGCAAACATTTCCTGGAAATTCGCAGCTGCCCACAACCATCGCCGTGCCAACGTACGATTTCCTTTGTACAAAAAAATACACGCGAGTTCCGCGCGTGTATCTTTGAAATCCGATCCGGACGTCAGGGTTTGGTCGTTCTCGCTGCTGCCGGGGTGACCGAGGATCCTGTTGTGGCTTTCTTGGTGGAAGCCGTAGCGCGGCCGGGTTTATTTAGCGTCTCGACGATCTCGCTTGTGAAATCAACGCTGTCGGGCGCATACAGCACAACAGGGACGCCGTTGATGCTGATGCCCGATTTATCGAGAACAAAATCGAGGCTCTTGGCTTTGACTTTCTCCATGACGACGTCGGTAATTTCCTTTACAAGTCCCTCGCGCATTCGCATCAACTGCTCCTGCAACTGACGCTCTCGTGTCTGCCGAAAATCGCTGATCTCTCGCTCCATGTTCTTAATGTTGGCGATCTTGTCGTCGCGCTCCTTGGCCATGCCGGTTTTTTTGTCGGCGCTTAATGCCGGGGATTCAAGTTGCTTGTTTAGATTATTGATTTCGTCGAGCGCCTTTTTGTAAGCCTCCGCGCGATCATCGTATTCCTTTTTCGCGGCGTTTTTGGCGTCATTGATTTTTGCCTCGGCTTCCTTGGTTTTGTTGTATTCCTTGAACGCCTTCTGCATGTCAACCGTTCCAATTTTGGGTGTGCCCTGTGCCAAGGCCGCAATCGGAAGAGCCAGCATCAGCGCAGAGAATATCGACAGAAACTTTTTCATAAAAACAGAGGATATGTTGGACGAATCGCGTTAGACTGCAACCACATATATTCGTTCAAAATTGATAGCCCACATTGAAGTTGAAATGGCCGCCTCCGTTGTACCCGTCGCGCATCACCGGATAGCCGTAATCGAGGCGTAGCGGACCGATTGGTAAATCAAGCCGGAGTCCGACACCCACGTCGGAAGCCATGTGATTAAAGCCGAACGACCACTCGCTGGTATTCACGAAACCAGTGTCATAAAAGAGTGCGCCCCGCGCTTTTTCGATAATTGGGAACGTCCACTCAAGCGTCGCCCGCGCCATTGATTGGCCGCCGACCGGTTCGCCGTTCTGCTGGGGGCCGACTTCGCGAAACGGAAAACCGCGGAGGTTGTTGGAGCCGCCGAGAAACAGCCGCTCGAAAATTGGGACCTCGCTACCGCTCCCCCATTGGCTCACCGTCGCAATTTCGCCGTTAAGCAACAAGATAGTGTCCTTTGGCAGATGAAAATACTGAGACCCTTCCAGATCCAATCCATAAATCTGAGTATCGCCTCCGAGAAAACCACCGGCAATAGCAGGCGAAAACGTAATGCGTTGCCCGCGGCGCGAGAGCAAAGGATTGTCGCGCGTATCAAGCACCAGGCTGCTAAACACCTTACTTTCGGTAAACGTGCCGCTTTGCGTCAGAATAAACTCAGGCGAGGAGGACGCGACATTAAAAATCTCGACGTTCTGCAGTGTATATCCCAGCGTGCCGTACATGTAAGCGTTGATCGGCTTGCGGAGGTCCAAACTGAACCCGTAATTGCGCTGGTCGTAGTCGGCGCTCAGATAATTTGCCTCGTTGTAAAAGGCCTGGCCGGTGAGCGCAAGGCGTCGGTCAAGGAAATACGGTTCGGTAATCGTAAGAAGAAAATCCTTTCGCTCGGTGCCGTACTGGAGACGTAACCGGAACTTTTCCCCACCGCCTGTGAATGAAGGCCAGTTGAACAGATCGAAATTGCCTTGGGTGAGTTCCACAAAACCCACCAACTTGTCAACCGTGCTGAAACCCCCTCCAAAGCTGAGTGAGCCGGTGCGCTTTTCTTGCACGAGAATGGTCAGATCTTTGCGGCCAGGTATGTCTGTATCTTCCGGGTAGGTCTCGACTTTTGCGAAGTAGCCGAGGTTCTCGAGACGTTTCTTCGTGGTGTCCACGCGAACCGTGTTGAAAACGTCGCCCGGGGCGACGAGCACTTCGCGCCGGATGACCTTATCCTTGGTGCGCGTGTTGCCCTCAATGTTCACCCGGTTCACAAACGAGCGCACACTCTCCTCGATTGTGTAATGCACGTCTATAAGTCCAGTCCCGGCCGGGGTGCCTTCGGGTGTAATGACCAAATCAACGTAGCCGCCGCTGCCGTACGCGTCAGCGACGGCCTTGGCGTCATCGCGAAGCTGTTTTGGTGAATAGACACTGCCCTCTTTCATTTTTAGCAGGGTGCGAACTTTAGGTTCGGTAGTGTGCTGGTAACCCGTGATGGTCAGCTTGCGGACGTGATACTGTGGGCCTTCTGAAATCACGATAGTAATAATCATCGGGCCTTTCTCAGTGCGTCCTTTGCGCACATCCTTTATTTCCACGTCGATGAAGCCGTGGTCTTGATAATACTCGCGGATCTTGTCCAGGTCCTGTTCCAACTGTACCTCATCCAGCCGGCCGGATTTATCCACGAAGTGGATGAGCGTTTGGCCACGAGTTTTCATCTGTTTCCGCAGCACCTTCTGGCTGATGTGCACGTTCCCCTCAAAACGGATCTGGCTCACGGCTCCCTTGACGCCTTCATTTACGGTGAAAACGACGCGCGCGGTGCCGCGTTTCTCATCAATTGGATCGATGCGAAAATCTACGCTCACATTGGTAAATCCTCGCGCCTGATAAATTTCGATGATTTTCTGGCGCGCCTCTTCCAGTTGTTGTTCGTCAACAGCGTGATTGAGTTTCACTTTGATTTCTTTGCGCAGCCTGGTCGGTTTGACCCGTTCGGCGCCGGTGATTTCGATCTCGTGCACGATCGCCCGCGTTTGAACT
>WNGK01001779.1_pt1 | contig 23316 bp, 21 predicted proteins | sample 5400601 | NCBI WGS metagenome assembly WNGK01 (sample SAMN13153376, study PRJNA577476) | soil metagenome | isolation source: 60 cm soil or saprolite under Garry oak tree replicate 1 | place: USA:California | collected 2016-06-15
GCATTCAATTTGCATAGGGCCCGCGTCCGCCGCGCCAGCGGCTTCCTTCTGACGGCTTTTTCGAACGCGCGCCCCAATCCTTTATTCCGCCCCACTCTGATCACCAAAGGCGCGCCTCCGAAAAAGCACTAGCGTGATCGCGGCGCAAGCGCCAGGGTTCCCGGAATGGCCACGCCCCGTGCCAAGCAGCGCGCAACTCAGAGAAGTGGCTTTATCTTCGATTCGATTACGTCCGTATATTCGAAACCGATCACCTTCTCGCGGAGTACCCCTTGGCGGTCGTACAGCATGGTGGTGGGTATTCCCACAATGCCGCCAAACTTCTGCGTCAGGTCGTCGGCCGCCACCACCAGCGGATAACGAACGCCTATTTTTTTCGCAAACCGGAGCGGGTCCTCCGCATCCATCATGTTGTCCAGTTTGAATCCGATAATCGCGAATCCGCGGGAGCCATAGCGGTCCAGGAGTTTCTGATAGCCCGGCATCTCTTTTTTGCACGGTTGACACCATGTGGCCCAAAAATCAATGAGCACCACTTTGCCGCGAAGATCAGCGGAGGTAACGTCGCCTCCTTTTAAATCCTTCACGGAGAAGTCAGGTAGCTGCGAACCAATCTCACCTGCCGTAACTGCGTTCTCTTTCAGCAAAGCAGGACTCGCCGAATGCTGATTGCATCCGGCGAGTCCAACCGAAAGGATCAGAAATAACAAACGCCTTCTCAATATCTACTCCTTCTTCTGCACTTCCAGAATTACTAGTTTCAAGGAAGCCGAAAAGTCTGCTTTCTTTTTCCCTGCGGGCTTCTTGTACAACTGACCACGGACTGTGACCATCGTCTGAGTACCCGCAAGGGTTTCCAGCCCTTTCGACAATTCATTCGGTGCGAACGCAAAAGACCGATTCGGCTCAACCTGTAAGGCAAGGCTGCCCGAAGAGTCCTTCACGATTTTTCCGCGCGCTGTCATATCCATTTCTGCAGCGGTCACACCACTGTCGTATGTCGCCTTGAGAAGCTGGACGGGATCAATCTGCCCATCTTCCTTAGGAGTGACATCGACTTTTCCATCCAGCAAGCTGACTTCTACTGTTTGAACGCCAGACTGGCGCCCGAGGTGTTGTTTCACCCCGTAGGCTCAAAAGTTTCATGTCATGCCTTCGACGCGCATTTCAATATGTTTGACCTGCGCTTCAGCCACCGGCACAACAACCATCGAACCGAGCAGTACCAGTAGCGCGACTCTTTTCGTTTTCATCGCTTCCTCCTTTCTTCGTCTTAAAGATGCAGCCGAAACTGCTGCGTGATTCCGAAGCTGATGTGGCGGCGGACGGGCATGAAAAACGCCCCGGTGGAATGCGCCACGCCCCAATCCATCCCCAACCAAACGTGCACTCCAGGACGCACGCCCACGTAGGTCGTCATTCCGGCCAGCAAGAGGTCTCCAGCGCTCCCGCGCTGAGTGACCCCTGCGAGGCGGTCGTCTTGCGAATGAAACCAGGTAATGACCGGGCCAACAAACCATTCGCGGTCCCCGTTCTTCGACTCATAAGGGCGATAGGAGAGCCAGAAACGCGATTCGATTTCACTGCCGAGGCGCGTTGTCTGCGCTCCCTGTGACCGCAAGAGCGCATGCAAATCCTCATCCGCCACGAGGCGCCGGACGTTGAAAAGCCCGGTGTAAGTCCCGTTCGCCGCTAGAAACAAATCGGTGGAACCCGAACCGGGTTGCAGACTTGAAGGCAGACGGCTGCCATTTCCGTCGGTCAGCGTCGTTCGCCCTGTCGGAATCTTGGGGCCCAGCGTGACGGATGCCTGGGTTGTCCCCCGCGGAGAATCTCGCCGGTAGAAACGGTACTTTACGAGCGCCATTGCGTCGCCAAGGCCGGTGCCATTGACTTGCGTGCCTGGCATTTCAAAGTGATTTGTGATGATTGGAACGAGCAAGGTCAGATCAAAATCCTTGTAGAACCCCCACGTGAAGTTGAAATCACCTTCGTGCGAAAACGTCGGCCGGGCAGTCGAAGGAATGCCACCCGATATTCCCGGCATCAGGACGCGCGTAGTGAAGATTGAGTTGTAGGAGATAAGTCCGCCACCCGGAAACAATGGCGGGGTAGTCTCCGGGGCCGGTCCTTGCGCACTGGCTGTTGCAGCACAAAACGAGAACGCCAGCGCCAGCAATCCTCTCGCGCATCCAAGAGCGTTTCGAAATCTCACGAGTGTTCTCTCCAGAAGAAATCAAAGGCACGATTCCAGGCACACATTCGCTTGAAGCCGGGAAGCGACTGGAGTTGAGGCTAGATTCGAAGGGGCGGCGAAGCCGGGGAGTAGAAGATGGGCGGGGCGTGGCACTGCGCTGCGAGGCTTCGAGCAGAGAAATCCAAGCCAAGGCATTCGCTAGACGCTGGCACAACTGCGAATACGACGGGTGAGGCGGACACACCGTGCACCGACGAGGGTTGCACAAAAGGAACGTGCGTCGTTGGCATGGTCTTGCAGCAATCCTGCCCATGGTGACCATGCGACGAGCAATGCATGGACTTGCAGCATTGCATCGCCTGTTCCGGCGTCGTCATGGCACTGCAGTCGAAGGCATACGCCGCGAGAACGACTGCGAGTACCACATGAAACATTGGCCTGGCCAAACCCATTATTGACTAGAGTAGACGCACACAGTATCCCGGTCAATCGCCGACCGCAACCCGTCAGGTTCGGGGGTGCAAACATCGGATGCCTACTGCACCGTCGGCTCCACATCCTCCGGCGCCCCATGCCGGCGCAACAATTGTGGCAGGTTCTGCGAAAACGCCGAGCGCGGCAGCACCATGTCGCAGCCTACTTCGTGCGCCTTCTGCTTCAAGTCTCCCTGTACGTGCGACAGGAATCCAATGATTGAGGTGCCTTTCTTCAGCTTGCTCTTCAGCTTCGGAATCAGGGTGAGCGGCTTCACGCTGGCATTGTTCAGATCGAAAATAATCAGCGACGGTTTCTCTTCGCCGTTCTGCTGCATCTTCTCCATCAGATCCTTATCGGACTTCACGAACTCAACTTTCACGTTGAGTTTGCGCGCCGTTTCCTGGATCTTCGCCATGAAGAACAGATCCTCGATAAAGGCAAAAATGCGGGAGTTTGTGTCCTCGGTGCTCGCCGGCAACGGTTCCGGATCCGGCTGCGGATATTGCGTCGCAAACCCCGGCCTCTGCCGTCCACCTTTGTGGCCATTGTTGTTGTTGCCCCCAGCTAATGCCGCCCGATAGCTGTGGTCCATGGGCGCGGTGTAGATGCCGTCTTTGTTTTCCCGGCTCAGGCCCGGTCCCTGTCCCGGCCGTTGTCCGCGCTGATTGTGGGGACGGCGTCCGCGCCGCCTTCGTCTTCCTCCTCCGCCACCACCGCCGGAGGGTCTGCCTGGTCCTGCGTTCATAGTCCTCTCAAACTTTTTTCGCACGTATTGCGGAATTTTACGGAATCCTAAAGGCCCCGCCAGTCACACATCCCGCTTTTCCGGACAAGGCTTCCGGGCAAAGCTCCGCCCGGCATACAGAATCGGATCCACGCAATTGCGGGTAGCGACTAGACACACTATGGAACGAACCCCAACTCTTGAAACGAACTGCTATTCGAAAATGAAACCTTTGTTCTTTGACTTCGTAATCGATTTTCCGTTTATCGGATCCGTAAGGCGCCGCCTCGGATCGGCTGGCGCGGAAGGCCTGCGCGGGAACGAGGCCTAAAATGAGAACATCTTTATGGTACTCGCACTTGCCGAACCACGCAAGGCCCCACCCTCCCGCCTTTTGCACAGGAGGACATGAACAGCAGGATTTCGTTTGACTCGAACCGACTCGTCCCGAAAGCCGGAAGCCGGAACCGGATTTCACTCCCCGTTCGAAACTTCCCGAGCCCATTGTTGTGCCTGCCAGTGATACCCCTCAATGTCCTCGGAATCCAGATGCAGGCTCCGGCTCAACTCCGCTGCCGCTTCCCACTCGCCGCTCTCATGCGCCAGCATCAACTGGAATACTGGACGCAGCAGGCTCGGCTGCCCCAACAGCACCGCCTTGGTCGCTTGATCCAGCGGAATTCTTTCCAGCACATCCGCCATCGGCATTTCCAGCATGGCATCGATCAGCGATAACAGACCCAGCAGAAACAGATCTGACTCCCCGTGCGCTACGCGCGGCGCCAGCAACTCGCCAAACTTGCCTCGCACCAGCGCCGACAGGATTAGATCGCTGGGCTTGTCCTGCCCCGCACCCACCGCCGCCACCAGCCGCACCCACCGCCGTACATCCCGCTCTCCCAGAATCGACAACGCATGCCGTACCGAATGGATCTCGCTCTTGAACCCGAACATCGGAGAATTTAGATAGCGCAGCAGGCGGTAGCACACCGAAGCCTCCGCCTTGATCAGGTTATCCAGTCCTGCTAGATTCAGCTCCGGGCGTGACACCTCCTGCAGCATCCGGAGATAATTCATCCGGTTCGCCGGCAGGTCGCGCGTGTTCATCATCTCCGGACGGCGGAAAAAATAGCCCTGGAAATACACAAACCCCTGGTCCCGCGCCCGCACAAACTCCGCCTGCGTTTCTATTTTTTCTGCTAGCATCCGGCAGCGCCACGGCCCGAACTGCTTCATCAAGACTGAGCGCTGCTCCTCCGTCGTCAACTGCATTTCCACCTTGATGATGTCTGCCATCTCCGCCAGCGCTACCCGCGGATCGTTGGCCACGTAATCGTCGAGCGCGATCATGTATCCCGCTTCTTTCAAACTCCGGCAGGCCGCTACCACATCCGGATCTGCAGGAACCGATTCCAGAATCTCCACCACCGTGATCGTCGAGGGCAGCAGCGTGACCAGTCCCTTGACCTGGGTGTCCCGCGTACAATTCACAAACGCCCTCCGACCATCACACAGGATATCCAGCCCCATCAACAACGACCGGTCCAGCGTCGCCCGCGAAGCCTCATCCGTGTCACCTCTGAAGGCATTTTCCAGCCCGTCTCGGAACAGCAGTTCATATCCGAACACCTTCTCATCCCGGTCCACGATCGGTTGCCGCGCCACATACCGCAACGGCCGAAGGTCGTTCACCCGGGCGGGAGCCACAGCCTGTCCAGCAGAAATGTTTGTCACGTGGTTTATATCGGCGGCAAAAGGGAAAGTCTGAAGCGAAAGGGACCGCCTCAACCGATTACGAAAATGATAAGAACTAGAAGAAGATTGGAGGCTTCTCACAGAATCGCACTTCAAATCTGGACGGTGCCCCCTCCCGGCACACCCCAGCCGCGAAGCGGCGAAAGAATGCAGCCCACGGCGCAAGCCGTGGGTGCCCCCAAGAGAGATATCCGTAAGCCCCGGAAGGGCGAAAGAAAAAATAGGCCCACCGCGAATTAGGATCCCAATCCCAGAACAGGATCGGGTGCCCCATTTCTCGCGTCCTTTGCGAGAAGTGGGGATTTTGACTTAGGGGATGCTAGACCCTCTGCACTCCGCCCAATCCAGTCAGCGCCGCCACAATTCTCCCTGACCACTGCGTCACTTCATCCTCGCGCAGCGTCCGCTCGGCGGACTGAAACCGCACCCGGAGCAACCCGGAATATTTCTCCGGAGCAATCGCACCGCCCCGAAAAATCTCCACCGGACGAAACTCCCGTAACTCGGCGATCTTCAAATTAGCCACAGCCTTCCACACTTCCTTAAACGAAACATCACCGGCAAAGACGAATGAAAAATCCCGCTCCACCGCCGGATATTTCCCCAGTGGCACAAACTTCACCGCCCGCAGCCCATTCCTGTACAACTGCTCCAGATCAAGCTCCGCCAGAAATACATGCTGCCGCAACTTGCGAGCCGCGGCCACTTCCGGATGAATCTGCCCAAACTGCGCCACCACCGCGCCATTCACCCTCGCCCGTGCCGACCGTCCCGGATGAAAGTACTCCGCCGTCTCCCGGTCGTAACTCACGTCGCCGGCAAACGCCGTCAGCAGATTCTCCACGTCCCCCTTGAACCCGCGAAACGTTTCCGCAGCCGCTGCATGCTCGCCCTTGCTCACGTCAAGCGCCCCACCCGCAGGCAACGACGCAACAACGGCGGCGGAAGCCGCGCCCAGACAAGCGCGCCTCGGTTCCACTCGCTCCCCACCCGACAATTCATATACGCTGCCCATCTCAAACAGCCGCGCCTCCGCGACATCGCGATTCAAATTCCACGCCAGCATATCGAGCATTCCCGGCGCCAGCGATGTCCGCATCACCGACGCCTCCTCGCTCAGCGGATTCTCCAGCTCCAGCACCTTCGCGGCCGAGGCAGAGGAAAACTTCTCCGCGTCAGCATGGGAAATAAACGTCAGTGACAGCGCCTCGTTATATCCCAGAGCCAGAGCTCGCGTGCGCACAGTTGCGTCGATCTTCGCTTGGGGAAGTTCGACCACCGCGCCACTGTACACTGGCAGGGAGTTCTCAAACTTGTCATACCCGTGCAGCCGCGCGATCTCTTCGATTACGTCGATCTCGCGCTCCACGTCGAGCCGCCAGCTCGGAATATGCACGCGAAACTGCGCGTCATCCTGCCCCTCGGGAATCAGCGAAAAGCCCAGCCGCTTCAGCAGACGAAAAATCTGTCCCCGGTCGAGACTCCCACCCAGAATCCGCCGCACTTCAGCCACGTGGAGCATCACCGGAGCAGTGTCCATCGGACTCGACATCACGTCCACAACATCGCCAACCAGCTCCCCGCCGCCCGACTCCAGAATCATCTTCGCTACGAGATCGCACGACAGCACGGTCGACTCAAAATCCGCCCCGCGCTCGAACCGGTGCGACGCATCGGTGTGCAGCCCATGCCGCCGCGACATCTTCCGCACGATCCCCGGATCCCACCACGCCGACTCGATCACAATGTTCCGCGTCTTCTCGGTTATCATCGTGTCGTACCCGCCCATCACTCCGGCAAGTCCGACAGGCTTTTTCGCATCGCACACGACGAGGTCTTCGGAAGTGAGCTTGCGCACCACGCCATCGAGAGTCTTTAGCGTCTCGCCATCTCGCGCCTTCCGCACAATAATTTTCCCGCCCTCGATCAGGTCCATATCGAATACGTGCGTAGGCTTCCCGATTTCCCACAGAACATAATTGGTGGCATCGACGGCATTCGAGATCGGCCGCTGATCCAGCAACCGCAGCCGATGCGCAACCTTCTCAGGAGAGGCCTTGATGCGCGTCCCGCGAATCACCCGCGCGCTGAATCGAGGACAAAGCGAAGGTTCTTCGACAATGATAGGAAACGGCGCATCGTGCCCCGTCTTGGGTGCCCCATTTCTCGCGTCCTTTGCGAGAAGTGGGGACTTATCGCTGACGGCGGACAGCTGTTTCAGCGGCAAATCATAAATCGCCGCCGCCTCCCGCGCCACCCCGTAATGATTCATCGCATCCGGACGATTCGTCCCAATCTCCATCTCAAACACAGTATCGGCGCCCGCCCCGCTGATGCCCTCGACCGAAATCCCAACATTGGTCAAGTCCTCAGCCAGACGCCGGTCATCAACCGTCAGATCGACAAAGTCGCGGATCCATTGTGGAGATAATTTCATTGAGTCAGATCATTCTTCATCTGCAAGCGGCGGTCTGACCTTGTCGCGAAACCGCTCTTCGCATGCGCGATATAGCTTGAATGCCGTTCGTGCGTCGGTCAGGCTCAGCGACGCATTCGGACCACCTCTGACGTCATCGGCATCATGATCGTCCTGTCCGTCGTCCTCCCAGAAACACACAGGGCAGATTTCGAATCCAGCCCGCGAGTGCAACGTCTTATAGCTACAGCACGGACAGCGGTATGTCTTCGTCGGCTCCCATGGCTTCGAGATGTTGGTGAACACGTCCATACTGCCAACGACCAACGACTAATGACCGTTTTATCCAAACTGCTGCAAAAACCTCACATCCCCCTGAAAGAAATACTGAATATCATCCACTCCATACTTCAGCAGCGCCAACCGGTCCACGCCCATCCCGAAGGCGAATCCGGAAACTTTCTTCGGGTCGTACCCGTTGTCCTTCACGAACTCAAACACATTCGGATCAACCATCCCGCATCCGAGCACCTCAATCCATCCCGTCTGCTTGCATGGACGGCACGGAGCATCCTCCGCCCCGCGCTTCCCACTGCCACCACAGATGAAGCAGGTGACATACAACTCCGCGCTGGGCTCGGTGAACGGGAAGAACGACGGCCGGAAATGCGTCTTCACCGACGACCCGAACAGCGCTTTCATCGCGTGATCGAGCGTCCCCTTCAAATCGCCAAACGTGATGTTAGTATCGACCGCGAGCCCTTCAATCTGATGAAACATCGGCGAGTGGCTCGCATCCGGAGGATCGTTGCGATGCACCGTCCCCGGAATCACAATGCGCAGCGGCGGCGGCATCTTCTCCATGGTCCGAATCTGCACCGGAGAAGTATGCGTGCGCAGCAGCAGCCGCTCGCGCTGTGGCTTCGACTGCTGCCCCGCAATGAACAGCGTGTCTTGCGTATCCCGCGCCGGATGGTTCGGAGGAAAATTCAGCGCTTCGAAGTTGTAGTAATCCGTCTCGACCACCGGCCCCTCGGCGACGGAATAGCCCAGCTTCTGGAAGACGGAAACAATCTCATGCATCGTCTTGATGACCGGATGCTCGGCGCCGATCGGACGCCGCACCCCAGGAAGCGTGATGTCGACCCGCTCGCCCGCCAGCGACTCAACCCTGCCGCCGGCAACCTGCGCGCCCTCCACCAGTTCGGTAATCCGCACCTTCAATTCATTGACGCGAATCCCCGCCTCGCGCTTGGTATCCTTGGGCGCACCCTTCAGCCACAAACCGTTAATCTGTGTGAGGATCCCATTCTTCCGCGCCATCCAGCGGTCGCGAAACGCCTTCAGTTCCGCCTCATTGCGAACTTCGGCAGCTTCCAACATACACGCAGCAACGCATTCAGCCGCAGCTACCTCAAGCGCTGTCGAAGAATAGTCCCTAAGTTTGGGAACGGTATATGACAATTTCGCCCACACTCTTTAAAGAGTTGTCATCCTGAGCGCAGTAAACCGACTCGCGAAGCGAATCGAATTTGCGGAGTCGAAGGATCCCTAGCAGCTGAGCCCTGCCTGCGGCCTCAAAGGGAGTTCCCACCACGGCTTGTTGCCGCGCTGAAAAACATTCCTCACTCGCTCGGAATGAAAGTTACAAAATAAAACGCTGAACGGCACGGCTGAAGCCGTGCCCTTCCCGGATTGCCGAGACGCCCGGAAGCCGAGAGAATCGAAAGCCGCCTACGCTGCCCCGCCGATCGCGCCCTTGGCCTGCGTCGTCAGACTGGCAAATCCCGCCGGATCTTTCACCGCCAGGTCGGCCAGAATCTTGCGGTCCAGTTCGATCCCCGCCAGCTTCAGCCCGTGAATGAACTGGTTGTAGCTCATCCCATTCAGCTTGGCGGCCGCGCCGATGCGCACGATCCAGAGCGAGCGGTACTGCCGTTTGCGCTGCTTGCGACCGGAATAAGCAAACTTCAGCCCGCGCTCCACCGCTTCTTTGGCCGAGCGGTACAGCTTTGACTTGGTGAGGAAATATCCGCTTGCGCGGTCTAATATTTTCTTGCGTTTGGCGCGGCGTTTGGTCCCGCGTTTTACACGAGGCATTGGTTTCTCCTTTTTTATTTCTACATACTGGCGGCTGGAGGTAAGGATGATCGCCTTGGGGGCAATCTCTGGCCTCTTCACACACCGGAAGCAATTGAAGATTTCAGATTGAAAACCTGCCTACGTAGTGTATTCAAATCTAAAATCTGCAATCGCTTCTACTGATACGGAATCATGCGCTTCACTTTGCGCTTATCCCCGTCGCTGACCAGCGCCGGGGATCCCAGATTCCGTTTGCGTTTCTTGCTTTTCGACGTCAGAATGTGCCGCAGGTGCGACCGCCCCCGCTTCACCTTCCCCGTCCCGGTTAACTTGAAGCGCTTGGCAGCGCCCTTGTGCGTTTTCAATTTCGGCATAAAAGTCCTCAAAAACAGCGTCAGCTTTCAGCCATCAGCTGTCAGTTTTAATTCGTTCTCGCAGAAAGTCAGATTTCCACTCAGGCGAGACTTGTCATTCCTCTTACTCTTGTCATTCCGACCCTGAGCGAACTCGGAGGAGAGGAATCTGTTTCGCTACGACGCGGGCTTGGCGACCTGCGCCGCAACAGCGCTCGGACTGGGTGCACTCTGCGCCGCAGCCTTGTGCTTCTCTTTCTCTCGTTCCTTCTCCGTCTTCTTCGGCGCCAGAATCGCGTGCAGCGTGTTGCCCTCTTGCCGGGGACGGAATTCCACGATGCTGTGCGGCTCCACGTCCTTGATCAGCCGCTCCAGAATCTGGCGACCCAGTCCGGTGCGCGTCATCTCGCGTCCGCGGAAGAAGATAGTCGCCTTGACCTTGTCGCCTTCATCCAGAAACCGCAACACATGATTTTTCTTGGTCTCGTAATCGTGGTCGTCCACATTGATGCGGAACTTGACCTCTTTTACAGTTATGGTTTTCTGGTGCTTTTTGGCTTCGCGCTCTTTCTTTTCCTGCTGGTAGAGATACTTCCCGTAGTCCATGATGCGGCACACGGGAGGCTGCGCGGTGGGCGAAATCTCAACCAGGTCCAGATTCTTTTCGCGGGCTTTTTTGATGGCTTCGTAAGGCGGCATGATGCCAAGCTGCTGCCCTTCGTCGTCAATCACGCGGATTTCACGCGCCCGAATACGATCGTTCGTGCGGATAAAACGTTTATCGATACATCCTCCCTGCTCTAAGCGACTGAGAATAAAGAATTATAGCATGAGGATTCCATGCGAGCCCGCCCCTCTCGGACCACAAGGTCATCCCTGCGCTTTTTTCCCAAACTTCGGATTCCACGTTCTCTGCTCTTGCGCGAGAATATAGGTTAGGACATCGGGGATTCTTCACGGGATCCGATGCACGAGGTCTATTCTCTATGTGCAGAAACATCAAAACCCTCTTCAACTTTGATCCACCTGTCACCGACGACGAAGTTCGCGCCGCCTCGCTCCAGTTCTTCCGCAAGATCACGGGCTTCAACAAACCATCCAAGGCCAACGAAGCCTCGTTCCTGGCCGCCATCGATGACGTCGCCGCCATCTCGATCCGCCTTCTGCGCTCGCTTGAAACCACCGCGCCGCCCAAAAATCGCGAAGAAGAAGCCGCCAAAGCAAAAGCCCGCGCTGCGGAACGATTCGGTAGTTAAGTCAGGCAGATTCTTGCAGATGCACCGGCAGCTATTAAGTTGCATAACAAAACAACAAGTCGAGTGCCGCGCGCGAGCCCCAGAGTTCGCGTGGTCTACGGTAAGTAGGGCATCGAACGGCCTCAGAGATTGAAGTATTCTGCATGGTTAACTCTCGTGGGGGATCTCCCCGTAAGTATTTGCCATGCACTCGCGACGCCTTGACGACCGGATTCGACATCTCTGTGCCCGGGTCACCCAGGCAGCCAACAGCGAAGTGGATATGATCCTCCAGGAATTACTAGGCGCGGTTCACGAGAAGATCGAGCGGCTCGGAGGGCTGGCCACCAATCAACTCCTTGGCGGCGAGCCTCCCAAAGAACGGCGAGCCATAACTCCCTGGAACGGCTAACTGCTTGTAATAGTTCACGTTTTGGTTCCTCTTCAATCTCTCGCCATTCTTGGCCCCTCGTTCGACTACCTCCAAAGCAACTAAATCAGAGCAACTAAGCAAGGATTCTGGGGTTTTACCTTATACGCCCCTTCCGGTATGAGATGCCACAAAGCCGTTGCAGTGAGGTGCACATGACCCCTGAGGAACGAGAGAATATGCGAATCCTATGCGACCAGATCGCAAAAGAACAGAACCATGACAAATTCACGAAACTGGTTCTTGAACTCAACGATCTTCTGGAGCACAAGGAGCAGCGCCTGGAAGGCCGTCCAAAGAAACCGGAATGGAATGCCTCTCCCTAAGCCGTCGGACGAATGAACGAATAGATGGTGGTAGAAGGTCGAAGTAAGTAGGGCGCCTCCCCGCCTTTCGGCGGATTTTTACTCCCCCGCATTGATGCCGCCGTCTACGGTATGTACGGTATCGTACAATTCTCCAAATTCTGGCATTATCTTGGCGGCGCTCCCATTCCTGCGCCCCACTCCGTATGCTTGAGCGCCGTCTCGATGATCGAATCCGAAGTCTCAGCGTTGAGATGGTCGGTGCACCCAAAGACGAGCTTGAAAGAATCCTCCAGGAGTTGCTGTCTGCCATCCACGAGAAAATGGAGCGCCTCCGAAGCCTGGCGGCGAACCGGTTTCTCGGCCGCCAGCATCCCAAAGAACGGCGCTCTACGCTCTCTTAGGGGCGCCTGTGCGACGCAGAGCAAAATTTTTTGTCGTTGAAACTAACGCTCTCTATTTCAGATTCAGAGTCTCGCCATTCGCTTCGTAGGATGCCCTACATTCAATCTGGAATTCTCAAGTTGACGCTGGTGTGAGCCCTCGGATACACATGGCCCTGCCAAGCCTCTCCCCTGAGACCTATGACCCCTGACGAACGAGAGCGCATGCACAACCTGTGCGAGCAGCTTGCAATAGAACAAAATCACGAAAAGTTCACAAAACTGGTTCAGGAACTCAACGATCTGCTGGACCACAAGGAGGAGCGGCTGGACAGCCCTCCAAAGAAGCCCTAAGGAAGCCCGTCATGATGCTGACTCGACCAACGATTGATCCCAGACTGACGAACCCAGACGAACCACGAGCGCCGCCCGCCGGTTATGGCGTTTCCCAGTCAACCGAGTAAACGTCCTGAGTCCCCGTGTCGCGGAGCAGCAGCGGCGAATCGTCGGGCGCGAGCGCCAAGCCACCGCCGTACCGCCCGGTGGTAGCAAAATTCTTCAGATCCACCACCTGTTCTGTCTTGTGGTCGCTGATTCTTATCCTGACTAGCGCATCCTTGCCCCGGTAGTCCAAAACATAAACGTACCGTCCGTCGTGCGACCAATTCAGCCAACTCAAGGACCCGTTCGCAAGCTCGGTCCATTTCTGTATCTGAAAGTCAAACAGAAGAAGTCTCATCGAGTCCGCTGAGAACGCCGAAATGTAACGACCGTCCGGGGACCATCGCGGCGAGAACAGCCCTTGCGAGTTGGGCAGGTCGGACACTTGGCGGCTGCCCACGTCCAGGACGTGAATCGCCGAGGAAGGATCATTCGATTCGTTACTAAAGACGATCTTGGTCCCATCCGGCGACCAGTTCGGATCCAGTTGTTGACGCCGATCGTCCGGCATCAGCTCCTGGGGACTTCCGCCGTCGGCCGAAACCACATAGATTCTCGCGGGCTTCGTTGCACTCAGGGCGAACTCGAAGAAGATGATCTTCTGGCCGTCGGGAGACCAGCGAGGCAGCACGGGATACATGGGCGGGTAGGTCAATTGCCGCCGCTCACTCCCGTCCACCTTGCTTCGCCATAGCGAGCCCTCGCGATACGAAACATAGGTCACCCACTGGCCATCCTTTGAGAAGGCAACGTATTCGGCGGAGATGCCCCCGAGAAACGGCGAGAACTTGCCGGACTTCCCGTCGTAGCGCATGAGTTCGCCACGGTAGGTCTGCCCGATCACAAACAACTTCTTGCCATCCCTGCTGGGAAGCGGAGACGACAACGACAGCGGGCTGGAAGTCACAGGAATGGGTTTTGGTTCGGAATGAAGAAAGCTGGCTTTTTGCGCCAGTGCCCAGATCTGACGGTTCGATTGGAAAATGAAATACTTTCCGTCGCCTGTCCACTTGCCACAACACTCGTCCGGCGGATCGTGCCAGCCGGCGAGCAAGCGATGCGGGTCCGTCCCAGACGTGGACACTTCCCATGCGAGTTGCTGGCCAATCGTTCCGGCGCTCTCCGTGCTGTCGAATCGCAGGTGGGTGTTGTCGGGCGACCATGTGACATTCTTGATGTCACCCTTCACGGTAAGCAGTTTGCGCGCATCCGTCCCATCCGCCCTGGCCACGAACAAATCGCTGAGGTTGCTGTAAGCCAGCATCTTGCCATCGCTCGACCATGCGGCAGTTTCTCCGGCGGTATCGCCGAGTCTGCGCGGAGACCCTCCCAGGATTGGGATACTCCAGAGCGGCCCACGAGGAGGCGCGCCTCGCCCGTCCACTACGAGAAGTTTCGACCCATCCGGCGACAAGTCGACCGGAACCATGTCAGGAGAAGGCATGATCGACATCCTTCTCGGTTCCCCGCCAGAAATCGACATCTCCCCAATGCCATGCGAAGTGAAACTCCCCGAACTTCCCACCCCCAGGCCCAGATAGAGCCGCGAACCATCAGTTCCAATCAGCGACTTCGGCTGGCCATCATGCGTGAGCTGAACGTAATTGGAGACTGTAGGAACGGGCGCGGGCTGCATCCAAAAATAAGCCAGCGTCACTGCGACAACCATCGCGATCGCCGCACCAGCCAGTACGGTTCGTGACTGACGGGGCTCCGTTTGCTTCAACCCATCTTTTCTCGGCCGTATCTCGCTTATTGCATGCGCGCCGCTTGGCGCCGTTGTCTCCGGGTCGGATAGTGCCTCCAGCGCGAACGCCAGATCGGATGCCGACTGAAACCGTTGCTCCGCATTCTTCTCCAGACAGCGGCGCACCACTCTTTGCAATGCAATCGGAGTCTCCGGCGCAATCTCCGATATCGGCGCGGGCTCTTCGTTCAGAATCGCGCTCATCGTATCCGCCGACGTGGGCTTATCAAACGTGCGCTTCCCCATCACCATCTCGTAGAGGATCGCTCCAAAGGCGAAGATGTCGGTGCGATGGTCGGTCACCAGTCCGCGTACTTGCTCGGGAGACATGTAGCCCATAGTTCCCATGGCCACGCCCGGCATCGTCAGCGTGCGCGCATCGGTCGCCGATTCATTCGGCTGCACCACCTTCGCCAGACCGAAATCGAGAATCTTGATCCGACCATCTTTGGTGACGAACAGGTTGTCGGGCTTCAGGTCGCGATGCACGATCCCTTTTTCGTGCGCCGCCGCCAGCCCGTGGGCAATCTGCACGCCATAGTCAATCGCCTTGCGCAACGGCAGTGGCCCGCGCCTCACCGTCTCGGACAGCGTCATGCCTTCGAGCAGTTCCGACACCAGATAGGGAACGCCCGCGTAAGTTCCCATCTGGTAGACCGCAAGAATGTTGGGATGATTCAGCGCCGCCGCCGCTTTCGCTTCCACCTCGAAGCGATGCAGCCGGTCTGGATCCGCGGACATCAGCTCCGGCAGAACCTTGATCGCAACCTCGCGCTCCAGCCGCGTGTCGCGCGCACGATACACCTCGCCCATGCTGCCCGCCCCAAGAGGCGAGAGAATCTCATATTGACTGAGTCTTGTACCAGGGGCCAGGGCCATGGGTGCGCCAATTATAGTCCCGGCAGAAAATTACACTCCATGAAAAGAGGTCCGCGGTTGTGGCGAATGGACGTGCCGACCTGCGATCGACATTTCGAGAGTGCGAGGGACGATCTCGGGATTCACATTGACAAGCGAAGCATGCCCTTGTAATCTCGCCAACCATCGGCCTGAACGCAGTCGTGTGCGCTATCCGACTGGAAACCCATTGAGGCTAACGCTGGAAACCCGCGAGGTGGGACGAGTCACCATCGTCCGCTGCAAGGGACGCATCGTTGCCGGCGGCGAGACCGAAGCCCTGCGCGCCCACGTGACGCATCTGTTGCGCGACCGGCGCTCGATCGTGCTGCATCTCGGCGATGTGGCATTCATCGACAGCAGCGGCCTCGGAGCGATTGTGCGCGCTCTGACCAGTACGCGCCAGGTGCATGGCGACCTGAAGCTCTGCGACGTTCCCGAACATATCCGCAAAGTGCTGCAGTTGTCCCATCTGACGAAATTGTTTGACTCGCACGAATCGGAAGACAACGCGGTGGCTGCGTTCTACCGCAAGCCATTGCAGGCCGAACAGCCCGTCGCCATGGGACGAAGCGTGTTGTGCATCGACCGCAATGCCGACGTGGTCACCTACATTCGCGAACTGCTTCATCGCGCCGGATACGATGTCCACACCAGCAACAACCTGCGCGATGCCCTGCTCCTGATGCGAGTGACTCGTTTTGATTTGCTGCTGGTGGGCGCGGACATCACCGCGTCGCCCGCAACTGAAAAATCATTCCGCGATGCCTGCGCCGCCGTCCCGATGATCGAACTAGGCAGCGAGTTCTCCACGCTAGAAGCCGGCGAAGCCGCGACCCATCTCCTGGAAAAAATCGCCACGCAACTGCAACCCGCTTCCAACTAGGTAGCGATGGGCCGAACTTCTGAGTGCTCGGTGGAAATCTCCTTCAAAAAAAACTTTGTCTTTCGGTCTTGCGAACTGTGTTTGAGCCAAGTTTCGTTCCGAGAAAATCTCGGGTTGAGGGGTATCCCCCCTCCCTCCCATCCTCTGAAGGCCTTGACTGGCACGGGTTCTGCAAAAATGCTCTGCAAAATCTTGAGCCCCAAGGGTTTAGAGGTCAAAATCTTGAAAACAAAGGGCTTGCGGCCTTTGTCGCGGTGGCTGCTTGTACCGCCTCCGCCTTGACTATGTTCTGCTCTTTTGCCTGTGGAGGCAAGGTCAGATGTCACACTATGTGCGCGGACCCTGTGGATTTCGGTTCCCGCCCTTTCGCAAAGAGCGCGAAACGATGGCTATCCGCCGGCGACCTTCACCCATTGAGTCGAGAATCAACTTCATCGACTAGCACTTTCCACACGTTTTCTGGCACGTCCAGGAAGGCCTTCACAATCTCGGGATCGAACTGTCGGGCGGACCATTTCTCGATCTCTGCTCGTGCTGTCTGGATCGACTGTGCGGGCCGGTAAGGCCGATCAGAGATAATGGCATCCAGCGTGTCGGCCACGGAGAAGATGCGGGCACCTAGCGGTATGTCTTTGCCTTTCAGCCCCCGTGGATACCCGGTACCGTCGAAGCGCTCACGGTGAGCGTAAACTATTTCGGAAACTTCGGCGAGGAACGGGATTTTCTTGAGAGTTTGATAGCCGCGGTACGCGTGCGCACGAAATCAGCTTACCTGGCTTGCGAAGAATTGCTTCAGGAATAGACAGCTTGCCAATGTCGTGCAGAAAGGCGGCACGGGCGATTACGTTAATCTGCTCACGCGGCAAACCCATAATCCGGGCAATAGCGACGGTGAAGGCGGTCACCCGCTTACAGTGCCCCTCCGGCTCTGCATGCCTGAGGTCGAGTGCGTCGCCCAACGCCTCCAGCGTAAGATCGTAGGAACGTTCTAACGCCGATTTGGCCGCTTGCAACTGGTCGGTACGAGCCTCCAATAAAGATTCGAGATTGCTGATGTACTGTACCGTCTCAGTCGTGGAAACGAATGAATCAAACTGGGACATCGCCCTTAGGAGTTCGGCGATCACGTGTGGCACGCCTTTGTCGGTGCTAACCGCGATCCTGTCAGCGAGAATCGGCGAATATTGTTGCACATCCTTGAACCCGACACGATGCCATACTGGAAGTACGACCTTCTTGCCATCCACTTCACGAGTTGCCAGTCCATTTAACTCTTGTTGTGGCCAGTGTTTCTCAAAGAAGTGGGGACTCAAGATAACGACTCCGAACCGAGATCGGGTCAGCCCTTGGTCAATCTTCCTGCGCAAGCTGTCTCCGACCTTGAGCGCGAATTCGTCATACCAGACCCGCAGCCCCTTTGTCCTTAGAGCTTCGGCGAGAGGCCGCGCTATGGCGTCTTTGTCTTCGCTCGCGTGGGAGACAAAAACATCCCATTCGTCCTGAGCTTCTTCCCTCCGGGATGTACTTACCCCTGGATTATTTTTTTTAGCGTTCATAGGCTTGCTTTGGTTCCGGCTGAGCGCTCTATATAGAGTTGCGGTTGAGAAGACCAGTTTACTACCGAGACATGGGCCGAGCAGATCATGCGGAGAATCGACCGATGTGCAGTACGGGAGTAACTACGACACGGACACCCGAGGTTTACAACATTGTCTCGCTGAGTTCGAGCTGGCTTCTAACCCCCGCCAGCGCCCCGTCCACCACGTCCTTAATCCGCCCGCGCAGCCATCGGTTGGGCTCGTGGCGTCCCCTCAGGCGCAGCTTTAGGTAATTGTCGGTGAGGGCTTCGGTGAACTCGCCGGTGGCATCGGCGCCGACGACGTTCAACGTGATCGCGTCTACTGCTTTGCCGATGAAGCTGCGCATGAAGGCCAACTTCTTCTCGGCTGCCAACTCGCGCAGGATGCGGTTGCGCTCGCGGGCTTCGTGAACCGGGACCTGGTTCGTCATCGCCGCTGCGGGAGTTCCGGGGCGCGCGGAGTAGGTGAAGACGTGCAGGTAGGTGAACGGCAAGTCTTCGATCAGGCGGCGCGTGGATTCGAACTCGGCGTCGGTCTCGCCGGGGAATCCGACCATCACGTCGGCGCCGATGGCGGCGGTGGGCATGGCGGCGTGAATCTTTTCGATCTTTTTCCGATAGTGCCAGGGGCGATACTTGCGGTGCATGCGGCGCAAGACTGTGTCGCTGCCGGATTGCATCGGCACATGCGCGTGCTTAGCAATGCGCGGCGACGAGGCGACCAGCGAGATCAGGTCGTCGGTCCAGTCCATGGGCTCGACGGAGGAGATGCGCAGCTTTTCGAGAGCAGTCTCGAAGAGGATGGCGCGAATGAGATCGTCGAAGGACGGCTTCCGGCTTCCGGTGCTCGGCTTTCGGAAGGCGTTTTCTGAATTAGTAGGTGAAGTCCCGAAGCCGGATGCCGGCAGCCGGGAGCCGGCTAGATCCCGTCCCCATCTCCCCAGATTGATTCCGCTGATTACAACTTCGCGATAGCCGGATTCGACCAGGCCGTTTACCTCGCTTAGGATGCGAGCGATCTCCAGCGAGCGGCTTTGGCCTCTCACGTAGGGAATCACGCAAAACGAGCAGCGGTTGTCGCAGCCGTCCTGGACTTTGAGATTGGGGCGGGTGCGTTCATTGGCGGCATCGAAGACGGGCGCGGCCAGGAGTTCTGTGTGAGCGAAGATGTCGGAGACGAAGATTTGGCTTCCGGCTTCCGGCTCTCGGCTTCCGGACGGCGCGGTGAGAGTTGTCAGCGGGACGAATGCAGGTCCGTCGGAGGCTAAAGCCCTCTCGAGTGAGGTCTCGTTTTTCGCAGGGGTCACAGAATATGCGTGAGAACTTGTGCCGTCCCTCCGGGACTCAGATGCATTTCCCGCTTCACCCGGCACTTCCGTGCCGGGCTTTCCCATGCCGCCGCTTCGCGGCTGGAGTTTCGTGGCGCTCACGATCTCCGCGAGCTGATGTTTGTGCGAGTTGCCGATGACCAGGCTCACGCCGGGCAGCGCCGCGATTTCTTCGGGAGCTCGCTGCGCGTAGCAGCCCGTGACCACAATTCGTGCTTGGGGATTCTGCCGGCGGACGCGGCGGATCGCGGCACGCGCATCCCGGTCCGCGCTGGCGGTCACGGTACACGAGTTAATCACAACTACGGAGGCTTGTGCAGGAGTTGAGGCGCGTGCGAGCCCGTGCTCCTCGAACTGGCGTTCGAGAGCGGCGCCGTCAGCCTGCGTGGCGCGGCAGCCAAAGTTCTCTACATAGTATCCGGGCACATTCCCTATGGTAACGCACCCTCCGCATCACCGCGGGAAAGCAAAGTCAAAAGCCGCGGGCAAGAGTGCCCGCGCCACATTGCCCTACCTACATTGCCCCGAGCGCATCAGGCCGACGCCGCGGTTCTGCGGGACTGGAAACATTCTCGGCAGAAGACGGGGCGGCCTTGCGTGGGGCGGAAAGGGACGGTAGTCTGTTTCCCGCATCCTGAGCAGGTGGCCTGGGTCTCGACCTTAGTGTAGCGGTAGTTCTGTCCGGGGGCGGGGGGAGCGCCGAGGACGGAGACGCGCTTTGTTTTGCACGCTTTGCAGCGTTTGGGTTCGTTCTTGAATTGTTTGTCGTGGAAGAAAAGCTGTTCCCCGGCGGTGAAAATGAAATCACCCCCGCAGTCGATACACTTCAGCACCTTGTCCTGAAATTCCATTTGAGGATGGCTCCCTTCAGCCCGTTTCCGCGCGCCCACCCGCGGGGAAAGAACTGCGGTGGTTCACCGAAAATACAGGTTGTGTACTGCTCCCCCTCGGTACAGCCCCTTGGACTCGGCCCGCCACGGCCCAGGAAGGGCGTGGGTACTGACTATCGTGCTTGATATGCCGGAAGAATGATGAGTATGAAAGATCCCTGCTTGCGGCTCAAATGGTGGGGGCCAGATTGAGCAGAGCCGCCCCTGGAAGGAGCGGCTCCTGCTGTTAGTCCTGTTCTTTACGCGTTTTCTTGCGAGCCCGCTTGCGAGCGAGAGCGGCCTTGACACGCTTTTTCTCGCCGGGTTTCAGGTAGAAGGAGTGGCGCTTAACCTCCTTGATAATGTCTTCCTGTTGTACCTTGCGCTTGAAACGGCGCAGAGCGTTCTCTAGGGATTCACCCTCTTGAAGTCGTACTTCTGCCAAACTGATACACCCCCAAACCCGTCCGGATGGACCGAATAGTTATTACAAGGATTTGACTGCAAGTCAAGAGGGAGAGCGAAATTCTGTACGGGAGGGTACGGATGGTGGACCATTTTGAGACGAATCTGGGGTGTTGTGCAGCGGGCAAGCAAAAAGCAGGTTCCTGCACTCCGCGTGCCCTCCCTTGCCGGGAGGGCATCCTACGGTCGGAATGACAGTTTTCAGGAGACGAGTGCTCGGACAGCTTTCAGTATATGAATTTCAGGGCCAACTGGATTTGCCTCGGGGCGTACGCGGCGTTCGGTTTTGTGAAGCTGTTCGGAAGCACGTAGTAGCCGGGGTAGGGGGCGATGTTGGCGGTGACGGAGTTTTGTACGAATGTAGAGGCTGAGGAGATCAGGCCGTTGGAGGTGATGGTGAGGCGCTGGTTGTCGCGGTTGAAGAGGTTGAAGGATTCGGCGACGAGGTTGAGTTTGTAGCGCTCGCGGAGGCGCAGGACTCGGGTGAGCCGGAGGTCGGCGGTGGCGTAGTCGGGGCCGGTGAAGGCGTTGCGGCGGTAGCCGGGAAGACGGTCGTTGAGATCGTTGCCATCTTGATTGGGATCGCCGGCGACGGTGGCGTTGAAGGGACGTCCGCTGCCGTAGTTGACGACCGTGGAAATTTTCCAGTCGTTGAAGGCGTGGCCGAGGAGTTCGTGTCCGCGGTGAAACGGGTGTGGCTCGGCGGAGAAGGCAACCACCAGGCGATTGCGCTGGTCGGTGACGCTGGGTCCGCGCTCGGCGCTTGGCACGTAGGAATTCTGCACGGTGGCGGGTTGTCCGGCGACGAGGGCGTCCTGTCCGTCGTCAATGGCGTGAGCGTAGGTGTAGGAGAGGCGGAGATAACTGCCATGGGCGACGCGGCGATTGATGGAGAGCGTGGCTCCGTTGTAATAACTCGAGGCGGCGCTTTGGAATTCGTCGATGGCACCGAGTTGCGCGATGGGGCGGCCGAGCGGGTTGATGCAGGGTGGAAATGGGCAGTCGAGGGTGCGGCTGAATTGCCAGGTCGCGAAGGAATCGACGGTGTAGTAGCCGCCCTGGAAGATCGAACCAGTGGAATCGAAGATGGGATAGGTCAGCGCCGTCGGCTGCGCCAGGTTTACATCGAGCGCGCGGATCAGATGTTCGCCGTGAACCGTGAGCAACGACACGGACACGGTGGTGTGGTCGGCGACTTCTTTTCCAGCGTGATGTTGGCTTGCTGTACGCGCGGAGTGACGAAGTTGGGCGCGAAAGCGGCGACATTGTTGGTCACGCCTTGCGTGAATCCAGCGGGTAATGCGCAGGTCGCGGAATAAAGCGGGCAACTCACGAGCGCGTTCGGATACGCAGGGAAGACCTGATGGTCGTAGTAGTTCGTGTTGTTGAGGAACAGGCTCGAGTCGGTGATGCCGTTTTCGGACTGAATGACCGAGTTGTAAATCTGGGGAATGCGGACATAGAAGATGCCGAATCCGGCGCGGACTACAAGAGGGCGCGTATTGCCGAAAGAGTAGGCCAGTCCGGCGCGTGGGGCGAAGTTGTAGGGCTGGAAGGGGACTTTGCCGGAGGGCGGAAAAAGCGGGTTGGAGAGGAGTCCGGCGGTCGTGAAGGTTTGAAGGTCCCAGCGGACGCCGAGATTCACCGCCAGATGGTTGCTGACGCGGATGGTGTCCTGGGCGAAGGCAGCGTATTCGTTGGTGTTGGGGTTCGAGGTGGCGCTGCCGAAGTTCTGCAGGTAATAGTGCGGGACTTCGTGAGCGTAGGCGCGCAGGGGCGAGAGGTAGAGCCCGCCTTGCATGGGTTGGAAGGTGAAGGGATCGACTTTGACCGGATAGAAGAGATATTCGCCGCTCTGCTGGCTGGGGAAGAAGTCGTAGATCGTGGTCAGAAGAGCGTCGCCCCCGAGCTTCCACGCATTGCGGGAGCCTTCGTGACTTAGGGTTTCGGCGAGGTGCAGGCGGTGCTCGCGGGTCTGGCGGGGGAGAAGGTTGGAGCGTCCTACGCCGTCGAGAATGGTCGGAATCTTGACCAGCACGTCGCTGGTGTTGCTGTAGGACTGCTGGCGGTCGCGGGAGAACTGGGCGCGGAGGTGGCTGATCCAGCGCGGCGTAAAACTTGAGGTCAGTGTGAGTGCCGCGGTTTCGGTGGCGACGACTTCCTGGCCATTGTTGCTGATCGAATCGTAGGTAACAGGGCTGGCGGGATCGAGGAAGACGTTATTCGCTCCCCAGTAACGAGTGGTGTTGAGGCGCAGCGAGAGCTGATGGCGAGGGGTGAGATTGATGTCGAGCTTGGCGTAGGAAGAGTTGCCGATTTGCGCGGCGGGATATTCTCCGGCAAGAGAAGTGAGTTGGGCAGCGGCGGCGAAGACCAGGGCTTGATCGGTGGCTTCGTAGTCTCCGGGAGTGTACGGTCCGGTAGCGGCCTGGGGCACGACTTGGGAACTGCCGTTGAGGAATTCGACTACGTTGGGCGAGTGGAAGATGTGCTGGTCGAATCCAGCGAAAAAGAAAATCTTGTTGCGCTTGATGGGGCCGCCGATGGTGCCTCCGAGTTGCTGCTGGCGATTGTGCGGCTTGAAGGCGAGGAAGGGATTGGAAGCGCCGAAGGAGCTGTCGCGGAGATAGTAGAACACGGTGCCGTGCAGGTGATTGGAGCCGGATTTGGTGACGACGTTGATGACGGCGCCGCCGGCGCGCCCTTGTTCGGCACCGTAGGAGTTGGTGGAGACGCGGAGCTCCTGC
>WNGK01001781.1_pt1 | contig 23309 bp, 15 predicted proteins | sample 5400601 | NCBI WGS metagenome assembly WNGK01 (sample SAMN13153376, study PRJNA577476) | soil metagenome | isolation source: 60 cm soil or saprolite under Garry oak tree replicate 1 | place: USA:California | collected 2016-06-15
CCACGGCGCGATCCCGGTGAGCAACCGGCCGAGGGCCTCGAGGTGCGTGTAGTCGCGGCGCTCCGGCCGGCCGGCCGGCGCGATCTCCACCGGCATCCGCTGACGCAAACGCCCCTCCGCGAGGCTCGTCAGCACCGGCTCGGTGAGCCGCGTCAGCACGTCGAGCCAGTATTCGCGATCGGCGGAGCCTGGTGTCAGAGGACTTGCTGACCCCGGGCGCGAGCCCGGGGTCCAGCCCCGGGATCCCGCCGCCGCGAACGCACCCAGGCTCGCCAGAAACTCCCGCCGCCTTGTCATGTCCTCATCGCGCCAGCGGGTCGGGACGCAGCTGGACGTGCAGCACCTTGCTGGTCGTGCCCTTGCCGCCTTCCATGTGAAAGGGCGCGCGGGTGCTCACCGTCGCCCATAGCCCCCGCCCCTTCCAACCAGCGCTCGGATCGTCGATGCGGCCGTCCATCCATTTCGCGTAAAACCCCAGGGGATAGGGGACGCGCAGCACGATCCATTTCCCATCCTTCAGCACGAGCAGGGCTTCCGACCCGTTGCCGGTGTTGATCGGCACGTTCGTGCCCAGGCCGAGGACGCCGAACTGATCGACCCACGTGTAGTAGCTCGCCTCGGCGCTCCCGGGCGTCGTCACGCCCTGAAGCTGCGGCAGCGGCTCCGGATAAAAGGTCCAACCCTCGGGACAGTGCTGACCGGTGGCGTTCGGCCCGTTGAGCGGACCCTTGCACTTCTTGCGGTCGAAGCTCGCGAGATGGCCGCTCGCGAGCGCGGTCCAGTAGACGCCGTTGCGGTCCACGTCCCCGCCGCGCGGTGAGAACCCCTCGATCGGCTCGCCCGACCGGTCGAGCGGCAGCTCGTACAATTCCGCGAGCGCGGTTGCCGGCGGATTCGGTCCCGGGTTCAGTCGCACCACGGCGCCCGGGAAGCCCAACGACGTCCCCCAGATGGATCCGTCCGGAGCCGGGGCCACGGCGTAGAGGCCCGCCGCGATCCGCTTGTCCTTGGCGGGATCGACCGGCTGGTCGGGCTCTACGTAGGCGTCCCGCTTGCCGTTCCCGTTCGCGTCGAGGATCAACGCCGTCCAGCCCTGCGACTTCTCCTCGTCGCCGGTCTGGTCGAACAACTTCGTGTTCAACCAACCCACCACCGGGCCGCCGCCCGAAGTCCACAGCGTGCGGTTCGCGTCTTCCGCGAACATCAGGTGGTGTGTACTGAAACACGTACCGATGTGAGTGAGCTTTCCCGTCTTGGGATCGTAGACCGCGAGGTGACGACCGGCACGCTCGAGCGGAAACAGCTGCGCTGATGGATGGCTCGACCCCGCCTTGCAGACGGCCGGGTTGTCGGGCGGGCGTACGGTGGAGGTGAGCCACACGCGCCCGCGCTCGTCCAGCATCGGGTTGTGCACGTTGTTCTTGCTGGTCCAGATGATTTCGCCGCCCCAGTAGGGCGACGGCTGCGGCATGCCGGTCCCGGCGGCCGGCTGCGTACCGGGATCGCGCACCGTAAGCGGCACCCGGCTCGCCGCGTGACGCGGGGGATCGAGCACCGGTAGATAGTCCGCGCTCAGCTCCAGCGAGCCGTAGATCTTGCCGTTCGCGTTGATCGTGGGATTGCGCCGGTCGGTCGAGACCTCGTCGTGGAGATAGGCCTTCGGGTCGGCCCAATCCCACTCGCTGATCACGACGTTGCGCTCGATACCTTGCGGGCGCGGCGGCGCCGGCGGCACTTCCCCGGCGGCGATCCGGTCGGTCCAGTCGGCGAACATCGCGAGGGCGCGGTTTCTGCCAAGCTGGTTCACGGTCGCGAGCATCGCGCCGCCGGCCTGTCCCGACTGTAGGCGTCGGTCCCAGGCGGCCACGGAGGACGGGAACGAGCCCAGCGCCCTGGGAATCTCCCGCGTTCCCTTGCTGCCCAATTGGTGACACGCCCAGCACCCGCCCGACTTGACGATCCGCAGCCACTCGGCTTGGCTCTTCACGTTCGGCGACATCCCGTTCGACTCGGCGGCGGTCCCAGTCGCGGCGAAGTCGCGCTTGTCCGGCACGTGGAGCAGGGAAAACCAGTAACCGGCGGGATAGTACTCCGCCGCCGCGCGTGGGTTGGGCGCCGCGACGGCGGTCAGGTTCACGGCCTTCCCGGGCCTCGTCGACACCTTGGGCGAATCCACCAGGCCGTAGCCGCGCACCCACACGCTGTAGGCCGCCTGGGGAAGGTCGGGCACGAGGTAGCGTCCCTGATCATCGGTCACGACGATGCGGACGAACTTCGTCGGCAGGTCGTGGGTCTCGGCGATCACCCACACGCCCGCTTCGGGACCGCTCGGCCCGGTAACCACGCCCCCGATGTCGGCGGCGGCGACCCGCACCGCTTGGGCGGCGAGGGGTGACGCCGCCAGGCAGAGGGCGGCGCCGAGTGCCAGAGTCTTAACGAGCGGGGTCATACGCATGAGAGGTAGCGCTCCTTCAGGAGCGGCAGCATGGAATCGAGCGGCGTGTCCCACACTGCCTGGTTGAAAATCTCGACCTCGATCGGCCCGGCGTACCCCGCCCGGTCGACGGCGGCGCGCATGCGGCACAGCTCGATCACGCCGTCGCCCATCATCCCTCGATTCATCAAGACGTCGTGCACGGGGACGAGCCAGTCCGAGACATGGAACCCGACGAGCAGGCCCGCCGCGCGCGCCAGCTGGTCGTACAACTCGGGGTCCCACCAGATGTGGTAGACGTCGGCCACCACCCCGACGGTGGACAGGTCGAAGCGCTCGGCCAGGCGGCGCGCCTCGCGCAGCGTCGTGATACAGGAGCGCTCGGCGGCGAATCCCGGGTGCATCGGCTCGATTCCGAGGCGCACGCCGCGCTCCCGAGCATAGGGGACGAGCTCGGCGATCCCGTCGGCGACCATGCGACGCGCGGCAGCGATGTCCCGGTCCGGGGCCGCGCCGCACACCAGCACGAGCACACCGGCGCCGAGTGCCGCCGCCTCGTCGACGGCGCGGCGATTGTCCTCGATTCGCGCCGCCCGTTCTTCGCCCGTCGCCGCGGGGAACATCCCTCCCCGGCACACGCTCGACACCCGCAGCCCCGCATCGCGCACCTGGCGCACCGCCCGATCGAGTCCTGTCTCCGCGAGCTTGTGACGCCATACGGCGATGGAGGGCACGCCGTGCCGGGCGCACGCCTCGACGACCTCCCCGAGACTCGCCCGCTGGGCGGTGATCTGATTGAAACTGAGCCGAGAGATCGGCAGAGACCCAGGGGACCCCGTGAACCCCGGGGTTAGTTCGCCCGGGGTCAGTGTACTGCGGCTCATGCGACCCCCGCGAGCGATAGCACGCGCCGCATCCGATCCGCGGCGCAGTCCGGATCCACGAGCAGGCCGCTCGCGTCCGCGAGCCGGAACAGCTCGGCGAGGTGGGGCACGGAGCGCCAGCTCTCCGCGCCCCCGATCATTCGGAAGTGCCGCTGGTGGCCGTTCAGGTACGCGAGGAACACGATGCCGGTCTTATACGCATGCGTCGGGGCGCGGAATATGTGACGCGCGAGCGGCACAGTAGGGCCGAGCGCGGCGTGATACGCCGGCACGTCCCCCCGGTCGAGCGCCTGGAGCGCGGCCGACGCGGCCGGCGCGATCGCGTCGAAGACGCCGAGCAGCGCGTCGCTGTGACCGCGGGCGTCGCTCCCATCTCCGAGAATCAGCCGCTCGTAGTTGAAGTCATCCCCGGTGTACATGCGTACGCCGTCCGGGAGCGAGCGGCGCATCGCGATCTCGCGCTCGGCGTCGAGCAGCGAGATTTTTATACCGTCGATCTTCGCACGGTGCTCGCGGATGATCCCGAGGCAGGCGTTCATGGCCTCGTCCACGTCACGCGTGCCCCAATAGCCGGCGAGCTCGGGGTCGAACATGTCGCCGAGCCAGTGCAGGATGACGGGGCGGCTCACCTGCCGGAGAATGGTTCCGTAGACACGCGCGTAGTCATCGGGTCCGCGCGCGGCGCGCGCCAGCGCGCGGCTCGCCATCAGAATCACCCGTCCCCCCCCTCCCTGCCCTTCCACGTAGCCGACCTGCTCCTCGTAGGCGCGCTCCACGTCGGCCAGCGTGACCCCGTCGGCGGGCGCGAGCTGATCTGTGCCCGCGCCGCACGCGATCGTGCCATTCGTCGCACGGGCTGCGGCGAGCGACCGCCCGATCAGCTCGCGCGCCGCGGGCCAGCCGAGTCCCATGCCGCGCTGCGCGGTGTCCATCGCCTCGGCCACGGCCAGCCCGAGGGACCACAGGTGGCAGCGGTAGGCGAGCGTCGCTTCCCAGTCGAGGGGCGCATCCGACAGCGGATCGCGGTCGGCGAGCGGGTCGCACACGACATGGGCCGCGGCGTAGGCGACGCGGCTCCGAATGGGCGCTGCGGGCACGCGCCACGACACCGGTTCGTGCATCGTGTGCGGCGCGAGGGTGCCGTCGGGCAGGGGGAGGCGGATGGTCGGGTGCATCGCGCCACCCCTAGTGTAGGGGCGCAGCATGCTGCGCCCCTACGTCGTGCGCAGGTGAAGTGTTCAGCGCCGGCACGTCGACCCACCGGCGCTCGGCCCACGACTGGAGCGCCAGCTCCGCGAGCTGCACCCCCTTCGCCCCTTCGCAGAAGTCGTGGGGGAACGGCGCGCCCGTCGCGACGTGCAGCAGAAACCGCTCCCACTGTGTCTTGAAGGCGTTGTCGAACGGTCCCTCATCGGGCACGTCCTGCCAGGACGCGTAGTAGTCGACGGGGTTCGGCACGTCGGGGTTCCACACCGCGCGCGGCGTCTGAGCGCGACGCTGGATCTTGCAGGCGCGCAGGGTCGCGATGGCGCTGCCCAGCGTGCCGTCGACCTGGATCTGGAGCAGGTCGTCGCGGTACACGCGCACCGCCCACGACGAATTGAACTGCGCGAGAATCTCGCCGGTGGGGCCATTGAGCGCGAACGTCGCGTAGGCGGCGTCGTCCGCCGTCGCGGCATAGCGCCCGTCCTGCTCGTCCACGCGCTCTGCAATATGCGTCGCGCCGGTGCACTGCACGGCGGTGACCGGTCCGAAGGTGTGGTCGAGCAGGTAGCGCCAGTGGGCGAACATGTCGAGGATGATCCCGCCGCCATCCTCCTTGCGATAGTTCCACGAGGGGCGCTGCGCGGGCCCCCCTTCTCCGTCGCCCTCGAACACCCAGTACCCGAATTCTCCGCGCACGCTCAGGATGCGGCCGAAGAAGCCGTCGTCCACCAGCCGCTTGAGCTTGCGAATGCCCGGAAGGAACAGCTTGTCCTGGACGACTCCGTGCTTCACGCCGCGGCGGCTCGCCGCGCCCGCGAGCTCGAGTGCCTCGGCGGTGGTGGCGGCGACGGGCTTCTCGCAGTAGACATGCTTCCCCGCCGCGATCGCGCGACGCACGTGGCCGACGCGCAGGCTCGTCACCGTGGCGTCGAAGTAAATCTCGTCCGCCGCGTTTTCGAGGCAGGCGTCCAAGTCCGTCGAGATGCGGGTCAGGCCGTGCGCGGCTGCGATGTCCCGGAGCTTCGCCTCGTTGCGACCGACGAGGATCGGGTCCGGGACGAGCCGATCGCCGTCGGGCAGCGGCACGCCGCCCTGCTCCCGGATGGCGAGGATCGATCGCACGAGGTGCTGGTTCAACCCCATGCGCCCGGTGACGCCGTTCATGATGATTCCAATGCGACGGACGGTCGGACCGCCGGACAGTTTGACTGGTAGGCGCTTACTGTCCGGCCGTCCAACCGTCCGACCGACCGCCGGCAGGAATGCAACCGCCGCGGCCCCCGCGAGCGCGAACGCGATCACCGTCACGAAGCCCGTGGCGTAGCTTCCCGTCACGTCATGCATCCGGCCGACGAGCACGGGCGCGACCGCTTCGGCGACGCCGTCGGCTGTCAGGACGACGCCCATGGCGCGCCCCAGGACGCGCACGCCGAACAGCTCGGCGGCCATGAGTGGAATGACCATGTATTCCCCACCCAGTCCGATGCCGAAGATCACGGCGAAGAGGTAGATCGCCCCCGGCTTGCCCACCAGGAACAAGAGCGGAATCGCCGACGCGACCAGCACATAGATCAGCAGCATCACGTACTTCTTCGCGAGCCGGTCCGCCAGCCAACCCATCCCCAGTCGGCCGACCAGGCTCGACGCGAGCACCAGCGATGCGATGCGTGCGGCCCCGGCCTGCGTGAAGCCGTGATCGAGACTCAGGAAGAGCTTCAAGTGCTGGTTGGTGCCGCCTACGGCTGCGATCGAGCACATGCTGCCGGCGAGCAGGAGATAGAAGGCAGGGGCCCTAAAAACCGGGGCGACTGAAGCGGGGCTAGGGGCTAGGGGTTGGGGTCCGGCGGGGCCACCCGCCGCATCGGGCGACTCCCGGACGAACAACGCCAGCGGTAACGCGGCGATGACAATCAGGACCCCGAGTGCCTGCAGCGCTCCCTGCCATCCCACGGCCCGCGTGAGCCACACCGCCAGGAACGGCACCAGCGCGCCTCCGATACCGATCCCGAGATAGGCAACCCCCATCGCGCGGCCGCGCGCCACCGTGAACCACCGGGACAAGAGCACTTGGTTCGGAAGCGGGCCGCCGCACATGTTCCCCAGCGCGTTGAAGAGGTAGAAGAAGTAGAAGCCCGCCAGCGTGTGGATCGCGCCGAGCCCCACGAGCGCGACGCCCGCCATCAGGATCCCCGCCACCATCAGGCGGCGCGGGCCGAATCGGTCCACCATCCAGCCGGCGAAGAAGCCGAACAGCGGCCCGACGAGCAGCTTCGAGATGGCGTTTCCCGAGGTGACCTGCGCACGCGACCATCCGAAGTCGCGCACCATGGAGTCATAGAAGAACGGCAGGCCGTACAGCGCGATCCCGACGATCGCGAACAGCGCCAGGAACGAGGTCGCAACCACCCGCGCCTGCGCGGCGCGCGCGGACCCGCTCACTGGTTGCGGCGCGTGAGCTCGCTCACCGCGTGGTCCACTGCCCGTGCGGTGAGGGCCATATACGTGAGCGACGGGTTCACACAGGACGAGCTCGCCATACACGCGCCGTCCGTGACAAAGAGGTTGGGCACGTCGTGCGTCTGGTTGTAGGCGTTGAGCACGGAGGTCTTGGGGTCGCGGCCCATGCGCGCCGTCCCCATCTCGTGCACGCTGAACCCGGGCGGACCGTCGTGGTCGTACGTCTCGACGTCCTTGCACCCTGCGGCCTCGAGCATCTCGGCCGCCTGGGTCTTCACGTCTTCGCGGAGGGCGCGCTCGTTGTCGCTCCAGGCACAGTGCACCCGCAACAAGGGAATGCCCCACGCGTCGGTCCGCTGCGGATCGAGATCAACGTAGTTCTCGTGTCGCGGGAGACACTCGCCGTACCCCTGCATGGTCATTTCCCAGGGGCCCGGCTCCCGCAGCCGCTGCTTCAGCTCCGGTCCGAGCCCGGGCTCGGACGCGCCGCGCGACCAGCCCTCGCGACCCGCCCCCGCCTGGATGCCGTAGCCACGCAGGAACCCCAGCTTGCCGTCGCCCGTGCCGCCGAGATTACGGAACCGCGGGACGTACGTCCCGGTGGGCCGCCGGCCGTACACGTACTTGTCCTCGAGACCCGGCACGGTGCCAGCGGCGCCCGCCTTGGAGATGTGGTCCATCAGGTTGTGGCCAACCTCGCCGCTCGAGTTGGCGAGCCCGGTCGGGAAACGCGGGGTCTTCGAGTTCAATAAGATCTGGGCGGTGCCAAGGGTCGAGGCACAGAGAAAGATCAGCTGTCCGGCGTACTCGCGCGTCTGCTTGGTATTGCGGTCGACCACGCGCACGCCTACTGCCCGGTCCTTGCGCTCGTCGTAGATCACGCTGTGGACGATCGCGTCGGTGACGACGGTCAGTTTTCCGGTCTGCTGCGCCGCCGGGAGCGTCGCGCTCAGGCTTGAGAAGTAGCCGCCGTAGCTGCAGCCCCGGGCGCATTGGTTGCGGGCCCGGCAAGGCCCACGGCCTTCATGGGCCTGCGTGAGATTCGCGACCCGGGTGATGGTCATGTGGCGCCCGGGGAACGCACGCTCGATCCCTCGCCGCACGACCTGCTCGGCGCAGTTCAGCCCCCAGGGCGGCAGGAACTCGCCGTCCGGCAGATGCGGGAGACCCAGCCGCTCGCCGCTCACGCCGACGAACCGCTCGACGTAGGCGTACCAGGGGGCTAGGTCTTTGTAGCGGATGGGCCAGTCGACGCCGTGGCCGTCGCGCAGATTGGCTGCGAAGTCGAGGTCGCTCCAGCGCCAGCACAGCCGGCCCCAGATCAAGCTGCGCCCACCCACCTGGTAACCGCGGATCCAGCGGAACGGTTGATCGTCGGGCGTGATATAGGGATGCTCCCGATCGTTGACGAAAAAGTGTCGGGTCGCCTCGCCGAACGCGTAGTTCTTGCTCTGGATGGGGTAGTCGCGCTCGTACAACTCCTGCTCTCCCTGGCCGCGGTGCGCCAGCTGCCAGGGCTGCAGCCACTCCGTGACGTAGTCCTTGCCGTGCTCCACCTGGCGGCCGCGCTCGAGCACGAGCGTCTTGAGCCCCTTCTCGCACAGCTCCTTGGCGGCCCAGCCACCGGTTATGCCGGAGCCCACGACGATCGCGTCGTAGGGCTCGTCGCGCCAAGTCACACCGCCCACGTCCGGCCGATCTGCGCGAGAGGGACGCACCCGTTGTAACGACCCGGGACCGGTGCGTGGTGCAGCTCGCGTGTGGCGCCGATCTCGGACGTGTAGTAGCCGACCAGCGTCAGCTCCTTCATGGTGCGGAAGAAGGGCACGGCGGGCCCGTCGCCCGTCCCCGAGGCGAACGCGTCACGATCGAGCGCGCGGAGCAACGCGCGTTGATCCGTGGCCGCGCACTGGAGGAACGGGCGACCCAACGTCCGGGCGGCGCGAGCGTCGACCTCGGCCAGGCCTACGAGAAAGCGCTTCCGCTCCACGGGAGGGTAAGACTCCGCCAGCATGGCGTCGATGAAGCGGTGTACGCCGGCGCCGCGGGCGCCCGGCGTGTCGGTTTCGGGGAGAATGTGCTCGGCGATAGCGGCCACGAGCTCCGCCTGGCCTCGGGTGAAGGCTTGGGGCGCCCATGCGCCGTCGGGCACCCGCGACGCCCGGCAGCCGGCCAGCACGCCCGCCGCGGTGGGCGCGGCGAGCGCAGCTCCGAGGAGGAGGGCAGCACGCCGCAGCGCCTCGCGCCGATCGATTGTCTCCTGCTCGCTTCGTTCAGTCCGTGTCATCTCGGCCGCTTGCGGCCGGTGTTGCAAGACATGCGCCCGCCCCTTGAGGAGATCCTCAGTTCGGTGTCGAAATGGGAACCTTCCCGGATCGGTAACGATGCGCAAGCGCGACAGCTGCGCCGCCTCGGCACCTTGCGGCCATGCCCGTCGGCCGTCGCCCGGGTGCAGGGCGGTCGCCTCGGGAGCGCCGGCCGCGTCGCGGCCGCGCGACACCCGTTGGAGGCGAGCATCGCGGGAACGCCCCGAGTGAAGAGTTCGGGGCTCGTCGCGACGTGATCTCAGAATCACTTGCCCGCACGTCGTCCGCGTGATCGACGTCACGGGGAGGGCACGGCGCTTGCGGTCGCGCAGTGGAGCCGGGAATTCCGTCGACCTGGAGAATCGATGTGAAGCGCCCCACCGCCGTCACCCCGAGAGGCCTCTGCCTCTCGCTTTTTGTGCCGTTGTGCGCGCTGCTACCGTTCGAGGCCGCGCGCGCCCAAGAGACAGGCCCCAACGCGCCCGCCCCTGAAAGCGGCACCATCGCAGGGGTGGTGACCGCTGTAGAGACGGGGAGCCCCATCCCGAACGTCCGCGTGACCGTCTCGGGCACGGCGCTGGGTGCCACGAGCGGCCCTGACGGCCGGTACGCGATCGCTCTGGTCCCTCCCGGGACCTACCGGCTGCAGGCCCGGCTGATCGGGTACGAAGTCGGCGAGGTGCCCGGCGTGGTCGTTACGGCCGGCCAGACAGCGACTGCAGACCTCCGCCTGCAGCCGCTGCCGGTCGCCCTGCAGGAAGTCGTCGTGGTCGGCTACGGCACCCAGGTCCGCCGGGACATCACGGGCTCCATCTCCTCCGTCGCAGCCGCGGACTTGAACACCACGCCCACCGTGAACACCATCGGCGCGATACAGGGGCGCGTGGCGGGCGTGGACATCATCACCACGGGTCAGAAGCCGGGCGACGGCGTGCGTGTCCGCGTGCGCGGCGCGCGTTCGATCAAGGCCGGCAACGATCCGCTGTACGTGGTCGACGGGATTCCAGCGGCAGGCGTCACCGACCTGAGCCCGAACGACATCGCGTCGATCGAGGTCTTGAAGGATGCCTCGGCCACGGCGATCTACGGCTCGCGTGGTGCGAACGGCGTCGTCCTCATCACCACCCGACAAGGCGGCGCCGGACCGACGACCTTCACGTACGACAGCTATTTCGGGATCCAGGGGGAGCGATCCCGCATCCCGATGATGAACGGCCAGCAGTTCGCCCAACTCAAGCGCGACGCGAACCGCACGACCGGGAACTACCATTGCGACATCAGCGTCGCAGCCTGCGATTCCGGCGATGCCCAGATCTTCTTGCCGGTCGAGCTGGCGTCGATCCAGGCCGGGCGCTCCACGAATTGGCAGGATCTGGTGCTCCGGGAAGGCCAGCAGGCCAACAACGAGATCCGCATCGCGGGCGGTGACGAACGGACGCGCTTCGCATTGAGCGGAGGCCAGCTCACCCAGCGAGGCGTTCTGCAGGGTCAAGATTTCACGCGGCGGTCTCTGCGGCTCAATTTCAACCACCAGCTGAGCGACCGCTTCAAGGTCGGGAGCTCCGGGTCGCTGGTCCGGACCGACCAGAACCTGGGCCGAGGAGACGACGTCTACAGCGAGGCACTCCTCAACAACCCGCTCGCCGTGCCGTATGACAGCGCGGGTAACCTCCTCTTCAAGCCGACGCCCGACGGGCAGCGCGTGAACCCGCTCTCGGACGTGCAGAACTGGATCGACGACCGGGCCAACACGCTGGTGTCCGGCACCTTGTTCGCCGACTACCACCTGACGGACGCGCTCAGCTGGCGCGTGAACTTCGGCGGCAACGTGAACTCGTACCGGCGCGGCGTATTCCAGGGCGCACAGACCCAGGTCAATCAGGGTAGCGGCGCCGATGCCGGGCTGTGGGAGAACCGTACGACCGCGTACACGTTGGACAACATCCTCACACTCCGCCGCAATGTGGGCAACGACCATCGCGTCGATCTCACGCTGCTGTACAGCATCCAGGAGCAGCGGAGCGAGGACGACACGATGCACGCGGCCGGCCTTCCCTACGAACGGCAGCAGTTTTACGACATCGGGTCCGCTACCCACATCGACGGACTGTACAGCCACTTGAGCCGGTGGGCGTTGCAGTCGTACATGGCCCGGCTGAACTACGCGTTCAAGGACAAGTATCTCCTCACATTGACGAGTCGCGTGGACGGCTCGTCGCGGCTCGCGCGCGGGCACAAGTACGCCATGTTCCCATCGGTGGCGCTGGCGTGGCGGCTGAGCGAGGAAGGCTTCATCCGGCGCACCAACTTCTTCTCCGACTTGAAGCTGCGTGCAAGCTACGGGCACACCGGCAACACGGCGATCAACCCGTATCAGACGCTCGGATACCTGGCCCGTGTGCCGTATTCGTTCGACAACAACCCGGCGCCGGGATACCGTCCCGACTCGTTGCCGAACCCGAACCTCAAGTGGGAGAACACCGGCCAACTGGACCTCGGGGTGGAGTTCACCGCGCTGCGAGGCCGCCTCTCGGGGTCCGTGGACTACTATAGGGCGGACACGAAGGACCTGATCATGGACCGGCAGATCCCCCCCACCAACGGCTATACCAGGATCGTCCAGAACATCGGCGCGACCCGTAACACCGGTCTGGAAGTGGCCCTGTCGTTCGTGCCGGTCGAGGACTGGCACGGGCTGCGCTGGAGCCAGGACCTCAACTGGTCCACCAACCACAACCGCATCCTGAGTCTCTACGGGGGCGTAAACGACGTCCTGAACAAGTGGTTCATCGGGCAGCCCATCGACGTGTACTACGACTACAAGTTCGCGGGCATCTGGCAGCTCCAGGACTCCCTCGTGGCCAAGCAATACAAGGCGAAGCCCGGACAGATCCGCGTAGCCGACGTGAACGGCGACGGCAAGATCGACGGTGACGATCGCGTCATCCTCGGGACGCCGTTCCCCGCCTGGACGGGGAGCCTGACGAGCCGCTTCGACTGGAAGCGATTCGACCTTTCCCTCATGGCGGTGGCCAGGATCGACTTCATGGCGAACGACCAGTTCCGGATCGGCGAGAGCACCATGCAGGGTCGCTACAACAACCTCGTCACGGACTACTGGACGCCGACGAACCCCTCGAACATCGAGTCCCGCCCGACCTTCAATCAGGAAAACCCCCCGTTCGGGGATACGCGGCGCTACGAGGACGGGTCGTTCATCCGCGTACGCAGCATCACGGTGGGCTACACGCTCCCCGGCGTCCATGGTGGGCCGTGGCACGCCCGGTCGTTGCGGTTTTACGTGACGGCGCTCGATCCGTTCCTGTTCACGCGCTTCCGGGGACTCGACCCGGAGTCACGGACGGGCACGGGCGATCGGACGATGGCCGGCTACGCGCAGGCGGCCGCCACGCCGAGCTACCGGACGCTGTTGACGGGCGTCACGCTCGGGTTCTAGAGGCGAGGAGGCAGGCATGTCGAGACGGACCATCGCACTGTTGGGCGCCGCGCTGCTCGGCCTCGCCGCCTGCGTGGACTTGAACGAAGACTTGATCAGCGGCCTGGCCAATAAGCCGTACCCGACGCCCGACGTCTTCCAGGCTCTGGTCAACGCCACGTACGAGCCGTTGCGGAGCTTCTACGCGCAGGAGCGCGGCTTCACCCTCACCGAATTCGGGACGGACATCTATACCGAAGGCGCCGACGGCAGCTACAAGTACGTCAACGAGTATACCGCGCAGTTGAACCCCGATGTCGACTTCATCCGCGACACTTGGGGCGATTTCTATCGGGCGATCAACACGGCCAATACGGCGATCGCCGAGGCGCCGACGGTGCAGATGGACTCGAGCCTCAAGGCGCAGCGCCTGGCCGAAGCGCGCTTTCTCCGGGCGCTCTACTACTTCGACCTGGTTCAGATGTACGGGCCCGTTACCCTCAAGCTCGAGCCGACAACCACCCCGTCCACGCAGGTCACGCGCGCGCCGGTGGACAGTGTGTATGAAGCCATCATCAATGACCTGAAATACGCCGAAGCGACGCTGCCGTACGTGGCGAAGGAGTACGGGCGCGCCACCAAGGGCGCCGCACAGCACCTCTTGGCCAAGGTGTACCTGACCTGGCAGCGCGACTCCACGGCCGCCGCCGACGAAGCCGCGAAACGGCAGGCCGGCGACTTCGCCAACGCCGCCGACTACGCGCTGCGGGTCATCAACTCGGGCCAGTATGCGCTGCTGCCGCGGTTCGCCGACGTGTTCGACTTCAGCAACGAGAAGAACGCGGAGGTCGTCTGGTCGGTGCAGTTCACCAACGACCCGCTGACCACCGGGAACGGCAACCAGGGGCACCTGTTCTTCCTGATGGAGTACGACGTACTGCCCGGCATGCAGCGCGACATCGCCAACGGCCGCCCGTTCAAGCGCTTTAGGCCTACCACGTTCTTCTTAGGCCTGTACGATCGCACCAAGGACTCGCGCTACCAGAGTCAGTTCAGGCGCGTGTGGTACGCTAACAACGCGGCGACCATCCCGAAGGATGCGTCGGGCGCGCCGAAATTCCAGCTCGGCGACACCGCGGTCTACGTTTCGGCGGCGGACTCGGACACGGTCCGGGTGGCGACCCGGCCGTACCGCGTCTACACGCCGCGGACATACAGCAACCGGATCTTCCCGTCGCTCAACAAGTTCCTCGATCCCTTCCGGCTCACCGTCAACGACGTGCACGGCTCGCGCGACTTCTTCGTCGCCCGGCTCGCCGAGACGTACCTGATCGCGGCCGAGGCGTTGCTGCGCGACGGGCGGGCGGCGGAAGCGCTGCCGTACATCAATGCCGTGCGGCGGCGCGCGGCCATCCCCGGCCACGAGACGGAGATGGAGCTCACGCCGGCTCAGCTCACGCTCGACGAGATCCTGAACGAGCGGGCGCGCGAGCTGGCCGGTGAGATGCAGCGCTGGTTCGATCTGGTGCGGACACACACTCTGGTGACGCGGGTCAAAGCGTACAACCCCGACGGCGGGCCCAACGTCCAGCCGTACCACGCGCTGCGGCCGATCCCGCGTACCCAGATGGACGGCACGACCTGCTGCTACACCCAAAACCCGGGATACTGATCATGTCCAACGCTCCGGTGCCGCGCCGGACGTTCCTCGGAGCGAGCGTCGCGGGGCTGGCCGGCGTAGCAATCGGTGCGCCCCGGACACTGCCTCCACAACCTCCAGAACCTCCGCAACCTCCACCAACCTCGCTCAACCTCGGCATCGCGAGCTACTCGCTGCGAAATTTCTCGCGCCAGAAGGCCATCGAGATGGTGAAGGCGCTCGGGACGCCCTACGTCAACTTCAAGTCCGTGCACCTGCCCTACGAGCTGGCCCCGGGGGAGCTTGCGGCGGCCCGGAAGGAGATCGAGGCGGCGGGGGTCGAGATCGTGGGCGGCGGCGTGATCACCTTCGAGCACGACACCGACGCGGACGTCGAGAAGTACTTCGCATACGCCAAGGCCGCCGGCATGCCGCTCATCGCCGCGCACGCCGCCCCGGCGCTGCTGCCCCGCATCGAGCGGTTCGCCAAGCAGTACGACATCAAGGTGGCCATCCACAACCACGGGCCGGAAGACAAAAACTTCCCGTCCCCCTACGACGCCTTGAAGCACATCCGGAACATGGATCGTCGCATGGGGCTGTGCATCGACATCGGGCACACCGTCCGCACCGGCACCGACGTCGTCCGCGCGATCGCGGACGCCGGCCCCCGGCTCCTCGACATGCACGTCAAGGACTTGCGCGATTTGACGGCGAAGGCGAGTCAGTGCATCGTCGGTGAGGGCGCCATCCCCATCGCCGCGATCTTTGAGCAGCTCGAGACCATCGGATATGGTGGCTACGTCAACCTGGAGTACGAGATCGACGTCGACGACCCGTTGCCGGGGATGAAACAGTCCTTCGCGTACATGCGCGGCGCGCTCGCCGGGCTCGACGCCGCCCGCCGCCGCCCACATTCTTGACGCCAGGAGGGTAGATGTCCAAGCACAGGAAGAAGATGCCACGCCGCGAGTTCGTGAAGGTCGCCGCCGCCACCGTCGCCGCGCTGCCCGCGGCACGCTACGCCAAGGTCCTCGGCGCGAACGACCGCGTGCGGGTCGGCATCGTGGGCTTCTCCGACCGGTTCCGGCAGGCGCACCTCCCCGCGTATGGCAAGCTCGGCAAGGAGCTCAACTTCGAGATCGTCGCCGTCTCGGACATCTGGAACCGGCGCCGCGACGAGGGCATGGCCGAGATCGCAAAGGTGATGGGGACCGCACCACGGCCGTTCCGCAACAACGAGGAGATGTATGCGGCGCGGGCGACCGACGCGGTCGTCATCTCGACCGCGGACTTCCAGCACTCCTACCACGGCGTCGAGGCGATGCAGGCGGGACAGGACGCGTACATCGAGAAGCCGCTGGCGCACCGGATCGAGGACGCCATCGCGATCCGCGACGCGGTCAAGAAGTCGGACCGGGTGGTGCAGATCGGTACGCAGCGGCGCAGCGCCGCCAACTACCAGATGGCAAACGAGTACATCCGGTCGGGGAAGTTCGGCGACGTGGTGATGGCCGAGATGACCTGGAACGTGAACCAGCCGGGCCGGTGGCGTCGCCCCCAGCTCGTCGCCGCCATCAAGGAGCAGGACACCGACTGGAAGCGCTTCCTCTGCAACCTGCCGTACGAGCCGTGGGACGGGCGGAAGTACCTCGAGTATCGCCTGTTCTGGCCTTACTCGTCGGGCATCCCCGATCAGTGGATGGTGCACCAGATCGACACCGTGCATTGGTTCACGGGTCTTTCGCGCCCGCGCTCGGTCGTGGCCAACGGCGGCATCTATCTGTGGAAGGACGGCCGCAAAAGTTGGGACACCGCCACGATCGTGTTCGACTATGGGCCGCTGGACGATCCCTCGAAGGGCTTCCAGGTCGTCTACTCGTCTCGCATGACCAACTCGGCCGGGGGCACGAAGGAGCTGTATTACTCGAACGCCGGGATGCTCAACCTCGACACCAACGAGATCACGCCCACCGGCGGCCTCAACGAGCGTTCCGCGGCGGAGATGGGGATGAAGGCCAACCAGTTGGCCACCATGAAGCTCTCGGAGGTCGCGGCTACGGAGACAGCGGCGAACACGGGTGCCGATTCGTCCACCACGGCCAACATCCGGAACTGGATGGAGTGCGTCCGCAGCCGTAAGCAGCCCAACGCGAGCATCGATGCGGGCTACAGCCACTCCGTCGCCTTGTGCATGACGGTCGCCGCGATGCACAGCGGCCGGAAGGTCATGTTCGACGACGCCAAGCGCGACGTGGTGATGGGCTGAGGGAGCGGGAATAACATGCGTAACCCTTCGCTGCTGTTGTCGCTGGCTCTGGCCCTCACATGGGTAGGGGCGCAGCATGCTGCGCCCCTACACGCGCAGGGGCTGAAGTCCCGCGTCGACGTCGTGCCGAACGACGCGCAGCGGCGCGTCGACGTCCTCGTCGACGGGAAGCCATTCACCTCGTACATCTATCCTACCACGCTCAAGAAGCCGACCCTCTACCCCGTGCGCTCCGCGTCGGGCGCCGTGGTGACGCGCGGCTGGCCTCTCGAGCCGCGGCCGGGCGAGCGGGTCGACCATCCGCATCAGGTCGGTCTGTGGTTCGATCACGGCGACGTGAACGGGCTCGACTTCTGGAACAACTCGGACGCGATCCCCCCGGCACGCGCGGCGAAGATGGGCACGATCCTGCACCGCGCCGTGCGCCGCGCCGAGGGCGGGTCGGGCGAGGGCGTGCTCGAGGTGACGGCGGAATGGGTGGACTACCAGGGCAAGCCGCTCTTGCGCGAGGACACGCGCTTCGTCTTCCGGGCCGACGACGGCTTGCGCGGCATCGACCGGATCACGACGCTTACCGCGCTCGGACAAGCGGTGACATTCACCGACAACAAGGAAGGGTTGATCGGCATGCGCGTGGCCCGGGCGCTGGAACAGCCCTCCACCACACCTGAGGTCTTCACCGACGCCGGTGGCCACACGACGACCGTACCGATGCTCAACAACGACGGCGTCACCGGGCGGTATCGCAGCTCTGAGGGGTTGGTAGGAGACTCGGTATGGGGCACGCGTGGTCGCTGGACCATGTTGTCCGGCGGCGTAGCCGGTGAGCCCGTCACCCTGGCCATCCTGGACCACCCGAAAAATCCCGGCTTCCCGACGTACTGGCACGCCCGGGGCTACGGCCTGTTCGCCGCCAACCCGCTCGGCCAGAAGGCGTTCACCAACGGAAGAGATTCGCTGAACTTCCGGCTGGGGCCGCAACAGGCCACGACATTCCGCTTCCGCATCCTGATCCTGTCCGGCTCTGCGACTCCAGAGCAGATCGAGACGTATTACCGGGACTTCACGCGGTGAACGAGGCCGCACAGGCGGTCAGAATCCACCCGGCCGACAATGTCGTGGTGGCGGTTCGGACGCTCGCCGCGGGGTGTGAATTCACGATCGACGGCGAGCCAATCGTGCTGCGCGAGAACGTCGCCGCGGGGCACAAGATCGCACTGCGCGCGCTCGAGCCGGGCGAATCGGTCGTCAAGTACGGCTTCCCCATCGGGGAGGTCACTGCCCTCATCACGCCCGGCGCCTGGGTGCATTCCCACAACCTGAAGACGTGCCTCGAGGGCGTCGTGGAGTACCACTACGAGCCGGCCTCGCTCAATGTAGGGGCGCAGCATGCTGCGCCCCTACGCACACCCGGGGTGAGGCCCACGTTCGCCGGCTACCGGCGGCGCAACGGGCGTGTCGGGACGCGCAACGAGGTGTGGATCCTGAATACCGTCGGATGTGTGAACCACGCCGCCGAACGGATCGCGCAGCTCGCGACCGAGCGGTTCGCGGGACAGATAGACGGCGCGTACGCCTTCTCGCACCCCTACGGCTGCAGCCAGCTCGGCGACGACCTCCGGAACACGCGTCGTGTCCTGGCCGGGTTAATGCGGCATCCCAATGCCGGCGGCGTGCTGGTGCTCGGCCTCGGCTGCGAGAGCAACCAGATGGATGACCTGCTGGGCCTGGCGGGAGACGTCGACGCCGAGCGGCTGCGGTTCTTCAATTCGCAAGAGGTCCCCGACGAGATCGAAACGGGGCTGGAGCACGTGACAGCGCTGGTCGAGCAGATGGAGTCCGACGCGCGCGAGCCGTGTCCGGCCTCGGACCTGGTACTCGGTCACAAGTGCGGTGGCTCGGACGGCTTCAGTGGGATCACGGCCAATCCGCTCCTCGGGCGCATCGCCGACCGCCTGAGCGCGCTCGGCGGCGGCGTGATCCTCACGGAGGTGCCGGAGATGTTCGGGGCCGAGCAGCTGCTGATGAAACGCGCGGTCGACCAGGCGGTCTTCTCGGATATCGTTGCCCTGGTGAACGACTTCAAAGCGTACTTCCTGCGGCATGGACAGCCCGTCCACGACAACCCATCGCCCGGCAACGTCGCCGGCGGTCTGACGACGCTGGAAGAGAAATCGCTGGGCGCGATCCAGAAGGGCGGTCACGCCCCGGTGAAGGGTGTGCTGCGGTACGGCGAGCCGGCGGCGCCGTGCGAGGGAGGGGGAGGCCTGTGGTTGCTCGAGGCACCGGGCAACGACGGCGTGTCGTCCACGGCCCTGGTGGCGAGCGGGGCGACGCTCCTCCTGTTCACTACCGGGCGCGGCACGCCGCTGGGCTTCCCCGCACCGACGCTCAAGATCTCGTCCAATACGGGTATTGCCGAGAAGAAGCCGCATTGGATCGACCTGAATGCGGGGGCCCTGCTCGACGGCACCAGCACTTTGGATCAGCTTGAGGAGGGCCTCTTCGGGCTGATCCTCGAGGTAGCCTCCGGGCGGACGCTCGCGAGCAACGAGAAGAACGGCTACCGCGAGATCGCTATCTGGAAGGAGGGAGTGACGCTGTGAACAGCGATTCGATCAATCGCCGCCAAGCCCTCCAGCAGGTGGCGGTGCTGTTGGGCGGCGCCATTTCCGCTCCGACCTTAGCGGGCGTCCTGAGCACGGCCACACGACGCGCGTGGACGGCTTCCCCGCAATGGGCGCCGCGCACCCTGAGCGCCGCTCAGCTGGAGCTCGTCGCGACCGTCGCCGAGCACATCATTCCCGAGACGGACACGCCGGGCGCGCGTGCGGCCGGCGTGCACCGCTTCGTGGACGCGCTACTCAGCGATCACTACGCCAAGGCCGAGCGCGATCGCTTCGTGGCGGGCTTGGCGGACGTCGACGCGCGCGCCCGGTCCGCCCACGGACAGGACTTCGCCCAGTGCGCAGCCGAGCAACGCATCGCACTGCTCACCGAGCTGGATGCACGAGCGTACGCGGCAAGCCGCGACGAGGACGGCTGGTTCTTCCGCCGTATGAAGGAGCTCACCCTCGTCGGCTATTACACGTCCGAGATCGGCGCCATGCAGGAGCTGCACGTGAGCCCCTTCGGAGCGTACCGCGGCGACATCCCCTACAGCTCCGTCGGGAGAGCCTGGTCATGATCACCTACGACGCCATCGTGGTCGGCTCCGGGATCACCGGCGGCTGGGCGGCCAAGGAGCTCACGGAGAAAGGCCTCCGCACGCTGATGATCGAGCGCGGGCGCGACGTCGTGCACCGCAAGGACTACATCACCGAGCACAAGCCGAGCTGGGATCTGCCGCTCCGCGACGCGCGACTCTCGGTGGGGACCAAGGGCGCCGAGGAGTATCCGATCCAGGCGCGCACCGGTCAGTTCCGCGAGTCGAACAAGCACTTCTTCATCAAGGACACGAAGTCGCCCTACATCGAGGACAAGCCGTTCACCTGGATCCAGGGCGACCAGGTCGGCGGCAAGTCGCTGATCTGGGGGCGCCAGGTGTACCGCTGGAGCGATCTCGATTTCGAGGCGAATCTGAGGGACGGGCACGGCGTGGATTGGCCGCTCCGCTACGCCGACATCGCCCCGTGGTACAGCTACGTGGAGCGGTTCATCGGCGTGAGCGGCGAGAAGCTGGGTCTCCCCCAGCTCCCAGACGGCGAGTTCCAGCCGCCGATGGAGATGAACGCCGGCGAGAAGCTGGTGAAGACGGGGGTCGAGCGGGCGTTTCCGGACCGGCACGTGACGATCGGCCGGGTGGCGATCCTCACGCAGCCACTGAACGGCCGGCTGCCGTGCCACTACTGCGGCCCGTGCGAGCGCGGTTGCTCGACCGGGTCGTACTTCTCGACCCAGGCCTCGACGTTGCCCGCCGCGCAGGCCACGCGGCGACTCACGGTGCTGCCGAACAGCATCGTACACTCGGTGATTTACGACGCGGGCAAGAACCGCGTGACGGGCGTCCGCGTCGTGGACACGGTCACGAAGCAGACTCGAGAGTACCACGCGCGCGTCGTGTTTCTCTGCGCCTCCACGCTCGCCACCACGCGGCTGCTGCTCCACTCCACATCGCCGCGCTTCCCCAATGGGCTGGCCAACTCGAGCGGCGTGTTGGGCCACTATCTCATGGACCATCACTTCCTGGCGGGCGCGAGCGGAAGCATCGAGGGCCTGCTCGACCACTACTACCAGGGCAACCGGCCGAACGGGATCTACATCCCCCGCTTCCGCAACCTGGGGGACGACGCCTCGCGCCGCGAGTATGTGCGTGGCTTCGGCTACCAGGGCGGCGCCAGTCGCCAGGGATGGGGGCGCGGCGGCGGCGAGCGCGGGTTCGGCGTGGAGCTGAAGCGGCAACTGCAAGATCCCGGCACCTGGTCGATGGGCATGACGGGATTCGGTGAGTGCTTGCCGCGCGAGGACAACTACGTGGAGCTCGCCGACCAGACCGACAACTTCGGCATCCCGCTCCTCAAGATCCACTGCACCTGGGGCGACAACGAGCTCGCCATGCGCAAGGACATGGCCGCGTCGGCCGGGGAGATGCTCGAGACGGCGGGGTGCAAGAACGTCCGGACACACGATGCCTACAAGGGCGGCGGGGAGCTCGGCGCCGAGCCCGGGTTCGCGATCCACGAGATGGGCACGGCGCGCATGGGACGCGACCCGAAGAGCTCGGTGCTCAACGCGCACAACCAGGCCCACGACGTCCCCAATCTGTTCGTGACCGACGGCGCGTGCATGGCCAGCTCGTCCTGCGTGAACCCCTCGATCACCTACATGGCGCTCACCGCGCGCGCCTGCGACTACGCGGTGGGGGAGCTGAAGCGCGGCAACCTGTGAGTCTCTGCGGAGTGGATATGACCGGAAATCGATGGTGGCTCCTCGTCCTCGTGGCCTACGGCGCCGGGCTCGGCGCCCAGACTCGACCCGTCACCGCGTCGGCGCCGATCGGCGCACGGCTGAACGAGCTGACCGCCGCGGAGCGGGCCGCCGGCTGGCGCCTGCTGTTCGACGGCCGTACCCTGCACGGCTGGCGGGGATTGGGCTACGACACGGTTCCTACGGCGCATTGGGTGGTGGTGGACGGCGTGATCAAGAAGATCGCGAGCGGCAACGTGCCCAGGGTTCCCGACGGGCGGCCGCTGGACGGCGGCGATCTCATGACGGTAGACGCGTTCGGGGACTTCGAGCTGGCGTGGGAGTGGAAGGTGACGCCCGGGGCGAACAGTGGTGTCAAGTACAACGTCTCCGAAGAGTTGTCCGTGGCCCAGGGTAGTCAGATGACGCCCGACGCAATCGCCAAGGGCATCATCACGCCGAACCATTCGGCCCTGGGGTTCGAGTATCAGATGCTCGACGACGACCGTCACCTGGACGGGAAGCTGCCCACGCACCGTGCCGGCGCCCTGTACGAGCTCGTGGCGCCGAACGGCAGCAAGCACCTCCGCCCGGTGGGTGCGTGGAACCAGTCGAAAGTGATCTTCCACGGCAACCACGGCGAGCATTGGTTGAACGGCGAGAAGATCGTCGACTTCCAGCTCGGCACGGCGGTGATGGACTCCGCCCTCGCCAAGAGCAAGTACCGTTCGATCCCCGGCTTCGCAGACCGGCGGAAGGGCCACATCGTCTTGCAGGATCACGGCGACGAGGTCTACTTCCGCAACATCAAGGTGCGTGACCTATGAAACGCCGCAAATTCCTGAAGACCGCTTCGGCCGCGGGGCTGGGCCTCGCGGCCTCACCGGAGTTTCCCGCCTGGCTCCGCTCACCCGGCGACACGGTGAGGGTCGCCGTCATGGGGTTGAACGGCCGCGGCACCGTCCTGGCGCGGACCTTCGCCCGCGCGGCCCATGCCGAAGTGGCCTACGTGTGCGACGTCGATTCGGTGGTGCTCGCCAAGGGCGTCTCCGCCGTCGCGGCCGTGCAGAGCAAATCGCCCCAAGGCCTGGGCGACTTCCGCAGGGCGCTCGAGGACAAGGATGTGGACGCGCTCGTCATCGCGGCGCCCGACCACTGGCACACGCCGGCCGCCCTGCTCGCGATGCAGGCCGGGAAGCACGTCTACGTGGAGAAGCCGTGCGGCCACAACCCGCGCGAAGGCGAGCTGCTGGTCGAGGCGCAGCGCAAGCACCGGCGCGTGGTGCAGATGGGGACACAGCAGCGCTCCGCGCCCCGCTCGATGGAGGTCATCCAGGCGATCAAGGAAGGCGCGATCGGGCAGCCCTACCTCGCGCGCGCCTGGTATTCCAACACCCGCGCCACCATCGGTCGCGGCAAGGTGGTCCCGGTCCCCGCCAACCTCGACTACGAGCTGTGGCAGGGCCCGGCGCCCCACGCGCCGTACCACGACAACGTCGTCCACTACAACTGGCACTGGTTCCACCGCTGGGGGACGGGCGAGATCTGCAACAACGGGACGCACGAGATCGACGTCGCCCGCTGGGCCCTGGGCGTGAGCTACCCCACGCGCGTGACCTCCGTCGGCGGCCGCTATCACTTCGCCGACGACTGGGAGTTCCCCGACACCCAAGAAGCCTGCTTCGAGTTCCCCGGAGGCAAGACGATCATCTGGCAGGGGCAGAGCTGCAACGGCCTGACCACGTTCGGCCGCGAGCGGGGCACGGCCATCCT
>WNGK01004234.1_pt1 | contig 23304 bp, 26 predicted proteins | sample 5400601 | NCBI WGS metagenome assembly WNGK01 (sample SAMN13153376, study PRJNA577476) | soil metagenome | isolation source: 60 cm soil or saprolite under Garry oak tree replicate 1 | place: USA:California | collected 2016-06-15
TCGTCCTCGAAACCGATCAGCGGCAGGTTATCGCTTTTGCCTCCACCAGCGTCTACCGTCCCCGTCCATGTTACGCGGGTATTGCCGAGTTCTCCGTCTATGTTGAACGATCATGGCGGGGGCATGGTGCCGGCCGGTTGGCCCTCGAGGGGCTTTTGCAGGAAGCGGAAAAAGCAGGCTTCTGGAAGTTGGTGTCACGGGTGTTTGTCGAGAATACTGCCAGCCGCGCCCTGCTCTGCCGGCTCGGCTTTCGCGAGGTTGGGGTGTATGAAAAGCACGCACAGCTGGATGGAGTGTGGCGGGATGTCGTCATTGTCGAGCGGCTCTTGCCTGGCAAAGGGGGCTGTTGTGTCTAGTCGTCACTTGCTCATGCTGCGCAGAGCTATCCTGCCTCCTGTCACAGAGGGGACCGACCCGGGAAAACAACCGCGAAGTACACTTTATTACGGGTGGATCCTCATGTATGCCCTGGGCATCACGACCATCATCTCCTACGGGACGACCCAGTACCTGTTTGGGGTCCTGGTCGTCCCCATTGATACCACCTTTCACTGGGGGCGGGCGAGCATTTCCGGTGCCTACACCCTCGGACTCATCATCGCGGGTCTGCTCGGGGTCCCAATTGGGCATCTCGTCGACCGGTGGGGTGCGCGCCTGCTCATGAGTAGTGGCTCGGCCCTGGCAGGTCTCGCCCTGTTCGGACTCGCGCGTGTGGATGCCCTCTGGCAATTCTACCTGCTCTGGTCGGGTGGGATGGGACTGGCTATGGCCCTTACGCTCTACCCGGTCACGTTCACCGTCGTGGCCAATTGGTTCGTACGCAAACGCGGGAAGGCGCTCGCCATCCTGACACTCGTGGGAGGGCTATCTTCTCCCATCTGTATTCCCCTCGCCGGGGCATTAGTTGCCCATATTGGTTGGCGCGGAACCCTCGTCGTGCTTGCCCTCGCCCAGCTAGGGATTGCGCTGCCGCTGCATGCCTTCCTCCTGCGGCGTCACCCGGAGGACCTGAGGCTATCTCCCGATGGAGAGCCTGCCCTCCCCGAACAAGCGAAGGCCCCCTTACCAGGAGCGACGCTCTCGGAGGCGCTGCGGAGCCCGGTCTTCTGGGTACTCACGGCCTCGCTGTCCCTGGTGATGCTGGGAAGCATGGTCGTGTTTGTCCACCAGGTCGCCTTCTTGATCGGTCGTGGCTATAATGCGGTCCTCGCCGCGACTCTCTCCGGGATGCTCGGACTCGTCAGTCTTCCGGGCCGCTATGTCTTGAACGTGCTCAGTTCACGCATCAGCGCGCAGAAGCTGCTGACACTGAGCGTGGTGGGACAGGCCGCCGGCATCGTCGTGCTGGTGCAGGCTTCCTCTCTTAGCTGGCTCATTCTCTATGTCGTGGTGTATGGCACCTCCTATGGAGCCTTCTCACCCCTGCGGGCCGCGGTCATGGCCGACCACTTTGGACGCCGGGCGTACGGCTCTATTACCGCGGTGCAAGGGATTCCCGTGGCGATATGCGCGGGACTGGGGCCGCTGGCGGCTGGCTGGCTCTACGATATGCTCCACCATTATGAGCTGGCATTCTGGCTATGCGCCGGTGCATTCATCCTGGCTGCCATTGGCATGGCGATGACGCCACAACCACTGATTTACGACGGAGATGTAGCGAAAGCGCCTGCGGTGCTGAAAAAAGGCTCCACGCGGTGACAAAAGGTGATCTGAACTGAATGCGCTGAGATCAATCAACTTTTTCTCCGTTTACCGCAGAATCATATACCTCCAGAAGTTTTGGTACAGTCTCGTAGTTTTTGAGTTCTGTTGGGGCAATCCAGCGCATTTCATTTGCCTCCCAATCAATACGAATGGCATCGGGAGTGAGTACTTCGAAGAGAAAGGGGTGTATATAAAAATGCCGCCCTAGCGCGGGATCAATGTGTTCTACGACTGCCCCACGTCTCAGCATACGTACCTGGTCGCGTTGTTGGCCTGTCTCTTCGCGAATTTCAGTGTAGGCCTGCTCATCAGGTGTAATGCCAGGTTCCACGAAGCCGCTGATACCCGCCCACTGGTTATGGTAGCTGCCAACACGCTGGCTCCGTTGCACAATGAGAATACGAGGCTCGGGAGTATCAAGGCGCATAAGAAAGCAGGTCACTACGTGGGTGGGACGTAGTGGCTGTTGAGTTTTATCAATGTCTTGTTGTTGTGGGTTCATGGCAAAATTCTTTCTTCCCAGGTAAGATGACAACATGCCAAATTTTCGGTATACTTCTTATACGTCTTTCACTGAGCAAAAAGCTCATTTGTTTAGTTAACACCATGTGCAAGTTTTTTTCTCCGAGTGCCGCCTGCGGCGGCGAGAGGGAAATGGATTGGGGACACCCCAAACCCCGTCAGGGGCTGCCGCCCCTGCACCCCGCTCAGAAACACTTGCACATCGGGTTAGTTAAGAAAGAAGTAGTTGTTGAGATGGATGTACAAGACCCGCCCACTATAACAGCGCCGGCAGAAGACGGAGCGCAGCCCGCTCCCGGCACGAGCGAAGAAGGCATGGGCACCAAACAACCAGAGTGGCGGGCAGGGCTAACGCCGTGGGGGCAAGCGGCAGTGGCCGTCCTGCCTGCTTTTTTGCTCACCCGCTTGATCTTTTTCTTATTGACCTACTTTGGATCGGTGCTCTTCGCAGTGCGCAACTACTCGTATCAAGCTGTGCCCCTTAGCTCAGTCCTGCGGAGCTGGTACCACTGGGACGTCATAAGCTTTGAGAATATTGCCACCAGGGGCTATGTGTACCGCGACAATGCAGCGTTTTTCCCCCTCTATCCCTTGCTGGAACGCGAGGTTAGCGCACTCCTCCACATTCACACCAACGTCTTTCTTGGCGGCATGCTCATCACCAACCTGGCATTTTTGGGGACCCTGATCGTGCTGTATCGTTTCGTAGAGGTTGAATTTGATCGTGCTATTGCCAGGCGCGCAACGCTCTACCTGGCTGTCTTTCCTACGGCACTGTTCTTCTTTGCTGCCTACAACGAAGCCTTGTTCCTCTTCTTTATGTTGCTCTCTTTCTACGCCATGCGCCGCGGTTCGTGGTGGTTGGCAGGCCTGTTTGGCGGGTTGGCTACGTTGACCCGCTCAATAGGGCTGGCGCTGCTGCTTGTCTTCCTGTACGAGTTTGCTCGCCAGGTCTTTCCAGCGCTAAGAGAGGCCTGGCACAATAAACGACATGTGCAGGGCCTCAAACTGCTTTCCGGACTGCTGGCAGCGCCGCTTATCCCCATGGGGCTGGGTATCTATGCCTACTACCTCAACCGGCGCTTTCATGATCCGCTTGCATTCTCGCACGCCGAAGCTCACTGGCATCTTAGCCTCAGCGTGCCGTGGTACTCACCTGTCACCGCCATTCGAGCCATGTTGACCTTCTCGCCGTTCACTTTTTCCACTACTCACAACGTCATTGACCTGACAGCGCTCCTGCTCTTTGTCACGCTGCTTATCCTTTGCTTTGTAGGTCCCGAGCGCTTTGCTGTTAGCCAGTGGAGTATGCTCCTCTTTGGTATCATGGTCCTGGCGCTGCCACTCCTCTACCCCGGCACAGCCTACAATCCCATGCCGTCAATGCAGCGTTATGTGCTGGAGATCTTCCCCGGCTTTATCCTGCTGGCCCGCCTGGGGCGCCGTTCCTGGTTCCACCAGGGCTATCTTATGCTATCCCTACCGCTGCTCGCCTTCTTCACACTCCAGTTCCTTACAGGTCACTGGACAATTTAGGAAACACTGACACTATTCCTATTTCAAGGAAGAACGTTGACAGGCTGTTCTACCGCATGGTATATTTTAAATCACATAACGGTGTGTTTTTGTGTTTCACGGTGCAAGACCACCGACTTGTGGGGAGTTTGGTCATGTGCTATAATAGAACAGGTGTTCAATATTTGTTCTAAGGAGGTCAAAGATGGCGAGTGGTAGCTACGCCAAGAAACTTATTTACCAGGAGTCCCCTCAAACACAGATTCCCCCACGTGCTACACGCCCACTCTCCTCGGTGAAAGAGGAGCGAGAAACAACTAAAGCATTACCGATAGTACGTCCTCCTAAAGTAGTTGATGAGTTTGAGGAGCATCCTCTCACGCGCCATCTTCCATGGCTACGTCCATTTGTTGTATGCATGATTATTGGCATCGTGTCTATATTGGTACTGCTGTCGGCGGGTGTATTTCAACGGTCTGGCCCTGCACAACTCATGCTTTCGACAAATGGACAGGTCTTTCCCATTCAAGTGGGTGGTACTCTGGGTGCTGTCAATGTCTGGCAGAAAAGCAATGGGCCAATACCTCCTAAAAAGAATATTACGGCGCAAACAGGTCCGTATTCGGTCGTAGGCAAGCCTTCGCTTACAGTAGATTTCATGAACCAGGTTCTTGCCTACTATCACTCTCCGGCAGCCGGTAAGGCCCAGGCGCTTTACGATGATGGCTTGAAGTATGGTCTAGACCCTGCTTATGCCCTGGATTTCTTTATGCATGAAAGTACCTTTGGTACCGCCGGTGTGGCCAGAGTGACGCTTTCACTCAGCAATATGCGCTGCGTCCCCGAGTATCCTTGCCACAATGAGGGCGGTGGCTATGCCCAGTTCAGCAGCTGGGAACAGGGCTTTGAGGCCTGGTTTAAACTCATTCGCAATCTCTACATAGCACAATGGGGCCTTGTTACGGTCGACCAGATCATTCCAGTCTATGCGCCTTCCAGCGACCATAACAATGTTTCTGGTTACATTGCCGCTCTCAAGCACACTATTGATACCTGGCATGCAGGTGTCGTTCACGTATCCTGATCACGCCGTGATCAGCCCTTGCTCTAAAGCTTTACTCAAAGCTTCAGTACGGCCAGATACATTCAGTTTCTGGTAAATATTGGCCAGGTGAAAGTTAACCGTCCGCTCGCTTACATTCAGGCGAGCGGCTATTTCTTTGTTGCGCAGTCCTCTTGCCAGCAGTTGTAAGACTTCCTGTTCCCGCGCCGTCAGGGTCTCATACGGATAATTGCCTCGGCTCTGCTTGCCAAAGCGCGAGAGCAGCCTGCCTGCAAGTCGAGGTTGGACCAGCACTTCGCCGCGTGCCACGGCCCGTATAGCCTGGGCGAGTTCATCGGGGGCAATGTCTTTGAGTACATAACCATCGGCTCCTGCCCGCAGCGTCTCATAAAGAAATTCTTCGCGATCCTGGGCCGAAAGCAGCAAAACCCGCGAATCGAGGTTGAGTTGTTTGATCTGCTTGAGTGCCTCCAGGCTTTGCCTGTTGGGGAGATTTGCGTCCATTACCACAACCTGTGGTCCCAGTTCCAGTGTTTCACTCACTGCTTGCACGCCATCGGCTGCCTCTCCTACCACTTCCAAATCTGGGTAACTTTCCAGGAGGCGGCGTAGTCCGGCACGCGACACTGCCTGATTATCTACTACGAGGACATGTATGTGCTCCGTTATTGGATGTTCATTCACGGGAGCACTCGAGGGCGTAGCAGAGGGCGCAATGAATTGGGTCCCTACATTGGGTGCTGTGGAGGGGACGCGGGCATGAACTCGTGTCCCTTGTTCTGGTTGTGCGCTGAGTTCTAAAGAGCCGCCTAAATGTTCGACGCGGTGGCGTAGATCAATATAGGGGCCGTACGCGGTACTCAATTCATTGCCCCCAGGTGTATGCCCATTGTCCCCTACCTCACGAAAATGCGGTACCGGTGTTTCTTCCTCGCCGGTGGGCAATATGCCATCGTCTTCGATACTTATCTGTACTTCGTCATGACCATAGCTGAAGGTAAAGCGCAGTTTGCGCGCGTTGATGTGCTGCTGTACCTGGTAGAGGGCTTCCTGTGCGATGCGATACAACAGTCGCTCGGTATAACTGGGCAAGGGTCGCTCTTCGCCAGAAAAGACCACGCGGCTAGATAGCTTGAGCTTCTCGGCCGTCTCTTCGACGGCGTGTGATAATGCCTCGACCAGGGTGAAGCCAACCAGCTCCGGCAGTGGTATCTCGTCACTGCTAGAACGGATTTCGTGGATGGCTTCCCGTGTCATCTGCTCCATGCTGACCAGCCCGTTGCGCATAGCATTGAGGTCCGGTTTATCATTGTGCACCACAGTTTGCAGTGCGTTGAGTTGCAGCAGGATCGCACTGAGCATCTCTAAAAGATGCTCATGGGCATTTATTTGTGAAGCATCATTATTGGCTTGCATGGATACTCTCTATATGTCAAAGTTGCTTGATTGTTGAGATCAGTTTGATTGTATCACGTTTTGGAAAAACCGGATTTTTCAAGTGTCGTCATATGTGTTCCCCACCCCACCACCCAAAGAAAGAAAGAGCGTGAGGCGCGGGCCGCGGCCCGCGCCTCACGCTCTTTCTTTCTTTCTTTGGCCGCCGCAGGCGGCCAGTCTTAGCTGAGCAATGTGACTTTTAAGAAGCTCTGGGACAACGTTTAAACGTTGTCCCTCTTGCTCTACGTGGCTTTTTGTGTTAAGAATACAGTTAAAGAGGTTATTGTAACCCTTACTGGAGAGTTACAAGGGGGAAAATGAAACAAGAAGAAATAGAGGTGGGGCAAGAGCAGAACAGCAGCCACGAGAAGACAAGCAAAAAAGTGACCGATCACCTGGCAAACGAGCGTACTTTTCTGGCTTGGGTACGCACCGGATTGGCAACGATCACTTTTGGCTTTGTCGTAGAGCGGTTTAGTCTTTTGTTGCGTGAATTAGGCCTCAAGAGCAACCTGGCTCCGGTCTTTTCTGTTCACTACTCTTCGGTCATTGGCGTTGGCCTTACTCTGCTAGGTGTAGCGATCATGATCGTGGCGCTTGTCAACTTCTTGCAGATTCGTCGCGCTATCGACAAAGAGCAATTTCATCCTTATGCCGGCTTCGCTATCTTGCTTACGATCCTGGCAAGCCTGATTGGTATTTTGCTAGCGGTCTATCTGCTCTTCACTGCCTGACTGGTGCGGTGGGGAAATTTGTGGATGAGAACCAGGGCCGATAAATCGGGACTTGCAATGCATTACGCCACGTCTCCGCTATGCGTCGCTTGTGGCTCATGCAATGAGACGATGTGCACGATAAATCGGTTACCTGTCCCCCAGACAGAGTTCCTACACTTTCCCCGGGAATGAGCGCATGCACCACTATGACCGCCTCCGCCTCAATCCTGGCATGAGGAGGGCAGCGATGATCATACCGGCGACAAGGCCGCCGACATGGTCCCAGATGCCAATGCCAGGAGTTGCGAAGCCCCAGACCAGGTTGAGTCCCAGGAAGAAGAGCCAGTTCGTGATAGCTCCTCCTCCATATGCGCCCAGTGAGCGGCGGTTGAATAGGTAGAAGATGCCTAACGCTCCAAAGACGCCGAAGATGGCTCCCGAAGCACCGGCGGCAAAAGCATCAGGAGTTACAAAGAGCGTGACGATGCCACCAGCAATTCCCGAAACCAGGTAGATGACCAGGTAACGCCATTTTCCATAGAAGACTTCGACGGCTGTACCAATGAAAAACAGCGAAAGCATGTTCAGTCCGATATGAAAAATGTTGAAGTGCAGAAACATGGCAGTGAAGATACGCCAATATTCTCCCGTTTGCAGGACGTTATACTGCGCTCCAAATTGATAAAGCAAATTTTGATCAATATTCAGGTTGCGACTCAAGACTGCAAGAACCACGTAGATAGCAACGTTGATGATGATAATGATGTTGGTCACAAAGCGTGGATTCCGGCTCAGCATGAAGCGGGTACGGATAACCTGCCGCTGCATTCCGTTGGGACGTGACCACGTGGGTACGGCTTCACGTTGGGCTGTGCTATTCTCGGTAGACTGACCATAACCATTGGGAGATATGGGAGGCAGCCCACTGTAGCCAGGTGTTGATACTGGCTCTACAGGTGGGAAGTTGTTTTCAAAGTGGCCGCCATGTGAGAGACGAGCGGCACGGGCACGCGCCAGGCCGGCATCATAGTCTTGCCCATTGAGGCGCAGCAAGTAGGAGCGCAAGGCATGAGCATAGCCATTGCCCGGATCCTGGCTAATAACCGAGTCAACCTCTTGTAAAGCCCGGTCATAGCGGCGATCAAGCAAATTGAGCAGGGCCTGGGCCATCGTGCTTTCGACGCCCCCCTGTGGCTGCAGTTCTTGTACTTTACCAGAGCCTGCTTCCCACGTTCCAGGTAAGTTTGAATGTCTGTTTGTGCTTCCAAAAATTTATCCTCCAATAAGGTATCGAGCGAGAATTGCAAGTATAAGTGTACTCACTATTGTCAATAAAGCCAAGGGCCAGCGACGGGAAAGACTATGTACATCTGTTAACGCTTTATTTGGTGACGGCTCATAAAGGGGCATAAACCACCAGCCAAGCAAACAACCGCTGAGCAATCCTCCCAGGTGTGCATAATTATCAACGTTAGGAACGAATAGCCCTATGCTAAGATTCACTCCTATAATCAATACGAGCCATAGCAGCGCTGGGATGCCATTATTACGAAATGCTCTACGGTGCCTGAGCACAAAGACGCTGTATGCTCCTACCAGTCCAAAGATAGCTCCCGATGCGCCTACGCTGATCTCTTGCGGCACAAAGTAGAAGCTGGCGATGATACTAATGATACCTGTCAAGAGGTAAATGAGCAGGAAGCGCAGGTGTCCAACCAATCGCTCCAGGAAGATGCCCAGCACGAAAAAGTTGAGCATGTTCAATCCGACGTGTAGTAAATTAGCGTGCAGGAAAATCGGTGTGATAAAGCGCCAGTATTGTCCCTGGATGATCAGGTCATTGTCCTTGGCTCCGTAGGTGATCAGGACATTAGAGAGGGCATCGTTGTCCTGGACGTTGACCGCGTTGTTCATCACATTGGCGATGATGTCGTAAAAGCTGTGCGCCCCTGCTGCCAGCGCTACGTGGTAGGCAGTGAAACACCACATGGTGATGGTGGCAATAGTAATTATCCAGGTTGCCCAGGAGATGCTTGCGAGCCCACGTACGCTGCGGTACCGGCTCAGGGCTGTCTGGTAGCTAATCTGTGTGCGCAGCTTACGAGATGCGTTGTTATTTTCAGTAAAGATATTGTCCACTCATAACCTCAGTCAAGGAAATCGGATATAGATAGCGAGAAAGGTGCAGAGAAAAACGACCAGGGCAATATATCCATTCATGTTAAAGAAAGCAACATTCAGTTTTGAAAGGTCTTTTGGACTGACCAGCTGGTGTTCATAGATGAGCAGAGCCGTTGAGATTGCCAGACCTGCCCAATAGATCAAGCCAAGGTGCAGTAAGATGCCCACGATGAGAAACAGGCCAATGGTGAGGGCGTGCATCAGTGTTGAGAGCGCCAGCGCTGCGGCCACGTTAAAACGCGCCGGTATAGAATGCAGCCCCATCTGGCGATCAAATTCCAGGTCTTGACAGCTATAGATCAGATCAAAGCCGCCTACCCAGGCTGCAACCGCCAGTCCTAACAGGACAGGTGGCAGCAGATTAGCTACGCTAATGGTTGGGTTCACCGCGATCCAACCACCTATGGGCGCTATGCCGTCGGCCAGTCCCAGGACCAGGTGGCAGAGCCATGTAAAGCGTTTGGTATACGGATAGCCAACGAGGAATACGAGCGCCACGGGCAGCAGAATCAAACAGAGAGGGTTGAGTTTCCAGGCAGAAAAGGCAAAGAGCGCCAAGGCTGCCAACGCAAAGAGCAACATCTCGAGGGGCTTGAGTAATCGTTTAGGTAGTGCCCGGCTGGCCGTACGGGGATTGAGTGCATCCTGGCTGGCATCGACCAGACGGTTTATAGCCATGGCAAAGCTGCGGGCACCGACCATGGCCAGGGTGATCCAGAATATTTGCCAGAGTGAAGGTAATCCATGTGCTGCCAGTACCATGCCCAGGTAGGCAAAAGGCAGGGCGAAGATAGTGTGTTCAAATTTGATTGCTTCGTAGAGTATGTTGATTTTCTTTATCATGATGTTTAGCACTTCTTAATGCCTAATCAACCAACATTTTAGGGAAAAGGAAAATTTGGGGACACCCCAAACCCCGGCAGGGAGGCTTCGCCCCCTGCACCCCCATTTTCTAGCATGCCTTTGTTCCTGCATTAATCTGTAATACGTTTGTAGCAAGGGAAGGTGGCAACTTTGTATGCATTATAACCGATGACACAGTAATGTGCGATAGGGGTCCCATAAAACGACACAAGGCCAGGCATGCGACTTCCCTGCATGCCTGGCCTTGTGTCGTTTTATTACCCTACTGTAACTATGCGTAACGGCGGCGGCGGCGGGCCCGCGATAAGCCGTACGTTATGAGATGCCACAGTGCTACCAGAATGATCGCGCCGATAAGCGCTCTAATAATGGGGACACCATAGATGTAGATGTCGCCGATACCCGTGATTATGATGACCTGAGTCATCAACCAGATGCCGATAATTGCTGCAATGATCGCACCGACGAAGCCGAACGGCACTCGCCAACCGACGATGGCTTCCGCGATAAGGCCGACAATGGCTGCAACTATCAAGTAAATGATAAAGCCAAGGCCGATAGTCCAGACATTGCTGCCAACCTTAATGGTGACACCATCTCCAATGACTGTACTGAGAGCCATAAGATGTAACATGTATGCCTCCTTTTTAGTTCAGATTGCCTGATTACTCTAGAATGAAATTGATATACCTCTATTGAACATACCCATAACCATGCAGAAGCGCAAGTGAACAATGGAAAGTCTCAGTATTTTTTCAGTTAATGTTCAGGTTTCTAAGGTTTCTACACTGAGGAAGGCGGAATTGTAGCCTGAGACAGCTTCGCTACGTGTAATAGAGGAGAAGCGCTTAGGATTTGCCGGTACCTGCTCTCTTGTTGGCTACCAGGCGTCTTTGTGCGCTATAATCAAGTCATATTAGTACGGAATTGCTCCAGTACTAAACTACATTTATACAGAGGTGTGTTATGAAAGGTGCATTGCGGGCCGGGATAATCGCGGCTGTTGTTGTGCTTTTGCTTGCCATTGCTTTGATTGTCCTAGCTGCGATCTTCAACTTCTTACTCGATTTGCTCTACATTACCTTGATTGTCCTGGCTGCCTTTTCGTTGATATCAACGGGTTTCTTGATTTATACGATGCTTTTGCTCATCCAGTCGATAGTGACTGTGCGCAATGAGATGAGGCCCTTGCTGGCATCGGTGCAGGAGACGGTTGGTATTGTCAAGGATACAGCAAAGACGGCCGAGCATACGGCATCTACTATTGGCAGCACTGCCCAATTAACGAAGGAGTTTGCGCTAGCGCCCAGCGTTCGTGCCGTGGCTGCGGTAGTTGCTGTCCAGCAAATGCTGCGTGTGTTCATGGGCAAAGGTCGTATCAGGAGTCGTTCTGAGGAGCGCCGCAAGAGGCAGATGGAAGCTATTGCTGCCGGAGGAGAGTAATATGCTGTATGTTTTAGCAAGTGACCCTCTGGCCCCATGGGGCCAGGTCGCTGCCGTCATTCTCCTCTTCTACATGTTTCTCTCTGTCATCATTGGCGTGGCTGTTGCGCTGGGTCTGATGGCTGGTCTTGCCTGGGTACGAGAAAAAGTCGAGCTTATAAAGAGGTTAAGACCAACCGTTGAGAGCGTCAATACCACGAGCGAAGCTGCTATCAAAGGCGCGCTTCCTCCACCCGGGTCGAGCGATAATAAGATCGTGCGCACGGTGGCAGAGGTACCAATGTATGCTCATACCGTCGAGAAAAAGGTTGAGGAAGGCAGTGACCGTGTAGCAAGTGCAGTAATCGAGTTCCGTGCTCGTACAGAGATGGTGAAAACTGTGGCCAAGGCTTTCTTTTTGCCTGGTTTAGCCCATCGAAGCCAAACAGTTTTACAAGAACAGGGTGTTGGCTTTAGAAGCCCGGGCTACAGAATGCTTGTGGATGAAGCAACTCCTTCAGAGATGCCAACCGGCCCAGGTACTGGTTACGTGGGAGCTATCAGTGCGTCTAAACTGAAAGAAGGGCCTGTCCAGGTTGTAGCGTCTCCTCCAAAAGAAACGCAAAGAGCGGACACCGAAGTAAGAGATGTACCAACTCGTTGAGTACATACAACGGTTTGGACGTTTTCAGCGCAATGCCCGCTTGTACCTGGTCAGCAATGCACTGAGCGGTGTAACTGCGGGCATTTTCCTTGTGCTCTACAATCTCTACCTGGTTTCGCTTGGTTACGGTCCGGCTTTTATCGGTGTGGAACTGTTTGTATTGACCATCGGGGCTGGCCTGGCCATTTTTCCGGCGGGTATATGTGTTGACCGATTCAGCGGAAAATCGATCCTCATCTGGTCGAGCGTGCTCATTGGTGGAGCCGGTGTAGGGCAAATTCTTTTTCGCCAGCCTCTATCGCTATTGATCAGCGCATTCATTGCTGGCATTGGGTTGGCATTTATTCTCGTGGTCAACGCTCCCTTTCTGACGAGAAATAGTGCACCCGAGGAACGTCCATATCTCTTCAGCTTTAACATCGTTCTTGGATTGGTGACGACGGTACTGGGCAAGGTCATCGGCGGGGGGTTACCAATATGGCTGCGCAGCGCTTCAGTGTTGATGGCGCCTCTTCCGCCGTGGTTAACAGCCTGGCTGGCGCAGCAACCTGTGCCTCGTTCCTATCAATTGGCGCTCCTGCTGGCCGGGATAATTGCCGGCCCCAGCTTTATTCCTCTCTTTCTCATGAGAGATGATCGCCCTTCACCATTAGCCCAGAACGCCGGTCCGGGCATACACTCTTTGTTACAATATATTAAATCTGTAAGAACATTCCTTCACCCTATCCAACCTAAAGCGCTCTTCTCCAGCCCGATCTTTCTCTTGACGTTGGTGCAAGTGTTCATCGGGCTAGGTGCCGGGCTGTTCATCCCCTATACCAACCTCTACTTTGTGCAGCATCTGAAAGCTTCTTCCTGGCTATTTGGGTTGATTGATGGCGGCGCTACCGCACTTACTGCATTATTCACCCTGGCAGCTCCGTTCCTGGCTATACGCCTTGGCAGGGTCAATAGTATTGCATTGACCCAACTGGCGAGTATTCCGCTGCTGCTCACAATTGGATTGACCTCCTACTTGCCGCTGGCAGCAGCACTCTACCTTTTCCGCCAACCATTAATGGATATGTTGATGGGCGTGCTGCAGGTTTTTTCAATGGAGGCGGTTCCAGAGGAGCGCCGGGGCATGGCCAATAGTAGTTATCAAGCCTCGTTTCAGGTAGCCTGGGCTTTGACTGCCTCGTTGGGTGGTATTATCATCGTACAGCTTGGCTATCCACCTATTTTTATCGGGGGGGCTATATGTTACGTGCTGGCAGTTGTCACCTTGTGGGGAAACTTTGGACGCGATAAGAAGAACGCAATCAAAATATTGAACGAGGTCAAGCAGGCAGCTTCGCCGCCTGCTTGACCTCGTTCAATATTTTGATTATTTTACCCTTACTTCTTCGTTATCTTGATGAAGATAATCGACAGTTCATACAGGCAAGACATTGCTGTACCCAGGAAGAGGGGGCTATAGATGTCAGCTCCGGGGGTGAGGAAAGTTGATGCGATCCACAGCCCGATATGTGAGCTAGCCCGTTTCCTTATGAGCGTTCTTGAGGTTATCAAATCAACCTGTGCCAGGAACGTCAGTACCAGTGGCAATTCAAAGACGAGGCCGAAGGCCAGCATGAAAAACGCCACAAAGGTGAAGTAGCTGCCAGCTGTCACGAGTTCAGTAAAGCTGTCCGAGGCAAACGTTACCAACCATTCTACAGGGTAGCGTAAGACAATATAGCCCAGCGAGACACCTGCTGCAAAGAGGATAATGCCGGCCAGGATGAAGGGAACGGCGTATTTCTTCTCTTTTTCATACAGGGCTGGAACGATGAATGCCCATGTCTGATAGAGCACTACCGGTAGAGCAAGAATGAAACCAACAGCAACAGAAATTAGGAGAAAGACCGTAAAGCCTTCTGTGATGCCTGTAACGACAGGCTTGCCGTGTGTAAGCGAATCAGCCGTTTGAGGTAAAGGCTGCTGCAGGAAGTGAACGATTTCTGTGCGGAAGATAAAGGCAATAATTGTACCAACCGCGATGGCGATCAACGAGATGAAGATGCGCTTACGCAAAATCTCTAGATGCTCTATCCATGACATGGTAGGCAGACCATCATCTACGTCTTCGCCAGCAGCAAAAAATGCTGACACAGGATCCTGCTCATCTAATCCATTCGATGCCATATGTATTCTCCAGAAAAGGGATTAGTGACGAACACTAATCAACCTTCGACTCTGTGCCAATGGGTTCAGAGCTGGTTGTTCTAGTGACCGCCTCACCATCAGTATTTTTCTGAGATTCGTAGCTGGCCTTTTTGCTGGCAATCTCGCGATCGATGGCTTCAAGGTTGTTGGGTGATTTCAATTCGTCGACTTTTTCCTCTTTGGGATTCGATATCTCGTTGACACCCTTTCTAAATTCTTTGATGAACTTACCGACGCCGGCGCCCATCTCCGGCAACCTCTTGGGTCCAAAGATGAGAAGAGCAACTACGAGAATAATGATTAGTTCAGGGGCGTGAAATCCAAACATGGTAGGTATCCTTTCTTAATGGGTGACATCTTAACCGGTCAAAGCCGATTCCAGCAACTGCAGACCATCTAGACCAGCATTCAAAGCGTCAAATCCGACTCTGGCTGTTCCCCTGGCGAATAACTTGAAGGCCTGGCGGCGACTCACGCACTTATGTTGAAAGCTAGCCGCGACGCGCTGTTCTTTCCTCGACTCTTCAACCTCCTGATCTACAAAGGCGAGTAGCCGTTCTTCCAAACCGATGGGTGCCTGGGCTGTGTTACCGTAGTGGCGTAACAGCAGGCTCTCAAGGGAGTCCTTCTGCATAATTCCTCCGCAAAATTGAGGGGTGTGCATCGAATAGGGAACGGTGCAATTCATCATGCGCTGCCCGGTCCTCAACACACTCCTCAGAGTGCTCGTGCTTGCCAGTCTGCCTGTTGAACGTACCTGTAGGAGCAGCAGATGTTTCGCTGTCAGTAATCCGCTCTCCGCTTTCAAGTGCATACAACTGTTGAAATTGTTTACGTGCGCGAACGAGACGCTGGCGAACAGCCGCTTCCTGCAGATCGAGCATGTGGGCGATTTCACTGGTTGAGAAACTGCCGATAATCGAAAGGAGCAGGCATTTGCGCAAGGTTTCCGGTAAACGGGCCAGTGTGCGCTGTACAGCATCTCGTTCGGCCACCAGCTCTGCTGGATCGTTACTCTCAGTAGCCCCATAACCGGTAGGCTGGACAGGTGCCGCCCGCTCGTTCAGCTCGTTTAATTCCGTCTCGTACGCTTGTCCTGTCTCTTTCCCTTTTTGCATATGCGAGAAGGGAATAAAGCGGAAAAGATTGCGCCGCCGGCGCTGCATATGGACGGTGTTGAGCGCAATACGTATTAACCAGGCTTTTTCACGAAACTCGCTACCACTTGTGGCGCGAGCAGCATCGATCCCTTTCAGGGCCTGGTGAAAGGTATCCTGTGTGAGATCCTGGCTTTCCTCCCAATCGCCTGTCATGGCGTAGATAGTATGGAAGACCAGTTTGCTATATTTCGAGATAAGTTCTTCTACTTCTTGGCCAGCAGGCATGATATCCACGGGAATACTCTTTTTCGCTTCTCAGCTACAATATACTGTGATGCACGAGAATGGGAGAATGTGACATCAAATTGCATGAAAATTGAAAATTGGATTGGGGGAGAAGGTATTTGTTGGCATGCCAACAGAGATCCTCTCCCCCAATCCAATTTTCCTTGATAATTAGCGCAAATGTTCTTCTATGTAATCCTCGGCTTCTTGTACCGTCGTGATCTTTTCTGCATCTTCGTCTGAAATTTGAACTTTAAATTCCTCTTCCAGAGACATGATAAGCTCGACAAGATCAAGGGAGTCTGCGTTCAGATCCTCAACAAAAGATGCATTAGGAACGACCTCGCTTTCGTCAACACCTAGCTGGTCGACGATGATCTTCTTGAGCCGTTCAGAGACAGTTGCCATTATTTCACCTCGCTTTCCGCTTTTGGGATGGGCTGTTGTTGTGCCCGATTAAATATTGTACCGAGAACGCCATTGATGAAGCGGCTGGAGGTATCACTGCCAAATTGTTTGGCAAGTTCCACGGCTTCGTTAATGGCAGCCTTGGCTGGTACCGTATTATTGAACAGAATCTCGTAGATTGCAAGCCTAAGGATATTTTTATCAATTCTGGCCATCTGTTGTAACGGCCATTCGCGTGCCGCGCTCTGAATATGCGCGTCGATATCGACAAGATGGTCACAAACACCTTTGACTAGCTCGCTGGCATATTCCACCACCTTTGGTTGCAGATGGCGATCTTCGGCATGACGCTGCAGAACCTCTGGAGCTGAATGGTGGGCTGTATCGTATTCGTAGAGTGTTTGCAGGGCGATCATGCGTGCTTGTCTGCGTATCCCTATTGGCATGGTATCCTCACGTAGTTGCTACTTGTGTTTGTTGTGCGCGCTGAGCGTGAATCTAGTTTGTGCATGACGGTGTGTTTCCGCTGGCGATGTCTTATGCAACATCATGGATGTAGACATTGACTTCGCGTACTTGCATACCAACCATGTGTTCAATAGCAGAAGCAACTTCTTCCTGGACGGCAGAACCTACTTCAACAATGTTGACGTTGGCTGCAACGACAATGTACAGGTCGGCAGTAACAGTATTGTCTTTGATCGTCAAGGCGACGCCTTGCCTGGGAATTTCACGCCCGAGCAGGCGAGACCATTGATCACTTCCATGGGCCAAACGTACAACGCCAGGAATCTGCAAAGCTGCATTAATCACGATGGTTGAAAGTACCCCTCGAGCAACACGTACGACCCCTAGCGGTTCAGCTACCATGAGATTTCCCTTCTAGAGTGATAATCACTCTCCTAACGCTGAAAACTGACCAGTGATGCCGTGTGCTATAAGTTCAGTACTCTTAACTGCAAAGATATGCGCTTTTCAGGCTAATGTCAAGTACAGTATCCAAATCGGTGAACTTGAACTTAGTTACAGGTTACCACGAAAGTCCCAATAGCCTCCATTGAGATAGACAATGAACCAAGAGTACTAGACAGACGTATTATATCTCACGCAAGAGATCCATTTCACGCACCCTACTGGCTGCTTTTTTGATATCCGCCGCACTACTAATATTAATGGTAGTGACGCCCTTTATAATACGTTTGACCATGCCGGTTAACGCCTGACCTGGACCGATTTCGATAAAGACGGTGACGCCGGCGCTGGCCAGATATTCGATGCTGCGAGTCCATTGAACAGGAGATGCAATCTGTTGAGCCAGTTCTTCTCGTATCATCTGCGCTTCTGAGAGCGAAGTAGCGTGAATATTGCTGATGACCGGTATTCTCGCATCTTGTACGGGAGTCGTAGCCATCACCTGGGCCAATCCACTGGCGGCGGGCTGCATGACCGGCGAGTGAAAAGCTCCGCTGACAGGCAATGGAATGACTCGTTTGGCTCCCCGCTCTTTAGCTAGCTCCATGGCCAGGTTTAGAGCTTTTTGTTCACCGGAGATGACAATTTGTCCCGGCGCATTGAAGTTGGCCACTATGACCCTTCCTTGTCCCGGATGAGCGGTCCGGTTCGTATCATCCGTTGACTGGCTGGCCTGGTTTTCTGCTTCCCGACAAACTTCCTGCACTGGCTCCACGTCCATAGCAATGATAGCTGCCATGCCGCCTGGGCAAACTGTTCCTTCGTGGTGCATCAACCTGCCACGCTCACGCACCAGTAGGGCCATGCTCATAAGATCGAGTGCACCAGAAACTACCAGGGCAGCATACTCACCGACGCTGTGTCCGGCTGTATAACTGGGAACAAGAGGTGATGACCAGGTAGAGCTATGCGGGGAGAGGGCTTCTTGAAATGCGGCTAAAAGTGCAAGGCTAGCAGTTACAATAGCAGGTTGGGCGTTGATGGTTTCTCGCAAGGTATCTTCAGGCCCCTCAAAACAAATTTTGCTGAGTGAGATACCCAGCGCTTCATCTACAGTTTCGAAGACCTGCCGGGCGGCCGTTGATGTCTGGTAAACATCAGCGCCCATACCTACAGCCTGGCTGCCTTGCCCCGGAAAAAGGAAGGAGACTTGTGCCGTCATAATTTATTACTCTTTATGAACGTTCGAGGGAAGTAAGCTGGGGACACCCCAGACCCCGGCAGAGGGACTGCGTCCCCCTGCACCCCCTGCTCAACAGTTATGTTACTTTTTCTTTGATCGGGGCAAGAAGACCTGGCGACCACGGTACATTCCACAATTAGGGCAGGCGTGGTGCGAGAGCCGTGGCTTTTTACAGTTCGGACAGGCAACCAGTTGTGGTAGTGTCAGGTGATGATGTGCTCGCCGCTCGCCCTGGCGAGCCCGTGAGATTCGTTGTTTTGGTAGTGCACCCATAAGATGTTTTCTCCTCCTCCACCAGTATTGGGTCCTGAAGATCAGGCAAACCTACTTGTGTTTGGTGATTATGACTCTGAACCTGAGCCATTTTGCAATAATTTTTCAAGTACGCTAAAGCGTGTATCAACTTCTGGTTTGCAATCACATGGGCCAAGATTGAGATCATGCCCGCATTGTGAACAAAGCCCTGCGCAATCTTCCCGGCACAGGGTAGCTATAGGCAGTGCCAGTAGTACCTGTTGCCGTATCGCCTCGGTTATATCAATCAGATGATGATCGTCGATGGGGAAGGCTTCTTCCTCTTCGATAGGAGGCAGCGTCAGGCCGGTGACTATGTCTACCGTTGGATGAAATTGTTCCATAAATGTCACATGCATCGATTGCTCGAATATGTTCAAACAGCGGGTACATGTGAGTTCAAGCGTCAAATCCACCCAACCATCAACCAGTAAACCCTGGTTAGTGCGACGTATGCGTACATGTCCATCGATTGGGCCAATTACCTTGAGATCTTCATCAAGCTGAATTTCTTCTTCTTGAATATCATACCCAAGTGAGGTCCCAACTGAGGCCTTCATGAGTTGCGCCACGTTATAAAGCATAATTTTTTGTTTCCTTTTCACAGAGAATGACATAAGCCTGAAAATAACCTGCAAATAACATGAGCTATGGCGCAACATGGGTCGATACTATGCTTCTCTGTGGTGCTCGCTCATTATATTCAAGCACTCTACAAGTGTCAAGCCCTTTGGCTAATATAACGGTCCGCCGATAGTATCATTTGCGAGTGACGCACGTCGAGGAATTGGGCGTGAAGGCGTAGCAATGTCTTCAGGCTCCTCAGAATCATTATAAAACTCATCTAATTCCTCTACGTTTTCGCTTCCCTCTTCTCCCTCTGGAATTTCTAAGCTTTCGAGGCCTTTCTCGATGCTGAGGATGTTACGGCTAATGTCCATCTCAATGCTGGCAAGATGATCCTTGAGGTTGCGTAATGTTTCTGCAACATACGTGTCCGCGTCGGTTTTGAGCCGCTCGTTCTGTTCTTCGGCCAGCCGTACTACGGCTTGAGAGTGCTCTTCAGCCTGCTGTACCATCTCCTGTGAACGAGCTTCAGCGGCCCGCAGCAGACCTTCCCGGTTCATCGCCCGTTCGGTTTCTTCGCGTGCCCTTGCCAGTAGCGTGGAGGCATCTGCCTGCGCTTGTGCGAGAATGCGCTCTTTCTCCTGGATGACGCGTCGTGCCTGTTTGATTTCATCGGGGATGGATGTGCGCATCTGATCAACGATATTGAGGATATCTACCTCTTTAATCCTGATCTGGTTAGTCAGCGGTATGCGATGGCTGCTGGCAATGAGGTTTTCCAGGCGATCTACAAGATAGAGTATATCCATTGTTTTCCTCCTTCCCCGACTATGCCGGTCGTGAAATGAGACGGCTTACAGATGCTACATTAATGCATTACGTACCTAATTTATGTTGCAATGCTCGCATTACTACAGGAGGAAGCATATCGGTGACATTTCCTCCCAGGTGAGCGACTTCCTTTAGTAAGGATGAACTGACAAAAAGATTTTGCAGGTTGGTCAGCAGGCAAACCGTTTCAATTTCTGGAGCTAATTTGCGATTCATCAACCCTTGCTGAAACTCTGCTTCAAAGTCATTGGGTGAGCGCAGCCCCTTGATAATAGCCTGTCCACCTATTGAACGTACGTAGGTTACGAGTAGTTCAGCGAATTTCTCAACTCGCACGTTGGTCAAGCCCTCGGCGGCTATCACTTCTTGCCAGAGCGACAGGCGCTCATCAACCGTAAAGAGCAGATTCTTGGCGGGAAAGGCATAGACGGCTACGACCAATGTATCAAAGAGCTGGGATGCCCGGCATGCAATATCGAGATGGCCATTGGTGAGTGGATCAAAGCTGCCTGGGTACACGGCTATACGTCTATGTTTTTCCTCGTTGTTCACGCTCTTTCCTTTCGAAGCAAAAAAGTAGATTGAGGTAACCTGGAAAAATGAAAATCTATTTCCATCTCCATTAAACCATATCAATAGTCATTCGGCAATAGAGCTAGCTAAGCTGTCGTTGTACTTCTGTACTGCGCAGACGTCTTTTTGTGCGTCTTGCGATCATTTCTCCCAGGCCGATGGCTGATAGTCCTAGTAGGAGATGAATTACCTGAATTATCCAGTGGCTTGAACCGACGAGCCAGCCAGTTTGATATAAACCGACGATTGCGAGGATCAACCCTAACACGAATGTCGCTGCTGCCAAAGCAAAGCTTCCCCCTTTGATGAAGCCTTGTGCTAATCCAATTACCCACAGTGAAATGACTACGATGAAGCCCAGTAACATATGGATGAGTGTGAGATTTTGTGCATTACCTGTCCAGAACAGAATGCCCAATATTATTGCCAGAAGCCATGCAAGGCGCAGGACCATTAACGAAATATTGATAGCTCTCATTGTTCCTCCAAAAAAGGTGTATGTTTGTCTATGTGTATTCTACATCAGAAGAAGTCTTAATGCTCTCTACTAGGAAAAACGCCCGGTCAGTGCTCCTATGATGAATCAATGTGCCATAACGCTCTGCCAGAACATGTGCATGCGCTCGCGCAGGGCGGCATGCTCTGGCTTGCGCAGGTAAGGGTCGCTTTGCCAGAGTTTCGCGGCCAGGGAACGGGTTAATTCGATCAGCCTGGTATCGCTCAAATCGGCCATGTGCAGCTCTGGCATACCGCTCTGGCGCACGCCAATAAAGTCACCCGGGCCTCGCAGACGCAGATCTTCCTCGGCCAGGCGAAACCCATCGTCGGTTGACTGGAATACTTCCAGGCGTTCCTGGGCCTGTATGCTGGCATCGGCGCTGAGCACGTAGCAGTACGCTTGATGAATGCCACGGCCAACACGCCCTCGGAATTGGTGGAGTTGTGAGAGACCAAAGCGAACTGCATCCTCGATGACCATCACCGTAGCATTGGGTATATCGATACCGACTTCAATGACCGAGGTTGCTACCAGGATGTCCAGCTCATGATCGCGGAAACGCCGCATAGTCGAGTCTTTCTCGGCGGGCTTCATCGAACCATGCAGCAGACCCAGGCGCAAATTGGGGAAGACCTCGCGGCTCAAACGCTCATATTCGACGGTAGCAGCTTTAACCGCAAGCGTCTCGGATTCCTCGATCAATGGACAGATAATAAAGGCCTGGTGACCTTCCGCAACCTGGTGCGCTATGAGGGTATTGGCTTCAGGGCGACGGGCACCTGTACGCCAGCGCGTAATAACCTTCTGGCGACCAGGTGGAAGCTCGTCAATAACCGAAACATCCAGGTCTCCATACAGTGTGAGCGCCAGGGTGCGCGGAATGGGCGTGGCAGTCATAACCAGCATATGTGGATGATAGCCTTTTTGTCGCAAGGCATCGCGCTGCTCTACGCCAAAACGGTGCTGCTCATCGATAATAACCAGCCCAAGTCGCTGAAAACTCACATCTTCTTGAATGAGTGCATGAGTGCCTATAGCGACCATGGCCTCTCCATTCTCGATAGCCATCCGTCCCATCGTCCGCTCGCGTTGTTTCAGGCTGCCGGTTAAGAGGACGGTGCGAATACCGAAAGGTTCCAGCAGAGTACTGATACTCTGCGCATGTTGCTCCGCCAGGAGCTCTGTAGGGGCCATAATGGCGCTCTGATAGCCATTGAGGGCGGCGATAAAGAGGGTCACGGCTGCCACGGCAGTCTTACCAGCGCCGACATCGCCCTGTAAGAGACGGCACATGGGCCTGTTCTCTGCGAGATCGTCCAGGATTTCGCAGAGAACGCGCCGTTGGGCCCCGGTGAAACGAAATGGCAGCGTGGCCTCAAATGGCTTATTAATGCTAACCGGTGACCAGAGGGTAGTGGCAAGGGGATTGAGTGAGTCTTCGCTCTCGCCTGATGCTCGTGCCGTCTCTGCTGAATTGGGAGCATCGATCAAAACTTTTGCCAGGTCGACTTTGAAAGCATTCCCCTGGCGTGCTTCAAATTGCCAACGACTGCGCCGTTCTTGCATGCCCAGCTGGATCAAAAAGAGTTCGTCAAAGCCAAGGCGGCGGCGTGCGGCTTTCAATGCCGCATCATTCTCGGGGTAGTGTATATGTGAGACCGCTTCGGGCAGAGGCATAAGCTGGCCCGCGGAACGTATCGATGCCGGCAAATGATCGGGAACCATGGCTGCATAACGATCAACCACCCACTTGGTGAAGCGCCGCAGCGTCTTAGCGTGCAGCCCCTCCGTCAATGGATAGATGGGTACCAGGCGCCCGGTATTGAGCAAGTCGCCCTGCTCAGGCAATTCATGGCTGCGTACCGAGAACTCAATCTTGTTGCCAAAGCGCTGCTTGATGCCGGTAACGACGAGATAGGATCCCTGTGCAGCCTTCAACTGTTTGAGCAGGTATGGCTGATTGAACCAGCTCACATTCAATTTGCCTGTCTCATCCGAGATAGTGGCAATGGTACGTGTGCGACCACCGCTGGTAGGTACATTTTTCGTTTCCCAGATCAGGCCCATAGTCGTTGTAACTTCATTGAAGGGGATGTTAGCAATTTTTACCAGTTTGCTGTAATCGCGGTGTTCGCGAGGAAAATAGAAGAGCAGGTCACGTACGGTCCGTATGCCCAGGTTATGCAACTTTGCAGCTACCGATGCCCCCACCCCTGGAACAGCCGTAACATCAGCACTCAACAAGGTGAGTACCGTATGACCCACCGTCATACCTGCTTCCACGTGGACGGTATTTTGTGGCGCGGCCGCTGACCCT
>WNGK01003028.1_pt1 | contig 23303 bp, 17 predicted proteins | sample 5400601 | NCBI WGS metagenome assembly WNGK01 (sample SAMN13153376, study PRJNA577476) | soil metagenome | isolation source: 60 cm soil or saprolite under Garry oak tree replicate 1 | place: USA:California | collected 2016-06-15
TCCCCTCTTGAATCCAGCCAAACCTAACTACGCGAGCCTTCTGTCACCGCCGATGGCTGGAACGGGTCTTACCAGTCGATTACTATTCACGGCTTATTAGCGCAGCCTGGCGGTCCATGTTGCCAATGTTCCGGGCAGATCATTGGGCAAGCCGGAAGTCCTAATAAAGGGGATGTCAAGCGAAAAACACTTCTCCATGAGCTGGAACCCAGATGTATTTTCGCGGCATCCGGCCCTCCACGACATTTTCTCTTTCGCTGCTTGACCGTTTTGGCCTGTCGCAGAGCGGCCCTGTAAGCCGCGGAGCGATGAGGCCCGGATGCTTCTTCCCCATCCCAGTAGTTTCATATTCGCTGTCATGACGGCGCTATTCGGTTCTATGACAGCCTGCGGATTCAATTTGTCGACCGTGTGTTTCCTCTGACACTCACTTTGTTCTCGACATCCATTCGTCTCACACATTTCAGCCCAAACAGCATCCGTGTGGTCACCTGAAAGCGCCTTGCCGGTCCATCTTCATCGCCGCTCATTTCCCGGATGCATGTCGGTTGACTGCCCCGCTCATGGCCGCAGCTTCATCCAGGCTGAAGTAAAACGTTTTGCTCTCTTGTTGGTCTCGGCATCGGCCCAGATGCGTCCCCCGTGTTTTCGGACGATGCGCTGCACCGTGGCAAGTCCCACGCCGGTGCCTTCAAACTCTTCGTTCGACGGCAATCTGCTGAGGCCAGCATTTTAATGTTAGTAAATTCCCTATAACCACATCTTTTCTGGATCTGGCTGCGGAAAAGTCGGCAGTCGGCCGAAATGTCGGCAATGCCCAGCAAGCAAAGCTGCTTGACTCAGTGTGTGCGTGAAGATAGATAGAAGTGCTTTCCATCTGCACAGGAGCCGGTGAGAGACGTCGGCTGTGGGAAATGCTGTCCCCTAACTCGTGTTATCGTGAAGCAGATCAAGAGAAAGGTCAGATGCATGACACCGCTAAAACTCCTTGTCGTAGAAGACGACACAGCGAGCCTGGAGTTGATGACCGAGGTCTTCACGTATCTCAAGGCGGAGGTGCGTCCGGTCAGCGACAGTGAGAAAGCAGCCGGCATGATCGATCAGGAGAAGTTTGACGGAATTTTCCTGGACTTGGAGATGCCGAAACTGAATGGTTTCGAGCTAGCCCGCGTGATCCGCAAGTCGTCCTGGAATAAATCCACGCCAATTATCATCGTCACCGGCCGCGATGAAAGACAAACCATGCAAGAGGCCTTTGCCCTCGGAGCAACTTTTTTTCTTCAAAAGCCTGTAGACCGACAAAAGCTAACTATCTTGTTCCGGACCGTCAGTGGTGGCATGTTGGAGAATCGACGCAAATCCATCCGGGTTCCGCTTCAAACCGAGGTGACTTGCACGGTGGGTTCTCGAACCATACGCGGGATAAGCTGGAACTTGAGTCAAGGCGGGATGCAGGTCGAAGTTAGTGACTTGCATGCCAAGGACACGGTGCGATTGTCCTTCCGGCTACCCGTTTCCGGGGTGTCCATCGACGTGACAGGCACAGTGGCTTGGGCAGGTGAGAGCCGTCAGGGTATCCAGTTCACGACCTTAAGTCCACCGACTCAGCAGTCGATTAGGGAATACATAGCCGCGGTCGAAAAAGACTAAGAACAAGAGGACGACATCCGACTTCGTGCCCTCACGCACCGCCCCTGCCTTGCCACTCACCTTGCTCCCAGAGACCTGATCCGCAGACACTTCTTGATCCCCTTGGTGGCGCAGAACACGGTCAAGCTCTTGAGCAAGGGCGCGCGCATCAACCGGCTTCGATGGGTAGCCATCAAACTTAGAATTCAAGATCTTTTCCCGATCGCCCTGCATGGCATAGGCAGTGAGCGCCACTACTGGCATTGACGCGAAGCGAGGATTCTCGCGAATCTTGCGTATGACACCAAAGCCGTCCAACAGCGGCATGCCGATGTCGAGCAGCACCAGGTCCGGTTGCGTCTGTTCAATGACGCGAAGCGCTTCTTCGCCGTCACACGCTTCCGCTACTGTGTGTCCACGTATCTCGAGTAACTCGCGAAGTAGTTCACGATTAACGGGATTATCTTCGGCAATGAGAATCTTGCTCATGACTGCGCTGCGGACCTTGCAAGCTTACGGCCCTGAATAACCCGTTCCACTTCAGCAAGGAGCTGTTGCTGCCAGGAGCCATTTTTTAGCAGCAATGCCTGGGTGTCGCGCGCAAGCAGAGCAGACTCTTGCGCTGTCAGGCTCTTTCCCGTCATCACAAAAATGGGCAGCTGCTTCAGGGTGGCGGCCTGGCGTATGTGGCGGATAACCTCAAAGCCGTCCATGCCCGGCATAAGCAGATCGAGCATCACTGCGCTCACCAGTTTGGAAGAGAGTACTTCCAGAGCTCTCTTGCCGCTTTGCACACTCTGGGTCTCGTACCCGCCCAAGCGCAGCGTTTCCTCGAGGAGTTCCAGGGTTTTTGGGTCGTCATCGACCAGGAGGATGGCGGCATCATCATCGTATTGATAGGGCACATGCTTGCGGATCGTCTCCAGCAGCACAGACTTGCGAATGGGCTTGATCAGGTAGTCGGCGGCGCCTAAAGCGAACCCAACCTGCTTTTGATCAACGATGGAGACGATGATGATGGGAATGTTCGCCGTTTCGGGGTTCTTTCTCAGCGCTGCCAGCGTCTCGAAACCACTGCCACCCGGCATCAAAACGTCCAACGTGATGGCATCGGGCTGCAGTTGTTGTGCTCTTCTCACGGCTTCGGCTCCCGACTCGGCCATGGCAGTGCGGTATTCCGGATCCAGGTAGCTGGCCAGGAGTTCGCGGGAAGGACCTTCGTCGTCGACGACAAGGACCAGAGGCTTGCGGCCTTCGGCTACCGCCGCGCGATGGGGAGCCGTCGTGCTGACGGCATCGGGAGCTGATGTCTTTGTCTTTGCCCCTGCAGGAAGGGTAAAAGAAAAACGGCTGCCCTTGCCGAGTTCGCTCACGAGCGAGATCTTGCCGCCTTGTTGTTCGACTAGGCGCTTGGTGATGGCGAGTCCCAAACCCGTGCCCTCTTGAGTCGAATCCTTGCCACCCTCAACCTGGCGAAACTCCTCGAAAACTACGGCTTGATCTTCGGCGCGGATGCCGATTCCGGTGTCGGTCACTGATATCGAGACCAAGTCTTCGTCTTCTGCGCATGCAATGCTAATTCGGCCACCCTGGGGCGTGAACTTCACGGCGTTGCTGAGCAGGTTGTACAGAATCTGCTTGAAGCGCACCCGGTCAGCATAGGCGGGCCGGTCTATCTCCAGCATATGTTCGACCTGGATGTTCTTGGCCATGGCCAAGGGGCGTATGGTGGAGAGGACCTCGGGCAAAGCATCTTTCACGTGAAAGTATTCGCAGTGCAGTTCAAGTTGTCCGGCTTCGATTTTTGAGAGATCGAGAATGTCGTTGATCAACTGCAGGAGGTGGGCGGAGCCCTGTTTAATATGGTTGACGAAGCGTTTCTGCTTGGGGTTGAGCTCGCCGGGAACTCCTTCCGCCAGCAGATCGGAAAAGCCCACAATCGCATTCAGCGGAGTCCGTAACTCATGGCTCATGCTGGCGAGGAATTTGCTTTTCAGTTTTGTGGCGTGCTCCACCTCGCGGTTGCGCAGTTCAAGCTTTTCGTTCGTGGTCGCGAGCGTGGCAATGAATTTCCGCTTCTCCTCTTCATCGAGCTTTCTTTGGGTAACGTCCGCTGCCACAATGACCTCGGCCGGCCTACCGAAGAAATTCAGAGCGTAGGAAGTGATCTCCACATCGATGAGGCTTCCGTCTTTTCGCCGGTGCCGCCAGAGGCCAATCTCCTCACTTCCATCCGTGAGACTGCGGACCATTTCCAGCATAGCGGGAACGTCCTCGGGCGGCCGGATGTCTTTGATGGTCATGGTGAGGAATTCATCGCTGGAATAGCCGTACTTACGTACCGCGGCGGCGTTTACCGCGAGAAATCCCAGGGTTTCGCGGTCATAGACCCAGGTGGGATGTGGATTATTATCGAACAACTTCCTGTGCCGCTCTTCGCTCTCATGCAGCAACCCTTCCGTATGCTTGCGCTCGGTAATGTCGCGGGTGACCTTGGAAAAGCCGCGCAGTTTGCCGGTGGCGTCAGTCAGAGCAGTGATGATGACGTTGGCCCAAAATCGCGACCCGTCTTTTCGTATCCGCCAACCTTCTTCTTCGTAGCGGCCTGCGGTGATGGCGGTCTGGAGTTCGTGTTCTGGCTTGCCTTTTTTCACTTCTTCTGGAGGGTAAAAACAGGAGAAGTGCCGGCCTACGATTTCATCGGCCTTGTAGCCTTTGATGCGTTCTGCCCCCTGGTTCCAACTGGCTACGCGTCCAGCGGGATCGAGCATGAGAATGGCGTAGTCCCTTACGTTGTTTACCAGCAGACGAAAGCGCTCCTCACTTTCGCGCAGCGCATCGTCTACGCGTCTGCGTTCCGTGATGTCCCGTGCCACAGCATAGATAACCCTTTGCTCGGGCATCGAAACAGCATTCCACGAAAGCCATCTGTATGAACCGTCTTTGCATAAATAGCGGTTCTCAAATGCAAAGACCACCTCCCGGTTCTCAAGTCGCTCAGCTTCCGCTGTCGTCGCCGAACGATCTTCCGGATGTATGAGCTCCAGATAAGGTCGTGCCATCAGTTCTTCGGCGGTAAAGCCAAGTACCTTTTCCCAGGACGGGTTCACTGTCTTGAAAAATCCGTCAAAACCCGCAATGCAAAACATGTCGATCGATAAATTGATAAAACGGTTACCGGTCTCCAGTTGGGAATAGAGTGACCCCATGAAGGTGCTGACTGCCAAACCGACCACAATAAGTACCAACCCAAGAAGCCATACACGCCGTTCCACGGCCCATACTCCCTGGTGCAAAGCAGACAACGGTTGGTCCACGAGAACTCCCCAACCGTATGGACCCACGGGTTCGTATCGGGCAAACAGAGTGTCGTCCCCGCGCACAAAGGTCCCGTGACCAGCGTTGCCTGCCAGCATTTGTTTGACGGGTTCATAGCCGTTTAGATCGATCGGAGCCGAATAGGAATTGATGTTCGGACGAGCAGACAAATAACCATGCTGGTCCACCAGAGAGATGGTCCAAGCTCCCTCGATCTTGGTTCCCACTAGCCGGCGGCTCATGGTTTCCAGCGTGTAAGGGGCCATGAGAATGCCAATCGGTTTGTGGGGCGGATAAACCGCGCGCATGGTACCGTCAAGGTCGTATAGGCTGACAAAAGCGAAGTCCGGACGTAGGCTACTGGCTTGCTTCAGGTCCCATTCCACTTCCCGCAGATCTCGCTTCTTCCATGTTTTGAGGAGTTCCCGGCGACTGGCAATCGAATCCAGGAACGCGGTACTTTGGCGGAAGTGTTCCTCGACCAGAACGGCTGAAACGCGGGCAATCTGGGTACTCTCGGTGGCGGCCTGGGTCTCTGTCTGGCGCCGCAGGACTTCGCCCACGGAATAGGCGAAAAGCACGATCGGTAGCACCATCAACAGCAGAAATAACGGATACAGACGCCATTGGCTTTGGGATACCCATTTCCCGATGTTGGCGGCGGTTGTCATCGAATCCTCATTGAAAGGCTCTGTCTCGGTCGTCGCGGTTGTTCCCCAGTTTTCGCTTTTCTATTGAGAGTATGGCTCTCGCTGGGGGCTCGAGCGAACGCTCGCCGCCCGCCGCCGAGGCCCCGAGAGATGACATCAGCCGCGCCGGTCCTGACCCGTCGTTTCACCAATGCACTCCAAATCATGAAACAAGAAGTACCAAGGGCTGGTGGGATTCCCTCTATGGGGAAGACTTTGTTAAACGGCCGCTCTGTATCAGCGCGTCGTACACATCGACGATTTGCAAAACTCGAACGCCTAACCCCAATCGACCAAACACTAGTACTTAAGAGTGGCACAGGCAGAGGAGAAGACTTTAGTTACGGAAGTCATATTTTTGTGACCGTGTTCGGATTTAGGAATTCAAGCTGAAGAAGTCGGGTCACGTGATCCTGTCCGAAGCCCTTTGGCCGGAGTAGCGACCGCGAAAAGCGAAAATGACAGCGGCAACGGTGTGTCATTCAGGATGTACTCCTCCTTCTGGGAAGGCAGAAGGCGGGTGCCGTGGAGTTTCTCACCAAGTCCTTCCGGGACCAGGATCTTTTGGATGCGATTCATCTGGCGCCGGAAAGGAACGGGGCAGACGCCAACAAGAGGCTGTGCTTGCGGCACTGCGCGAGCGTTTCGAAGTTTCGAATCACTGAGCACTAGAGAGCGTGAGGTCGTCGTTATGGTCGTCTCAGGCATGTCATCGGGACGTCTCGCCCATATATTTCTGGCGTAGGCGGGGAGAGGTGGAGCAGAAGGACGAGTGACCATCGCTTGGTACGGGATTCAATAAAAAGACTAAAAAAGAGGACGACATCCTGCTACTTGCCCTCACGCACCGCCTGTGCCTTGCCACTCCCCTTACTCCCAGAGGCCTGATCCGCAGGCACTTCTTGCTCCCCTTGCCGGCTCAGAACACGGTCAAGCTCTTGAGCAAGGGCGCGCGCATTGAGTGGCTTCGAGAGGTATCCATCAAAACCTGATTGTAGGATCTTTTCACGGTCGCCCTGCATTGCATAGGCTGTAATGGCCAATATTGGCAATGGGGCTAATGCGGGATTCTCCCGGATCCTGCGCGCGACTGCATATCCATCCAGGACAGGCATCCCGATGTCCAGCAGCAGTACGTCCGGTCGAATTTCGTCAACCATCCTTAGCGCTTGTTGACCGTCGCACGCTTCCACTACGACATACCCGCGGTTCTCCAGCAGCTCACGAAGCAATTCGCGGTTAACCGGATTGTCCTCAGCCACGAGAACCTTGGTCATGATTGCCCCGCAGACTTTGCCAGCTTACGGACCTGGAGAATTCTTCCAACCTCGACCATGAGCTGTTGCTGCCAGGAACCATTTTTGTGAAACAGCGCCTGGGTTTCGCGAGTAAGAACAAGAAGCTCGTCTCCAGTTAAATTCTTGGCGGTCATCACAAAAATCGGCAGTTCTCTCAAAGTGGCCTCTTGCCGTATATGGCGGATGACCTCAAAACCATCCATACCCGGCATCAGTAGGTCCAGCAAAACTGCGCTAACGAGTTTTGAAGATAGCACTTCCAGAGCTCTCGTTCCGCTGCGCACACTCTCCACCTCATATCCGGCTGACCGCAAGGTCTCCTCCAACAACTCCAGAGCTCTGGGGTCATCGTCCACTAGCAGAATCGCTTCGTCGTCGTCGGACTGAGGCAGTACATATTTTCGAATCGTTTCAAGCAGCACGGGTTTACGAATGGGCTTAATAAGATAGTCCACCGCGCCCAAAGCGAAACCCACCTGTTTCTGGTCCACTATGGAAACAATAATGATCGGGATGTTTGCCGTTTCGGGGGCCTTTTTCAGGGCGGCGAGTGTTTCGAAGCCATTGCCACCGGACATCAATACATCCAAGGTGATTGCGTCTGGCCGGAGGTGTCGAGCCTGCTTAACAGCCTCTTCTCCCGACTGAGCCATGGCAATCCGATATTCGGGACATAAATAACTGGCGAGAAGCTCACGGGCGGTGGTTTCGTCGTCCACAACCAGGATAAGTGGTTTCCCGCAACCTTCACCTACCACGATCAACGGCCTTGATGGTTCGTTCAGCGGTGGGGTCTCGGATCCCCTGGACCCCGCAGGGAGAGTAAAGGTAAATCGGCTGCCTTTCCCAAACTCGCTTTCCAACGAAATTCTGCCCCCTTGCTGCGCCACCAGGCGCTTGGTGATCGCTAGCCCCAGGCCGGTGCCCTCCTGGGTGGTCCCAGCTGGCCCCTCGACCTGCCGGAACTCCTCGAAGATAACCGCCTGATCCTCGGCTCGGATGCCGACGCCCGTATCCGTTACCGAGATGCGAACCGAATTTCCATCTTCGCGGCAATCGATGTCAATTCGGCCAGCCTTCGGTGTGAACTTCACGGCATTGCTCAACAGGTTGTACAGGACTTGCTTGAAACGGACCCGATCGGCGTAGACGTACTGATCCATCTCCATCTTTTGCTCGATCTGGATATTCTTCGCCATTGCCAGCGGCCGAATGGTGGAGAGAACCTCCGGTAAAGCATCTTTGACCTGGAAATCTTCACATCGCAGTTCGAGTTGCCCAGCCTCGATTTTCGACAAATCCAGGATGTCATTGATTAACTGTAACAGGTGCGCTGAACCCTGTTTGATGTGATTCACAAAGCGTTTCTGCTTGTCGTTGAGCGGGCCTGCGGTCTGCTCGGCTAGAAGATCCGAGAAACCCACAATGGCATTCAGTGGGGTCCGTAACTCATGGCTCATACTGGCGAGGAAACTGCTCTTTAGCTTTGTGGCGCGTTCAACCTCGCGGTTGCGAAGCTCGAGCTCCTGATTGGAAGTAGCCAAGTTGTCCTCGATCCGCTTTTGCGCCGTGATGTCTCTCCGAAGCACGTCGGCATGCCTTCTCCGGCGACTCGCGACTGCGGCCAGAAGAAGTGCTGCCGCGAGCAAAAGAGTCAGCAGGGAGATCACCAACACGCCCATCGCTCCTACCGTTAGATTCAGATGGATCGAGCCCAAGTTGAGCACGTAGGTCTTCACCGGTACTGCGGCGTCTGGTCTCGACTGGCGAATCCCGGCCATGTAGCCCAAGACAGCCGAGCAGAACAGCGCCGCCAGGATCACGATGGGCTTGAATCGAGCCCGTTTCCTTCCGCTCGTGTCTTCACTAGAATTCAATTCGCAGCCCCACTTGCCCTTCCCGCCCAGGCAGGTACTGCAACGGCTTGCCCAGAGGCGCAGAGGATACCTTCTGGTACTGTTCTACCGCGGCCGGATTGGCTCGATTCAACAGATTGAAAAACTCGAAGACAGCCTGCAGGCGTACTCTTTCGCCGATCGCAAATCGCCTGGAGAAGCGCGCGTCCACATTGGCGTAGGGCGGCGCCTGGAAGTGGTTGCGGCCTGCACGAAAGTCCACTCCGTTGTACAGACCGCCGCCATCGGCGTCGGTTAGCAGCAGAGGAACGTCGCTGAAGTGAAAGCCACTCTGCGCCCGGAAGATGCCGCTGACTTCAAATTTCAAGGGGAGTTCGACCGTCCCGTCCAGGAGCAAGGCCTGAGTCAGAGCCAAGTCCGACGGGCCACGATCCAGACTGGGTCCGTTGTAGAACTTCCCCGCTTGCGGCACCGGGTTGCCATTGCTCGCGATAATCGCCCCGTTTGCGTTGGTCTTCGCGCCCACCGGGTCCGTGACCAGCGTGGGGACTCCAACAAAACTGTCGGTTGGCCCTTGGGCAGCAAGAACCCCTGCTCCTAGGCCGGTCTGTACTTCGCTCACGAAACTGGAGTGCAGGGCGTCATCGACAGCATTGGCCCAGGTGTAGAAGACCTCGATCGTGAAGCGCGTGCTCATGGCCTTGCGCAGTCCGACGCTCAACCCGTCGTAGCGGCCCTGGTACCACGGACCATAACTCTCGATGGGCTTGGTGCCGGTGCCGGGCTGAAGTTCGCCAGTATGGCCCGGCATGCGGGCTGCAAAAGCCAGATTCGTGGTTCTGACTCCCAGCATGTTCCGTATATCGCGATGGTTATAGTCCGCTTGCACCACGGTCTTGTTGCCGATTTCCCTTTGTACCCCGAAGTGAAAACTGCGCGTGTAGGGCGTCTTGAACCTTGTATCTACCGTGACCGGAACCAAGAAGTTTGCCGGAACCGGGAAGTTCATGGTGAGGTTGCCAAACCCGCCCCAGAAGAAGTATCCAGGCTGTTGCCTACTGCGGCGCTGGCAGCGTTCGCGAATTGCTGTGCGGTCAGGCCGCTCAAGGCTTGCACGTTGCTCTGGCTCACGACGGAGTTGAGCGGGATTTCCGTGGGGCCAACCATGTTCAAATGATCGATCCCGAAAAAAGGCAGGCCCGGCGTAGGGCACGAAGCGCCCGTCGACGCGATCTGCGCATCGGTCAGCACCGGCGAGGCGCATAATCCGAACAGTTGCGGAAGGATGGATGGATCGCCGTAGAACAATCGCGGAAAGGAGACTGTTTCGTCGCTGAAAAGGTTTGCCCCGCCAAAGGCCGGTATGTCGCGCGCCAACCCAATACGGAAATTGTCGTAGAACACTCCCCAGCTGGCACGCAGGACGGTTTTGGGGGTAGGCGACCAGGCGAATCCCAGGCGAGGGGAAAAATTGGTGGAGTTGGGAAAGCGCGAATCATAATCCCAGCGCACCCCGAGATTTAGCGTCAAAGTCGTGGCGATCTTCCAATCATCCTGGACGAACAGACCCTGGTAGTTGTTGCGCAGACGGATTCGGTCATCCTGCGGCGTCGGTCCCGCCACCGCGGTCAGCACATAGACTCCTGAGTTGACGGGGCCAAATTGCCGAAAGTCGGGAGTGGTTGCAAAGAGTTGATTGAGAAGATTAGCGGATTCCACTCCGTCCACGTGCGCGTGTTGGAAGTCCCAACCGAACTTGATCTCGTGCCTCTGCACTATTTTGTCGAGGTGTGCGCCGGTGGAAGAGTATTGTGGCTGGATCAGCAGTGGCGTGAATCCCGCCCCGAACTTTACTTGCCCCAGATCACCGAACAGGCCGCCGGTGGTGAATCCACTGAACATGTTGAACAACGTGGTGGCCGGGCTGGCCTCCGGGTGCGCCGGTCGCTCGGCGAACGGTTCCCCACGATACTGCGCATAGGCGCTGAGCAACCACGGGCCGCTCAGTTTTCCCAAGGTGGCCGTGTCGTGGAATCCCAACATCAGATACCGCGAATCGGAATCAGTCCTGGTGGAAGGCAGGTTTACCGCCTCCGACAAGGGCAGAAAATTGGTTACGTGACCGTTGATCAGGTTCATCTGTTCGGTGACGCGGTGCCGGCCCAATTGCTCGTCGAGCTTGAGAAAGGTGCGGGTTTCGAAGCTCTGGTTGTGCTGGTCAAACGTCTCCTCCCGCGTTTGCAAAAACCCCGGAGTGTTCGGGGGAAAAACGAAGTTGAGTTGGCGGCTCTCGTGGATGCGCTCCACCGACCCGAAAAAAAAGACGCGGTCGTGGAGGATTGGCCCTCCCACGTTCGCGCTGGGGTCCCAGCGCAACAGAAACGGTGCGCGCGTTCCCGAGACATCGGAGGAGTCGAAGACACTGTTGCGATGGAAAGCAGAGAGGAGTCCGTGCCAGTGGCTGGTCCCGCCCTTGCTTACCACGTTCACGACTCCGCCGGATCCATGTCCGAACTCCGCACTGTAACCCGAGGTGAGAACTTGAAACTCCAGAATCGAATCCTGATCGAAAGGAGCTGCTGGCCCACCATCGACCGCGTCACTGTTTGGCATGCCGTCAAGCAGGAAAACCGCGTTCCCGCCTCGTTCTCCGAGGATGGGCGTTGCGGCGTCGGTTCCTTCATCCGCTTGCCGATTGATCGTAACTCCCGGAACCAATTGCATCAGGTCAAGGTAGTTCCGTCCGTTGATCGGCATCTGCTCGATCTGCTGTGGCAGGATGGTCTCGCCCGAGGAGGAGATGGTGGTCTCTAGGAGTGACGGATTGGCCGAGACCGTGATCACCTCTTGTGCGGTGCTGACTGCCAATACCACGTCCAGAATCAGCAGACGATTCACCGTCACCGTCAGGTCCGCGTAGAACTTGACGGCAAAACCAGGCTGCGCCACCCGCAGGTTGTAGGTTCCCGGCTGCAACCCCGAGATGCGATACGCCCCGATGGAGTCACTCGTGGCCTCGATTTCGCTGGTCAGAATCGGAGCGCTCAATGTCATCATGGCACCCACGATTGCCAAATGTTGCTGGTCTGTGACGGTTCCCCGGAGTGTGGACGTCGTCTGGGCTGCGAGAGGGTTAGACTGTGCCGCCGAGAAAACAAATAGGAATAGGAGAAACACCAGGCGGGCCACATGGGAGCGGACCGGCACACTCTCGTCCTCGATTTCAAAACAAGGGCAATGTATGATATGCATCACATCGGCGGAACCCTCGTGGCCGTTCAAATCATTATTTCTCACTCAGCTCTGACTCTCTTCCGCGCACGCATGGCGCGAATCCTGCTTGCAGCGTACAGCAGCTTCACGCAAATGACCTGTTACCGTAGCACTCAACACTCGACATGACCCGAGGTGTGAGTGTGCGACACCCATTGGCTGTCTTCGATAAAGCTGCGCCCGCTCAAGCAACCGGTAGGAGAATCAGGCCTGCCACATCCAAGCCAATGGCGGTCTTCTTTTCAATTGACCAATCCATATCAATCCTCAATGTACGGGCCAAGGACTGGGGGCGAATTACTTAACCATTTGAACCGGTGCGAGGAACCGAATTCGGGAATGCTACCCTGATCCCCTTGCCTCCCCTGCCGCCGCGCCCCGAGAAAGAAAATCAGCGGTGCCGCTCCTCACCTGGCGCTCGAACTGGTCGAAGATATGCGGATCCCACCAACCTTTAGCTACCTCTCGCTTCATCATCTGAAGCGCATCGGTAACGGGAAAGGCCTTCTTGTACGGCCGCTCCGTAGTGAGCGCATCGTAAACATCCACAATTTGCAGAACTCTCGCGGTAATCGGGATTGCATCTCCTCGAAGTCCATCCGGATACCCAGAACCGTCGAGTTTTTCGTGATGGTGGCGGATGATCGGGAGCACGAGGCGGAACGATTTTAATGGCGCGCAGATCCGCTCGCCTACCACGGGATGTTCTCGAATGACTTTCCATTCCTCCGCGGTCAGGCTACCCGGCTTTAGGAGAATCGCATCGGGCACGGCAATCTTTCCAACGTCGTGCACCACGCCGGCACGTCGAAGGGCCGTAATTTCATCCACGGTGAGTCCGAGGTGCTCCCCGAGACGCGCCGAATAGTCTGATAGGCGTTCACAATGACCATGAGTATAAGAGTCTTTGCCTTCAATGCTGCGCCCCAGGGTGAAAAGGACTGACTCGGCCCGCTCCAGTTCGTCGGTGCGGTATTTAAGGGTCAAGAGGGATCGCACGCGGGTGAGCAGTTCAATGTGATCCAACGGGCGCGTCAGAAAATCATCGGCTCCCGCTTTGATGCCTTCGATTCGGTCCTGCTTGTCGGAGAGTGCCGTAACCAGGACGACTGGTATTAAATACGTTGCCGGGTTGTTCTTAATTTTCTCGCATGCCTCAAATCCGTTCAGGCGAGGCATCATGACGTCAAGAAGTACCAGGTCGACTTGAGTTTTGCTGAGTTCTTCAACGGCAGCTGCACCGTCCGACACAGTAATTACCTTGTTTCCCTCTGCGGTGAGGAGTTCCTCTAACAACTCACGATTTGCGCCTTGATCATCGGCAACTAGAATGGTTCCGGTGATGGGCGGATCTGACTGCTGCAACATTTTTCACGACTTCTTTGGCCTGTGCGGTGTAAGTGTGGCATCGAAGAAGGGCAAGAGCTAATTACCGAAGTTACAACTTACGTGGAGAAGGTGAGCGACTGATGGGGTTGAGCCGCCCGTTTGACCGCAATCTGCTGAGGCCAGCATTTTAATGTTGGTAAATTCCCTATGACCACATCTTTCTGGATCTGGCTGCTGAAACGTCGGCAAACTACCGAAATGTCGGCGCTGCCCAGCAAGCAAAGCTGCTTGACTCAGTGTCAACGGCTGGTGAAGACCGGAGGACGCTGGCAAAACATGCACGTTATTAGTGGTTGCTCCTGGCGGAAGGACATCTGAACCGGCGGCTGTTCGCAGCGATGCTGGGCCGGATCGCGCTACTGCCGGTACTGACGGGTTAGATCATGGTGGTCAGGTCGGCAGCGAAAATCCGTCTACAGCGGGTTAGGGTAAGGAGAGGTGTTGCAAAAGCAGGCCACAAATGGGGCAATTTCGGCAATGCTGGTACAGATCGCATACCGATTCAGTGCACTCCAGATGAAAATCTTTTCACCGTGTTGCGAGCGGGCGAGATGGGTGTAGAATTATGCCCATTTTTGGGGGCAAAAGGGAGATTCGTGTCAAGACTCTCGCGAAGATCCTGGATACACAAATTCACCGGAGGTTCAGATGACACGTAAAGTGTTGGTGCTTTTGTTCTGTGCGTCGGTTGTACTGTGCGCTGCTGCACCACTAGCATTCGGGCAACAGCAAGCCAATGCCCCGAAGCCGAGATTGAGAGCATTGCACACGGTCAAGCCGGGGCGGGGTTTGACTAAGGAGATGATCAACTCGATGGTCTCGCGTTCAGCGAGTGCTTCGACGAGTAACTCGCTCCCCTTGTGGCTTTTCAACGTCCAGTCTAACCGAGATTTTAACGACTATACGGGCGTGATGGTGGGGACCGACCCGTTTAATGGAGGAGGCGGACAGTCTAACATCAAGACCCAGGTTGTTCCGCTTATTATCAGAACTCACAAAGTTGGGGTGCGCGTTGGCACGAACAACATAATTTCCACAAAGCCTGGCGTTACAACTTTTGACCCGACAGTGCCTAACACGGCCTGCTTAGCCGCGCCTAACGACGTTCCAGTTACGCTGTTTCAGCAATCGCCGATTATTAAGCCAGCGGACTTCAACTATGGCGGCACCGATGTGGGCCGCACACAGGCTATCGATGCCTTCCAGCGGGCGAACTTCTGGAGGGTGATAGATCGGGCTAGCTACCATGTGAGGCTCAGTCCGGTTCAAACTCTCGCCCCGATCACCATAAATATCCCTGCGGCCAGCGGTCTCGCCCTGGCTACTACCGCCCTCGGTCCGCCTGCCTTTTGCGCTCCCATGGGGATTATGGACATCTTCTTGTTCGACAGTATTGTGACAAACCAGATCCTTCCGGCGCTGGCGGCGCAAGGCGTCAACCCCGGCACCCTCCCGATTTTTTTCCTCTCCAACGTGGTGATGTCGATTGGTTCCCCAACTAACCTCAACAATTGCTGTGTTCTCGGCTACCACGGCACCAACAGCACGGTGCCCATACAGACCTACTCGCCTGTGGATTTTGACTCCACGGGGCTCTTCGGTTCTGGGATTCTGGATACTGCCGTTGCGTCCCATGAGGTGGGGGAATGGATGAACGACCCATTCGGCGACAATCCAACGCCGCCCTGGGGACATATCGGACAGCAGCCGGGCTGCCAGGGTAACCTCGAAGTGGGTGACCCGTTGACCGGTACTGAAGCTCCCCGGATCGCGATGCCGAACGGATTCACTTACCACCTGCAAGAGTTGGTCTTCTTTTCGTGGTTCTTCAGCTCGGATTCAATTGGAGTCCACGGCTGGTTTTCCGACAATGGCACCTTCTTGACGGATGCAGGCCCTCCCTGCCACTGAGCATCGCCCTGCAGTCTGAGAACCCAGCGCGCAAATGCTCTGGGTTTTTCATCTCTCGGCAGCACTGTTTAAAAAGCAGCATTCGGAAAGGTTGTGTCAGAATTGCATTCAACACGCGCCAATGCCCAGCAAGCAGAAAATCAATCTCGAAAAAATGAAGGCATCGCTCGACACTCTCTGCCCGAAGTGCGGATATTCAATCCCGCCTGAGAAGCTGTACCGCGCAGACTCAGACCACATCCAATGCCCTAAAAGAACGCGAACAAAATAGAGGCCAGCTCTTTCAACGAATCACTGTGATTTCACCTGAGTGCCGATCGAAGTACCTATATCTCACCATGCATTCTCCAAACAAACTTGCGCGAATAATCCCTCACGGCCTCTCTTCTCTCCTTGCCACTTGCTCTTCGGCGTTGTTCAGACTTTGGTAACTTTCCATCGATTTTTCCTCGTCTAGAATTTAATCTGTCCCCAGAATTTCAATCGTCCGACAAAGTGAACAGGCGGCCATCGCTGTGAGCACACAATCTCCGTCCGAGGGCACGAAGCCCACCGCTCTCGGCATGCGCCAAGTCGAGGGTCGGGAGTGGTGGCTTTGGGGTTCCGCCGTAGTCGTCACTCTGGTCCTGACTGTCGGTATCCTTTCTTTAACCTTTCCTGGCTTTCACCTGCCTACCGACGCTGCCTACTCGCTGAACCTGAAGGAGTGGGTTCGCGGGCTGGCCGCTCTCGTCCTGTTATTCGATATCTACACCGTCTACCAGCATTGGCAACTGCAGCGAGTCCGTCGCCAACTGGCGGAGCGCGAACAGCTCTTTCAATTGATCACGGAAAATGCCGCGGACATGATTGCCGTGGTCGACCGCAACGGGCAGCGCCTTTATAACAGTCCCGCATATCAGAGAATCCTCGGATACAGCGCAGAAGAACTGGCAGCAACTTCTTCCCTGGACCAGATTCATCCTGACGATCGCACGCGTGTACTGCAGGCTTCGGAGAAAGCTCGCGACTCTGGCCAGGGAGAACGGCTGGAATACCGCATTCGACATAAAGACGGTTCCTGGCGCTTTCTTGAGTCCACCGCCAGCGCCATTCGGAGCGCGGAAGGGAAGACCGATGGACTAGTGATTGTGAACCGTGACATTACCCAGAGGAAACGGGCAGAGGAAAAGCTGGCCCACCAGTCCTTCCACGACGGCTTAACCGATCTACCTAACCGCGCTCTTTTTCTCGATCGTTTGCAAAGGACCGTCACCCTCTCGCGGCGGCACTCGGACCTCAAGTTCGCGGTCTTGTTCATCGACATTGACGAGTTTAAAGTCTTCAACGACAGTCTGGGGCATGCCGCCGGTGACGGCCTGCTCATTCAGGTCGCACAGCGTTTAACGGCGAGCCTCCGGGGCGCCGACACGGTTTCACGTCCGCGCCTGGGCGATAACGCCGAACCCCTGGTGGGCGAGAGTACGCTAGCCAGGCCAGGAGGCGACGAGTTCACCGTGCTCATCGAGGAACTTCATAACCCCAGCGACGCCATTCGCGTCGCCGAGCGCATTCAGCAGACACTGGCCCTTCCTTTCGATTTGAATGGTCAAGAGATCGTGTTGAGCGTAAGCGTCGGCATTGCATTCAGCACCAACGCTGGGGCCGAGGCGCAGGACGTCCTCCGCGACGCCGAGATTGCCATGTATCGCGCCAAGAGCACCGGCAAGGCCCGGTGCGAGGTGTTCGACCATGCCACGCATGCGGGCGCTATCAAACGTTTGCAGCTCGAAACTGATCTGCGCAAAGCCCTCGAATTGAACCAGTTCCGCGTTTACTACCAGCCTATCGTGTCCTTGGGCAACGGCCAGATCGTGGGCTTCGAGACGCTCAGCCGCTGGCAGCGACCCGAGGGTCTGGTCATGCCAGGGGAATTCATCGCGGTTGCAGATGAGACGGGCATCATTTTGCCCATCAACCGCCAACTGCTTTACGACGCTTGCCGGCAACTCCGTTCCTGGCAGGCGCTGTTTCCCTCTGATCCGCCACTTACCATCAACGTGAACATCACGCCCAAACAGTTTGCGCAGCCTGAACTGGCCTCTCAGATTGGCAATACCTTGCGGGAAACCGGAGTGGATCCTTCCTGGGTCAACCTGGAGATCACAGAGACGATTGCCATGGCCGATGCCGAGAGGTCGGCCGTCGTCCTGTCTGAGTTAAAGGCTCTGGGGGTTCATTTGGACATCGACGACTTCGGCACCGGCTATTCCTCCCTCAGCCGCCTGCAGCGTTTTCCCGTAGACACCCTCAAGATCGACCGTGCTTTCGTCTCGCGCATGGACGCGGACCCCGAAACTCATGAAATCGTTCGTATCATTGTCATGCTCGCCCACGGTCTACGCCTGAAGGTCGTTGCGGAAGGCGTAGAAACACAAGCGCAGGCGGACATGCTCAAAGATATTGGCTGCGAACTGGCTCAAGGATACCTGTATTCCAGGCCTGTCGCTGCCGAGGCAATCGAGCAGCTCTTGCGTGACAACCGTGCGGCTAGTATCTCTTCCCCGCGAGCGAAAGCCGCTACGTCCACGTCTGCATGAGATCTCCGCCGACGGGCGAAGAGCGGGTCCTCGAAACATATCCCTACATTGCCTGGACAAAACGAATCGTTGATTTGCTCGTCCGTCCAGAGCGCGCGGCGAAATCTCAGGTCGGGGACCATATCTTTGGGGGTCGGCGGGTAGCGAACGAATGATTGATTTCAGCGGGCGGCGACTGGTTCAAGTAGTTTGGTCCGGGGGAATCCATTCCCCCGACCGTTCGACGAACTGGAAGCCGTAGCGCTGCCATAGAGTATCCGGCGACTCGATTCGGACTGGGCGGACCCGGCCAACAAGTCGATCCTGTCCCGACGCAGAAAGGAAGACGTCAAATATGGCTTCCTTTCCGAGCGACCGGAACGTTACACAGAAATCCCCCGGTGCTAAGGTTCTCGGTCGTAGTGACTTGTTCAAAGATCGGCCGCGTTCATCCTGACCCTTGAGTTTCAAGATGAGCCGCATGCGCCCGCGAACGTGAGCGCGACGTTCTGGGATTTGAGATTGAATCTCCTCTGCGAGCCGCTTCTTCAGTATCCTCGCGCTGGTCCCAGCGCAAGAATGACGTTCAACTACGCCGTAATGTGACCCACGATTTCTGCGCCTCTCGAGCAGGAAACCGACAACGACGTTAACCAACGCAATACCTGTTTGGAAAAGCCTGATTGACCTGCGGCTGAAGTTCTGCGGTAATCAAGTGCGTTCTTCTAAGTTGTTGAAATTCCATGGAGAATTACGATGTTACAAAATCCGAACAACAACTTTGATAGCCGATCCGAAACCGAGGATGGGCGGATTTTTGTGCGCTCACAGTCAGTTGTTTCGCGCCGAGTGTCCGGAGAAACGCTAATTGTTCCAGTGCGCGGCAAGGTGGGCGATCTCGCTTCCATTTACAGCTTTAATGAAGTCGCTTCTCTTATATGGCAGTGGCTGGAGATGCCGAGGGACGTGTCTGACCTGGTGTCGGCGGTTGAGCGCGAATACGACGTTGATCCTCAGCAGGCGCAACAAGATGTCTCGAAATTCCTGAATGACATGCTGTCAGCTGGCCTGGTCGAGGTTCGGGACGCGATGCATGCAACCGAGGCTGAATGGCCAGTGGGGCGGGACGATCTGGCTGCGGCCGGCGCAAGATGAGATTGGGACGCTGTTCACAGCATACGAATTGAGGGTGATGGATCAGATAACTTACGGAGCATTCAGCGCGGATCTGCATCAGCGTCAGGCTGGCCAGCGGTCGCCTATGCAAGTCTCGATTGAAGTGACGCGACGCTGTCCTCTGGAATGCCAGCACTGCTACAACAACCTTCCGATGGGAGATCAGGACGCTCGCCAGCGCGAAATGACCACCGAAGAGCATTTTCGCGTGTTGGACGAATTGGTGGAGATGGGCTGCTTCTGGTTGCTCTACACCGGCGGGGAAATCTTCGCCCGCAAGGATTTTCTGGAAATTTATACCTACGCCAAGAAGAAGGGATTTCTGATTACCCTCTTCACCAACGGCACCCTTATCACGGAAAAGATTGCCGATTATCTGCTGGAATGGCCGCCCTTTGCCATCGAGATTACGTTGTACGGTCGAACCAAAGAGACTTATGAGGCGTTGACCCAGATACCGGGTTCTTATGAGAGATGCCTGCGAGGAATCAAGTTGCTGCGCGAGCGGGGCTTGCCGCTGAAGTTGAAGACCGTGGCCACTAGCATCAACAAGCATGAAATTTCCGCGATGCGGCAATTTGCGGAAGAAGAGATTGGCGTCGAGTTCAAGATGGACGGGCAAATCAACCCGCGCATCGACTGCTCACAAAGTCCACTGGCAGTGAGGCTGACGCCGGAGGAAGTGGTAGCGCTGGATATGCACGCGCCCAAGGGTGTGAGCGAGTATCGCAGGCTGGCGAAGCACGACCTGGAGAATCCGCCGAATCTTGCACAGAACGACAGCGTGTATTTCTGCGGCGGCGGAATGAACGGATTCGCGATTAACGCTTACGGGGAGATGGGAATATGTGTGATTTCGCAACAGGAGACATTTGACATCCGACAGGCGGGTCTCAAACCGGCATGGGAGCACTCTCTTCGCGAACTGCGCATGCGTAAACGCACGCGAGTAACGAAGTGTATTCAGTGCCGGATTCAGTCGCTCTGCGGGATGTGTCCGGCCAATGGCGAAATGGAGAATGGCGACAGAGAAAGTCCGGTGGAGTTTCTTTGCCATGTGGCACATCTGCGGGCGGCGACGATCGGAGTTGATGTTCCGACGCATGGGGAGTGTGAGTTCTGTGCTGGCGGCACTCAGCATGAGGAAGTTCTGGAGGCGGCGCGCCAAATTCGAAGCAAGGAGATTGATGTAGAGAGCTGGGTGGGTCCGCAACAGATCCTTCCCATCCTGAACAATTCGGGCGTGACTACGGGAGGGTGTGGAAGCTGTGGCAATCATTAGAGTGCGGGCCCGCGTCTACAGAACTGCGGTGTTGCAGAGGGGTATGTACTGCAAGGGTGGGTGCTGAATGAATCTCGAGTTGGAACAAAACGATGAAAAGAAGCCGTATGAGCCACCGCGCCTGACAACGATCAGCCTTCGCCCCGAGGAGGCGGTTCTGGGGCATTGCAAGATTGCAGGTACGGGAGGGCCGGTTAGCATGTCATCCTGCGCGGCTACATTTTGCGTGAGCCTCGGATCATAGGCGGCATTCAAGGAGCCATACGGGAGTGAAAACCCATGTTTTACGGGAACGTTCGAGTCCGGATGGAAGCTTCGGCGCCCCGTATTGCAGCCACTTCCGAGTAGGTGGCGTCTCGGTCGAAATCGCGGGTCATCGCCGCGGTGACGCTACTTTAGTCTCTTCGCTGATGCCCTTTCGGATCGATGCCGGCCTTTCCGAGATTAATATTCAAGTCGAGTGGGTTGCAAGGCTTCCTGCGGCCTCAGGACGTCAGCTTTTCGACTCGGGATCGGTTTGGCGCTTGTACGAGGCAGAGAATGGATTCCAGTTCGATTTCAGCACACCCATCCTGGGCGACGCTCCATACAAGCGGCTGCTGGTCGACGATCAGTTCTGCCGGGCGTCGTTGCTCATGAGCGACGAGTGTTTCAGGAACCACAGTGCTGCAGCTCCCTTGGAGTATCCGCTGGACGAGGTGCTAATCACGCAACACTTGACCCGCGTGAAGGCGATCGAGTTGCACGCCTGCGGAATCGTCACCAGACAAAGGGGAGCGGCTTACTTGTTTGTCGGGCACTCGGGCGCGGGTAAGAGCACGACTGCCCGCTTATGGTCGTCCGAGCAGGGTGTAGAGATATTGAGCGACGACCGGATCATTCTGCGCGAGCATGCGGGAGGGATGTTGATGTACGGCACGCCGTGGCATGGCGAGGCCGCGTACGCATCTTCCGCCAGCTCGCCCCTGTCGCGAATCTTTGTTTTGGAGCATGGGCTGGGTAACCAGATCACTCGCCTTTCCCGCAGCCAGGCGGTGTCTGAGCTCTTGGCCCGCAGTTTTGTTCCATTTTACCGGCACGAGTATGTAAGCTCCGCGCTCGATGTTTTGCAGCAAGTTGCGGACACAGTTCCTTGCTATCGCTATGCCTTCGAGCCCGATCAACGGTGCGTGGAGAGGATTCTTAAATTACGTGACTGATCGTACGAGTACGGATTGCACGATTAAAGACCGTCCGCAGTCAAAGCAGTTCGAATCCTTCAGCCTGCAATGCCTGCGGGCCGGACTCCGCGTTCGCTTTCAAGCGCGCGGAGCTAGTATGTCCCTGCGATTCGTGACGGAGAGATGGTTTATGTGAAGCCATCGCCTGGGGAGAGCTTGCACAGAGGAGACATTGTTCTGGTGAAGGGCAACAGCGGTTTCCGCCTGCACCGCCTGATCCAGGCCGACGTTCGCCGGGATGTGTTCATCACGCGCGGGGACAGCGGACTGCAAGATGATCCTGCGGTACGGCCGCGCAGATTCTGGGCATTGCCGTAGCACAAAGACGTGCAGGTTGGCAGAGCGGCAGTAACCGCACGGTTCAAGGGCTCTCGCGGAAAATTGCTGCGGACTCTGGCACGAGGACAGGCTGCCCTGAGGAAGGTCGTAGTCGGTACGCGGTTGTGATGAACAATTTCACGAAGTGCGCTAGGCGAGCCCCTTCGCATGGGGATGATTACCCCGCACGAGGTCTTCGAGGAAATGAAATCGAACCGGGAGAGCCACCACGGCATTACTTCCCAGCCGCCAAGGTGTGCGCGCGAAAATATGCATTTATTTCGTATTCCCCCCGCAACCGACCTAATGATGCTGTTTGTTTTTGTGGCAGTCGCTTCGTGCGCTTTCGCGCAAGTGATCTTCAATGGGACTAGTTCACCGGTCGCGGCCGCGCTGACAACCGCCACAAATACTGTGACGTTGTCGCAAACGATTCCTTCCCAGTCCAATGGGCTACTCGTTATCTGCGTCTCGATGAATAATCAGCAGTCTGTGACCTCTACGGTCACCTCCATCACGGACAATGGGTCGGCCGTTGGCATCTTCACCGTCGGAACCGGGAGCAGCACCCCGACCAAGTCCCGCGTCGAAATCTGGGCACTGAAATCTCCTCCCTCCGGGCTCAACACGATCATCATTACGATTCCCGTGACCGCGCCAACCGTAGGAGTAGTCGCTGCCTCTGCCGATTTTGCGGAGGTGGACCAAACAACTCCGTTTGAAACCTTCAACTCCGCCGTTGGCTCCGGAAATGCATCGTCCCCCACCGTGACGGTCGCTAGCGCAGCTGGCGAGGTTGTGATCGATACGGTTGCTATTGCCTCACCGGTTACTCTCACGCCGGCAACCGGACAAACACAAGAATGGCAAACCAGCTCTGGCGTCGCCTCGGTAGATACCGACGGAGCAGGCAGCGTCAAAGCAGGATCTTCCCCCACGGCTACCATGACTTGGACACACACGGGGCCCGGGACGTGGGCCATCGGCGCGGTTTCTATACGATCGTCGATCGTGACCGCGGTCGAGTTGCGCCGCTTTGAAGCCTATTCCACCAGTTCCGGAATCCTGCTGAGATGGCAGGTTGGGCAACAAGCTGACAACCTCGGCTTCAATATTTATCGGGATAGCGGTGCGGGGCGTATCCGCGTGAATCCATCGCTGATTGCGGGTTCGGCGTTGCTAATGCGCGGAGCATTGCCCCAGCACTCTGGCAGAACCTTTGCCTGGATTGATCGGTCCACGGGAACAGCCGGTGGCGGATACTGGCTCGAAGATGTGGACGTCAACGGCACCCGCACAATGCACGGGCCGGTCTTTGCGAATACTGCACCGAGCGTCGAGGCAGCCGGCATCTCGGCCGTATCTCCGGCGCCGATGCTCAGCCAA
>WNGK01003408.1_pt2 | contig 23301 bp, 20 predicted proteins | sample 5400601 | NCBI WGS metagenome assembly WNGK01 (sample SAMN13153376, study PRJNA577476) | soil metagenome | isolation source: 60 cm soil or saprolite under Garry oak tree replicate 1 | place: USA:California | collected 2016-06-15
TTCTTACGCGGGTACCATTGCCATCGAGCTGGGAGTTTAGTGCGGTTGACGTTGGACGCGCATCGTTACTTTTCCCTCTCGTGGGGGCGGCCTTAGGTGTCATCAATCTGCTCGTAGTTTATGTCTTCAGATTGCATATCTCTATTGGACCGCATTTCACCGTGGGATCACCGTGGCTGCCAGCGCCTGTCATAGCAGTCTTGCTCGTAACAATCGGTGCGTGGATCACCGGAGCGATGCATCTCGATGGACTCGCGGACATGGCTGATGGATTTGGCGGTGGGCGAGATAGTGAGGACGTGCTGCGTATTATGCGCGACCACGCCATCGGTGCCTACGGGGCAGTAGCGCTTATATTACTGGTGTTCATTAAAGTGATGACGGTCGGCTCACTGATCGAACACGGCGCGGCTGGCCCATACCTGGTGATTGCGCCAGCGTTGGGTCGGTGGGCCAGTGTCCCGCTCGGACGTTTTCTGCCATATGCGCGTCGGAGGGAAGGTGGCCTTGGAGCGGCCGTCACTGAGCACGTTGGGTGGTTTGAGTTGATTGGCGCTAGCTTGCTCACAGCTATAGGCACCCTTTACCTTGCGAGTTGGCGTGGTGCCGTCTGCTGGCTGGCCGTCATTGTGGTGACCGCGCTCAACGCTTCAATGTGCGTGCGTCGAATCGGCGGCGTCACTGGCGACACGCTTGGTGCGAATGTCGAGGTCTGCGAGGCGATAGTATTATTGGGCGGCGTCGCCCTCACGCGATGAAGCAACGTATGCAAGCGACGAACTCGAAAGAGTCGGCCCTGCCGCCAGGCGTCACGGTGCGATTGATGCTCGTGCGACATGGCGAGCCGGAAGATGCAGCACGCGGTCGCTGCTATGGCAAACTTGACATCGGTTTGTCCGACCTTGGCCGTGAACATGTCAGGCAAACTGCTCGATGGCTGGAGAGAATCCCATTTACCGCAATCTATACCAGTCCGCGACGGCGTGCGCGTGAGAGTGCGGAGATCATCGCGAACCAGCTTCCGCATAATGTCCATGTTGAAGATCGCCTCTGCGAGATCGACTTCGGCGAGTTCGAAGGAATGACCTACGACGAGGTCGCTGAGCGTTACCCTGAGAAATATCTGGCGTGGATGAACCGGCCTACAGAAGTGATCTTTCCCGGCGGTGAGAGCTTCGAGCAAATGCGTGAGCGCGTTACTTGCGCTACCGCTCAAATCCTCGGCTCGCATACGGGGCAAACAATAGTGCTCGTGACGCACGGAGGCGTTAATCGAATAATATTAGCCGAGGCATTGCGCATGGAGTCCCGTGACATCTTTCGCCTCGATCAAGCCTACGCCGCCGTTAGTATGATTGATTACTACAATGAAATGCCGGTTATACGTTTGGTAAATTACAGAAGCGTCTGAGGCGTGGTGAGGATGCCTTATGGTTTTGCGATTCACGGCCACAGTGCTAAAGTCCTGATTCCAAAAGTAGGTTTTTCTGGCGCACCGCCGCCCGCGTAACAAGAATTATGAATGCTGCACGGATTGTCTCTTTTCTGCCTTCCGCGACCGAGATGGCATTTGCTCTCGGTCTGGGCGATCAACTGGTGGGTATCACACACGAGTGTGACTATCCGCCCGAAATCGAAGGCAAGCCGGTAGTCGTTCGCAACGTCCTTCCCATCGAGAAGATGAGCCAGCCGGAGATTGATGTGGCGGTCACGCAGCGAATGCGAGATGGCCTCAGCCTCTATCAGGTCGATGAGAAGCTGTTACAAGAACTCGCCCCCGATATCATCATGACGCAGGACTTGTGTCAGGTCTGCGCGCCTTCAGGGAATGAAGTATCTCAAGCCTTAAACTTACTGCCGAAGAAACCACAGATTCTTTGGCTGACGCCGAAATCGCTGGAAGAAATCTTTGATAACTTACGTGAGTTGGGTCAAGCGACTGGCCGCCTGAAGGAGGCCGAAGAATTGATCGCAGCAGGACGCGGACGGTTGGAAAAGCTCGCGAGCGTGACGCGCACTCTGTCGCAACGTCCGCGCGTCTTTTGTCTGGAATGGCTCGACCCGGTTTATTGCAGCGGTCACTGGATGCCGGAAATGGTCGAGATCGCAGGTGGCGTCGATGCGCTTGGTCGTCGAGGGACGGATTCAGTCCGTATTCCGTGGACTGACGTTTTGGAATGGGCGCCGGAAGTTCTGATCATCACACCGTGTGGCTTCAACTTGGATAAAGTGATCGAGTTAACGCCACAACTGTTCGGCTATCCCGGATGGTCTGAACTTCCCGCCGTGCGTAATAATCGCGTTTACGCAGTGGGCGCAAATTCTTATTTTGCGCGTCCGGGGCCAAGAGTCGTTGAGGGCACGGAGCTTTTGGCCCATCTTATTCAACCCGAGCTTTTCCAATGGGCAGGACCGCAAGACGCATTTCGCAGGATCGAATTCTCCAACGCGGTTCGCACGGACTCCCTCGTCGCTAGTCTTTCCTGAGATTTCAAATTGAGCGCCAGCGAACAAATCATCTCAGATTCCTTTTGCAATCAGCCAAAACAGAAGAGCTGCTCAAATTGTGGCGTGAGTTTTGGTTGCGGACCGGTGGCCGGAAAAGAAAGTTGCTGGTGCGAGGAGTTGCCACGCGTCTCCTTGGTCGCTGGTGCGGATCAAGATTGCCTTTGTCCCGCGTGTTTAAGCGAAGCAATTGCGAAACTGCCCAGGCCGGCTGCGAACCTTTCCACCTCAACCCACTTCACGATGACTCCGCCGCCTCCGCTGGTCGAAGGTGAAGACTATTATTGTGAAGGACCTGCGATCGTCTTCACGGCACACTATCTATTGCGTCGCGGCTATTGCTGCGAGAACGGTTGTCGGCACTGTCCATACGAAACCGCGCAAGTAGACAATAGAAGCACCAGCGCACCGCAATAGTCCAAACTAACAGCTAGATCACAAAGACCGAAGAGCGGCCCGGACTTCTCGTCTGGCCGCTCCTCTGTTGGCGTTCTGCGCGTGGTCCGTCTAGTGCCCACTGTAGCGAAGGCCTTAGTAGTAGCGTGCGCTTGAGCGCGCGCATGACGTCCGGCCTTGGATAGAAACATGCCCTTGTTACGCAAGTCGGAGCTATTCGATTGGTCTTCGCTGAGAATTGCGTCGCAGTCACGCAAACCACTTTCGACTTCGTTCAATAGTCCTTTGACGGCAGCGCGATTTATGAGCGCCTCGTGACGATGAGTTGCATCTTCGAAGGTGCCAAACAACTCAATGGCCTTCGTCAATTCGCTTTTGGCCTCTTCCAGACGAACCAGTAGTTCCTTGGGAATCTTCCAACGCAGACGCGGGGTTGCATTCAAAGCCTCCCGCGTCGGACGGAAAATGGACAAACCGAGGAAGAAGTGAGCGAACGGGCTCAGATTTCCTTTCTCTATCGCTTGTCGAAGCATGGCTTCGGCTTCGGTGAATTTCTCTTCGTCATACTTGCACTGTCCGAGGGTGAGTAAGCACTCGGGATTCACGCGCAGTTCCTCATGCTGGCGCAGGTAACTCTCAATCTCCTCGGCCTTACCTATTGTGCATAGGACCCGAAACACGATCGACGTTGTTTGCGGATGCTCGGGACTTTTTCCGAGCGCAGCGCCGGCTAGCTCACCGGCACGTTCAAGTTCGTTCATTCTCGCGGCGACGAAAGCAGCATACGCAAGTGCTTCCGGATCATTTGGCCGCAGCGTCAATGCCACATTGAGTTCGCTCTTGGCGTCATCCAGTTCATTGAGTTGAATGGCGCAAAGGCCTAGATTAATTGCAATCAGGAATTGAGAGCCCGCGGACGCTTCGGTAGTCGTCGCATCGTTACGAATGCTCAGGAGTCGGGAGCGTGCGGAACGAAACCGACCCTCGCGGATGAGCTGACGTGCCTCCTCAATTCGAGCACCAAGCACTTTGTCCCGAATCTCCGCTGACTTCGCCGCGTCATTGGTTGCCAAGATTCCCCTGAAAGTCTCTCCCACTTTATCGGAGAGTTGTTCGACCATTTCCTCTTTGTTCTGCGTTAGCAGAGCGCGAGTCTGTTCACGTGTCTCGACATGTAATTCTTCTTGCCGGTTTGCTACCGTGCTAAGGCCCTCTTCCGATTTGTAGATTTCTCTTTGCAGCTGATCGTTAAAGGTTGTTAGGACAGTGCGCGCGCTGGACTGCGTATCATCCTCATTGTAAAAATCGGTAAGTTGGATGAACGACTCGATAATCGATTTAGTGCTAATCGAGCGGTCTCCGCGTTTGAATCGACCGGTAGCCGCCACCGCTCGCTGGACTGGCGACTCCTCAAAGAGTTTTCTCACCGCTTTCAATCCGGACTTTGCGGCGAACTTCAGCAGTGGCATCAGAACCAAGTTTTGCAAAATTTCCCCTCCGCTCGTGTTGAAAGAATAGCAGTACTCTCATGTCTCTGATCTCGTCAATCGTAGAGCGCGAGATGTTTGTGAGCAACCGCCGCACCGCCGACTCACTGCAGACCTAAGGCGGTCATCCGATAATCGGGCATTATGTAAATAACCATCGGTGGGATGCGCGACGCGATACTCTTCCCAGAGCAACTGGCGCGTCACGCCCTTCTGTTTCAGTTGTTCATGGATGGAGACAAAGTCTGGTGGGGCGCGGCGCGCGACGGCGCTGTCGTTGGTCTCGTGTCGATCTGGGAGTTAAGGAACGACGGTGATTGTTACCACATTGGAATAGAGAGTTTTCATCCACACAGGAAAATCAAGAGCCTCTGTGCTCTTCCACTCTGTAGCCTCGAATTCGTGATAGATGGCCCGCATGCGATAACGACCCTTCTTGAGTCTTATCTCGCACGTATCCCTCTGCTCATAAACCGCCTTTGGTCCAAGCGGAACATATTCCTGTTGAATCTTCTCACGTTGGGTAATGCCCTCCCTCCATCCTCCAGCACCGGCGCTGTTTACGATGCGCATCCTTCTATTCTTGTGATCGATAATGCGTAACTCGATGTAATGAAGCGGAATAATCGCGCAGAATCCGTCCAAGTCGCGCCCGACATAAAATGTCTGCTCCTCAGATTCATTCTCCAGGTAAGCTGTGACGTGGATTGACTCACCGGCGCGAATTAGATCCGCGGGTGCCGCCGCCGTTGCCAAGACGAATGCAACCAGAGCAGCGCCGGCTCCACCAACTATCACCGCTGTTTTCTTATGGTCCATAGGGATCTGGCGTCCCGCATCCCTTCGTGATTTTCGCATAGGCCGCCTTGTCGGTTCCGCGAAAGCCAACAGATCATGAGGATGCAAGAACGTGTTCGGCTCATTTATTGTAGCTGCCACCGCACCGGTTAAGGGGTTACAGTAATCGTCACGGTATTTGAGGTTAATGGCTGTGTCCACACTGGAATAGGCAAAGCTCTCCGTTCTGCTTCTGTCCACGATAAGGCTTCGATCTCTCGATATGTTGCTGTAAGTCGGTACCGTCCGGGACGCGGTTTTACCGGAATATCTTCCTTCACTCCAAAAATATTATGGGGTCGCAAGTGTGTGTAAGCTAATGCTAACTTTTCACTGATACTGGTGCCGTGTTTCCATATCCAGCTGCCACCGCCGCCTCCAATGCGAATTTCCCGGTTCTTTTGGTCGCAGATTGTCAGCTTCACATGGTGAAGCTCGCTCGTGCCCCAAAAACCAAGCAGAATATTTCCTACGTAATATGCGTGTTCTCCGAAATTCTCCAGGTAAGCCAGCACTATGACGTGCTCGCCCGTTTTGTAACTTCTCTTTGAGGTATCGAGAACCAAGCGGATTGGAAATGAGGGATTACTCTTCTTCGTTCGGGGGCAAACCTGTGAGTAGATCTCGTTTGGAAGGAGACAGAGCACAAGAGCTACAAGAACAGCACAAGTGTGATTTCTCTTGAACCTGCCATTCTCATAGTTATGGGTTTGCCGTGCCACAAGCTTTCGTGATTCTGACATAGTCCTCTTGATACCCTCCAGTGTAGCCCTTCAGACGATTCAGTTCATGAATGAACAACGTCGCTTGCTGAGACAGATTCTCGCTGAAGAAGCGATTGGTTAGATAAATATTTTTCGGTAGAACTGTTCGTCCATTATTGACGCGAAGGGGGGCGCCTTCGGAATAGGCAAAGAATCCACTTGGGTTACTAGCCTCGCTTCTGGCTATATTTGCCGCCTTAGAGTACAGCCCTGCTGTCCCTTTATAGCTTGGACTTAGGGTGTTCGCATTCAACACATTCGCCCTCCTCAAGAGAGCTTGTGCGTTCCTAAGACCTCCCAATAACCCCGCACAATCAGGATTCTGAAGGCGGTTCTTTACGTCCTTCTTAGTATCCTCAACTTGCTTCTGCTGAGCCGAACTGAACTGCCCTCCTATTTGGCCCGCTGCTAGCGCGCCCGCGAGACCCAAGGAGGCAATATCCGCTGCCAATGATAGTCCAACTGTCGCTCCCTCTAAGGCAGCAACACCTCCAACTGCAAAAGCGGCGTTGGTCGCTGCAATGGGCGCGGCTCTGGCCGCAACCGCTCCTGCTCCGGTCGCCGCCGTCTGCAAGACCGGTGCTGTTGCTGCGCCTGCGGCGCCACTGGATGCGCCAGACGAGCCCCCTCCCAAAAAACCAAAGATCGAGTTTGGATAGTAATGAGCGATCACGATGATCGCCACCGCCAATGCAATCTGAAACCACTTACTGGTTACGATCTTCTTTATCGCTCGCCACAGCTTGCCCCAGAAAAGGCCAGTTGGATCCATGCGATTGACAGGATCATTCCCGACGTAGCTGTACATATTGAGCGACTGCGGGTCGCTCAACGAGGAGGCCTACATGCCGATGGGATCGACCTGGGTGAACCGTCCTTGCTGCGAGTCATAATGACGGTCGTAGGCGTAGTCCAGCCCAGTGGTCACACTGCGATCATAAGAAGTGAAGCGTCGGTTTGTTGCGCCGGTGCTTTCGGCATTCAGTGCTGTGCCAAACGGCAGCGAGACTTGCTCGAATGAAGTCCCGTTTGAGGGATCGGTCACAAGTCGAGTCCCTAATCGATCGGGGTGATGGTATTGAACTATCTCGCCGCCACTACCATTGGGCGTGAGAGTCGAGAGTAATCTGTTGCCGAGGTATACATAAGACTTCGACCACGCGGGTGTGGTTGAACCTCCGCTCTCGATATATTCGGCGATGGTTGAGCCGCCTTCGCTGTCCTAAAGCCTCCTTCGTCTGCGATCAAGCGCTCATTCGAATCACCATACGTGTAGCTTGCCAGCACGGTAACGTTGTCATCGGCCTTGACCTTTACCAGACGATTCGCAGCATCATATTGAAAGCGCTGCGAAGCGCCGGTTGAAATCAACGCGCGCACCTGATTGCCAGCGGCATCATAAGCGAAGCCAGTGGTGGTGATGCGATTCGAGGTTGTGTCGTAGGAGAGCGATGCCAATCCATCAGGCGTTATTGGCAATGAGCCGAGTGCTTCGCGCACACGATCGTGCAGCTCCTCAATGTGGACTGCTTTGATTGTGTAAAACGGAAAGTCGTAGCGCATTAACGTGTTTTCAATGTAATTGATTTGCCATTCTGGATCATGAATCGCACATACCCATGTGGAACTTCGACCGGAGGACCACCTGCCTGATAAACCTTGCCTTCGCTGAGCGGGGAAGGCTGGCCTGCATCAGGTATTTTCTGAATGAATCCAGGCGGGACTTGTCCGTACGTGATCGCAGGCAATGGAGCTTGTGCCTCTTCCCCGCCCTTGGGTCTAATATCCCACAAAACACGATTCTTCCTGGGGTCTAGGTAAGGGCCGGAGGCATTGAGATTATCGGGAGCTATTTCTATGACAACAAAAAATGCTAGCGATCCATTTCCAGAAAAGTTGAATGTGGGCGGAACTTGTTCATCCATTGCAATTCTTAGATTCGGTTCGTCGCACGCAGTCAGAGTTAGAAGCGTAACCGTAAAACAGGCAATCGCTATAGTTTGCAGGCAATATGCGAACTTCGAATGGGCTTTTGCAATCATCGTTGAAGTCAGATATCGAACTCAATTCGACAGTCGTGCCTTTTTGAGCAAATAATCTAGGCGGTGCCTGCCGCTGGGTCGGTAGTAATAGCGTTCACAATGAATGGTCACGAAGTTTTCACCCTTGTAATACCAAGAATCGCCTGCATCAGGTTTCCGAATTGATACGTGATACCATCGATCATTTACTTTCCCCTCGTAGTCATAGTAGCCCCAATGTTCTGGATTGACGTTGAAGAACCAAGTGAAACCGTGGTTCTCAAGTAAACCGGTGTAAGTGCTCACACTCTGAATAGGAAATTCTGGGATCGCATTACCATAGTCGTCGAAGGTGAATCCAATGAATGAACCTATCTTTCGGAAGTCACTCGTCCTCATGCTCCATAACTTGGGATCTGAACAAGCATCATAGCGAACGCCAACCTTTCCTCCAGGTTGATTGTCTGTGCTCGAAACATGCCGTTGTCCTAGGTGTTGTTGCAGAAGGTTAGCAACCGCCCCAACGGCAGCTGCTCGATCAGCGAGTATAAGCGCTCCTGTAACGTCTCTTGGTCTTTCAGTCAAATTCCAAATGATCACGCGGCTCGCTGCTGCTTTGTACGCTTGGTACATGTAGATGAAGCCGGCTGCCACAGATAGAATTATGGCAAGTTTATGCGCTCCCAAAGCGTCAGCTAATAGCGACCCGGCGGTAAGTGCCAGCCTTAATGTTGTAAGCAAGGGCACGGCGCCAACCGTGGCAACGGCGACTACGGCGACAATCACCGCAGCGGCAATGGCCACCCACTTGAAGATTTTCTTCAAGACACTAAAGAACCCAAGCCCGCTGGGATCAACGTGATTGACGGGATCGTTGATGCAATAACCATAGAGATTCAACGTCTGCGGGCTAGCTAGGTCCGTTGAATTCATACCGATGGGATCGACCTGGGTGAATCTTCCCTGTTGCGAATCGTAATGGCGATTGTAGGCATAGTCGAGGCCGGTGGTTGCACTACGATCATAGGAAGTGAAGCGCCGATTAGTCGCGCCGGTACTTTCGGCATTCAGTGCTGTGCCGAATGGCAATGAGACTTGCTCGAATGAAGTCCCGTTTGAGGGATCGGTCACAAGTCGCGTCCCTAATCGATCGGGGTGATGGTATTGAACTATCTCACCACCACTACCATTGGGGGTAAGAGTCGAGAGTAATCTGTTGCCGAGGTACACGTAAGACTTCGACCACGCGGGCGTAGTTGACCCACCGCTTTCGATATATTCAGCGATGGTTGAGCCGCCCTCACAGACATAGTAGGTGCGCAAACCTCCTTCATCGCTGACTAGCCGTTCATTTGAATCGCCGTAGGTGTAGGTTGCCAGCAGATTGTTGTTTCCATCTTTGACATAAATTAAGCGATTGGCGGCATCGTACTGAAACTTCTCTGTCGAACCATCCACACGCTTCACTTGCACTTGATTGCCTGCCGCGTCGTAAGCAAAGCCGGCGGTTGTGATGCGATTAGTCGCTGTCTCGTAGGAAAGCGATTCGTGTCCGTCGCGTGGGATTTGAGATGATGCTGCCCAAGCCACCTTTACGCGCTCACGTAATTCCTGGATATGCACGGCCAGAATCGGCTGGTATTGAGCAAGCCCCGCGCTGTAACCCGGCGCAGGCGGCGGGCCCAACGCCAGATCCAGCGCCGTGCGCATTTCCAGAATAGGGTATGCGGTTACAAGACCGCCGCTCTGCACCACGCCGAGTGTCGCTGTCGGCTGCTGCCACAAAAACGCCGATATCCCCAGCCTAGCGCGCAGGGCATTGATAGCAGCGCGCAACTCCGTGATGTGCAGAGCCTTGATTTCCGTCTTTTGAGGACTCTGCGGATCGTTCAGCGGATCATCGGTAAATGTCGGCGGGCCGCTCTGTGGTGAAGCCGGGCGAAGTGTTGGTGGCGAATCTGAAACTCCCTCCTTCACGGTCGGGTTACTGCCCCGCTCGATACTGTTGTTGCGGACGAGCAGATCTGTGGGCAAGTCAACTCTTGGATCGGATGGCTTTGCTATTGCCAATTGTCCATTGGCGATTGTCGATTTAGCATCAGGGCCCTTTGCGACGTAGCCGCTTGCGGTCACGCTCGTGCGGTTTCCGTAACGATCGTAAGTATAAGTCTGCGTCCATAGTGAGCCCGATTGTCCGCCCGTCGCTTGCACCAGACGACCGAGAGCGTCGTAAGCGTAGCCGCGATCCTTGTTGTGATTCAGGTTGTTGAGAATCTTCGTCAGTTGGCCCGTGCGCTTGCCACTTGCGTTCGCGTAATCGTAAGAGAGATTCAACAGCGTCGTAGCTCCACGCGCCACCGTTTGATTGTCGAGCAATCCGGTCTGCGCGTTATATGAATAGTTCTCGGCAATTTGATTTGCACCGCTGCCGACATTCAATGATGTCGTCTGGCTACCCGCGTTGTAGACGATGCTCGATGCGAACGATTGGCCATCAACCGTCAGTTGGCTCAAACGGCTGGCAATGTCGTAATCGTGATGCACGACTTTGCGCGGCTGTGTGCCGTTGCCGTATTCGGCTGGATAATGCACATCAGTGATGCGATCAAGCGTGTCGAAGATATAATCGGTCACAAATGGATAAGAAGCGCGGCTGGTCAGTCTCAAAGTCTTCGAGCTAACACGCCCTTCACCGTCGTACCCGTAACTCTCCGTCGAAACACCCGCTGTGGTCACACCGTCGAGTTGCGTTACATCCTTCAAGTCGGACGTACTGCTCTTCTGTCGATATTGATAACTGACTGTGGCTGCGGCAAGAATCGGATTGCCCGTGTCCCCAAAGCCGCTCGTGTCCCACGATACAGACTGCAAGCGATTCAATGGATCGCTGTTGTAGGTGTAAACGGTCTTGACACCGCGCGCGTCCGTGCGTGAGGTCAGATTAGACCGCTCATCATAAGTGAACACATCGCTCCACGTTCCCGCTCCAACATAAGTTCCGCCATCGTTAAGTGTGGCATTCATCTCGGCGAGCTTTTGCGCCGTCAAGCGGCCAAGTGAATCATACTTGAATGAGCGCGTCTGTGCGCCTTGAGTAGTCTGAATTAAGTTACCGAGCGTGTTGTAGCTGTACGTGGTAGCCAGCCCGCCGGTCGCTACCGAACCGTTGCCGTTCGGATTCGGCTCGACCACTTCAACCAGCCGTCCGCCCGCATCAGTACGCCCCCAACGCTCGCGGCCCCAGGCGTCTTGCACGCGCGTGGTTTCGCCGGGAGAGCCGGTCGCCACATCGGGCCTACTCGCCTCGTTATAGAAAGTCTGTGTCACGCTGCCGTCGGGCGCGGTCACACTTGTGGTTCGTCCCAGCGCGTCATGAATTGCCGTGCTAAACACCGCCGATTCCGAGCCGACACGATAAGGCCGCGACTGCTGTGCCACCTGTCCCAGATTGTTGTAGATCGTATCCACCGCATCCCAGGTTTGGTTTTGACCATTGTCAGGCCCACGCGCCTTCTCCTGTCGTACCTGTCCCATGCCGTTAAGCAGCTTCACGTTTTGATCTGCAATCAGGCCGTTCACACCCGCCGCGAGATAAGTCGTCGAGGTCACAGTCATCGCCGCGTCGTCGTAAGCGTAGTCTGTGTGCGCTCCTGTGGGCGAAACGGCGCTTGCGATTCGAAGCGTGTTTGCGTCATAGCTGGTCGTCGCCTGCCTGCCGTTGGCATCTGTCGCGGAAAGTCCAAGACCCGTGTTGAAATCATAAGTCCCGCTCGTAGTTACTTGGGCGTAAGGATCGGTGGCTGAGCCGCGCGTCTTCGACTGGGGATACGCGTATTGCGTGTCAACGGTGTAGTTGAAGCTCGTTTGTTCGCAGCAGGTAGTGCTCGCGGTCACAAGATTCCCGGTGATGTCATAACGCCGTGTTTCCGTGATCGGTCCGGTTGCCGGATCTGTGCCCGCATTGCTGTAGGAAGTTATCTGTGTGACATTGCCGCGATAATCGGTTGTGGAATTATACGGACAAATGTAGTTCTGAGGGCAGTAGCCGTCGCAAGTAGGATCCTGAATACATTCGGGGCAATTGGGCAAGCAACTGCCATTACAGTCCCCGTCGCTCCAGTCAGGTTCCAAAGAGCAATACCCCTCGGCGTCAGCATATGGATTGAATGCCTGATCATGCTGGACGACATTCGGAGCTGCATTGAGCGTCTGGCCGTCGTATTGATATTCGGCGCGCGAAACTCTGACGTTGCTTGAATCAAAAACTTCTACTGTCAGAGGAAGATTGAATATGTGCCTACCATAGTATCCAGAGCTAAAGGGTTGCCCAGTGTAACTAATGCTGTTCTGGTACTGTGTGCGCGTCGAACGTAAGAGTATAGTGCCCCCGTAGTCGTAATCACGCACCTCTGTCACCTGGTTGTAATTAGTTCCGTAACTAAATTCAGCAGCAGTAGTTTGATTTCGTTCATCTGTTTTCTCCACGCGCAAGGGACGCGGCGAGTCATACGCCCCCCTCTCCCAAGTAGACAGACTTCCTTGCAGCACGTTACCAACTGAATCGAGCGTCTGATCCTGATAGACCAAACCATCCAGCGCCTTTCGGGGATCGGTGTCCGGCAAATCGGTATAGTTGTAAGAATACTGAATGCTCTTGGTCTGATTCGGAAGCGTTATCTCAACCTTGTGGGAGGGAACCGAAGGCTGCGCTGGGTTAGTCGCGTTTTCGTTGACTAAATATCCAGTGGTAGCGGAATCGAAGTTGGTTCCGTCGCGCGTCCATGATTCGGTCATGGAGGTGTAGGTAGGCGCATCGGTAAGACTGTCATTAGGCGAGAGCGGATAATTGTAAGTTTCGGTGCGCGTTGGTTGGCCTTGCGACACGCTGCCCATGTCATTGAGCGAGGCAGCAGAAAAACCCATACCGCGCTGCTCAACCACTTTAGCGATCATTCCGTAGCTCGAATACGAATCAGTATCGCCAAACCAATAGCCTGTGCCCGTAGCCGGATAATAGATCGCATCAATCACCCACGGGTAAGGATCGCGCACAGCGGTTGAGACAGAGGAGTTAAACCCATAGTTAGTATATTGAGCTAGATTGAGTTGTGTGTAATGAAATCTAACCAACGTCCGCGTCCCGCCAGTTAGCCCGGGGCCGGTGATCGCGGTTAGTAAATTGTTGGAGTCATAGTAGAAATTGACGACGCGATTCATCGTATCAGTGATAGTCTGAATTCGTGGCCCCGCATTGTTGACATAGGTGATGGTGGTAAGGTTGCCATTCGGATCTTCGATACTCGTCGGATATACAGCTCCGGGGCCCGGAGCGCCAAAGTTTATCACCGTTCCGTTAGAGAGCTTCGCCCAAGCTGAGACTATTGGGCCGCCCGTGCCGCTCGCGTACCTGTAATCTATGAGACTGCCGTCAGTGGTGTGACCAACAAAGGTTGTTCCCCAACTGTAGGGCGTTATCGTTCCGGTGTAGCCATGGCGGGTTCCATCAGCATCAATCAGCATTCCGCCGATCTCAACACCCATGGCTAACAGCTTCCCGAAACCCAACGACCAGCCGGGAGCGGGCCAACCGCGATCGATGTACTCAACCGGGTATTTCGGTAGTTTTTCGTTTTCATCTTTATCTCTCTTTCTGTTAGAGGTTACACATCGACCGCCTCGGCTTAACTCGGCCCGGTTGTCTCCATCATCCATGTCCAAACAAACGCATCAATTCTGGTCAATTTCAGTTAGCTGGATTTCAGCGAGTTACAAGGCAACAGGCTGGGGGGAATTCAGCTGTATCCTTAACGGGTGCGCGCAACATAAATCAGAATCCTGGCTCTGTCAATAGCAAGATGGCTTGCGAGCTATCTTTCGTCATGCAAAACGATTAGAAGGTTTTGTAATTGGATTTGCTAACTTGGTTTTGAAAGTCATTGTTCGATTTGAAAACGTCGTGACCATGAATCGCCGAGGCTTATAGACGTAGCCAAAGCCTTCTTGACCTGAGAATCCGAACGTGGTCAAAACACGACCAGCAACAGAGGCCGCTGTCACAATTGCTCAACTGGGGAGGATATGGTCCTACTCTGATCCCCAGCGGGTAAAAGGCCAAATTTTCTCGAGTTCACCTTCAATCGCAGCGAAATATGCCTCTGCCCCCTGTATGTTTGGGTGAAACGCGGCCGCTCGTAGGCAAATGATATCGTTTCTTTTGTCGGCTTGATCGCACATGCACGGGCGCTCGGCCTGCAGCTCGTCTATCACGATCAGGTTCTTGAGGGGATCTTTCTCTGCGCATTCCAACACGAGGTTGGGAGATCTGCGGAATAACCTCCATAGGTAGGCGTTATTCGCCGCATAAGCATTTTCGTCGGCGAAGGAAACCGGGACAAATATCGCACGCATCGATGCCTTGGGCGGTAGCGACGACACATTATTTCCAGCAATTGGGAGCAGCGGATGAGAGGTATTGAAACTGTTGACGGCGGTCGTAAGTGCAGCGTTTGAAGCGCTTGCCCATTCCTTTGATCGCTTGTCCAGTTTCTTAAGAATAATGCCCGGTTTTTGAGAGGCGGCGATTGCATTTGGCGCACTGGCTGATTGTTCCTTAATCGCCCCCTGACTGTTGCCCGGATCTTTCTTATGAAGAAATAAGTAGCCTATCGTCTCCAGCACAACCTTCTCCGGAGTCCTGACCGAAACTAGCGGGAAATAACCTGGCACAATCATTCTGGCGTTAGGAAACGTATTCGCTAACTTGTCCAGAAGCAATGACATTTCAACTTCACAATAATCGTGAGCGTGAACCGCGATGTTGCCACCAAGAAGTTTGGGCAGCAGTATCTTTGTGGCTCCCATATCGTTGATGCCACCATTGAGGAGAATCAGATTGACATCTTCAAGTGGGACTTCGTTTTTCTTGCAATAACGACGCGCCAAATCGACCTGACTCCAAACCGTAGGGTAGGCGTAGTTGACCTCGCCTGCGTATATGACTGGTGAATGGATTCGTGTAAATCTAGAATCTTCTTCCTTCTCATCATCCCAGCGGGAGCGCAAAGCCGCCCCTCGCCACGCTCCTCCTCAGCCTGAAGCGCATATATTTGCCAGTTCGACACGTCGTGAAGCTGGATTTCGTGGCGCACATGGTGCTCACTCGACATCTCGTAAATACGTCCTTCGGTCGACGTATTAGATACAAGCATGCCGGCCTGGGCGAAGGTGCTCGGCGTCCAGATGTCAAAGAAAGTGCCGCCGCCACCGTCCGTTACCCAGAGGCTCGGATACTGGCTGTCCCAGCGTCGGTTGAGGTCGGGGTCCGCGGTGTGCGCGTTGTTGTACGGATTCTCGCGCGTACCGTCGGGCTTGCTCGTTCCGTGCCCGCCGAGAAACCGAACATCATTCATCATCGACGCGGCACCTGCCATCCACTTCACCGCAACCGCGCGGGGGTTGATGCCATTCGTGTAGAGACCAATACCAAACAGAATATTCGTGCCGCCCTTCGGAGCTTCGATCAGCGGTTTTGGGCCACCGACGCCCTGAAACGTCGGTGTCCGATCCGGCACGATGATCTGGGTACGGTTTGGATGCATTCCAATGAGAGCCGTATCGGATCTTAGCGTCAGGGTGTCGGTAACAACATAGTAGCCTGAAGGAATGTAGATCGAGCGATGGCCGGCGATAGCTTTGCGGAAGACTTCGGTATCATCGCTGATACCGTCGCCCTTTGCCCCGAGAGAACGTATGTTCACCCACTTGTCTCGCGCCGGCAGATCGGGTAGATCGGATGTGAAAGGAGTCGGCAGCGACGCGAGTGGCGAAGTCTCGAACACCTGTCGTGTCTCAGGTGACGCGGACATATTGGAATAGCTAAGTCCATACGAGAATGTCTTGACTTCGTAACGCCGAAGTGGACCTGCGACCTGACGCCCGCTCTCATCATACTTCGCGAACACGGGCACGCCATCACAGATGATGTTCTCCATGTTGATCTGGGTCTGCGAGTTCTTCTCGTTGCTGATAACTACAGCGGGACCGGCTACATTCTCCATGCGTCCGTTCTTGATCCATAGCTCGTCATGGAACGTCGGCTCGATGGTAACCGCGCTGGGCACGTTCACGAAACGTGGACGAATAAGTGTGAGTCCGGCGGCGCGCTCACGGATTGCAGTCACTCGCTGTCCTTCGAACGTGGCGTCCACGGCTGTGAACTGCCAACTCGGCGAAGGCGTTTGTGTCCAAATTCCGTAATCGCCGCCATAGAAGTGTACATCTTCCATGACGTTGCCAGTGTCGTGCACGCCTGAGAGACCTGATCCGATGTGGAAGTTCATGTGTGCGAGGAACGAGTGCTGCGCATACCGGCCGCGCACGCCGACAGCACCCGCGTTACCGTCACCGATCTCGATGTCCACATTGCTCATCGCGGAGTAGAACGTGCCGGCATTCGCGTCGCGTGGCGCGGCAGGACGACCACCCCCCGGATTCACGTTTGGTGCTGTCGCCGGTGCACCGGCCGGTCGCGTGCCCAGGCGATTGCCGGAAAAGAAGACCATATACTTTTCCTGCGTCTTGTCGTTGTAGCCCGGCGTGTTCTCGCCAAGCATGAGTACCGGCCGCCTCGGACCAAATCCGATCACTCGAATTCCTCCCCACACATACACCGTCGCCGTCAACCGGTAACGACCCGACGGAACGAAGACAATGCCTTCGCCGGTGGTTTCCTGCACCTTGTTAATAGCGGACTGCAATGCCTCGGTGTCGTCGGCAGTACCGTCGCCGTGCACCGGGAAGTTTTCCGGCGTGAGGTACACAGCCTTCGGATCGTCGAGTCTTAGTGGGTAGTAGGACTGGGCACTGATGGGAGTTGCGACCAGCACAAACACAAGAAGCCATTTGAAGCGGTTCATTTTAGTAAACAATTGGAGAATCTATTTTTAACGTTCCGCGTAGATCGATTTGCTGAGATGAATGACCGACCATAATGTTATATATGCCCGGGTTAATGGTCCATTTTTGGGCAGCCATATCGTAGTAGGCAAAAGCGCGGCTGTTTAATAAAATCGAAACCCTCTTGCTTTCTACCGGACGAAGATTAACTTTTGAAAATCCTTTCAGTTCCTTTTCCGGGCGCGGCAGTTTAGGCGAAGCTTCTCCAACGTAGATTTCCGCGACTTCCGAATTATTAACGGGCTGGATATTTAATCCGCTATAAATGAACCTGGTGTAAGACAGGCCATACCCAAAAGGAAACCGTGGGGTTATTTTGTCATGCTCATAACCACGGTACCCAACAAAAACTCCCCCGCAAGCGGCGGCCAGTTTGCTGGAAGGTTTTGGTGCCGAGGGGGGGACTCACGCACACTGCTGTTTTACGCCGCTTTTCAAGTGTTTTTTGATTCTCCTCAGTATTCTGACACTCTGCATCATCGCACTATTCACACCGTTCGTACTAACCGGATTATTTTGTGACTCAGATGTGACACCAAGTTTCCAAGCCTAATGACCGGCGTTGTGCGCGCCGAGAGAGATAAAAGTAAGAGTTGGTAGGCGCGAGCGCACTTGAACCGCTGACCCCTGGGAGGCAGCGCTCTACCAACTGGGCTACTCGCCTATGCTTTCGATCAGGCCGTGACTTCGTTTACGTGTCAAAAATCCGAACGGCGTCGGTAGAGCATCTAAAAGACTTATCAAGAGCGCAGAATCGCGGAGGCCACTTCCTGGCTACTTCAGCAATCGCCAGTGTCGAAGACCAAGTTGCGTCGTATCAACGGCCCCGGGGTTTTCGTACTTAAATAGACTGGAAGAGTGCGTGCAGGAATCCTGATTCAAACGATCATCGGAGGAGTAACTGGGGCAGTTTGCGAGATATTTGCGGAACAGTCTGTCAACATCACGTGCACCCTATCAAATCGACGCAATTGTAAAACTCTGTCGACAGTTGAGGCGCGACCGGAGTGAGTCGCAACTTTCAGCCTGGGAATCAAGATTTTCGATCCTTTATTTTCAATACTTACAAAATCGCTTAAGAAAAACGCACGTGCATGCACTGCATACCGTGCATGCAGTGCCTGATCTGCGTATCGCTGGGAGACGTTTTCTATCATGCGTTGCAGGGGCTCAACTGTATCGAGAGTTCGTTCCGTTGCCTTCGTATCCGCGGACGAGTGCCGCGCCGATGTCATAGTTATTTCTATCCTTATATATAGCGAATCGGGAATATCTGTATCGGTGTATCATTACTAGCATGAGTGACACGCTTCAGTACCTCGTCAGGCACGGTTACATCGTGCTTTTCGCCTCGGTGCTGGCGCAGCAACTCGGGGTACCATTGCCCTCCACACCTTTCATCGTAGCCGCGGGCGCGCTCGCACACACTGGTCAGTTGCGCTTCGGCGCGGCGATGATCGCAGACCTTGTGTGGTTCGAGATTGGGCGGCTGCGCGGCACTCGCGTCCTTCAGTTCCTCTGCCGCATCTCACTTGAGCCTGACTACTGCGTACGACGCACCGAGAACACCTTCGCGCGATACGGCGCGAAGACGTTGATCGTCGGCAAGCTCGTTCCCGGCATAAGCGTTCTGGCCACCGCGATGGCAGGAGTTTACGGGCTAGCGCGCTCACGCTTTCTGCTCTTTGACGGACTAGGCATCCTGCTCTGGATCGGGACGTTCGAACTGCTCGGCTACTTGTTCAGCGATCAGTTGGAAGATGTCATCGCGTACGCGTCCCGCTTCGGCGGGTTGCTGACCGTACTTTTTGTCGGCGGCCTTGCGGCTTACGTTGGGTGGAAGTACGCGCAGCGACGCAGATTCCTTCGCTCGCTGCGCGTAGCGCGCATCACCCCGGAGCAGTTGAAGGCGGAGTTGGACTCAGGCGCGGACCTCGTGATCGTTGACCTTCGCCACGCGCTGGAGGACGAGGCCGAGCCTCGGACTCTCCCGGCGCGATGCGATTGCCTGCTGAGAAACTTGAAGAACGTGGAGGGGAGCTACCGCATGGAAAGACTTTGGTGCTCTACTGCTCTTGACCAAACGAAGCGACGAGCGCCCGTGTGGCGCTCGCACTAAAGCGGCAAGGAATCACAGACGTGCGACCGCTCGCTGGTATCTGCCGCAGACGGTCATCTTCTTTTGTGGCGTGTTCCAGCACCGCAGTGCAGATGTCTCTCGCTGATTTCGAATAGTGCTCCTGCATCACAACTTCGAGGTGTTGCCGTTCTTCAGCATCGCTCCCGTCATAGACGCCATCGGTATAAAGAAAAAGAATGTCGCCCGGGCTCATTAACGTAATTTCGGAAACATCGGACGAGTTAGCCGGTCTAGGCCGAAACTGCATTGAGAAATACCGCTTACGATCCGGATGATCAGCGGGAATTTGCAGGCCCAGTGGCAGAAATTGCACCATTCTATCTTTGTCCAGCTCCACAAATTTGCGGTATTCAGCAGAGAACACGAGCGGGGGCGGGTGCCCAAAATTCACAAATCGGAAATAGCCGTAGGGATGCAGTTCGCCATAAAGCATAGTCGCAATTTCGCGAGCATTTTCTCTCTCGCTTAACCCCAGTGCGTTGCGAGCCGTGACCGAATGGGCCAAACGCAGGTTGATGTTTTCAAACAGCTCCGGTGTCGTCATTCCATGATGATCGAGCTCGGAAAGCATGAAAGCATGAAACGTATCGTGTACCGTCGAGGCAATTTTCGCCGAAATAAGTCCGTGTCCCTGTGCGTCCACCAGCAGGACTCCTGCCATACTATCGAGCTCGTGGAGGGCTTCGGCGACCCGCACCTGCTCCGAGCTTCGTGCATCTCTGTATTCGGCTTCCATTTCGGACCTATAATCCGGCCTGGACCTCAACCACTCCACGTGATCATCCACTGAATTACGCGGCGGTGCACCTGGCGGGAGCGGATCAAGAAATTCCTTCGATAACTTCAGGGCCTGCCGAATGCGTGCATCGACGTCATAACGTTGCTGGAAGTTTATATATTCAAATAGGTCCCCGCCTACCCTTCCGACAGGAACAGAATTTCCGTACATCTCGATGCCGGGTATATGCGGAATCGCTCCTTCCACCGGCATGAGCCGTTCACGGAGGTATTCATCGATACTCAGATCTGTGGGCCGTGTAGTCACTGAACCGTTATGAAGCATCATCCATCGAGTGAGGATGTAGCTGCGCTTCTGTGCCAGCTTTATAGCACCGAGTAGCCTACTCTCCCAAAGAGTTTCGTCGACAAACCTTTGGACAGTCGCCGTCCGGCTTTGATCAGTGTCCTTTTATATATAAGGGTTGCCTTTGCACAGTCCTTATCATATAGGCGGAATTACTTAGACGGAAATTGAGATCTCTCTTCGTCTAGCTCAAGCAGAATCAAAAGAGCAGTTGGTATAGGGGGCTGACTCTCGCGTAAGTCGAAGATCACAGAGTCTTTAGTGGAAGACTGCGGTAGCGCTTTCCGGTTAAGCGATAAAGCGCATTGACCACCGCGGGCGAGATCACGGGCACAGGAGGCTCACCACAGCCACTTGGCGCCTCGTTACTCGGAACGATGTGCACATCGACGGCGACTGGTGAGTCTTTCATCTTCCGTCCGCCTGCGCTCCGCGAAGCGTCATGCAAGTACTCGTAGCGCGGGCGACCAGAGTGCGCTTCTCATCCGTAACATCGCACTCCACCATTCCGACCGTGCGTCCTTGTTTGACTACGCGGCCGGTCGCGCGCAGGCGTGCATTCCAGATAGGCTTGAGAAAGTTAATCTTTAGTTCGAGCGTGGTGAAGGATTCTCCCTCGTTGAGATCGGAAGCATAGGCGATGCCCATGGCGGCATCGGCAATGTCGCAGAGAATGCCGCCGTGAAGTGTGCCCATGGGATTTCGATGAACTTCCTTAGCTTGAAATTCAACGACTGATTCGCCCGGCTCGACGGAAACCACATCGAAACCAATCAGTTTCGCAACGGGAGGGGATGGCGCTTCGCCTCTGATTATGGCCTTAGTGTGCTCAACCATCCTGGTCATGGTTTGATTCTCATCGTCATTGCAACCCGCCAGAAACGAAAAGCAGCTCCCCTGTGATCCAACCGGCGTCAGGCGAGGCAAGAAAAGCAACTGCCGGAGCGATGTCCTGCGGCTGACCGATTCGCCCGAGCGGAGTTTGCGCCTCAACCTGTTGGCGAAAGTCGCTCTCGACAATGCCGGTTGAGTGCAAGCCTTCCGTCTCAATCATCCCGGCAATGATGGCGTTGACGCGAATCTTGCGCGGCCCCAGTTCCCTGGCCAGCGTCTTTGTTACCGCATTCACTGCGGCTTTGGTGGCGTTGTAGACAGTGCCGGTAGGCGGAGTAAGCGTGCTAGCCACAGAACTGATATTTATTACGCTCCCACCGTTTTCTCCGAAATGTTTAGCCGCTTCCTGAGTTGTGAGAATCAGGCCGAGCACGTTTAGATTGAACAGCCGGTGAAAATGATCCTCAGTAACATGTTCGAGTAGAATGAATTCATAGATGCCCGCGTTGTTAACCAAGATCTCGGGCGCGCCGAAGACCTTCGTGGTTTCTGCGAATAGATGCTCGATGTCCTGCTTCTTCGCAACGTCTGCCTGAACCGCGATTGCTTTTCCGCCGGCCTTGGCAATTTCATCCACCACTTTATCGGCTGCTGCCTTTGACGATGCGTAATTGACGGCGATAGAGACGCCTTCTGCCGCGAGATGTTTTGCGATTTGCGCGCCAATCCCCTTCGACGCGCCCGTTACGACTGCGACTTTTCCTGCGAGCTTACTCATTGATTCTTCTCCTGGTGATGTTGCGGCAGTCATTGTGCGGCTGACAGCAGGAGAATTTCAACTTTACTATCCAGAGCTCTGGCAACTTCCAGAGCCTCCGAATGCCCATAAGGTGCGATCAGGCTCGCCATTCGATCGTAGGATAGATGTACTCCGTCGGCTCGTTCGTCAATCAGAACTGTCACCGGCGCATAAGAACCGGCATCATGAACATGCCTTGCCATCTTCCGCATGGTTAGCGGATTCCCGATCAGCAGACGCATTATGTTCGGCGCGCCCGGGCCAAGCTCATGACGAAGCACGGCACCTTGATCGAAGCGCATAAACTCCATCAAATCACTTGGGCCGATAGCGTCATTGACCACTCGTTGCAACTCCTGATCGTCTTCTGCTGCTTGAATGGCCTCATAGAATTGCTTGATGTCGGGGTGCCCGACTTGGGCAGCAATCGCGCTAGCTACTTCCGCAAACGTTTTCGCGGAGATGACTATGAATCTTTCGATCGTGATTTGCTTCGTTGCCATCTCATTGTCTTTCTTTAGATTGGGGATCATCTTTTCGCTGCATTGACTTCGCTGTGTGCTCCCTTTGAATCCATTCCCTGATATAAGGCGAACACTTACCAAGTTCTACGCCCCGCCGTTCCTGGTCTCCGAGGAAGCGAACCACGTCAAGATCCACCAGTGTCACCTCACTGAGATCTAATTTGACCACTCTGGGCTCAGCATCAGCGATCAGCTTGTTCAATTCCTCAAGATGCTCCGCGTTAATCCGTCCCACTAGTCGAAGAACCGTTGTGTTTCCTTCAGCGAGCTTTTCGATCTTGAACATCGGGTGGTCGGCCTCTTACGGAAAAATGGGCAACCCTTGGGCCAACCCAATCGCCAGTGGAACCTCCGGTCTTGCCATTTCGGGATGACGAAAAATCAGCAAATGCCGAATTCTCAGCGAGCATTCTTCCGAGTGGACCGCTTACGCCGTTTGGCTTGAAGGTCGAATTTGACGCGAATTGAGCAGGAGTTTGGGATTGAGATTCCGTTTTGCGGCTATTCAAGAATCAAGGTCGACTGATGGTGAACGCGGTTTGCAGTTGCGACCACCGAAAGTTGATACATCATTGAAGGCATAAAGGAATAGATCAGCAAAATCCTGCAAGAGAACAGGCAGGCACAAGCCTACGGTGAGGCGGCATGTTTGCCATTGTCCAGTTCTTTCGAAGGAGGAAAGCACGAAAGCAGGGGGACCAGAAATGAAATCGAAATCTACGGAAACCAAACCTAGCATCGTGTTCTGTCACGGGATCTGGGCCGACGGCTCGTGTTTTAACAAGGTCATTCCCACGCTTCAGGCGGAAGGGCACCAGGTGATCGCCGCCCAGTATGGCCTAGACTCACTTGCGAGCGACGTCGCCACGGTGAAGCGCACGCTGGGGCGGGTCAGCAGCCCGGCCATTCTTGTTGGGCACTCTTACGGCGGTAGCGTGATCACGGCTGCGGGAGC
>WNGK01001785.1_pt1 | contig 23283 bp, 18 predicted proteins | sample 5400601 | NCBI WGS metagenome assembly WNGK01 (sample SAMN13153376, study PRJNA577476) | soil metagenome | isolation source: 60 cm soil or saprolite under Garry oak tree replicate 1 | place: USA:California | collected 2016-06-15
AAGCGCTACAGATTCTGAGCGTCACGCTTTTCGAGAAAACACCCATTTTATGCGCTCTTCAGACCCCCGAGGCAGATGCCGAATTCGCCGAAAACGTTAACCAACTGATTCTCTTCGACATTTAGCCGGACAGTAGTGACTTCGAGACAACGGCGCAGCTAGGGTGATCAACGCCAGGTCCGGCGGCCAAGCAGCCCGCGTTTCGCGATGCGTTCAAGATTCGCCGGTGCATCATTCCGGCTGATGGGTTTTACGAGTAGTCGCCTCTTCGGCCAAGAATCTCATGGTGGGCGTGAGTGCGGGTTTAGAAGGGGTTTAGAGCCATTGCAGGAAACTGGTTTACCCTCGCTTCCGCCATTTCCATTCTCGTTCTCTCCACGTTACGCATTTCAGAAGCCGCAGATTGGATTCCAGTTCGTCCGTAACACATTACTGTCCGCTCCTAACTGGCCCTCGCATTGGCCCTTTTCGCCATGCTCAGTGCACCTCCGATACCTGCCGCTCGACTGTGCTTCGACGTATGCTCGGGCCATCCTTATTTCGGAGAAAACCGATGGACTCCCCCCAGCGGCAAGAACGACGAGACGTTCGCTACCCTCTACACATGCCAGTCCTGGTCAGGATGGCCCAACGCAAGGAAATGCATACCCGGTCCGAGAACATCAGTCTCGGCGGCATTCTGCTGTCCAGCGCTTTTCTGATCCCAGAGGGCTCGGCAGTTGAGGTGTCGATTGGGGTGGAGCACCTGGCGGACCCAGGCATCCTGTTGAATGCTCGCGGCAAGGTTCTTCGAGTACAGCCGAAAGACACTGGCGACTTCTCGGTCGCGATCAAGTTAGACGGAGCGTTCAGTCTTCCACTTACTGAACGTAAGCCCCCCGCGAGTTCCAAAGCGGACAGACCGGCGTTCACCGCTTCGCGGACGAATCGAGCCGTTATCAATCGCGGGATGTATTTTGGCCTGGCCTGGCACACGGAGACCTAAGTCGCCGCGCGTGCCCTCTTGCGGGTTCGATCTCTTCTCATGTGAAAAGGGTACGCGCGTTTTCCGCGTACCCTACCCCTCTGACACCAAAGTCCTCGCCCGATGAATTATGGGGGAAGGCCATCCGGCGGGACCTGAGTTAGAGCGCTCCGAATCATACAGGAGACTCGAAAATGCCATGCCACCCATTCGGTGCAAAGGTATGGCACGGAAGTGCCATTCTCAGCCTCCTCGACCGGTTCTATGCTCGTTCTTGAGCAGCACTTGGGGGAGGGCTGATCAACATACGTCCCAAGACTCAAACCGAGTCTGGGGCGTTTTGTTTTGCGCCTTCGGCGGTACTTGGTTCCAGGACGCGGCTGGTTGGGGAAGATACTCTTCTTCCAGCCGCGGTATACTCGCCCTTCGACCCCATGGCCAACATCCTCTACGGAGTGAACGGCGAAGGCGCGGGCCACTCTACCCGTGCCAAAGAAGTGATCGCTCATCTCGTCGCCCAGGGACACGTCATCCACGTAGCGTCGTTCGACCGCGGCCTGCAGAATCTGAAGACCCATTTCGACGTCACCGAGATTTATGGCTTCCGCTTCGCCTATCTCAACAACCGCGTGCGGTACAAGCGCACTATTGCGAAGAATCTGATCACGGTCCCGCAAGCCGCCAGGAGTCTTTCCCGTCTGAAAGATTTGGTCGACGAGTGGAAGATTGACCTGGTCATCACCGACTTCGAGCCGCTCACCTGTCACGTGGGACATAGGAAAGATCTCCCGGTCATTTCCATCGATAACCAGCACTGCTTGACGAATGCAGTGGTGTCGTATCCGAAGCAATATCGCCGCGACGCGGCGGCGGCCAAACTCGTGACCCGACTCATGACCCCGCGCGCCAACGCCTATCTCGTTATTTCTTTCTTCACCGCGCCCATCCGCAAACGCAACACGTTCCTGTTTCCTCCGTTGCTGCGGCAGGAAATCCTCGACGCCACTCCCACGCAGAGCGACCATGTGCTGGTCTACGTGACCTCGCCTGCGCCGGAACTGGCAAAATTGCTGGGTTCGGTCCGCTGCCGCTTCGTTGCCTACGGTTTCGGCCGCGAAGGAGAAGAAGGCAACATCCTCTATAAGAAGCCCTCGCTCGATGGCTTCTTCGCCGACCTGACCAGCGCCAGCGCCATCGTCGCCAACTCCGGATTCTCCCTCGTCACGGAGGCCCTACACCTAGGCAAGCCATACCTGGCGGTGCCCGTAAGCCACCAATTCGAGCAGATCTTCAATGCCTATTGGCTGCAGAAGTCCGGCTTCGGCGCTTACTGGGAGGGATTGAATAAAGAGCGGGTCGAGGCTTTTCTCTACAACCTGCCGCACTATCGCGAGGCGCTGGCACAATATCCGCGACCGGGCAACCGCGCCCTTCTCGAAAAACTGGATGCCCTGATCGCTGGCTATGCCGCGGCTTAAGGGCCCCCTGAACACCGGTACGAACGTAATCTCGGATCGCCCCACCCTCAGCAATACCATGATTCAAAGCGTCCGGTTACTAGGATTGCGGCTGGAGGATTTCTCAATGCGAACGTGGCGAGTTTTCGTGTCGCTTGCAGCCAGCGCCTCCTTGTGCGCCTTGCTGGCGAATGGTCAGGATTCGCAATCTCTCGCCGATGCGGCTCGTCAGGCTCGTCTGCAAAAACAGCAAAAGGACGCGCAGGCCAAAGACTCAGCCGCCGGCGCGAATGACGCTCAGCCTGCCAAGCCGCCCCGAGTGATCACCAACGACGAAATTCCCGAGCACGTTGGATCGACCCTGACTCCCGCGCACAGTCCGGAACCTCAGACTCCCACTTATACGCCACGGAGCTATGGAACCCGAAAGACGCCCGCGGATCAATGGAGGTCACAGATTCAGGCACAGAAGAATGCTATTGCTTCGCTGCAGCGCGAAATCGCCAGTCTGAGCGGATCAATCCACTTCCCCGTAAACTGCCTTCCCAACACCTGCGCCCAACGGAATGAACGCCAGTTAGAGAAGGAGAATCGGGTGGACGTCATGAAGCAGCAACTGGAGCAGGAGCAGAAGCGCCTCGAAGACTTGCAGGAATCCGCTCGAAAACAAGGCTTCGGAAGCTCCGTCTACGATCCGTAGGCCACTCTGGCCATCGGTTCTCAGGCTATCTCTTCTTTCTTCGCGTGGGCGGAGGAAAATTCCATGAGACACGATTTTCGCATTCCCCAAAACTGCCCGGCCATGCGAAATTAGTTCATGGCTTTAGTGGTTCGCCCTTCGCCCATTCATTCCGTTGGCGTCTACGCCTCCGCTCCCATCCGCAAAGGAGCGCGCGTGGTCGAGTACGCCGGTGAGCGCATCACCCCCGAAGAAGCGGACCGCCGGTACGACGGAGTCTCGCGCACTTACCTGTATGGACTGGATGACGGCAAGACCGTGATCGATGGCGAAGGCCTGGGCGCCTACCTGAATCATTCCTGCGATCCCAACTGCGAAGCCGACGAGATCAAAGGCCGCGTCTGGCTCTTCGCTATCCGCGACATTGCCGCTGGCGAGGAACTGGTCTGGGACTACAACCTCTACGACGATGACGAACCCGCGCCTTGCCAGTGCGGTTCACGAAAGTGCCGGGGCACCATGTATTCCCGGGAGTGGATGGCGAAGATGCGACGCCGCGAAGCGCGCAAGCAGAAGCAGAAATCCGCAGTCGTTCAGAAACGCAAGGCCACCCGCAAGACGAAGCCCAGCCGCGAATCGGCGGCATAAGACGGCCCGCATGGAAGCTTTTGCGCGGCGCCCCAATCCCGGGAATTTCAGCGTAACTTTACCGTCTCGATGGCGGATGTAATTGTTATGTGGAGTTTTTTTGTGACATTTGTCACCCCACCCTCGTGACGATCTCCACTTGTGGGCGAGACCGGGGCGCGAAAGTATAGAGCCTGGAGGGGCGCGCGTGTGGAGTTCATCTTTTGAGCCCGGAAAAAATCAAATCCGGTCCGGTTGCCGATAGTGAACTCCTTCGTCTATTCTTGGTGGGCTGGGACGTGCCTGCCTTCTGTGCCCGGCTTCCTGTTCCCTCTGGAGTTCGCCGATGACATTGACCCGGTTTGTCACGAAAAACGCGTTCCGCAACAAGCGCCGCAGCATTTTGACGGTACTGAGCATCGCTTTTTCTTTGCTCCTGCTCACGCTGATGATGACCATCTGGCGTGGCTTCTATCTCGACCAGGGCAGCGCCGAGTCGGCGGAGAGGCTGGTTGTCCGACATCGCGTTTCTCTCACCTTTAATCTGCCCGGCTACTACCGGGAAAAGATCCGCGCCATTCCCGGGGTCGTGGCCGTGGTGCCAGTCTCCTGGTTCGGCGGAATTTATAAAGACCAGAAGCCGGAGAACTTTTTTGCGCAGTTCGGCACCGATCCCGATGAATTCTTCAAGGTCTACCGCGACCTCGAATTGCCCGCAGATCAAGCTACGGCCTGGCAGCATGACCGCCAAGGTGTAATTGTGGATTCCGCGCTGGCCAAGAAGTATGGATGGAAAATCGGCGACCGCATCGTTTTGCAGGGCACGATCTACCCCATCAATCTCGAGTTGATCATCCGTGGCATCTACCACGCCAACCCGGACAACAAGTCGGTTTACTTCAATGCGAAATATGTGGAAGAAGCCGTGGATTTCTTCAAGGGGAGAGCGGGTACGTTCACCATCCTGGCAGGCTCGCCCGGGGATGTGAGCAAGATCGCCAGCGCCGTGGATGACACCTTCCGTAACTCGCCGCAGCCCACCAAGTCGGAAAGCGAAAAGGCGTTCGGGCTCGAATTCGTGGCCATGATGGGCAACGTGAAGGCGTTCATTCTGAGTATCTGCTCGGCTGTGGTCTTCGCCACGTTGCTGGTGTCGGCCAATACCATGGCGATGACGATTCGCGAGCGTACACGCGAAGTGGCGGTGCTGAAGACTTTGGGTTTCACCCGGCGCGGCGTTCTCGGCCTGTTCGTCAGCGAAGCTGTGTCTTTATCGTTGATCGGCGGACTGATTGGCGCGGGCCTGGGATGGGTATTGGTTTATGGTTTAACCCATTCTCCTCAGTTCTTCAGCTTCTTCCCCATGAAGGTAACCTTCGGGATCGGAGTGGTCGCGCTGTTGACATCCGGGTTGGTCGGGCTGTTGAGCGCGGCTCTGCCGTCGTATCACGCCTCGCAGATAAACATTGTAGACGGACTCCGCCACATCGGATGAGTTGTAGCGGGGTAATTTGTAGCGCCGCTGTCGTGGCGGCGTCTCGCCGCCACCTTGAGATGAAGTTTATGACGCTGGGCAGTTTTGTAGTACGCAACACGTTCCGCAACAAGCGGCGAAGCCTGCTGACCATGGTCAGCATCAGCTTCTCGCTGCTGCTGCTTACGCTCATGATTTGCATCTGGCGCTCTTTTTATGTCGACCAGGTCGCGCCCGAAGCATCGCGGCGCGTGATTACCCGCGATCGCGTATCGCTCGCTTTTTTTCTCCCTGCGTTTTACCGCGATAAGATTCGCAGCGTGCAGGGAGTAACTGCGGTGGCGCCGATGACATGGTTCGGAGGGCGCTACATCGATGAACGGCCGGAACGTTTTTTCGCGCAACTGGCCACCGATCCCGACGAATATCTGAAAGTGGCTTCGGATAAGATTGTCCCGCCGGAACAACTGAAGGCCTGGCAACAGGATCGGGCGGGAGCGCTCGTCGACATCACACTGGCAAAAAAGTACGGCTGGAAGATCGGCGACCGCATTACGCTGCAGGGAACGATCTTCCCGGCGAACCTCGATCTGACGATTCGAGCCATCTATCACCGCGATCCGCCCCAGAACGCGCTGTATTTCAACGCCAAGTATCTCGAAGAGGCTGTGCCCTGGTTCAAGGGTCAGGCGGGCTGGTACTCAACGCAAATCGGTTCGGCGGAAGAAGTATCCCGCGTGTCGAGAGAAGTGGACGATATGTTCCGCAACTCGCCGCTGCAAACGAAAACCGAGAGCGAAAAGGCCTTTCAACTCGGCTTCGTCGCCTCTTTGGGGAATATCAAGGCGTTCATCCTGGGCATTTGCGGAGCGGTGGTGTTTACCATCATGCTGGTTTCGGCCAACACCATGGCAATGTCGGTGCGCAGCCGGACCCGCGAAGTGGCCGTCCTGAAAACGATTGGCTTCACGCGCGGGCGTGTGCTTTCGATCTTCGTCAGCGAATCCGTAGCCTTGGCCGTCGCAGGCGGATTGCTGGGTGTTGTGGCGGCGGTCCCGTTGATCTATTTTCTGACGCGCGGTTTCATCGCACTGGGAGTTCCGCTGGCCATGAAAGTGAATGTGCAGACGGCGGGATTATCGTTGTTAGTGGCCCTGACCCTGGGATTGGTGAGTGGCTACTTGCCGGCGTTCAACGCGTCGCGCATGAACATTGTGGACGGCTTGCGGCATATTGGATAAGTAGCGCCGCCGTCTCGGCGGCTGTCGTGGCGGCGTGTCGCCGCCACCTGCGGAGGCAAGAACGGGGATAGATTTATTTATGGCAATACCGATCAGCTACAACATTCGCAACTTGAGGCTCCGCTTAGGACTCACGCTCATGACGGCGCTGGGCATCGCGCTCACGGTGACGACCGCAATTTTTCTGATGGCACTGGTGGCGGGCCTGAACCGCGCCTTCGTCAGCAGCGGCAATCCGTTGAACGTGCTGGTGCTGCGCAAAGGCTCGGAGGCGGAGCTGTCAGGCGGCTTCGACGCCCCGCTCTTCCCCACTCTGAAGACTCTACCGGGGATCGCGAAAGACGGTCACGGCGAGCCGATGGCTTCCGGTGAATTAGTCGTGGTGATCGTGCTTCCACGCAAAGACGGCACTGGAGAGGTCAACGTGACCGTGCGGGGCATGATGCCCGACGGCCTGGAGATGCGGCCCAGCGCGAAACTGGCCGAGGGACGCTGGTTCGATACGGGGCAGCGCGAAGTGGTGGTCAGCAAATCCATTCGCGACCGCTTCACCCACGCCAACATCGGCGACACCATGGAGTTTGGCAAGGGATCATGGAAAGTTGTGGGGGTCTTTGACGCCGGAGGCTCGGCATACGAGTCCGAGGTTTGGGGCGACGTGCATCAGATGGCGTCGGATTTCGACCGGACCGAGGGCTATTCGTCGGCCTACCTGCGCGCGACCGATCCCATCTCCGCCGAAGCGCTCAAGAACCGCGTCAGTGACGACCAGCGCTTGAAGCTGGAGGGATTCATCGAGACCGAATATTACGCCAAGCAGACCAGTTCCGGCGCACCCATCAAAGTGATCGGCTTCGTGGTGGGATTCATCATGGCGATCGGTTCGATCTTCGCAGCCATGAACACGATGTATGCGGCGGTGGCATATCGCGGGCGCGAGATTGCCACACTGCGCGTAATCGGGTTCTCGCGGCCTGCGATCCTGACGTCGTTTGTGCTGGAGTCGTTGCTGCTGGCCTTGCTGGGAGCGGCCGCAGGATTGTTGCTGATGCTGCCGTTTAACGGGATGCAGACCGGAACTTCGAATGCCGTCACCTTCAGTGAAGTGGTGTTCGCCTTGCGCATCACGCCTCAGGTGGCTGGATATGCAGTTCTGTTTGCGTTGATTATGGGATTCGTTGGCGGGCTTGCTCCGGCGTGGCATGCGGCGCGCCAGAATATTCTCAGCGCCCTGCGCAGCTAGTAGCGCTGGCGTCCGGCCGGCTGTCGCGAGGGCGTCTCGCCCTCGCAACGCGGCGGGCCAGGACGCCCGCCGGACAGCCGCCGAGACGGCGGCGCCGCAAAAGGCGGGAAACTATTTAGAGATTTAGAGCGTAATCATTCTTATGGCGATTGACACAAAGCACGAAGACTTGCAGAGCCTGCGCATTGACCGCATGCAGCGAGGCGATTCCGGCGGAGAGCCCCCGGCCTGGGCACGGCGCTACATCCTTGGTGGCATTGCGCTGGTGGTATTGATGGGCGTGATCGCCGTAGTCTACCGCGCATTCTCGTCAGACACGCCCGAGGTCGAGGTCGTCCGCGCCGCCGCGGAGACCAGCGGCAACGACGCAGGCAGCACCGTGCTCTCGGCCACGGGCTACATTGTGGCTCACCACACCATCAATGTGAACTCCAAAGTCACGGGCCGTCTAGCTTGGATCGGCGTGGAGAAGGGCGACAAAGTTAAGGAAGGCCAGGTGCTGGTTCGCCTCGAGGATCAGGAGTTTCGTGCGTCTTATGGACAGGCAAGGGGCGCCGTGGCAAATGCTCGCGCCTATCTTGACGAATTGCAGCACGGATCTAGGCCAGAAGAAATTCAACAGGCGCAGCACAACCTCGATGAAGCCCGCGCCACGCTGGCGAACGACAAACTGACGCTGGATCGCACGAAGGAACTGGCCGGCAGCGGGGTGGTTTCACGGCAGCAACTGGACGACGCTACGGCGAAATTCGAGTCCGATCAGCAGCGCGTGAACTCGCTGGAGAAGGCATTTCAGCTTTCGAAGATTGGGCCGCGCGCAGAGGAGATCGCCCGAGCCCAGGGCGCTCTCATGCAGGCTCAGGGCCAGCTCGACTATGCCCAGTCGCAACTGGATGCCACCGTGATTCGCGCTCCAGTGACGGGCACGATCCTCGACCGCATGGCGGAAAAGGGCGAGCTCATTACCGCGCAGTTTGCCAGCGCAGCTGCGGGCGGGCCGCAAGGATCGGTAGTATCGCTCGCGGACCTGAACGATCTGCAAGTCGAACTCGATATTGCGCAGGCAGACTTCGCCCGCCTTGGTCCTACGCAAAAGGCAAAGGTGACGACCGACGCGTATCCCGACAAGGAATATGACGGGGTCATTGCGCAGATTTCACCCGAAGCCAACCGGCAGAAGGCTACGGTGCAAGTCAAGGTGCAGGTACAGAACCCGGATAAATATCCCACCGTTCAACTGCGACCGGAAATGAATGCGACCGTGAAGTTCCTGGCTGACGAGGCGCCTAAGAATAAGAATGTGAAGGAACCGTCGGGCGTGTACGTGCCATCGACGGCGATCCACGATCGCGATGGCAAAAAGATCGTGTTAATCGCCTATAACGGAAAAGCCGTGGCACGCGAGATCCACGTAGTAGGACAGCGCAGCGACGGAGCGCTCGTCGACGGACTCGTCGGCGGCGAAAGCGTCGTCACCACCGCGCCAGCGACTTTGAAAGATGGAGACAAAATTAAAATTAAGGGGCAATCATGAGTACAGCAATTCAGTCCAACGTTGCCACGGGCACGAAAGTTGTACAGGTTCGCAGCGTCAGCAAGATCTTCAAGCGCGACGCCTTTCAGGTGACTGCGCTTGACGACGTGTCGATCGACATCGCCAAGGGAGAGTTTCTTGCCCTGATGGGGCCGTCAGGGTCGGGCAAGACCACGCTCCTGAACATGATCGCGGCCATCGACCGGCCGACCAGCGGCGAACTTCTTGTGGAAGGGCAGGATATTTTTCGCTTCAACGACTCGAAAGTAGCACGCTGGCGCAATGAGCACATCGGCTACGTCTTTCAGACATTCAATCTGATTCCCGTGCTCACTGCTTTCGAAAATGTCGAACTGCCGCTACTACTGACCAAGCTGACCTCGCAGCAGCGCCGCGACCACGTCATGACCGCGCTCAAGCTGGTCGGGCTGGAGGATCGAGTCGGCCATCTGCCCAAGCAGCTCTCCGGCGGGCAGGAACAGCGCGTGGCCATTGCGCGGGCAATCGTAAGCGATCCGACCTTGTTACTTGCCGACGAGCCCACTGGCGATCTAGACAGCCATTCCGCTACCGAAGTATTGGAGATTCTGAAACGGCTGAACGAGGACTTCCACAAGACGATCGTGATGGTGACGCACGATCCGCACGCAGCGTCGTACGCGCACGTGACGCGGCACCTGGAAAAAGGAATGCTGCTGCCCCCTGGCTAGCGGGGAACCCCGTTCACAGACGACTGCCGATTAGCCCAAGCCGGCTACAAAGCCGCTTCGCTGCTTCTAGCCGGAGCCTCCGCGGGAGGTTCTGCGACCCAGCGCCAAGCCCGTCTGCCGTTCGAAAGCACCGCCTGGGCCTCGCCATAGTCCACCAGACGGTTCAGCACGGTGGTGACCGACGCCATCGGATCCTTGTGGCGGGCCAGCAACGCCGGCATTTTCTGATGGAAGTAATCGCAAATGTCGCGCGCATTCATGGCGTGGCCGGACTGCATCAGGATCATCCGGCAGGCCTTGGTGAAGCCCGGCTGGCGGCCGCTGCTCTTGCGGTCGACCAGTTCCATCAACTCGTCGGTCAAAACCCCGTCGCCGAATAGATTCGCCAGGCCGGAGATGGTCTGCTTGACCGTGCCGATGCGCTTCATGATCTCAGACCGCTGTTGCAGCAACTGACGCAGTTCGCCATGCGCCTGCCGAATCACTTCCTGCACGTGGCCGACGTCGTATCTCTCGATCGGTCGAACTGAACCGCTTACCATCTGCCCGTTTTCCATACAAGTATCCCCCAATGTTCGAACGAGTTAGTCACAGCCAACTACCGCTTAGCTTTACCTCCGAACTGGCGTGTTCTCTCTCAACGGCACGCAGGGGTGCAGTTCCGTCCTTCAGTAACCGCGTAGAAACCGCCGAGCGAGGGGCAGAACCCCGCTTAGGGATCTATACGCGCAATGTCTTCCCGGCGTTCCCTCGATTTCTTCCAGGAAGGTTCTCGACGAATGCCAGATCTTGTGGGATTAGACGCGGCAATTGCTGATTGGTTAACCAGACCCCGGTAAACATCTCCGGCAAACAGTGTTCTTGATCAACGTAATGTTCAGTTCGCGAAGATCAGAGACGTGAGCACGACAAGTCTCTACTTATTGCAGGAAGACGACCAGCAACTTTCCATCGGAGTGATAGCCGTCTCCGGTGGCATTCTTGGCGTCCTGCACGGGATCAGGCGGCAAATAATAGCTCAGAGTCTTGGCCTTGTTGGCTTTTCGCAGGCTGCTGCCAATGTTGTCGCGTTCACCGTCGACCGCGGGATCGATCTTGTGGGTGACGCTGTTGTTACGCTTGTCCTTGGCGAACCCAATGTCGTGAGTGCCGGCGCCCACCCAGACTTCGTGCCCATCCCAGGTAAAGGGAGCCTTCCAGATGCGGAAATGGTGACGGCTGGCAGCCATGGCGATCGGCTCCGCCATTTCGTAACCGAAATCCTGTTTCCGCCCGAATAGATACAGTCTGCTCATGGGCATCGCCAGGTAATCTTTCTTGTCATAGGTCTGCATGATGGCGTTGAGCACAGCCCCTTGATTGTTGGTATCGGCGACGTGCCATGTGGCGGCATCGAGGGCGGCCTGCACATCTTTTTGCGACCCGACGATCACGAAGTTCACCATATCGCCGAGATTTTGGAACTGGTCGGTGACCCGCCGCGGAAGACTGTCGATGCTCTTGCGCAGTTGAGCGTCGAGAGGAGTGTCCGATACTTTCAGCGGACTTGCGGCAGCCGAGGCATCAGATCCGAAACCGTTTTCCGAGGACGTAGCGTTGGATGCGACTGCATCCGATTTCCCCACCCCGAATTGTCCGGACATGAACACTTGCGCCGCGGTCGAGAGCTGAGACTTGAGCTGCTCTCCACGCGTCTTCTGGCTGTCGGTTGCGCTGGTGGCGCTTGAACCCGCGGGGACTAGGTGGACCTTGACGGTAAGCTCTCCCTGGCATAGGGGAGCGCCGGATATGTTCATTCCCAGCATCAGATGAGAAGGCTCTGCAATGTGGAACTCCCGGCTGGCTCCCACCAGAAGCGGCGCCGCTCCGTGCGCGTGGAGTCGGGCGATCAAGGCGCCTGCGGGCGCGCTGGGTAACGGCAAATCCGCGGTTCGAGCAGAGGTTCCAGTCACACCCTTGGGATCGCAGACGGGTGAGCCAGAGCCGGCTTGCTGATCGGACGACGGTGTGACCGAGATTTCGAGCACATCCCCTGACTGCAGGTCGAGGCCGCTGTCCATCCATGGTTGCCCGGTCGAAACCTGAACTGTAATGTCCCGCGCGGTTGTGGTTACTTGAGCCGCAAGCTCAGAGACGCAGAGTAGAGAAGTCGCGAGCAGAAGAATCCATTGCCGAGCCATATCGCACTTCCGAAGACGATCCTTATTATCTTCCATTTCCCGGCCAGGTTGGCAAGCCCGACCCGAGTGCCATAGCCGATAGTCCAGCACGAATGCGGAAACGGCTCCGCTCCTCGTCCCGATTCGGACAGGGCCTTCGATTTGGGAAATCCAAGGTGCGGATAACACTAAACTCCTGGCCGCGGGATTCCGATGGTAACAGGTAGCGAGCCACTCAGTGTCAACTGCCCCCAAAACCGCTCTTGCCTCAGCACGTCTGCGGGTGTTGCTGGTCGGCAATAAAGAGGAGGACTTCTTCCTGATCCGCGAAATTTTGGAGCGCACCCACAGCATGCTGGCGGCGGACCTCGATCATGCCCAGTCGCTGGACGAAGCCAAAGCAATGTTGCGGCTGAAGAGCTACGGCCTGGTTCTGTTCGAGCATGAAACCGGAGACGCGGAGGCAGTCCACCTGGTGGCACAGTTTCTCCACGCCGGCGTCACTGTGCCTTTTATCCTGCTGACCGAAAATGCGGACGAAAAGACGGTCGCAGAATTCATCGGTGGAGAGACATGGAATTGCGTGGCCAGGTCGCACCTGGACGGGGCAACTCTGATCCGCACCATCCGGAACACGCTGGCCATGCATTCTCTGCAGCAGGAACAACAAAGCGCGGAAGAATCTTTGCGAAAACTTTCGCGGGCGGTCGAGCAGTCGGCCGACATGGTGATGGTGACCGACCGGCAGGGAATCCTTGAATATGTCAATCCCGCGTTCGAGACACTGACCGGCTATTCCCGCGCCGAAGTCTTCGGAAAGAATCCTCGATTTCTGAAATCGGGCGAACAGCCACCCGAGGTTCACCAGGAAATGTGGAAAACGATTGTTGCGGGAAACGTATATCGCGGCATTCTCGTGAACCGCAAGAAGAACGGCGAGTTGCATTACGTAGAGGTAAGCATCAGCCCGGTACGGGATCCGGGGGGACAAATTACGCACTTCATCTCAAACGGGCGCGATCTCACGGAGCGGCGGCGCCTGGAAGCGCAGCTTCTACAATCACAAAAGATGGATGCAATCGGGAACCTGGCCGGCGGCGTCGCTCACGACTTCAACAACCTTCTCACCATCATCACCAGTTACGCTGAGCTGGCATTGGACGCCGTGCCGCACGACAGTCCGCTCGAAACCAAGATTCAGGAGATCCTCCTCGCCGCGCGCAGGGCGGCCGAGTTGACCAGCCAGTTGCTCGCCTTCAGCCGAAAACAGCCACAAGCGCTGCGGGTCGCAGACCTGAACCAGGTGATCTCGCGGATTTCAAATACTCTCCCCCAGCTGATCGGGGAGGATATTGACTTCACGTTCATGCGTGGCCGGGGACTGGGTCAGGTGCGAGTAGATCCGTTGCAGATCGAGCAGATCCTGATGAACCTCGCCGCCAACGCGCGGGACGCGATGCCGCAAGGCGGTCACTTGAGAATCGAAACTTCCAACGAGCGCCTGGATGACGCTTACGTTCAGCGCAAGAACGCTGTCATCCCCACGGGACGCTACGCGCTGATCACCGTGAGCGATGACGGAGCGGGAATCCCTCCCGAACACCTCCCGCACATCTTCGAACCTTTCTTCACCACGAAACCCCTCGGGAAGGGCACGGGGTTGGGGCTGGCAACTGTTTACGAATTGTGAAGCAGAATAAAGGCTACATCTGGGTCTATAGCGAACCCACGATGGGTACGGTGTTCAAGATCTATCTGCCATGTGCAGCCGAGCGCGATCAAGTAAGCGAGATCGACGATGCCGGGGCCGAGATCGTGGCTCGCGGATCGGAAACAGTTCTCGTGGTGGAAGACGAGCAGGCGGTCCGGCGGGCAACCGCGGAATTCCTGAACTTGCAGGGCTACGCAGTGCTCGAAGCCAAAGATGGTCTCGACGCCCTGGCAGTGGCAAGAAACCACTACTCAACCATCGACTTGGTAGTGTCGGACGTGGTCATGCCGAATATGAGTGGCGGGCAGTTGGCCAAGGAACTCGCTCAACTGCGGCCGGATACCAAGCTCTTGTTCGTTTCCGGTTACGCCGGCAAGACCGTGCTCGACCACAATGTGGTCGATCTCGAAACAAATTTCCTGCAGAAACCCTACACGTTGAAACAACTTTCCCTCAAGATTCGGGCTGCCCTGAACCCCCAGGTGGCCCAGGAAATGAGTTCCTCTCCTCAGTGATGTGTGCGTAGTGCCCTGGATTGATCAGCCTCCTGCCAAGCCCCTATAATCAGCGTTCGCGGACTCCGCATGCATCCTTCAACCGCCGATGGGGTCCAGGGAGTCGGTATTCCAGCAACTTCGACGAATCCAGTTCATTCCGTTCCACGAGCGACTCCGGCTTCGCTCCTTATTCTGATATCTCTGTGGCTGGCAATTTACGCCGCCGGCATGTTTACACCCCCGTTGCTTGACGACGTGGACACGATCCACGCAGAGGCGGCGCGGGAGATGTTGCTGCGCAACGACTGGGTGACGTTGTACACCAACGGCCTCCGCTACCTCGAGAAGGCGCCTCTGATGTACTGGAGCCTCGCCGGCAGCTATAAACTTTTCGGAATCAGCGATTGGAGCACCCGCCTTCCCCTGATGCTGGGATTCCTGGCGTTAGTTCTGGCCACGTACTCGCTGGGATGCTACGCGTTTGGCGAACGCGGCGGATTTTATTCCGGCCTCGTTCTGGTGACATCGATTGGGCCCTATATCTTCACGCGATTTCTGATTCCCGATGTTCTGGTCGGGCTGTGGCTGGCCATTTCGTACTACTTTTTTCTGCGCTCGCTGGATGAAGACCCACCCTCTCGACTCACCTGCTGGGGATTTGCCGCTGCGTGTGCTCTGAATGTGCTGACGAAAGGCCTGATTGGGCTGGTGTTCCCAATCGCCACCATCGGCGTCTATTTGCTGCTCACCCGGAATCTGCAGCGTCTGGCAAAGCTGCGAATTGTTTCGAGCACGGTGGTTTTCCTGGTGCTGGCCGCGCCGTGGCATATCCTCGCCGCCATCCGTAATCCGGCCCAGGGACAGGCACGGGGATTTCTGTGGTTCTATTTCGTCAACGAACACATCATGCGGTTCCTGAACAAGCGGGTCCCTCCGGGATATGACACGGTGCCGCTGGTGCTGTTCTGGGCTCTGCTTGTGCTCTGGCTGGTGCCTTGGGCGGTATTTCTACCACAGGCTTTCCGCGATGTGCCGTTGCGAATGTCACAAAGGGCATCGCTCGACGGTCGCAAGAAAGCGAATCTGCTCTTCTTCCTCTGGGCGTTGATGATTCTGCTCTTCTTCAGTTTCTCGACGCGACAGGAGTACTACACGATCCCGGCGCTGCCGGGTATCGCGCTGCTGGCAGGAGAATGGCTGGCGAGCGAATCCGCCGCAGATGCAAGCGAGGCGGACCTGCGTGCCGGCCTTCGCTCTTCATTGGTTCTGATGGTCGTGGGAGTACTCTCCGCGGCGATTGGTCTGGCGCTTCTCTCCGTGACGCATCCGCCTCCACCTGACGTGGACCTTGCAGATCTGTTGAAGAAAAATCCCCAGGACTACGATTTCTCTTTGGGCCACGTGCTCGACTTCACTCCTCAAGCGCTGGGAATGTTCCGCGGCCCGCTTTTAGGCGCATCTCTGTCTCTGCTGTTTGGGACAATGCTGAACTGGTGGATGCGGCGCCGGGGCCGGCCTGCCCTAGGCAACGCGGCGTTGTCTCTAATTATGATCTGCCTGCTGACCTGCGTGCATATTTCATTTGCGCGCTTCTCGCCCATCCTTTCGTCGCACGATCTAGCAGTCGCGATTGAAAAAGAATTTCGCCCCGGCGACGTCATCGTTGTGGACGGCGAGTATCACCAGGCTTCCACCCTCAATTTCTACACGCATATTCCGTTGCGCGTGCTGCACGAGCCCAGCGGCAATCTCTGGTATGGCGCCAAGTTCCCCCACGCGCCGCATGTGTTTGAGACGCCGCAGTCGTTTGCCGTTCTATGGTCAGGGCCAGTCCGCGTTTTTTTGTGGACCGATCAGGACGACCCTAAAGAGTTGGTCGGCATGCAGCACTTTCTGCTGGCCCGCAGTGGAGGAAAGGCGATCTACACGAATCGCGCGCCATCAACCTCTGCGGCCCCCATTGCCAGCCTCATGAGGCCAAGCCCCCAGTTATAATCTTCCTTCCTCGATGATCCCTGGGATTCTCAATATTCCCGCAGTCGATCTCGTTTGGCGAGCGTTCTTGCTGCTGGCGCTTGGGGGAACTTTCACTTCGACCATCTATCTGGCCATGACTCTGGTCGCAACCGCGCGTCATCTGCACCGAGCCCGATGGGCGCAGGCGGCCGCGAACGCGACGCCGACGGCTTCTCTGCCTGCGGTCACCATCTTCAAGCCGGTGCACGGCATGGAAGAACAACTGGCCGCGAATCTGGAGAGTTTCTTTCGGCAGGATTATCCAGACTACGAAGTGATTTTCGGGGCACGTGACGCCGACAACCCCGCAGTCAAAATTGCGGAAGAAATGCGCGCACGTTATCCGCACGTCCCGAGCCGCGTGATTCTCTCTGGGCCTCCAGCGTGGCCTAGCGCCAAAGTTTATTCGCTCGACAAAATGATCGCAGCCTCCTCCCGCTCGTATTTCATCATCAGCGACAGCGACGTCCAGGTTGCGCCCGATTTTTTACGCAACACGATCCCGCCGCTCCTCAATCGGTCGGTGGGTCTCGTTACCTGCATGTATCGCGGCATTCCCGCTTCGGACTTCTGGTCGTCGCTCGAGGCTCTCGGACTTTCGGTCGAGATGTCGTCGGGCGTGATGGTCGCGGACATGATGGAGGGCATGCGCTTCGCCCTCGGGCCCGCCATGGCCGCGCGGCGTGATGCCATCGACGCTATCGGCGGGATCGCCGCCGTCGCCGACTATTACTCCGACGATTTCGAACTGGGAAATCGCATCTGGGCTAAGAACTACAAAGTAATCCTTTCGCATCACATCGTCCGCAATGTGCTGACCTCGCGTTCCCTGGTGCGCACGCTCGGCGATCAACTGCGTTGGATGAAGAGCACTCGCTATTCGCGTCCAGCTGGACATGCCGGAACCGGCCTGACCTACGCCCTGCCGTTCGGAATTCTGGGGTTGATCGCTGCGGGAGCGCTCGGGCATTGGCCGCTTGGGATCGGTCTGCTGGTACTCGCCTGCCTGAATCGCATGATTCAGTCAGCAGTAGTGGGATGGACCGTAGCTCGCGATCCGCGGGCAGTGCGATTTTGCTGGCTTTATCCTCTGCGGGATCTGTTCGGCTTCGCCGCCTGGGCGATTAGCTATACCAGCCGGGACTTCTACTGGCGCGGAGAAACCTACCGCTTCGGCAAGGGAGGAAGAATCGCTCCGCTAGAACGACCTGGCGCCAGCTCTATGTAGCTTCTACGTAGCGCCGCCGTCCCGGCGGCTGTGGCGGGGGAGTCTCGCCCGCGCACGCGAAGAGCGAGAGACCTCCGGTCATCCGGCAATGTGTAACCCTGAACGAAAGTCGGAGAAATGCCGACCCTACAAGCGAATCAGCCGCCCCTTCTTCAGCTCAAATCGATCGCCGCGCCACGTCACGGTATGCCCCGCAAAACTGGCAATCCAAATCACGACCGCAGTCAGATCCCGCACCGGAAGGAGCCACAAGCTCTTCAGCAACTGCCTATCCTGCAGCACAGACTTGCCAACCACTAGCGCCATCGCCAACCTCAGCAGCATGGTCACACCGAACACGGCCCACGCCCACGGTGCCGCACGGGACGCTGTAAGAGCGAGTAGCGCCCACATCAGCCCGTAGGTGGAAACCAACCCGATGTAACCTCCAGCGCGTGAGTCCCGAACACCGCGGGCCCAGCGTAGTTGATGAGCCAGAAATCCTCGCAGGTCGTAAGCCGGAAGATGGGTCTCGACGACAACGTCTGAGAGCTGAACCTCAAGCCCAAGAGCGGCGATGCGCCGGCCGAGTTCGTAATCGTCAGCGAGAAAGTCGACAATCGATAGGAACCCGCCAATTCGCTCCAGATCCGTTCGCCTGAAGGCGAGCGTCGAGCCGAGGCCGAATCGAAGCCCGCCCTCCAGTTGCTTCGCAACCAGCACACCTGCACAGAAATCCGTGCTGATGCCAAGCGATTCCAATTTTGAGCCGAAGGTAGACACCGCAATTCCGCGATACAGACATGTCACCATCCCCACGCGCTCGTCCGCCAACGGCACGATAACCCGGCGAAGATAGTCGCGCTCGACCCGAATGTCGCTGTCGTTGACGATCAAGTGTTCGAAGCGAGCGGACGTTAGCATCTGCTCGAGATTACTGACCTTCACGTTGGCGCCGAGTATGTTCGGGGAAACGACCAGGCGGATGGCGTGGTCAGGAAACTCCCGCTGCAACTGCTGCACGCTGGCAACGGCTGGATCGTGTGGATCACTGACACCAAAAATAATCTCGTACTCGGGATAGTCCTGCAGGCAGTGACTGCGGAAGCTTTCGTAGACGTCAGGGTCCGTCCCCTTCAGCGGCTTCAGAATCGAAACCGGCAGCAAGGGTTGTGTGGGGCGGACACTCATGTCCGCCTTGCGTACGCGCAGAAATGAACCCGCGCTCCACACGCAAATCAGATAGTAGATGGAACTGGAAAGGCACCCGAGAATTCCGACGAACTGGAAGATCTTGACTGTGTAGTGAATCATGCGCGAACGCAGGCCAGATTATTCGTACCGCAAGGATTCAATTGGGTCCAGGTTCGCCGCCTTCCATGCCGGATAAATCCCGAAGATGAGGCCGACGCCGGCGGCGGCGCCGAAGCCGAACGTGGTCCAGAACACCGACATGCGGGCAGGCAACGATGGCCACATGGTTGGGATCACCCAGACCACAAGCGCGCCCGCAGTCACACCAATTACGCCGCCTACCGCAGTCAGCATGGTCGCTTCCAGCGTGAACTGCAGAAGAATGTCGCGTTTGCGCGCGCCGATGGCCTTGCGCACGCCGATCTCGCGCGTGCGTTCAGTCACGCTGACCAACATGATGTTCATCACGCCAACGCCACCCACGATCAGCGCCACACTGGAAATCGCGAACATGCCGATGAAGAGCGCTCCGGTAATCTGGTTCCACGCATCGGAAATGGAATCCGGGGTGAAGACGGCGAAGTTGTCCGGCTTGTCGACCGGAACCTTGCGCCGCCGCCGCAGCAGTTCGCGAATCTCGTCGATCGCCTTCGGCACATCGTCGTGCGACGTGGCCTTGACGCTGATCCAATGCTGCTTCAGTTCGGGATGCAGTTTCCGCAGTGTGCTCAACGGGAAGATGACTTTATTGTCGTCGGGATTCTTGCCGCCGCCGAACACCGACTTCAACCGCTGAATCGTTCCAATCACGGTGAAAAGGTGGCCTTCGATGTTGACTTCTTTGCCCAGCGGACTCTCGTTGCCAAATAATTCTTCCGTGACGTCGGCGCACAGCAGGACCACCGGAGACCGGTGCTCTTCGTCGACCTCGCTGAACCAGCGGCCCGTTGCGATCAGCAGATCGAACACTTCTTTGGCTGCTGCCTGGTCACCCTCAAGAATCGTGTTCTTCGCCTTTCGGTCGCCATACTTCACGGCGAACGACCCCATACCGATCTCCGGCCGGAAATAGCGCACGCCCGCGGTTACCGCTTTGACGTGGGGCAGCTCGCGAATGGCTAGGGAGTCCTCGTAGGTGAGCTCCTTGCGGGTACGCATTTCCTCGGTCGGCCGGCCAAACTGGAAAGGCTCCAGGTGAAAAGCAAAAACTACGTCCGAGCCGATGCTGCTCACGATATCGCGGACGTTCTCGTCCAGCCCACGCCCGATCGAGGACACCCCGATCACCACGGCGACGCCAATCACAATTCCGAGCACGGTCAGCGCCGAACGCAGCTTGTTGCCGCGGATCGTGTCCGACGCCATACCAAGGATTTCGCCGAATTCGTCTTTGCGAATCATGAATTACTCTTGCTTTGTCATCCCGAGCGCTGCCAGGAATCTGGGTCTGTGCCCGCGCCGGCAAACACCCAGATCACTCGCTATCGCTTCTAAACTTAACGTCTACTTCTACATCTCAAAACGCAGCGCCACAATCGGATCCAGCCTCGCCGCTTTGCGTGCGGGATAGACTCCAAAAAACACTCCCACGCTCGCCGCGACGAATAGTCCCGCCGCGACCGCCCACAACTTGATCGATGACGGCATGCCGATCAAGAGCGTAACGATTTCCGCGACCGTCACGCCGGACAATACTCCGAGAATGCCGCCAATTAATGCCAGAATCACTGCTTCGATCAGAAACTGCAGCAGTACGTCGTCCCGCCGCGCGCCCAGAGCCTTGCGAATGCCGATTTCGCGGGTGCGCTCGGTCACCGAGACCAGCATGATGTTCATGATCACGATGCCGCCCACAACCAGCGACACCCCGGCAATGCCGATCGTCGCCATGAAAAACGTATCGCTCAGACCAGACCAGATACTAAGGAGGCTGGCGTTGGTCTCGATCTCAAAACTGTCTTCCTCTCCGACGCGATCGTGACGATGCGACCGCATCGCCACTCGCGCTTCGTCGATGGCCTGGTTCAGCGGAGCACCTGTCGCAGTCGCCTTGCCCCAAACTCGAAGACTATCCGTGTGCGACCCGTACTGCTTCAAGTACACGGTGACGGGGATCAGCACATAGTTGTCCGCGCTCTGCCCCAGCGTCTTTCCTTTTTTCTTGCCGACGCCGATCACCTGGTAAGTCCAGCCATCGATGCGGATTTCCTGGCCAATAGGGTCAGCGCTGCCGAGCAGATGCTCGACGATATCGGTGCCCACGACGGCGACTTGCGAATGGTTATTCAGGTCGGTATCGTTCAGCATACGGCCGTAGGTAAGGTCGGTGTCGAGGATCGAAGCCACTGACGGCGTGATGCCCTGGATGGTTGTGTCGCTGATCGATTGCTCGTTATGCTTCACCCGCCCGCTGCCGCGCGCCATCGCGCCCACATAGTCGCAATGGCGGCACGCTTCGACCACCGCCTGGTAATCTTCAAGCGTCAGATTCTTGCGTTTCTCAGCCACCAGAAAATGCTCGACATTGGTCTCGACCGGCGACATTTTGGCGATGATGAAAACGTCGGCGCCGAGATTGAAAATCTTCGTGGCCACGTAATCCTGAATCCCGGAAACGAAAGTCACCACCGCGATCACCGCCGCGATGCCAATCACGACGCCGAGCAGCGTGAGCACAGAGCGCAGCTTGTTCGCCCACAGCGAGCGCAGCGCGATTCGGATGGCTTCCGCGATGTTCATGGACTAGGGTCTTGGGCGTTAGGTCTTGGGTTTTCGGAAAGTCGATCAATTCAGCCCGGGATAAGTCTAACAGCCCAGATTCCCACGAAGCGTCGAAAACTCACGCACCCTCGCGAATCTGGCTGGCGTAGCATCCTACCACCCAACACTACGACCCAAGACCACCATCGCATATAATGATTCCGTAGGCAGCCGGACCGGACGGTCGCTTTCCGCGCTTTCGGGCGCGGGGAGAGGAAAGTCCGAACTCCGCAGAGCAGTGTGCCGGATAACGTCCGGGAGGCCGGGTTCAAGCCCGGTTGACGGAAAGTGCCACAGAAAACATACCGCCTCGGCCTTCACGGGCCGGGGTAAGGGTGAAAAGGTGCGGTAAGAGCGCACCGCCGCGACAGTAATGCCGCGGGCAGGGCAAACCCCACACGGAGCAAGACCAAATAGGGAGGAAGTTCGAGGCTTGGTTTTTTGAATCACGCGGCGGACACGTGCCGGCTCGGTGCGTCAAACCTTCGGGTAGGTCGCTAGAGCCACGCAGCAATGCGCGGCCCAGAGGAATGGCCGTCCAGCAGGAGCAATCCCGCGGACAGAATTCGGCTTATAGGTCCGGCTGCCACAAACTCTTCTTTTCAAGCACTTCCAAAGCCGATAAAGCCCGTTGTGACGCCGGTGTGACGCAGTTGAACGGTTCGGACGGAAGCTCGGTCTTCGCTTGCTTGAGAATCGCCTTGCGCATGAGACCGGAAAAAGGGCCAGCCACACTCTGCTACTCCACTACAGGCGAAACTTCCAGAACGCTGCACCGAAACACCTGGTCCCAGTTTCAGTGGAAAGAACTATGCTAGCTTCGCTTAGCCGGAACCCCTCCGGACAATCCGCGAACTCACCGATATGCACACGGCGTTAGATAAACCCGCTGCGAAAAAGAACTGACAACCTCCGAAAAGGCCTGGTGTGTGCAATGCTTTCCCGTTTCTCCGCTGACACACAGCGACGTCCGCAAGGTGTGAGATTATTCTTTGATCGAGTTCTGCAGTAGAAGGTGATGATGGCTTCACGTGAACGAATCTGATCCCAAACTATTGGACCTGCAATCTGCTCCCGCTGAGGTGCAGCGCTTACGGGAAGAAAATGCTCGTCTGCGGTGTCTTTTGCAGGAGCACGGCATACAGGTTCCGGTGCAGTCTACGAACGGGATTCCCATCACAACGAGCGTCCTACCAAGTGCTCATACCTCTGTTTTGAAAGCCGAACAACGAATCGCATTGTTCCGGAGCCTCTTCCATGGGCGCGAAGATGTTTATGCAGTTCGCTGGGAGAACGCCGACGGGCGATCTGGGTACATGCCCAAGGCAGATCGTGACTGGAAGGCTTATCTTCGCGCCAAAGACGAAGACCGCAAGAAGGTTGACCGCCAGACTCGGAAGTTCAGACCTCTGACGGACGAGGTAGTACGTGGGCACCTCGTCGGAGATCACACCATCGGCATTTATCCGCTGCTGCAGGATGAGACCTGCTGGTTTCTCGCGGTCGATTTCGACAAGAAAACATGGCAAAAAGATGCGACTGCGTTTCTGGCCGTATGCTGCGAACTGAACGTGCCAGGGGCACTAGAGCGTTCACGCTCAGGAAACGGTGGCCACGTGGGGATCTTCTTCGACCGAGCGATCCCCGCAACCACCGCACGAAAACTCGGCTGTGCAATCCTGACTCGGGCCATGGAGTCCCGTCACCAACTTGGACTGGATTCGTACGACCGCTTTTTCCCCAACCAAGACACCATGCCAAAGGGAGGGCTTGGCAACTTAATCGCTCTGCCTCTGCAAAAACTTCCTCG
>WNGK01002700.1_pt1 | contig 23280 bp, 21 predicted proteins | sample 5400601 | NCBI WGS metagenome assembly WNGK01 (sample SAMN13153376, study PRJNA577476) | soil metagenome | isolation source: 60 cm soil or saprolite under Garry oak tree replicate 1 | place: USA:California | collected 2016-06-15
CCGGAATTCGCGGGAAAAGTGGCTCTGATCCGCGAAGCCGCATTGCAAGGCGATGTCGGCCAACGACTTGTCCGTCTCCATCAAGGCGCGGGTCGCGATGCGCAGCCGGAGCTTTCGCAGGAGCCGGTGCGGGGTGAGATGGAAGGTGGCCTGGAACTGCCGTTCGAACGCCCGGAGTGACATGTTCGAAATGGACGCGAGGTCCCGATTGGTGATCTCCTGATGGAAATGCGCGCGCATGTGCGCCAGCGCGGGTCCGAAGCCTGGGGCGGTGGCTTCGAGGCTGCTCGCGGGTCCGGCGGCGCGACTAATCCCGGCCGTGCCAATGATGGCGCCTTTCGCATTGACGACGGGGATCTTGTCGGTAATGTTCCAGACCGTCGGACCCTGAGACCCTCCGACTCGCTCGAGCCGATTGACAATGCGGTGGCCGGCCAGCACTTGTTCATCATCGTGTCGGAATTGATCGGCCAGGAACGCCGGGGATAAGTCATAGTCGGTCTTGCCCTGAATATTCTCGACCGCGGCAAACTCCTTTCCGCCGGGGTGATCGAAAGAGTATTGAATGAGGAAGGCTCGATTGACCCACAGATAACGGCCCTGGCGATCCTTCACCCACGCCAGCACGTCGGGAAGAAAATCCAACAGCTCGGCGAAATGAGAGGGGATCACCGCGACAATAGCCACCGCAGGGTGTTGTCGATCATCGTCGGCAGAGGCGGCGTCGAGTAGATGCGATCGCCGTGACCGAAGTTGACGTACACCATCCGGTATTTGGTGTTGATCCATGCGACGGGGATGTCCCCGCCGTTCAGCGTGTTCTTGACGCCGAGCGGAAAGTTCGAGCCGTCCAGCGTCAGCAGAACCTTGACGTCGGGGTTGGCGCGCGGACTCGGCGTCCACGAGTACCACTCGTTGATTGGCGCGACGAACGTCGCCGGCACGCCTTTCAGGATTGGGTGCGCCAGGTCATCGGCGTTCACGCGGGCCGGCATGGACGGCCAGTTGTTGGCGCTGAACCTCCCGCCCCCCATGAACTCGGTGAACCACGGCCAGGCGTTGGTGCCGAATCCGGAGACGTGGAATCCGAGCCAGCCGCCTCCGCCCCCCATGTACCGCTCGAACGCCAGGCGCTGCGCCGGCGTGTGCGGCATGTCGTTCAGCCAGATCACGACCCGTACATCCCTCAGAGTCATGTCGTTCAGCGCGTCCCAATCGCTGGTCGCGGCAAACGCGTAGCCGCCCGCCTCCGCGGCGGCGCCGAACGCACGCATCGCCTGCTGCGCGAACAGGAAGTGATCGAGCTCGCCGCCGGGCGTGAAAAACGCCAGCACTTTCGGACGCGCGGCTTGGGCTTGCTGCGCGACAAGGGACCGCGGGTCGAGAAGGGTTGCTGCAACGCACCCGATCGCCAGTAAGATTCGCCGCATACCAATGACGCGACATACTACCTCGGGTCAGCGCGGAGGTCGGCGTCACCGACGGACCCAAGGGCGTGGTCGTCAACACGCGCAACGGCAAAGCGTATGCGGCGTTTCCCGATCTTGGCATCGTCAAGATCGTCGACGGCGCGTCGGGGCCGGTGGTCACGGTCAAGACCGGCGCCAACGTCAAGAATCTCACCATGGATCCGCGCAGCGGCCGGGTGTACGCGATGAACCGCGGGCCCGGCACCATCTCGGTCATCGATCCCGACACCGACGCGATCGTCGACACGCTCCAGGCCGGTCGCGGCAGTCTGACGGCGCTCAATCCCGTCACGAACAAACTGTACGTTTCGGCCAGCACGGGCACGGATCCGTCCGTCATCGATCTCGCGACGAAGTCTTCGACGACGATCCACGCCGGCACGGAAGGCAACGCGCTGTCGGTCAACGTCAAGGCGAACAAGATCTACTTCGTCGGCTACGAGGACAACTTCCTGACCGTCGTGGATGGCGTGACCAATGAGCCTGCGCGGATCGAGGTTCCTGGTTTTCATCAGTGGGACTCAGCCTTCAACGAGACGAACGGACTCCTCTATCTGCCGACACCGAACAACAACGCGATCACGGTCATCGACACGCGGACGGGCGTTGTCTCGATGGTTGGGACCGGCAGCGTGCCGATGGCGGCGGCCGTCAATGAAGTCACCAACCGCATCTACGTCGTGAACTACGCAGGCAGCGACGTCACGGTCATTGACGGCGCGTCGAACCGGGCGATCGCCACGGTGATAGTCGGGTTGTGGCCGCAGCAGATCGCGATCAACACCAGGACCAACATGATTTATGTCGTCAACACCCACGCGAACAGCGTGTCTGTGATCGACGGCCGCACGAATACAGTCGTGGCGACGGTACCCGCAGACAAGGGGCCATGGGCCGTGGCGGTCAACCCGGTGACCAACATGATTTACGTCGCCAACCGCCTGAGCGACAAGGTCACCGTGATCGATGGACGCACAAACAGGGCCGTGCAGCGGTAATCGACGGCCCTCGAGGATTTCCATGCGCGCACTCCCGCGAACCGTCTCGGCTCTCGGCGTGACCATGTGCCTTCTGGCCGGTACACCGGTCGCCGGACAGGTCCACGCGCCGCGCAAGCGCCTGCTGGTAATCGGCGAGGACAATGGCTATCGACACGAGGCCGTGACGCACGCGATGGCCACGGTCGAGCGCCTCGGCAAGGAGACCGGCCTGTGGGACACGGTGATCCGCACCGACACCGAAGCGCTCACGAAGAGGAAACTCGAATACAACGCGAAGAATCTGGACGACTTCGACGCGGTCGTCTTCTACACCGGCGGCACGCTCGAGATGGACGCCAGCCAGCAGGCCGACTTCCTTACCTTCGTCCATGACGACGGCAAAGGTTTCATCGGCATCCACAGCGCGACGATCACGTTCACGAAATGGCCCGCGTACGGCGAGATGATCGGCGGCTACTTCGACGAGCACCCGTGGGGCACGTTCGCCGCGCCCGTCATCGTCGAAGACCCGGCATTCCCCAGCATGAAGCAGTGGCCATCGGCGTTCACGATCGACGACGAGATCTATCAGATCAAGGACTTCTCGAGAACGACGACGCGCGTACTAATGCGGCTCGATCCGTCGAAGCTGGACCTCGCCAACCCGCGCGTTCATCGCAGGGACGGCGACTTCGCGGTCACGTGGGCCAGGATGTACGGCAAAGGACGCGTGTTCTATTCCACGCTCGGCCACGTTGAAGCCAACTGGGACAGACCCGAGATGCAGACGATGATCGTCGAAGCGATCAAATGGGTGCTCAAGCTCGTCGACGCTGACGTCACGCCTCGGGCGGCGCGCTAAGCGGAGCGGATTACAGGTTCGCGACGACCAAGCTTGGATTAGTTGCCTGTTCGGTCGACAACGTACCCGCTACGATGCGGCAACTAGTTCTCCTTTCAGCGCAGGCCCGACGAGGGTTCCGATTACTTCTATGACGCCGTGACTTGCGAAACGCGACAGATCAGCTCAACGAAATCGCTGCAAGTGATCGCGGGACATTAGGAGGTCTGACACAATTTGCCGCAACATCGGCCATCGTGCGCGCCAAGCCGCTGAATGCAAACGTCATCGAGGAGACGCTGCGAAATCGCCGGCGTGTGCGATAATCTGTTCCAGACCGGTCGCAAACCATTGATTCTAAAGCGGAGAGATGTCCGAGTGGTTGAAGGAGCACGCTTGGAAAGCGATTCCGGCGAGCTGCATTGAGTGATACCAAAACATCTCTTCACGCAATCGATTCAACGACTTCCCGCCGCAGAATGCCGCTTGATGTGAGCCCGTAAACGTCGGTGTTTGTCGGCACTTTCGGGGCGACCTTACACAGTTTCTACACAGTTCTGAGTTCCACTTGCCAGCGTATTCAGTGATGCGCGTCGGTAAGTGTCGGGCAGACGACCGTCGTGGTCGTTCGGTTCGCCCCGAATCCGAGTCGTTCAAAGCGAGACGGCGTTCTCAGCCCTGCTGGTCGTCGAACGCGAGGGACGTCGAGAGGTCCCGGTTTACAGCAATCTGCGGCGGCGCATCCTCCTGCTTCGATCAGGGTCGACCAGGATCGCACGCATCGGGACCATTTAGCTGACCGACAGTCCGCCACTCGACGATAAAGGCGATGCCGACGCCGATCAGGACGAAGGTGTCGAAGTGCCAGACACCTCCTTCGATCAACGCGGCCGTGAGACCGCCCAAGGCGAAGAGCGGTCCCGTGATGCCACAGTGGAGCGTCCGATGACGCGTGAAGTTGATGAAGCACGCTGCGCCAAACGAGAGGAGAAGCAGCGTGTCTCCAAACGGCTCAAGACCGGGCCAGAGCGACCGGAGAAGCAAACCCGCACCGTACACAAGAACAAACGCTGCCGCCCAGAGACACATCGCGGTTGGTGTTGTGCAGCAGCGTCGCGCCAGCAGTTGACGGCTCATACACCCTTCTTCCGGTTACGCGGCGCGGAAGCAGTGGGCCCCGAGATCCTCTGACTCAGTCGTTCACCGTCCGATGACCTGCTTCAGCCTGCGCTGAATCTCTTCCACGGGCGGAACTCCGCCCCGATACACGCGTCAGCTCGGCTCCGGGTACGGCGGCAGTGGCGCCGGCATATCAAAGAGATCGCGATCGCGATATAGGACCGTCGGCGTTGGGTATCCGGTGCGTGCGTCGCTTTTCGGCAGCTTGCCGAGATCGACCACTTCATAATCAAGCGCCAACCCCAGGCCTCTCAGTGCATCGTCGAGGTTCAGCAACATGTCGGGCGTGTTCACGCAGCCGTCGCGCGTGATGAAGACGAGATCGTCCCGTACGGACCGACGCTGGCCGGTAGACACCGTTGATTCCGGCGCCGGTCTGGCGCATGCACCTGCCACGAGTGTGCCGAACCCGATTGTGAAGGCGCGACGATTCATGGATCACTCTCGGCGCGGCGTCGCTGTCGCGCCAGCCGCGAACATTTTCGTGAAGTCATCCTTCAACGTTTCTCGTCCAGCCACGATGGTGCGGCCCCAGTGAATCAGGCCGGCCGTCGGCGTGTCAGACCATTTCGCGTCGGTCCCGTACAACAGATAAGCGTCCCAGAGAATCGCGCCGTCGCGCCACTGTGAACCCGGCGCAAGCTCGCTCCGGATGGACGCGGTATGCGGCGCGTACCATAGCCCGACCGCCTTTGGTTCGTCCCATCGATGTATCACGCGTGCATCGGTCAGGAGGTTCGGCGGCCATTTTGAGCGATCGTCGCCTGGGAACATGTTGAACCAGATCGCGTACGCACGCAGGTTGGCCTTCGCGTATTTCGGCAGCAACTCGTTCTGCACCCACCGGGTGCCTGCGACGCAGACTGGTCAAGTTGGCGAAAGCAACAGCACCAGCCGAACCTTGCCGACGTCGTCGTTAAACAGCGTCCGGAATTCGTCGATGCCTTTTAGATCCGAAAGCTCGGGCTCTGCCGTGGCAACAGGCGCATACGTACCACTCGGAAAGTATCCGCCTAACAGTAGCAGCGTGCCGAGAGCGGCGGCGACCACGCGAATGTTCTTCATGACCACAACCTTCTACAGGCTCCAATAGATCACCCAATTCGCCCACCAGTTCGCCGTCAGCATCCCGACCACGGCGAACGCGACAGCCCAGAGCAGCAATCGGCGGCGTCGCAAGGCAGTTGGGACGTCGCAACCGTCGACCGAGCACGTCGCTCCCGGTCGATACGCTTGATAGAACGAGTACGCCAGCGAGCCCAGGCTGAGTCCGACGAACAGCGGCTGTAGCGGCATCAGCCGCGCGCCGAACGCGGCGAGGGCGGCTCCCACAACACCCGTGGCGAACGGCAAGCAACAGAAGATCGTCGCCGCGACAGTGCCAGCCGTCGTCAGAGCACCGAAATCGCTCCACTGTGCAACTGCTTTCTTCATCGCCCCTTCACCGCCGTCAGGTCGTCTACGACCGGGCAATCCGTCGATGTCCGGCTTTGTAGAGCCTGATCGCACATCTTCAGGTAGTCGCGCAATGTGTCGCAGAACGCGTCGAGCTCTTGGCGACGGGCTTCCATCTGTGTCAGCTTTCGCGCCAGCAGTTCACGGACGTGACGGCACCGCGCTCGTCCCGCGTCAGACTGATGACTGACGAGATCGCGAATTTCACGCAGCGTAAGGCCATGGGCTTGCGCCTGCTTGATGAAACGGACGCGATCGACGGCCGTACCGTCATACTCGCGAAAGCCGCCAGACGTGCGACGCGACCGCGGAAGGAGCCCCTGACGCTCGTAATACCGAAGCGCATCACGGGTCAGGCCGCTGGCAGCGGCGAGTTCACCGATACGCAGCACTCGGGTCGTCATGATCCGGACACCTTTGCTGGACTGAACCGTTCCACGGCCGCGATGACGTCCCCCAGGCAGCAGGCGCCCCGTGGATTTCGGATCTCGCACGCACAGCGGCCGGCCGCGATGTGCGCACGAACGCGCTGAACCGCGCCGGAGTGTCCTCGGCGCTCGATTTCCGCCGCGATGTCGGCTTCGTTCTCACCGAAGCAATAGCAGACCATTCGTCCGCCCGGAGATTCCTTCTGCCAGATGCGCTCGCGGACATCTGAGATCGTGAAGATCGTGCCGTCCTCGCCGAAGTACACGACTACGCAATGCTCGTCCGGACAGAATCGGTAGGCGTGGTGCTCGTAGCGAGCCAACGCGCAGGTCGTCAGCATCGCTTTGACCGTGACCGATTCGACGGGTTTCCCGGCGGTTCCGCACTCCCCGCACCCAACAGCTGGGCGGCCGCTTGGGTGCGGCTCCGGACAGCAGCAATCAGCCATCCACTCCAGTATCAACCGTGGAGCGCACTCCAGAGTCAAGCACGAGATCCGAGGTGGCGGTTGAACGCGACCGCTGCGGACGGCAACCGACTCTCGCAGACCAGCTGCAGGTACGAGGGACGGCGACCGTGCCGGTCAAGCAGGTGCGAGCCGATCTGCCATCGTAAGTATCGCGATCGTCGGTATCTGCCGTAGCAGGACGGTCAGACTGATTCAGTGGGCGTGCTTTGTCCGCATGCGGTGACTCGCGTCGGGAGACTGCGCCATGTTCATCATGCGGAGCATTTTGAATCCGCCGGTGGTCGCTGCGCGCCAGACGAGAATCGCAGCCACGGCGAGAAAAATGACATTGAGAACCGTTGTGTAATTCCACGCGAGTTGCGCCTCAGTCACTGTGGCGTGTCGCTCCGATGGAACCCACCCAAGCACCTTGAAGAGCAGTTCGACCGCAAGTCCTGCAACGGACATCGCGACGAACATTGTCCACGTCAGGAGCCACGCGACTCGTCCCGTGTAGTACCGGCGGTAAATATCGATAACCGGAATCACGATCAGATCGGCAAAAATGAACGCAATCACCCCGCCGAAGCTGATGCCGCTGTTCCACAGCACCGCCGCAAGCGGCACGTTGCCGACCGAGCAGACGAACGAGATGACCGCGACGAGTGGGCCGACCAGCGGACCCCACAACAACGCGAACGTAGGGTGGCTCACTAAAAAGAACGACCTCCAGAATTCGCTCGGGACCCAGGCGCCGAGCGCGCCGGCAATCAGCAGGCCTGCGGCGATGTCGCGCCATACCGATGCCCAGTCCATGATGAAGTAATGGCTGATGGCGGTGAATCCTTTCGATGAACGAATGCGCGACCAAATTGATCCACCGCTGACCGCCATGTCCATTTCGGCGTGGCCTTCCATTGATCCGGCGATTCCTTTGTCGGCCTGACGCTTCGCACGGTCGACAAGATCACGCCTGAGCCGCCATCGGAACAGGGTCACCAGAATGGCGACCATCAGCGGCGCGCCGAGGAACTCGGCCAGGGCGAACTGCCAGCCGAGCAGGATGATCAGGATGATCCCGAGCTCCACCACGAGATTCGTCGACGCGAGCTGGAACACCATCGCGGCGGTGAAGTTCGCGCCCTTGCGGAAGAGTGAACGGGCCAGCGCGACGGCCGCGTAGGAGCACGAGGACGACGCCGCGCCAAGGCCGCAGGCAATCGCGAGCGTTCGCGGTGAGTCGTCAGGCAATAGGCGCGTCATCTCTTTCTTCGAGACAACCGCCTGCACGACCCCGGAAAGCGCGAATCCGAGGATCAGCGCCCACAGGATCTCCCAGAACATCGCGAACGCCATCGAGAGCGCGTGGACGATGAACATCGGGTGCGAATCGTTGTGGTTGGTGGCTACGCTCCCGTCACGCCACGGACGAGCAGGACAATCAGCGCGATGACAACCGCCGCGGCGCCGAGCATCCAGACGAGCCCAAGCGCGGACATGCCGGTCATCATGTTGCCGCTCATGCCCATCATCCCGCCGCAGCAGGACGCCCCGGTGGCCATCATGCCGAACATGCCGAGCAGCGGGAGCACGACGAGAATCACCGCCAAAATCGCGAGCGTCCAGATGAGATTGCGAGTGGACATACTTCCTCCGATAACGGTTTTCATGCACGCAACGGGTGTTCCTGAGGAGCCGACTGCATTCGCTAGAGCGTCATCCCAGACAGCTTCAGGCGCCCACGCCGCAACGCTCGAGTCTTGATGAGGTAGAAGATGACCGGCGTGATGATGAGCACGTGGATGGTCGAGGTGATCATGCCGCCGATGATCGGCGCAGCGATCGGCTTCATGATGTCGGACCCCACGCCGGTGCTCCACATGATGGGCACCAGACCCGCCATGACGACGCTTACCGTCATGAGCTTGGGACGGAGCCGCAACACGGACCCGGAGATCGTCGCCTCCCGGATGTCGTCAGGCGTGATCTCGCCACCTTTTCGCAACCGGCGATCGAGTGCCTCGTGAAGATAGACCACCATCACGACACCGGTCTGCACCGCGACGCCGTATAGCGCGATGTAGCCGACCCACACCGCCACAGAAAAGTTGTAGCCAAGCAGCCACTGCAGAATGACGCCGCCTGTCATGGCGTACACAACCGACAGCATGACGATCGAGGCCTCTGCCACCGAGTGGAAGGTCATGTACAGCAGCACGAAGATGATGAAGAACACGATGGGAACAAGGATCTTCAGACGCTCGCGGGCGCGTACTTGAAATTCGTACTGGCCCGTCCACTGCAACGTGTATCCTGCCGGCAATTTCACGTGCTCAGCGACGGCGCGTTTCGCGGCGTCGACGTATCCTCCGATGTCGCGCGTGACGGTGTCGAGGTAGACGTACCCGGCCAGCTGCGCACCCTCGTCGCGAATCATCGCTGGCCCCGGCGTTAACGTGATGGTCGCGAGCTCACCGAGCGGGACCTGCGCCCCCATCGGCGTCTTCACGAGCACCCGCTCGAGATCCGGCAGGTCCTGGCGCAATCCGCGCTCATAGCGAACGTTCACTGGGTATCGCTCGCGGCCTTCAATCGTGCGCGTGACGTTCTGGCCACCGATGGCCGACTCGATGACGTCTTGGACATCACCGACAGTCAGGCCGTGACGAGCAATCGCCTGGCGGTTAATCTGAATATCCGTGAAGTAGCCCTGCGCGACGCGCTCGGCATAGACACTCCGGGTGCCCGGCACGGGCTGCAGCGTCCGCTCGATCTGCTCGCCAATCCGCTGGATCTCGTCGAGATTCGATCCGAGGATCTTGATCCCGACGGGTGTTTTGATTCCCGTCAACAACATGTCCAGTCGGTTGCGGATCGGTTGCGTCCAGACGTTCGGGAATCCGGGAAATTGGAGGGCCGCGTCCATGTCGCCTTGCAACTTCTCGAGTGTCACGCCGCGCCGCCACTGTTCGCGCGGCTTCAGCGTCACCGTCGTATTGACCATGCCCATCGGTGTGTTGTCCGTCGATGTGGTCGCGCGGCCGACCGAGCCAAACACGGTTTCGACCTCTGGGAACGTCCGCAGAATCTTGTCCTGCACGTGCAGGATGCGCGTGGCCTCTGTGATCGACAGCCCGGGTGGGGACGTCGGCATATAGAGTTGCGACCCCTCGTACAGCGGCGGCATGAACTCGCTGCCGATGACGAAGAGCAGCGGAATCGTCAGCGGGACAACGGCGAAGTTCACCAGCAGCGCTGTCCACTTCCATCGCAGCGCCAGCCGGATGATCGGGGCATAGATCGCCGCGAAGAATCGCGAAATCGGGTTGTTCGATTCGGGCTTCAGTCGTTTGCCGCGGATGAAGATGGTCATCAGCACCGGCACGAGCGTGATCGAGAGGATCGAGGCCGCCGCCATGGCGAAGGTCTTCGTGAACGCCAATGGGCGGAACATGCGTCCTTCCTGTGCTTCGAGCAGGAACACGGGAACAAACGACACGATGATGATCGCGAGCGAGAAGAAAATCGCGCGTCCGACTTGCTTCGCCGAGCGGATGATGACGCGAGGCTGATCTTCGTACCTGACGGTGCCACCCACCTCGCGGGCCTCGGAACGGACAGGCTCCTGGCCGGCGGGGTCTTTTGCCGGCGGTGCGACATCATCTTCCGAGACTTCCGACACGTGTCGGTACGCGTTCTCCACCATCACAATCGACGCGTCCACGAGGACGCCGATCGCCAGGGCCAGGCCGCCGAGCGACATGATGTTCGACGTCACGTCGAGGTAGTACATGGGGATGAATGACGCCACAACAGCGATGGGCAGCGCCAGAATCGGGATCAGCGCCGAGCGAAAGTGAAAGAGGAAAATCAGAATGACCAGCGATACGACGATCGACTCCTCGATGAGCGTCCGCCGCAGCGTTCCGATCGATTGGCCAATCAGCCACGAACGGTCGTAGGTCGGGACAACCTTCACGCCCGATGGCAGCGAGCTTTGCACCTCGCGCAGCTTGGCCTTGACGTCGTCAATCACCCGCAGCGCGTTCTCACCGAACCGCATCACGATGATTCCACCGACGACCTCGCCCTTGCCGTCGAGTTCAGCGACACCACGTCGGATATCGGGGCCCAGCCGCACCTGTGCGACGTCGCGGACACGAATCGGCGTGCCATGCGAATCCGCGCCGAGCGAGACGTCCTCGATGTCCTCGAGCGATTTCAGGTACCCGCGACCGCGCACCATGTACTCGCGCCCGGAGAATTCCAGCAGGCGCCCTTCGACGTCGCTGTTGCTCGCCTTGATGGCCGACACGACATCCCTGATGCCGACGTTGTACGCCGCGAGCTTGTTCGGGTCGACGTTGATCTGATACTGCTTCACGAATCCGCCGAGGCTCGCCACTTCAGCGACGCCGGGCACCGCCGCGAGCCAATAGCGTAGGTACCAGTCCTGAAATCCCCGGAGTTCCGCGAGATTGTGCTGTCCGGTCTGGTCGACCAAGGCGTACTCGAACACCCAGCCCACACCGGTTGCATCCGGTCCAATCACCGGATTCGTGCCTTCAGGTAGCTGTCCGCGGATCCCCTGGAGGTATTCGACCACGCGGCTCCGCGCCCAATAGATGTCGGTGCCGTCCTGGAAGATCACGTAGACGTACGAGATGCCAAAGTCGGTGAATCCCCGGACCGCCTTCACGTGTGGCGTCGAGATCAGCGCAGAGACAATGGGATAGGTAATCTGATCCTCGATGAGATCGGGACTGCGTCCCATCCATTCGGTTGACACGATCACCTGGACGTCGGAGATGTCGGGGACCGCGTCGAGCGGCGTCCTGGTCATGGCCCAGATCCCCCACAGCGTCAGCACGACGATGCCGGTGAAGACCAGGAACCGGTTGGACGCACACCAATCGATAATTCGTTCAATCATGACCAGCGCTCCGCCGCTCGACCTTCATCGCGTTACCTGGCTGTGACGGTCAGCTTCTTCTGCCCGATCTGTTTGCCGTCCTTCTTCACGCTGATCGTCGTATTCCATTTACCCGCCATCCCGATGTTGCCGGAGCCCGTGTACTTGCCATCGCCGGCCGGTTTCAGCTTCACTTCGTTGCGCATCTCCGCCATCTTCATCGCCGGCATCGCCGGCATGACGAACAGGACGGAGACATCCGCATCGTTGATTGGCTTGCCATCCGGTCCCTTGACCATCACCTGGATCGCGTTGTCTCCGCTCTTCGCCTGCGTGGGCTGCATCAGCATGATGTCGACCTTGCGGCCGGTCTTTGCCTTTGCTGTCGATTGCGCCGCCATCGCCGACGTGACGAGCGCCATCACGGCGACTCCGGCCGCTACGCTTCGCATCATGGTGTGCGTGAGGTTTCGATTCGGTCCCATTTCACTCGCTCCTTCCGTCGCGTCAGCGCGCGACTACTGGCAGCTGCTTGAATCCGAGGCGCTGCCCGCCTCGCATGACGGTCACGCTGGCATCCCAGCGGCCCGCCATCATCACTTGACCGGTGCCTCGGTAGGTGCCACCTCCAGCTGACGACAGCTTCACTTCGTTCCGCATCGCCGGCATATTCATCGTGGGCATCGCGGCCATGAAGAACTGCACGGTCACGTCCGCGTCGACGACCGGTTTCCCGGAGGCGTCCTTCACGACGATCTCGAACTGGTTTTCACCGACCTTCGCCGGATCGGGCACAGTGTGGAAGCTGATATCCAGCTGCTGGGACGGAGCTTCCACCCCGGTGCTGGCTTGCGGCGCTTCGTAGCCTTGAAGCGAGGCGCGCAGCTGGCTCTCGGAATCCAGGAAGAACGTCGCAGCGGTCGCGACCTGCTCGCCTTCTTTCAAGCCATCCAAGATCTGCACGGCGCCGCTCATCCGGCGACCCACCTTGACCTTCCGGGGCTCGAATATGCCGTCACCTTGCGCCACGAACGCGATCTGCTCTTTGCCTGAGTCGAGCACCGCGTTCGTCGGAACCGTCAGGCCCATGCCGCTGCCGCCCGCCTTCAGTTCAACGTCGGCGTACATGCCCGGCTTCAGACGTCCACCACGATTGCTGAACTCGAAGCGGACTTTGTTGGTACGGGTGCTCTCGTTCAAGTACGGGTAGATGTAAACGGCTTTGCCGTTGAAGTGTTCTCCGGGATACGCGTTCACCGCGATTGCTGCCGGCGCGCCCACTCGTACGCCGGCCAGTTCGATCTCATACACATCGGCTTCCACCCACACCGTGGTCAGGTCGGCGACTTTGTACGCGGTCTGTCCGGGCATCAGGTGCTGCCCAGCAACCACCTGCTTCTCGATCACAAATCCATCGGCCGGCGAGCGAAACACGACGGCGCTGTCGGCGCGTCGAGTCTCCTCGAGTTGCCGAATAGTCTGTTCCGGGAGATCCCACAAGGTGAGACGCTGGCGCGCCGACGTCACTAAATCGTCGGCACGCTGGCGTGCATCGGGAATCACGGACTGTTGCATCTGGTCGCGCGTCTTCAGCGCCAGCAGGTATTCGTTTTCCGTCGTGAGCAGATCGGGGCTATAGAGCGTAAACAGCGGCTGGCCCTTGCGGACGACCTGACCGGTGTAATCGACATACAGCTCGCGAATCCATCCCTCGAGTTTGAGATTGATGTCCGCGAGTCGCGTTTCGTCATACCGGACCTGGCCGACGGCGCGGATTGTCTGCGCGACGGCTTCGCGCTTCACCGGAACGGTGCGAACACCGATCAGTTGCTGCCGCCGCGGGTCAATCGTGACGTCGCCTCGCGGTGTACCGGCAGCGGCTGCGGGCGGCTTCTGATCGCCAGCCATCGGCATACCGGGCATCGAGGCCGACGGTGTCGCCTGCGCGGCGACGCTGCTGGCTTTCCGCGTTCGTGCCCGGACGAAGTACACGGCAAACCCGAGTACGGCAACCATGACGACGACGCCGACAATCCATATGAAGACGCGTCGCATAGTCATTTCGCCTCTCTTGCAGCCGTCACGACGGTGGTCGATGCCGGCAGCTCGATGCCCACGGCACGCTCGAGATCCGCCGTCGCCTGTTCGAAGTCGCTCAGCGCACGGAAATACTCCAGTTGCGAATCGAGCAGGACGCGTTCGTTGTCGATCAGCGCCTGAAAGTCGACGCGATCCGTCTGATACGCGACGCGCGACACGTCCAGGGTTTGTTGCGATTGGGGCAGGATCGTGGTGCGCAGAAGCGCCGCTCGATCTTGCGCCGATCGAGCGTGTACGTACGCCTCCTGGACCGCAAGCCGGAGCGTGTTCTCCATCGCACGTTCGCGCGACTTCGCGGCCTCGACGGCAACCGACTGTTCGGCGACGCGCGCGTCGATCTTGCCGCGCGACCAGGGCGCGCGCGGCCATGTGACGCCGACGCGCGCCAGAAAGGAATCGGTCTGGTTCGGCATGACGAGGTAGCCGCCTTGGATGGTGAAATCCGGCTTGTATTCCTGCCTTGCTGACGCCAGTTCCGCGTCCGCCCGCTCGATCTCAAGCCGCGCCCGCACCAACTCCGGCTGGTGTTCGATCGCCATCCGCTGCAAGTCAGCCGTCGTCGGCATCAGCATCTCTTCCCGCGGGTCGACGACGGGACCGATGGGCGTTTCAGGCGCGCGATCGAGGAACACGTTCAGCCGCGCCGTCGCGAGACTCGCTTGCTCGTCGAACCGGATGATGTCCGTGTGGAGCCGGGACAACTCCACGACCGGCTTGAGCACGTCTTGTTGGGAGATGCGGCCGGTCGTGTACTTCGCTTGCGCCACGTCCGCGATCTGTCGCAGGAGATCGACGTTCGCGAGGTGTACGTCGATGGCTTTGCGTGCGATATACAGCGACGCGTACGCCTGCTTGATGTCGTTGACGATCTGTCGTGCCCGGATGGTCACGTCGATCTCGGCGAGTTCGATGTCCTTCTCCGCGACCGCCGCTCGCAGCGCCCGCTTCCCACGGCCCGGGAGATCCTGGCCGACCATGAACATGTACATGTTCGTGTTGGCTGGATTCAGCGTGTTGATTGGCCATTGCCAGATTTCCGCCTCGGCCATCGGCGGATTGAGGCTGCGCTCTTGTGCGGGACGTTGTCGCGCGACCTCAATCTGCTTGCGAAGCGCAAGGAGATCGGGATTCTTCGCGGCGGCTTCCTCGAGTAGTCCCTCCAAGGTGACTGGCGGTCCTTCGTAGTGGCGGTACTCCTGCGCATGCGGCGCTGCGCCAGGGCTGGGGGCCTGAGCAGCAACCGCCGATTCGCCAAACGGAACTACCCCGAGGGCACCGATCGCCAACGCAAGCATCTTCTTCATGGAACCTCGCAACCTCACGACGCCGAGCCGGGCCGCCGACGACCACACACCCGTGAAGGCAGTGTGTGGAAGCAGCGCACAAAATGCAGCGATCGGCGCTCGGATCAGTGCGCCACCGCGACAGTTGTTCGAGCGTCATCGGGACGCACGAACACACGACTAGCATCGTTGGCTAAACGAGGAAGACGGAGAGGAGGAGATGCCGAGGAACGGGACTACTGACGATCGGAACTGAATCTCGTGAGCCGGCGCGTAGGGTCGCGAGAGCCGGCGAAATCGGGGAAACCGGCGTCGACACAACTGCGAGCACAATCGGCGTGAGGTGCGACGAAGCGGACGGTGTCGACGTTGAGCGTTCGGACAGCCCACAGCAAGCGTCGGCTTCCGCCTGCGTCATCTTCGTTTGCGCGCCGGACCCGGACTGATGGCCGTTCCGGGAGTGCATCGGACACTGGCCTTCATTGACACAGCACGCCATACGAGCTTGGGCGGTGCTCTGCCAGCCGGCGCACTGTGCCCAGGCGCTCGTCGGCAGCATGACCGCGATCAGCACCGCGGCAATCCGCGTGGTCAGAAACCGCACAATCTTAGGATGCTGGACTTCTCGAATGGTGTCAAACGGCGTTCGGTCCGCGCCTGAAGAGGCAGCACAACCGGACGCGAGCTTGCGCCTACCCGACCGACGTCCTCGTCGGGTTGATCCGTCAACCAGCCTCAAACGAAGCCACCGTAAGTGATCGAACGACATTGAGAGGTCTGACACAATTCGCGGCGACCGTTCATCTTCTTCACGCGTAAATCGCAGATTCGCTGATGGATCGCCGAACGAGAAGATTTGAAGGAGGGTTTTGCGCTACACTGTCCAGGACCGTCCGCAAACTGTTGATTCTAAAGCGGAGAGATGGCCGAGTGGTTGAAGGTGCACGCTTGGAAATTGCTCTGGCGATCTGCGATGGTGTGCTGCAGATTTCGATTACCGTTGCGAAGCCAACCACTTAACGGCGATCACGTCTCCGTGGTCGATCACCGTAAACCGCAGTAAAACTCGCGCGATCGATCGAGTCACGTCACAGTTACGTCACAGTTCCCGCGGCGTTGAATGAGCACGCCTTCAGGCATTTCTCACCACGCCGACGCGGTCTGCGCGCGCACGCGGACCGTAGACTGTTCGGCGACAACGATGAGTGGGGAGTGCTCCCTGGCTGCGACTTTGATCGCGCTCAGAGCTTCGTGGAGGCTGGGCCAGAATGCCTAAACTCTTCCGGCCAGTAATTCACGCTCTGGTGGTACTCGGTTGATTCGCAGTGCTCCACGAACTCGAGCAGGTTCCCCACCTTCTCGATCAGCACCGAACGCACTTCCATCGGCGAAGCAAAAAAGAATTCCTTCCGATTATTGGCCCAGTTCATGCGCCGGGACGCGAAGTGGTCGTGGAGTTCGTTCTCAAGCTTGACGGCATCCTCTGAAAAATAGATTGCGTGCACGTCAAATTTGAAGGGAACTGATGCGTCGCCCAGTTCGTGGATGCGATCGAGCGGTTCTAACCGACGAGTCAGCCCGATCTTGACAACGTGCTCGCCGAGTGCGCCGCGATTCGAGATCACGTAAACGTATCCCGCACGGATATTTGCTGCCCGGTAGTCGTTTTGAACAATTGCGTGGTCGACGTTCGCGAGTTGTTGTTCCAAGTCCGGGTCCGACGAGCCACTTGCTTTCAGCTTCTCGATCACCGTGACGAGATGGGTTCGTTCCTTTTCCAACTGTTCTCGGGCGGCTGCGAGTTCCTGTTCAACTTTGCGCTCCTCCCGCAGTCTCTCGCGTTCGGCTCGCGCTATCTCTCGCTCTTCCTCCTTCTTGATCAGATAGTCGGCTGTCAGCTCGATTTCCTCGACCCGAAGCGCGTGGAAACCATCACCGATCCTCATTTCCATCATCTTGCCGAGTTTTGCGATCGCAGTGCGTGAAGCCTCCAGACGCTTTAATGCCGTCTGCAAATTGCCCGCACGGAGCGTTCTGACGACGTTCTCGGCTTCGGCGTTGTACGCACGCAGCATCAGCTTCGCAAGGTCATTGGCCAGGCTTCGCCCTTTCGCCAGCGACCCGTCGAACGTGAACATGTTCGATTTCTCGATCGCCACTTCCGCCTTCACCAGCTCTGCGATCCGTGCACCGATCCTGTCGAGGCGCTCGCGATAGGCCACCGCGTTCTCGAGCGGATGATGGTAACGGTAGATGCCGACGTCCTGCAGTACACGCTCATCATTCAACTCAACTACGGTGCCAGCATCCGTACCAACGGCCTGCAGCCGATTGCGCAGTGCGGCATTCTCTGCCTCCAGCAACGTGAGTCGATCGTCAGCACTCAGCCTCGCGGCTACAAGAGCGTCGACCGGCACTGAGCGGCCGTCCGGCTTTCCCGGCGAGTCGCCGGTCGATTCGACCGAGTCGACACTCACCCATAGCTGCCAGCCCGGAGGCGGCGGTGGCCACGCAGGGTCCGGCGTCCACCCTCTCGGTGGGACCCATCCCGCGGGCGGCTTCGGCCATCCCGGAGGCGGGTTGAAGGTAGGCCCCTTTTGCGTCATGCCCGCCTGACTCCCGCGCGTTCCGCGCTCACTAAACCGAACGGATTCTTAGATACTGCAGCGCCCAAATGACCGAGCGTCAGCGCCGGAACGACGGCGGAGAGATCGAATGCAAGGAACGCCTGCCGCTCAGCCGCTGCGATGACGAAGGGAACGTAGGTGCGGTTCCCCGTGGCTGGATCAACGGTGCTCGTGCCAACTTCAAGGGAAATCGTGTGGATCAATCCACGGCGATCTGACTCAAAGACTTCATGGAATGATCGGAGTGCGACCTGATGAACCGCGCTCGCAAAGCGCTCGCGGCATTCCTTTTGCGAAAGTGTGGTTGACGTGATCTCGTCCGAGGCCTTCGAGTACTTGTATGCCTTAGTGTCCGGAATGTCGCTTGGCCCTGGCACGAGGACGCGAAGGCGGAGTTCCGCGGCTGTCTGCTCGAACTCGAACTCGTGCGTGACCTGGAAGTGTTCCGGATACACCGAATTCGAAAGCACTATTGATACGTATTCCTGAACGGCATCTGCGGTTCCGTACCCGAGATTAGCGATAAACTCATCCAGATCCCGGTTTCGACCTGCAGCCTCAGCTTCTCGATCCTCGCACTCCTTAGCATATCGAGCGCGCTCTCGTTCGAGATCCGTGACTCGTTTCTCCTCGACCGCAGCGTGGTCGCTCTTTGCCTTTTGACGCCGCGTCTCCGACTGCCGACACATGGACTCCCATGCGACAACCGCGCGATCGTGCGCGAGTCTGGCGCCTTCGACAGCGTCGGCGTATTTCTTTTTGCCGAAAAGACTCGCCAGCCCGCGAGGCGCTTCAGGCACCGAAAGGGTTGGTTCAGGGGGATTCGAAATCGGCACAGGTTCAGGCGTCGGTTTTTCGAGGTCGACACGGTCAAATGGCGGATGCGTCACGACCACGCGCAACGTATTCAAATCGACATAGTCGTCCCTGGAGAGCGTTGCCTCCAGCAGCGTATCGATGTCCCCGTACACCTCGGCCAGCTGCTCGTTCCGTTCCTCGACCTCTGCCAGCATCGCTTCAACGTGGGCTTCCTGGGCTTCCTTTTCGCGGGTTTTGCGGTGTGCCGCATCTGTCTTGGCCAGCTCTGCCCGGGCCCGCGACTCAGTCCTCCGAGTCTGCTCCGCATGCCGGAGCAATGCCGCGTGTTGCCGTACCGCCTGACGGGTTCGGCGTTCATTCTCACGAGCGGCTACTCGGGCAGCCCGTTGCAGCGACGCAAAGAATCCCCCACGCGCCATAATCTGGACCTCAGCCGACGAATGACGGGCCCATAATATGCGGATCCTGACTGAATCTACGCGGGGAACCGAAAAACGCCGAACGTGGGGCCGTTCTTGACGCGTACTTGAAGACGCAGACGGAGTGAAGTGATGCCAGTGGTTCCGTACACGAATCGCTTGGAACCAGCCGATGACGCGGTGATTTGGCGCTATATGGATTTGCGCAAGTTCCGCGACTTGATGGCCAGCGAAGAGCTCTACTTTCGCCGCGCCGACCTCTTTACAGACAAGAGCGAAGGGCTACCACCCGAGGAATACGCGAGGCGAGTTCTCAACCTGAACCCATACGACATTCGCGATCGCAGAGACCTGAACCATCATCTCGGTTCGCTTGCCCAGCACCGCGAGTCCTACTACATCAGCTGCTGGTACCTATTCCGTCAGGAAACGCTCGACATGTGGGAGCAGTACGGCCATGACGGAGTCGCAGTGTGCTCACGCTATGAGCTTCTCAAAGAGGCCCTTGATGGATTCCTAGGTGAGGCGCACCTAGGTCTGGTCCAGTACGGCACCAGCCACATCCAACGTGCTTTCAACGCGTTGGAGTTCATCACTACAAAGCAGACGAAATACGCGTCAGAGTGCGAGGTCCGCGCCTTCCTGACGGTGTACGACCCGTTGGCCAGTGGCAATCGCCACTTTGACTTGAATAGCGACCCCCACGCCGCGCCGCTGGACCTCAATCCTCGGCATTCCTGGGTTCCTGACTGCAAGCGTAGGCGAATCAACCTACGGTCGTTGATTACCGACGTCGTGATCTCTCCATGGGCGGAACCTGACGCCGTCGAGGAAATCGATCTATGGGTTAAGAGCAAAGGCTTTCCGGCGTCTGCTCGGTCATCCGAGTTGACAGGGTCGACCACGCCGACTCTCGCGGAATTCAGACAGTTTCGGCACATCGCCGGCACCCGGGTACCCGAGCCTGAAATCACCGACGAAACACAGGCATCGAACGAAGAGCTTGAGCGGTTTCAGGAAGTGCTATCTACGCTTCCAGCGTCACGCGTACGATACCTGTATCGGCAGCGGTGGGAAGCCTGCCGGCTGAATCCGGGAGGCATTCCGCGGCTCGCTGACGTCCAATTCCTCGAAAGGACTCTGCGAATTCTCGACGCCTGGAAACGGCAGGGAATTGACGTTGGCTGACGTGTCGAAACGAGGCAGAAGCGCTGCGTAACGAGATCTCACCGAATCGCCCGGTTCATGGCCACGTCAGAGTCCTTGGGTCGTTGAAAGGGCACCGCCGCGTCATTTCCTGAGTTCACGAAACGACAGGAAGCCTTTGCGCCCGAGCAGGTCGACCAGGCTGAGCGCTTCTTTGCGCGCTTCCTGATCGCCGCTTGCCAATGCGGCGCTGAGAATGTGCTCCAGTTCGCTCTCCCAACCACTTGGGCCCCAACCCGCGTCGAATTCGACCATGAGATGCGCGACGTGAACGGTCTCGCGCGGCAACTCATTCGCCAACTCGTTCAGGCGCTCCATGACCGTGTGATCACGATCGATGTCCCGCGCAAGGCGAAGGACCCGTTCGAGTTCGGCCAAGAACCAAGCGGCTGGAAAGAGTTTTGAAGAGGCCCACGAGCCAAACGCCTCCAGCTCTTCTTTCGCTTTCCCTGGGGCCGCTTCAGCGTTGGCTCGACGCTGCTCCCACAAACTTTGGAACCGCTCAATTACGTCGGCCGGAATCTCTCCGCCTTGGCCGAGACTCCAGCCAATGTGGCTGATGGCAGCCGCGCGCAACCAATCCGGAGCGTGGTGAAAGAAGTCCTGCAGGAGCGAACTATTCTCGAGCTGGCCGCGGCCGAACAACACAACAACATGCTGTGCCAGTTCGCGTGCCGCTTCTCCGCCCTCCTGCCGCTCCTGCGAAACGGTGTCGAGCTTGAGAACAGCAGCAGCGTATTGAGTCGAGAGCGCCTCCGCGATGTTGTTGTACGGCGGATTGAACTTCACATACGTGTCCCAGGCTCCATGCCAGTAGTCAATCGCCGCGTCTTCAGTCGGGAAGATTCTCGAAGCGTTTCCGACAGCCCAATCACGATCCATCAAAACAAGCCACGGAAACCACTGCCCGTACACCGAACGGATCGCCAATGAAGGATCACGGTTGACGTCTAGGTGTGCATCGAGAACGGACCTCACCTCGAGCGCGTCTGACAGCGAAAACTTGTCGGGATCTTCGCTGTTTCGTTGAAGCCACAGTGCGTATCGAACTACCGCGTGGAAGGCTTGACCGCGTGTCGTGTTGAGAGAGAGCGTTGCCGGGTCCATGTTCGACCCGCCGTACTCCGCCTCGTATGCCGAATTCGGATTGTCGTCGTCCGTCAGCTCCGCAAGGAGCGTCCAGGCAGAATCCTTCAGTACTATGGGAATCGCGGTGTCCTTATCTTCGAAACCGGTATCGAGCAACGTTGCGATCGATCGACGCGCCCAGCTCCAGCCGGGATCTTCCTCGAACGGATGTGTCCCATGCTCGCGCGCGTAATCGTATGGTTGTTGTAGGACCCAGGCGCAAAGCTTCAGTACGGGCTCCCATGGAAACGTCCTTCCTTGACGCGCCCCTTCCTGAAACCCTTGAATCGCGCTTCGGACGTACGTTGGAGAGAAGCCCTGCAGCCGTGTTGCGATAAGGGAGAACCGATTCGGGTCGCGAGAGACTGCTGACGTGAGCATCCGCCCCAGTCCCTCAGGCGAGTCCGCCATAACGCGACTCGTCGCTTTCCATTCTCCGAGGAAGCGCATGAGGTCATCGTCATCCATCGCGGACAGTTCCTCTGTGCTCTTCGGGCTCTTGGGACCCGTCCAAACGGCGAAGCGAGGAGTGACAACGTCAGGTGCCTCGGGTTTTCCGAATTCTTGTACCAGTTGATCGAGCAGCGCTTGCTCTGTCTCCGGAAGCATTCCAGAGAGCGGAGCAAGTCGCTCAAGCTGCCAGCGCCTGCGGTCGGACTCCTCCAACTCCGCGTTAGTCGGGGCGGCGCTGAGCCACGTGAGCAATTGCTTTTGCCCACCCTCCGAGAGTCGTGGGAAGAAATCGCGAAGTAACATCACGTACTCCCGGCGAAATCCCAACGCGTCAAACCTAGCGCGGTCCGTGAGAATCGCCTCGATCATCGGCACCACTGGCCTCGCACGAAGTACGAAAAGCGCGATGCGCCCAAATACCGTGAAACCGTACTTCTCCAAGGTGTCGAGAACTTGCTTGACCGCCTCATCGCTCGTGGCGGAGAGTTCCAGCGCGCTATCGCGCACCGCATTCACAAGGGAGTTCCGCACGTCGTCGTAGCTGTTTCCGGAGCCGTCGATTGTGGCGCGCCAGACAAATGAATAGTCCTCGAGCTCTACTTCGTCAGCGGACCTGGAAGCGGCCACCGCGGCCTCTAGCAGTGAGCAGAAGGTGCGGAGCGCCTCCAAACCAGCTCCTTTGACGAGCGGCTCGCGAACCGTGCCGATCAACTCGCCGTACATCCCTTGTTCGAGTCGCGCGTGTACCTCCCGTGGCCACCCTTCGCCGGCCGGGCTGGGTTTCGAGGGCAAGATTTCGAACAACACGCGTGTCAGTTCCAATGCACGTGCCGTTTCGCCACCGTTCGCCAAGTGCGCGATTAACGCCGTTGCGGCTCGGTCGCTGGTGATCAGCGACCGTGAGCGGATCCAGTGAGGTGCCCGTTCAGCAAGGCGTACCGCCAGCACCGGAGGCAGGTTTCCTGCGATGCGCAACAAATCGAGATGGACGAGTACGTTGTCCGTCTCCGGAATGGACATGGCCACGTTCAGCACGTCCTCATGCGCCTCCGAAAGCTCGGACATCCGAACGAGGTACCGTGATGCCGCCCAGGGTTGGAATTCAACTGTGCCCTCTTTCTCGTTGTGAATCGCTTTGGGCGGCGCGGCAAATATCGCTTTTGCTTTCAGCGGTTGCAGCCAGAGGGGGTTCTGCAGCCGATCGAAGAAGTACCTGTATTGGCCCGCACGGCCAAGCAGGGCAACCGCGGCGGCCACCGCGTCAGGAGTTGGCGTCTTCCAGGATTTGGTCAAGTTCGTCAACCGCAGTGTAGAACTGGCGAACGATCGCCATTAGAGTTTTCTCGAACAGCGCGAATTGATGTTCGAGTTCATCACGAGGGCACTCTGCATCGCAGCGCCCATCGTCATGGGCGCGTTTCATGAACCAATTTGTGATCTCAATCCAATGCTGAACAACTGGTTCGAGGGTTTCGATCACCTCCGCATTTTCCGGTGCCGCAGTCGTGAACAATCGACGCGCTGAGTCAATG
>WNGK01001789.1_pt1 | contig 23265 bp, 17 predicted proteins | sample 5400601 | NCBI WGS metagenome assembly WNGK01 (sample SAMN13153376, study PRJNA577476) | soil metagenome | isolation source: 60 cm soil or saprolite under Garry oak tree replicate 1 | place: USA:California | collected 2016-06-15
CAGGTTCGAGTCCTGTCGGGCGCGCCACAAGCGCGAGCTCCCCGACGGACGGCATCGATGGTGGCTGTAGCTCAGCTGGTAGAGTCCCGGATTGTGATTCCGGTTGTCGTGGGTTCGAATCCCATCAGCCACCCCATTCTGCTTGCAGGTCAGCCGTAGTCCCTGCCCGCCCGGCACTACGAATCACCGATCACCTCACCCGCGCGTACCTCGTCGGTCCACACCTTGAAGCTCGTCAAGGTGTTGGGGCCGAACGTGCTGCTGATCGCGACGTCGGAAGCATCGCGGCCTCGGGCAATGAGCACCCTGCCGATGCGCGGGGTGTTGTTGCGGGGGTCGAAGGTATACCACTGGCCGTCGAGAAAGGCCTCGAACCAGGCGGCGAAATCCATCGGACCATACGGCGGCGGCATACCGATGTCGCCCAGGTAACCCGTGCAGTAGCGCGCGGGGATGTTCATGCACCGGCAGAAGGCAACGGCGAGGTGCGTAAAGTCGCGGCAAACGCCCGTCTTGTCGTAGTAGGCCTCGAACGCGGACCGTGTCATACGGGCGTGCTCGTAACCGAACACGATGTGTCGATGAACATAGTCGCAGATCGCCTGCACACGGCCCCATCCGGTGGGCGTCTGCCCAAAGAGATTCCAGGCGATTTCGGAGAGGCGATCGGTCTCGCAATACCGGCTTCCCAGCAGGAAGAGCAGCGTTTCCTCGGGCAGGTCCGGCACGGGAACCTGCCGCGCCTGCGGAACGATCACGTCAGGCGCTCCGGTATCGTTCACGAGCGCATTGGCGCTGACACGTATGCGACCTTTCGGGGCGACGATGCGGGTGCACCAGTTGCCGAAGCTGTCACGATATGCCGCCACTCGCACCGCCGGGTCGAACACCAGCTCGTCGCGGCCGACGAGATCGGACGCCCGCGTGAAGTGGACGTTGAGGTTGAATATCATCGGAGTGGGCTGCGGGCACTCGTAGATCATTTCAAAACCGACGCGAATTTGCATCATGGGTCTCCGTATCTGCCGACCGCGGGCACGCCCGGCCGGTTGCGGGGGTGGTGGACGTGACCGCGGCTGCTCTACCACGTCGAAAGCGTTCGCCATGTCGGGCTCAGCCAGCACATGCGGCACGCAGCGAATCGATCAGTGCGCGCCGCAGCACCGTCCAGCGCGGGCCCGCGGCGAGGACGATGCTCTGGTTGATCTCCAACTCGATCCCGACATAGGTGTTGGACGGGAAGCGGAGGCGCAAGTGCGAGGTCAACCCGTCCCCTTTGCCGGCATAGGGATAATTGCGGCGCACCCGGAGCTCCGGAACGAATGCCGCAAGCGACGCCTTCCAGCGAGCGCACAGCTCGGCCTCCCCGTGGCGGCCGGGGTGATAGAGCAAGCCCACGTCGGCGAGTCGTACCTTGCCGTCCAGCTCCGGAGTGAAGCTGTGCGACGAAATGTGGATCACGCGCCGGCCGCGTGACACCGCTTGCCTGACGAGACGCTCGACCTGCGCGCGATACGGCCGGTAATATTGTTCGACGATCTGGGCGCGGAGCTTTGCTGGCACACCACGCGTCGCCACCGAGAAGAGCTGCGGATGCCCGATCGAGCGATTGAGGTCGACAAGCAGCCGGCTGACAGTGGAGGTCACCAGCGGCGCTTTAAAGGCGCGGGCCAGCGCTTTCGCCATGACCAGCGCGCCGGGATCGTACCCGCGGTGGGAGCCCAGCAACGCTTTTTGCCCCCGGAATAGCCGGCGATAGGCCGTGGGTATCCGGTTGCCGCCGTGTTCACAGGTGATGAGAAAGGAGGCGAGCGGCGCAGCCGGCCCTACCATTGCAACTCCGGCAACTGGCGAAATACCTGTCGCGTGCCTTCGCTCCATTCCCGGCTCAGCGCGGTGAAGTACGCATCCCCTTCGTCGAACCGGCGCCGCATCCGGACTTCGAGGCTGTCGTTCTCGTAGCAAATCAGGTCGAGCGGCATGCCTACCGACAAGTTGCTTCGCATGGTCGAATCGAATGAGACCAGCACGCACTTCGTAGCGTCTGCAAGGGGCGTAGAACGCGTGATCACGCGGTCGACGATCGGCTTGCCGTACTTGGTCTCGCCGGTCTGAAAGTAAGGCGTGTCGAGGCCGGCTTCGATGAAATTGCCCTCGGCGTAGATCCGGAAGAGCCGCAGCGACTCGCCGCTGATCTGCCCACCGACGATGAACGAGGCGTTGAAGCCGATCTCGTTCTCCTGCAGATACTCGCCATCGCGCCGTTCGATATCACGCATCGCATCCGCGACCAGCATCGCGACGTCGAACATCGTCCGCGCACCCCATAGGCTCGCGGCGGCATCGCCGACAGCGCAGCGCTGGTTCAGAACCCCGATCACGGCCTGCGTTCCGGCGAGGTTCCCGGAGCTCAGCAAGACGATAACGCGATCGCCGCGCCGCTCGAACACCGTCATCTTGCAGAACTTGGCGATGTTGTCGACGCCGGCATTCGTACGCGAGTCCGAGGCGAAAATCATCCCCTTGTCGAGCATTACGCCTATGCAGTAGGTCATGTCTCGCGCTCTCTGCTCAACGGACACCCGATGATGCCATTAGGCAGGACTCAGCGGGAGCCGGCGGATCCCGCTGAGCTGCGTTCTGCAGTGACGCGACCCGTGGCGCAAGTCGCCGACGGTCGCGCCGCGAAAACCGTCAGGGTGAACCCGCGGTCAGGACGGTGGTGGATACTTCGGGAGCTGGCGCCAGATTGCCGCCCTCGTTCTCCCATTCATGGAGTTGGGCCTTTTGCGCCCGTTTCTCGCTGTGGCGTTTCCGCCACCGCAAGACGAAGCTGGCGCGGGCACAGACGGCTAACAATCGGGTCCAACGGGTATTGGAGGTCATGACTACCTCAATTCAATGAAATCTTGTTTCACGATCGTTCCAACCAGACATTTTCATACTATAGGCGAGGGTCCTGATCCGGTCAGTGCGTTAGCGCACAGAGTGTCAAGCTGCGCTCATTTGCGGAACCTGGCTTCTGGAAGCAACGCGCACCTCGACCCGGTGTTCCAGTCGATCGTCGACAAGAGGAACGAAGTTGCCTTCCTGCATGACGCCATCGACGGTTACGGTCGCCGCGTCCGCTTCATCGCCGGCCTCAACCTCGGTCCGTCGTACTGCGATGTCGTAGTAGGTTTCTCGATACCGGTAGCGCAGCGAGAACTCGTTCCACTCCGGGGGCAGGCACGGCGCGAAACGAAGGCGATCGACCTCCAGCTTGAGCCCCAGGAGCGACTCCACGACGAGGCGGTACATCCAGCCGGCCGACCCCGTGTACCAGGTCCAGCCGCCGCGGCCCGTGTGCGGCGCATGTGCGTAGACGTCGGCGGCGACGACATAGGGTTCCACCTTGTAGGCCGCGGCAGCCTCAGGCGTTCGCGCGTGATTTACCGGGTTGATCATCGCAGTCAATTCCCAGGCGCGTGCACCGTCGCCCAGCGCCGCGAAGGCCATCGCAGTCCAGATCGCGCCATGGGTGTACTGACCGCCGTTCTCCCGCACCCCCGGCACGTATCCACGGATATATCCGGGATCGAGGTTCGATGTGTCGAAGGGTGGATCGAGAAGCTGGATCAGCGCGTGGTCCCGACGAACCAGACGCGCATCCACCGCGTTCATCGCAGTGCGCGAGCGTTCGGGATTACCCGCACCGGAAAGCACAGCCCAGCTTTGCGCCACCGAGTCGACTTGACATTCGGCATTGTCCATGGAGCCCAAGGGCGAGCCGTCGTCGAAATATGCACGGCGATACCACCCGCCATCCCAGGCGTTCTGCTCGATCCGTTGGCGCAACTGCGCCGCCTCCGTTTCGCAGCGGTCGGCGAACGACGGGTCGTCACGCAAACGTGCTACCTTCGCGAATTCTCCGAGGACGTGACAAAGAAAGAAAGCGAGCCAGACGCTTTCGCCCTTGCCGTGTCTGCCGACGAGATTCATGCCGTCGTTCCAGTCGCCGGATCCAATCAGCGGCAATCCATGCGTGCCGAATCTCAGTCCGTGGAGAATGGCCAGCACGCAATGCTGATAGACACTCGCGCTTTCGTCGGACGTCCCCGGCAAGTCGTAGTACGAGTCGTCCTCCGGATTGACCGGACGGCCTTTGAGAAAGTGCGCCATTTCGTCGAGAATCGACAGGTCGCCGGTGGTCAGAACGTAGCGGCAAGTCGCCAGTGGCAGCCACAGGTAATCGTCCGAGCAATGCGTGCGCACACCCCGCCCCGACGGCGGATGCCACCAATGCTGCACGTCGCCTTCGATGAATTGACGACTTGCACAGAGCGCGATTTGCGCTCGCGTGAGGCTCGGTTCAGCATGAACGAGGGCCATCACGTCCTGCAATTGGTCGCGGAAACCGTAGGCTCCGCCCGACTGGTAGTAGCCGCTTCGCGCCCACAGACGGCAGGCCAGCGTCTGATACACCAGCCAGCCATTGGTTAGCACGTTGAGCGCCGCATCGGGCGTTTCCACGTGCACGGCAGTGAGTGTGTGCCGCCAGTGCCGGACCACCGCTTCGAGCGCCTCATGTGCAGCGCTAGGTCCCCGGAAACGCTGTGTCAGCAAGGCGGCCGCGTTCGCGTTGCTTGCTGCACCGAGGCGGAAAACGATCTCGCGCTGCTGTCCTGCCGCCAGATCGAAGGCGAACTGGATGGCGGCGCATGGGTCGAGCCCGGCACCAACTTTGCCCGACAGTCGCGCCCGATGCATGGCCGCGGGGTTGCGTAGCGTGCCATTGCGGCCGATGAATTCGGTGCGGTCGCCGCTTACGGTTCGAGTGGGTTCGTCGACGTCGAAGAACCCGACGCACTCCGGGAATTCGCTGTTGTAGGGATTCCGGGCATACAAGGCACCATTCCTGGCATCGATCTCGGTCGTCACGTGCATCGCCGATTTCGCTCGAAGATCGCCCAATACCCATTCGACGTAGCCCGTGGCGGATAGCCGTCGCGTGCGGCCGGACTCGTTGCTCACTTTTAACGAGGAAAACTTGACCGCCGCATCGAGTGCCACGAAGATCGTAAGCTCCGAGCGAATTCCGTCCTCCACGTGCTCGAAAACGCTGTAGCCAAATCCGTGTCGGGTCACGTAGGGCGCGGCGCCTGCGCGCGGAGAGGACGTTGGCGACCAGAAGTATCCGGTTTCTTCATCGCGAAGGTACAGGGCTTCTCCGCTCGACTCGCTCACCGAGTCGTTGCGCCACGGCGTGAGACGAAACAGTTGGGCGTTCTCGCTCCACGTATAGCCGAGCCCGCTTTCCGACACGATCGTACCGAAGCGAGGGTTCGCAAGGACATTCACCCAGGGAGCCGGTGTCTCCTCTCCCGCCGCTGGCACGATGACGTATTCGCGTCCGTCGGGCGAGAATCCTCCGGTACCATTGAAGAGAATCAGATCATCCCTGGGCGATTCGACGGCCGCGGAAGCCTGGGGACGATGGGCACGGGTCGGCGCCAATCGCGGAATTCGCACGTCGGAAAGAAAGCGCCGGTTGATCTGGTCGGCCAGGGTTCCGCGATCGTCGGCGATGATGGCGCGGGCCACCGATTGGAAAAGAACCCGGTCCTCATTGGATATCTGCTCCGCATGCCGAACGAAAATGCCCCCGGGTCGATCGACGACATGGGCTTCGATGCCGGCAGCGATCAGCCCGATGATCTGCTCCTGAAGGCGCTGCCGGTAGCCGTTGTGACCTTCGTTCCAGATCACCAGATCCACGGCCAGGCCCTTGAGACGCCAGTAGGCATGCGCCTGCACGAGTTGGCGCACCAGTTCGATATTCGCGGCATCGCCAATCTGCAGCAATACGAGCGGCAGGTCGCCGGAGATGGCGTAGCCCCAGAGGCCGGACTGCCCGCGACGGTTTCTGACCAGAGTGCTCGCGGCGGCCCGCAACGACGCGTTGGCGTAAATCACCGAGCTGGCGAGGCGGGCGTAGAGTTGCGAATCGGCCTCGGCCGCGTTGAGCTGTTGAAGCACGACCTGGCTGTGCGTCCACGTCAGCTCGAACACGCGATCGGCGAGACGGCGATCCTGGTACTTGTCGACGAGATGCAACACGCCATCCCGCGTCTCGCCGGCGCCCGAAACCATGTCGATCGTCGCCGTAGCCCCGGCGTCGATGGTCATTCGCTGGCGGATCGCTGCTATCGGATCCAATACGGGGCCTTCGGTGTTCGACAGCGCCTCGGGACCGGTCAGCGCGAGGGGTGCGGCGACCGAACGGCCACGGCCGATGAAACGCACACGGTCGGTCTCGTATGAGGCCTCGTGGATGTCCGCTCCCTGCACGGTCATCAGATGAAACATCCACGGCGCCTGCTCTTCGAGGGAGCGTGGACGCCGTGTGCAAAGAATTGCGTGCCGTCTCCGGATGATCTCGGTTTGCACGAAGAGATTGCTGAACGCTGGATGCAAAGCGTCCGCGGCCGCCGGCGCGAGAACCACCTCCGCGTAGCTGGTGACGTCGATCACTCGGGGAGTCCGGGACCGGTTGGTGATGTGGACCCGCCGGACCTCGATATCGTCTTCGGGCGAAACTACGATCTCGGTATGCGTCTCGAAATCGAAGTCCTTGCGGCGAAATTCGGCCCGGCCTTCCGAGAAAATCGCTTCGTAGTGTTCCGCCTGCTTGAGGGTCGGCTGATACGCGGTGGACCAGAACTCGCCGCTCGTATGATCGCGGAGATAGCAGAAGGTGCCCCAGTTGTCGGAAGTGCTGTCTTCGCGCCAGCGGGTCACAGCCAGATCCTTCCAGCGACTGCTGCCGCCTCCGGCATTCGTCACCATGACGTGATAGCGGCCGTTCGACAGCAATTGCACCTCCGGAATCGCCGTGTTCGGACTGGTGAGCACGCGCACCGGCAATTCCGGGCCGCTTACGGCGGCGCGGCGGTCGGATAGGTCGGTTGCAATTGAATGAAACAGTGTGGCTCTCGGGATGCGCTCCTGAAGAAGAAGCAACGTCGATTGAAAGAGCGGCTCCGACTCAAAGCGTTTTTGCATCGGCCTCGCCAACAGCAGATGAGCGAAGGAAAGGAAGCTCATTGCCTGGTGGTGCACCATGAATGACCGGATCACCGCGCTTGCCTCCCCGCGACGTTGCCGCGACGGTGTGTAGTCGATGGCCTCGAACAAGCCGAATCTTCCGGCCAATCCACCGGCAGCGAGACGTTGCAGGTTGGCGCACGCCGCCTCGGGAGCGACCATCAGAGCGAGCGCCGACGCGTATGGCGCCACGACCAGGTCCTCCCCGAGCCCGCGTTTCAAGCCTAATCCGGGTACGCCGAAGGCACGATACTGATAGTTGAGATGGAGATCGACGGTGTTGTACCCACTCTCCGACATTCCCCATGGCACGCCACGTTGCCCCCCATACTCGATCTGTCGCTCGACCGCTGCCACGTAAGTCTGATCGAGCAGAGTATTTTCGTAGGTCGGCATCACCAGCAGCGGCATGAGGTATTCGAACATCGAGCCGCTCCACGACAGCAGAACCGGCTCTCCGCCCGCGGTCGTGAGCAGACGTCCCAGTGCAAACCAGCTTTCCTGCGGCAGCCCGCCCTGTGCGATGGCAACGAAGTTGCACAATCGCGCTTCTGATGCCAGCAGATCGTAATAGCTCGAGTCGCAGCGGTGCTCTGCAACGTTGTATCCGATCACCAATTGTCGGCGCACCTTGTCGAACAGGAAGTCATAGTCGATCTCGGCAAGTGCGGTTGCCTGCAGCGCGAGGGCTTCGATCGCGACCATTCTTGCCCTTGCGCGTTCAGCACCTTGCGTGACAAGAGGCTGCAGTGCGTCGAGCTGCCTTGCCGTCGTCGGGTCGCTGTGGCCTGCGGGTTCGATTGTCGAGGACCACGTCGTGTCGAGCGCGCCAAGTTCGCGCAGCGTTGGGATAGCATGGGCGCCCGGAAAGTCGGGACCTGTTCCTGGCACGGTTCGCAGATCGAGCCACGGAGCGAGAACAACCAGCTCATCACGCAAGTCCGCGCATTGCCTCGCGAGCGCCCCGGCCCAGAAGCCGGCCTCGCTTTCGATGGTCGCAGGGCTGCTGGTGCCATTGGCGGTGAAATGTGAGGCCGCATCGTTGGCGCACGCAGCCAGGCGTTCCACCACGACCCACGCGTCGGACAGCGTAGCCGGTCTGGCAGCCGCCGCCGATTCGAGCGCCTTTTGAAATTGGAGAACGGCAGGCGGCGGACTCTTGCCGACGGCATCGACCAGAATCGCGAAGGTGTCGCTGATGCCCTCGAGCCACCGTCGGTTAAGGATGGGGGCGTCGACAAGCGCTGTGAGCCCGGGCCGCAAGGTCAGCAGATGGCCTGCGAGGTTGCCGCTGTCAACCGTCGAAACATAGCGAGGAGCGAGAGGCAATCGCGTTTGGGTGTCGTACCAGTTGTAGAAATGTCCCCGATACCGCTCCAGCGATTCCATGCTGTTCAGGGCATTGCTCGTGCGCCCGACGAGTTGTCCGGTCGAGAGGTAACCGAAGTCATGCGCCGTCAGGTTGGCGAGCAGCGCCAGTCCCATGTTGGTCGGCGACGTCCGGTGCGCGACCTTGAGCTCCGGATGTTCCTGCACGTTGTCGGGTGGCAGCCAGTGGTCGTGCGGGCCGACGTTAGTCTCGAAATACGCCCACGTCTTTCGAGCCAGCCTGCGCAAGAACTGCGTTTGCTCGAGCGTTAGCTTGGCACTCCGCCGGGCGAGCGGCCGACTTAGCCACCAGGCAATGGCGGGTGATGCTGCCCACAGAAGCAAGATCGGCCCAGCTATCGCCAACGCTACGGGATGGGTGAGCGACACGCCGATCCACGCCGCGGCGGCGATGGCCGGGGCGATCCCCATGGAGCGATAGGACGCGAGCAGGTCCGTGCGGTCGTGTTGCTCCAGCGCGCGATCGACGTCACTTGACGTGCTCCATTCCAGCAAGCGCCGGTGGGTGATCAGCATCCGCCCGATCGTGCGCACGATCGCATCGAGGCAGAAGAAGGCTTCGTAGGGAAGGAACGCGAGCGCGAGCAGCGCCTGCACCAGGTGCCGGCGCGCGGCGCGGTCGACAACCGCCAGATGTTGCCCGAACGGCACCTCGTCCGGCTTGCCGGTCAGATCGGAGAGCGATGCAATGACGAACGGCACCAGGAGGATTCCGACCACGACCGCGGTCCAGAACCAGGCGGTCGACAACACGGTCCATCCGAGTAGAAGCAGCAACGTGAGCGCAGCGGGGACAAGGCTGCGCCGAAGGTTGTCGAACAGCTTCCATTGCGAGAGCATCGAAAGCGGGTTGGGTTCGCGACGCCCGTCGGGTGTTGTCACGCGCCGCCGCAGCCATCCCACGAGCTGCCAGTCGCCGCGAATCCAGCGACGCCGGCGGGCCACATCGGCGCTGTAGCGCGCAGGAAGCTCTTCATACAGTTCTGCATCGCTCAGAAGTCCGGCGCGTGCATAGCATCCCTCCAGAAGATCGTGGCTCAGGATACGGTTTGCTGGAAAGCGGCCTTTGAGTGCACGCTCGACTGCGTCGACGTCGTAAATGCCCTTGCCGATGAACGAGCCCTCGCCGAACGCATCCTGATACACGTCCGAGACCGTGCGTGTGTACTGGTCGATGCCCGGCTCGCCTCCGTACAGGCGTGCGTATAGCGACCGGTTGGTGCCGGGCAGGCTCACGGACAAACGGGGCTGGAGGATGCCGTGACCCGATGTCACGACCTCCCTGCTCGTGTCCTTCCCGGGTTCGTCGAAGCGAGGCGTATTCAACGGATGCGCCATGGCGCCGACGAGCTGCCGCGCCGCATCTCGCGGCAGTTGGGTGTCCGTGTCCAGCGTAATGACGTATCTCACGTGCGAGAGAATCGCCGTCGCGCCGACGATGAGAGAAAAGCCGTCCGTATGACCGCCACGCAAGAGCAAATTCAAGTCGGCGAGCTTGCCGCGCTTGCGTTCGTGGCCCATCCAGATCCGCGCCTCCGCATTCCAGCGTCGGGGGCGGTGGAACAGGTAGAACACACTGGCATTGGTGGAAGGGCCGGCGTCGCCGCCGCTGGCGCTCCCGCCCTCCGTTCCTGCCGGGGCCTCGGAACTCCCGTATTTTCGATTCAGCTCGTCGATCCGCGCCTCGGCCAGTTGAAGCAGCAGCTCGTCCGTGGGAAGAGATTCCTCACGCGCGTCCGGAAAATCGGTCAGCAAGCCGAAGTGCAGATGCGCGTCGCGATTGGCCAGGAACCGGACCTCGAGCGCCTCGACCAGATCCTCGACGTTGCGGGCGTTGGTGAGCATGGTGGGAACCACGACCAGCGTCCGCGCCTCCGCGGCAATGCCCGAGGAAAAGTCCATTCTCGGCAGTGCGTGCGGCGTTACCAGCAACGTGGCCAGCCAGTTCACCATCGTTACCGCCAACTGACTGGTGGCCAGCAGGGAAAGCACGACAACCAACGCAAGGACTTCCCTGTTTACCCCGGCGGCATGGGCTTTGGCGGCAAGGCCCGCAGTCAGGGCGCCGACGATCACCGCGATGGCGCCCAGGTAGACAGCCAGCGGAAACCGGCTTCCGATCCTTCGCCAAGCCTCGACCAGGGAAACGGTGACCGCAGCGACGCGTTCGAGCTCGGGAAGTCCGTTGTCGACGAGATAAAAGCCGACGTGGGCCGTCCGAGCATCGCTCGCTTTGCCGGCAACGCTCGCTCGAGTCAACTGGATCGCCTTCTCGGCCACCTCCGCCTCCTCGAGGCGGCTCTTCCTGGCGATGCGCTCGACCGCGTGCCGATATCGGTCTCGGGTCGCAAACTCCATCGCGCCATAAACGGCTTGCGGATCCTGGCGCAGTGTTTTCTCGACGACGCTGATGGACTCGACGAACTCGCGCCAGTCGATCGCGCTCAGGAAGCGGAGACTGCCGATGCTGTTGCTGATCGAAACCTGGTCCGACGCCTGTTGCTGGTTCTCGAATTGCACCAGCTGTTCGATCGTCAGATGCGACTCCGCGAGCCATTGCTCGATCCATGTCAACGCAAGCGCCAAAGCTGCACTTTGTCCTTGCAAACGGCGCGCAAGCTCGGCCACGAACGCGCTTGCCATCGGTGGCGCCGAGCGTGCCATGTCGGCGATGACGAGGATGAGGCTCTTCGGATCCCGCTCGGCGGTTTCCATCATCCGGTCGGCCCAGGTATTGGCCAGATCGCGCTCGGCCCTGCCGGCGGCAATCCGCACCCCGACGCGACGAAGATTTTCGATCAGCGCGAGCCGCAGCATGATCGGGATCGCCCAAAGCTCGCCGATCTTGAGCGCGGTAACCGATTGGTAGGCGGCCACGAAGCGGCTCAGGGTTTCAGCGTCGACCCGGCCATCCCCATGCGAGATGGTCTCGAGGGCGATGTCGTACACGCGCGGCGGACCCGCCGACGGGCCGAGTGCCAAACAGGGCAGCTCCCGGCTGTAGCCGCGCGGCAAATGCCTCTTTGCCGTCCCGATCTGTTCTTCGATCAGATGGAAGTTGTCGAGGAGCCATTCGCCAGCCGGAGTGATTCGATGGTTCGCTGATACTGCGGCGGTCAACCGCTTGGAGACGTCGAGCAACACGCTTTCGTTCGCGGCCAATCGCGGGAGGAGTTGGTCCCGCGTTCGACGCGGCGACAGCCGATGCGTCGCCGCGAGGGTCTTGCCATACCGTTCCATCTGGTCGGCGCTGAACAATTCCGAACGGAACGGCAGCTCCAGGACCGGTGCCTTGTGCGATAAGCCGCTAGTGCGCAAACGGGCTCTGAACTGAGTCAGATGCCCGAAAATCGAAGTGTTGCTCGTCACCAATTGCGCTGTCCCTCGTTCATGTGCGATCGACGCACTGCCGCGGCAACTTCGTGTTATACGACTCACGACGCGGACGAAGCTGCTCTGCCAACGCGGCTATTCGCGACCTCTATAGTGCCAAGCTTGCCGCCAGATGAATCAATCCGCAAGGAGTTCGGCCATCGGGTGCAACGGCTCCACATGCTGCGACACGACCTTGACGATGACAATGATGGGAATGCTGAGCAGCATTCCCCAGACACCCCACAGCCAACCCCAGAACAACAGCGAAATGAACACGGCCGCTGGATTCATGTTGGCGATTCATCCAGTCATCCAGGTGGTCACGAACGTTCCGACGACGGTAGCGATTCCCAGCGACGCGCCACCAACCAGCAGCGCCATTGGAAACGATTCGAACTGCATGAAGGCGGCCATTCCCGTTGCGATGGCGGTGACGCCGGGGCCCAGATAGCGCCCATCGGATTCTCCCACAGAAGGCTGCCGAGCTTGAACGCCGGCTTGTCCACGATGACATGAGTGGAGTCGCCGTGCCAGCGGGCGCTCGAGTCGCCGCCTTTTCCACTTCGGTCGCCGCTTCGCGTAGCTGTTCGATGATCGTCTGCATCTGTCCGCGCACCGAATACGTGGTGAGAACCTTGCGACCACGAGTAGGAAAGCTTACTTTGGTAGATTAGCCACGTACCTAGCAGCCGTCAGTGCGGTGTCGCACATATCGCTGGTCCCTGGTGCCCAGCGAGTCCGGCAGTCTTGTTTCTGCTCTTGGATAGACCCTGGAACGGCCCAGCGCCAGCACCGACGTCGGCCAATTGCCGCACAAATCTGCGTTCGACCCGCCCGCCCCAACCTTCAATGCACGGGGTCGCGTGGTTGAATATCCCATCCTCCGATTACAATGGCCTGGCCATGTACAGGAAGCTCCGGGGACACGCTGCCGATCTACGCGGGCTCAACCAGCTGACCATCGCCGGCATCGCCGGTATCGTCGACCTCGTCGAGGCGATGCATCACAACATCGCCAGCGTCCCGGGACTACGGGCCAAACCGAAGCGCGACCGGACGACCGGCATCACCCGCCTGGTCTACCGGGGCATTCGCGGCGCGATCGGCCTCATCGGATACGGCCTCGAGGGACTGCTGGCGCGGCTCGAGCCCTTGCTCGGCGAGCGAAGCACCTGGCCGGGTCGCGAGGCGCTGCTCGCCGCGCTCAATGGCGTGCTGGGCGACTACCTGGCGGCGTCGAGCAACCCGTTAACGATCACCATGCGTCTGCGTCGGGGCGGCGTTCAGCTGCCGACCGAACGCCAAGCGCTGGCTGCGGCGATCCCGCGAGCCGGCGGCAAGCTGGTCGTGCTGCTGCACGGATTGTGCATGAACGATCTGCAGTGGAAGCGCAACAGACATGATCACGGCGCCGCGCTGGAGCGCGACCTCGCGTACACACCGGTCTATCTGCACTACAACAGCGGCCTCCACATCTCCGGCAACGGGCGCGCGTTCGCCGGGCTGCTCGAGAGTCTGGTGCAACTCTGGCCAGCGCCGTTGACCGAGCTCGTGCTGATCGGGCACAGCATGGGCGGGCTCGTCGCCCGCAGCGCCTGCCATTACGGCGCGCTGGCGCGCCACGAATGGCTACGGCGTCTCGACAAGCTCATTTTCCTCGGCACGCCGCACCACGGAGCGCCGCTCGAGAGGAGTGGCAACTGGGTTGACCTGCTGCTGAGCGCGAGTCCGTACTCCGCTCCATTGGCTCGCCTGGGGAAGATCCGCAGCGCGGGCATCACCGATCTGCGGTTCGGAAATCTGGTGGACGAAGACTGGAACACGCGCGATCGCTTCGAGCGCAGCGGCGACCTCCGCGTGGCAGTGCCGCTGCCGGAAGGCGTCGCATGCTACGCGATCGCAGCGAGCACCGGCAAGGAAGCGGGCGATCTCAGCGACCGGTTGATCGGCGACGGCATCGTGCCGCTGGAGAGCGCGCTCGGCCGCCACGCGAATCCGAAGCTCGCCTTGACGTTCGACGCGTCGCGCCAGTGGGTGGCCTATGGCACCAGCCACCTCGACCTGCTCAGCCGACCGGAAGTCTACGCGCGGATCAAGCGGTGGCTGGCGGTATCGGGTTGACCGTCAGGATCATGCATAACAACGCAGCTGTCGCGAGAATTCGACCAGAGGCTTGATCTCGCTCGTCTCGGCGCGCCGGCACCAGTCCTGCAGCTACGCGACGAGGTGCTCGCGCGTCGCCATCGACCGTCCCTACAGTGCGGCGAGCTCACGGCGCATTGCAACCATCGCCTGCAAGACTTGTGACGCGCAGGCCGAGTCAACACGCAGATCAAAATTTGGTCACTGCTCGGCTGTGCATCAGATGCTCCAGGCAGCGTACCATCATAGGCGGGGCACTTTGGATCGCCAGTCGATCGACGAGCGCGACCGCCCGCGGAGGGACCGTGTTTTGACTACTCGATATTGCAGTAGGGCTATTGGGTCGGCGTTCGTGGCAGACAACGATAGGGTGAGGAGATGATGACCAACGCCCAGGAACCACAGTCCTCCGCACAGCAGGTCGCAGAGCTGGTCGCCGAGCTCGAGCAGGCCGAGGCTTATGAGCAGCGGCTCCGGCAGCTCATCGCCGAGGCTCGGGATCAGCTTGCGGCAGGGAATGCCTCGGTGGCGCTGTCGCTTCTGAACGCGGCGCTGAGCGACATCGACTCCGCCGCGGATGTCGTCGCGGTGAGCCCCACCGCGCCTAGATGACTCCCCCGATGATGTTGATGCTCATCGCCAGGATCGCAATGTTGTAGATGAACGAGAGCACGCCGTGAATCAGCGTCAGGCGGCGCATGGGTCGCGAGAGCACGGCGACGTCGGACACTTGCGAGGTCATGCCGACGACGAAAGAATAGTAGGCAAAGTCGAGATAGTCGGGCTCCTCGTCGTCGGGAAACTTCAGTCCGCGATGATGTTCATCGTCCGCTTCGCGCAGAGAGTAATACAGCCGCGCGTAGTGGAACGCGAACAGCGTGTGGATCAGCAGCCACGACAGGAGCAGCGCGGCGACCGACAGCGTCATCCGCTCGGCCCGTGGCCAGAACGGCAGATCCTTGATGTCGCCGACCAGGAAGCCGATTGCGACGAAGCTCGTGCTCGCGGCGATGACGATAAGCAGGAAGATCGTGTAGCCGCTGGGGTCGTAGCGCTGGGCGCGTAAGCGGGTCAGAGTTGCGTCGGCCCGCGCCATGATCTGCCATCCCAGGCCGAGATAGCAGAGCGTGCCGACATCCCAGCTCGCGAGCATCACGAACCTGGACGAGAACCACGCCTGCAGCACCAGCGACGCGCCGACGGCGACGGCGAGCGCCGACCCCAGCAAGTGTGGGGCGCGCAAGTGAACAATCGGCGGCAGGGGCGGCTTGGCAGCCATGGTGGGCGGTCCCATCGACGAGCGCCCAGCTTAGCCGATTTCACGCGCCGAGAAACGCAAAACGTCGTATGCGTGGTGCGGTAGCGAGCCGCGTCGCCGTCAAGCTCCGCGATGGTCGAAGCGCCGCTCGAGCCAGGTATCGACGGCAATCTTGCCCGGGCCGAAGATCGTGAGGACGGCAAGCATCGTGCCCCAGAGGAGGTGGTCCTTCACCCCTCCGCTGTCGACCAGCGCCTGATAGTAGGACACAACGGCGATGATGTTGAAAACGAACAGCACACCGGCCGCGAAGCGCGAGCCCAGGCCGAGTGCGAGGAGGATCGGCATCGACAGCTCGGTGGTCGTGCCCAGCGCCGCCGCGACTCCCGGCGAGAGCAGCGGGACGTGGTACTCATCGGCGAACAGCGCCACCGTGTTGCCCCAATCATGGATCTTGGTCAGACCCGAGAGGAGGAACACGCGCGCGACGTAAAGCCGGAACCCGAGCAGCAGCAACGGTTGCAGCCGCTCGATGAGCCGCGCGACGGTGCAGTAGAAGCCGGCGAGCCGGCCGAATAGCGAGGTCGATGGAACCGTGTTCATGCTGGAATCCCCGATTGGGAAGATCGCGGCAGGCGGAACGCGACGATGGTCCCTCCGGCGACGTGACTCTTGAGCGCAGCCGAGAGATCGAACGATGCGTCCGCCGCCAGCGCGCCATCGACTGCATCTGCCAGTCTGAGGTTGCGGGTGAGGGCGGAAAGGAACGCGAACACGCCCGGCGTCAGTCGCTCGACCATGACGCCGTTCGCGCCCCGCACGATCAGCAGCGTATCGCCGCCCTCGCCGAGATCGACGCGATCCTCGCCCGCCTGCCCGGGCTGGTTTACCTGCCAGATGTGGAAGATCGGGTGAGCTGAAACGACAAGCTGTGCGGAAGGATGCAACGTGAAGCGCAGCTTGCCGAGCAAGCTTTCGGGCACCTTTGCGAGAGCCGCGAGATCGAGCGCGCCGGCGTCGGCGGCGATGTTTGCCTGATCGATGGCCCATTCGAGCCGCGCGACATCGGGAAGATGCGGAAGCTCCCGTGCCGGTGGGTACGTCGCAAGAAAGCGCGCGAGATCTCCACCGTAGCGGTTCACATCCCCGCGTGGCGAGGGGTGCGCGCGCACGAAGGTGTGGATCGCCGCGGCGAAAAGCCGGTCGCCCATCAAACGATGCACGACCGGATACGTCGCCGCGAGCACCTTGCGATAGTTCCCCAGCACGTTGTTGCGGTAGACGTCGATCCTCTCGGCCGCGTCAAGCTCGCCGCCGACGATGCCGAGGCCGGCGATGGCTCCGCCGTCGCCGAACACGATTGCAGTCGCGAACCCGCGCTGCACTTCACGCAGTGACGGCATCGACCTGCTCCAGAACGGACTGTGCGATCGCCGCTTCATCCTGCAGCACCTCCAGCGCAGGCAGGTCGGTGTCCCATTCGATCAGCGTCGGCTTCGGGCCGAAGCGCTCGATGGTCGCGCGGTAGAGCGCCCACACCGGCGGTGCGACGCGCGCGCCGTGCGTGTCGATGAGGCACGGCCCACTGGCGTCGAAGCCGGCGAGATGGATCTCCGCGACGGCGTTGCCGGGGATTGCGTCCAGGTACGCCCGCGGATCGAAACCGTGATTCACCGCGTTGACGTAGACGTTGTTGACGTCGAACAGAAGCTTGCAGCCGGTGCGCTGGGCGACCGCGGCGACGAAATCCCATTCGGCTATCGCGTCGAACTCGAAGCGCAGATATGCGGCAATGTTCTCGACGAGCAGCGGCCGCCGGAGGGCGGCCTGCACGGCGTCGACGCGATCGCACACCAGGGCGAGGGCTTCCTCGGTGAAGGGCAGCGGCAGCAAGTCGTTGAGGTGGCGCTGATCGACGCGACCCCAGCACAGATGCTCTGAGACGGACGCGGGCTCGATCCGGGCGACGAGTCGCTTCAACCGCGCCAGGTGCGTGGCGTCGAGCGGGTCGGCGGAACCCAACGACAAGCCAACACCATGCAACGAGACCGGATATTCGGCGCGAATGGCGTCGAGCGCGGCGAGCGCCGGCCCCCCGTCCACAAAATAGTTCTCGCTGTGGACTTCGAACCAGCCGATCGGCGGCCGTTCCGCGCGCACTCGCGCAACATGCGGGGGGCGCAAACCGATGCCCGCGACGTCGGGCAGGGATGTGATCGCAGACACGGGATGACTCGATCGGCTGGAGCCGGCGACAGCGCGCGCCGCCGCCGGCCACATGCGCGATGACGATTACGCCTTCGGCGCGGTCAGCTTGCCGCCCATCTTCTCGCAGGAGCCCTTCTCGACGTACTTCCAGTCCATGGGATCCATTTCGGCTTTGGATTGACCTGCGCACGCGTGTTTGCCGGATGCGCAGTCGTTCTGACCTGCCTTGGCGACCCCGTAGCATTTGTCCTTGCTGGGCTGCGGGGCGGCGGGCTGCGCAGTTACGGTGCCCGCGGCGAAGCCGAGCGCCAGCAGGCCGGCAACGGCCGCCTGGATGGTGGTTTGATGCTTCATGAACATCTCCTTCGAAGGTTTGGACAGTGGCGGATAGGGGTAGGTGTGCTCCCTTCCCGGCCTTTGGTCGGATAAGGCCATGCCACCTTACATGCAGGCTCCTGCCGGCGGCAAGCCCGACCCGTCAAATACCGCTAACATTGGGCGGGTAGAGATACGTTCGGTTCCCGAAACGCCATGCGGTTCACCGTCGCCACATACAACATCCACAAGGGTTTTTCGCATTTGATGCGGAAGGTCGTCATCCACGAGTTGAAGGACCGGCTGCACGGTCTGTCCGCCGACATCCTTTTCCTGCAGGAGGTCCAGGGCGTGCATCGCCGGCATGCGCGTCGCTACCGCAACTGGCCGGGCAAGCCGCAGCATGAATTCATCGCCGACACGGTCTGGCACGAGGTGGCGTACGGTCGGAACGCGATCTACCAGCACGGGCACCACGGCAACGCGGTGCTCTCCCACTTTCCGATCGTCGCCCAGGCGAACCTCGACATTTCGGCCCACGCCTTCGAAAGTCGCGGGCTGCTCCACTGCGTGCTGCAATTGAAGCGCGGCTTGCCGGCGCTGCATTGCATCAATGTCCACCTCGGCCTGTTCGAGCGCGGGCGCCGCTGGCAGGTTCACGCACTGTGCGAGCGCATCCGCGAGGCCGTGCCCGACGGCGCGCCGCTGATTGTTGCCGGCGACTTCAACGACTGGCGGCGCAAGGCGGACCGGGCGCTTCAGGAAGAGCTGGACGTGACCGAGGTCTTCGAAGCGGCGCGCGGCCGTCCGGCGCGCACCTTTCCCGCGGTGCTGCCGGTCTTCCGCCTCGACCGGATCTATGCGCGCGGGCTGACCATCGTGAGCACTGCCGTCCATTACGCGTATCCGCTGGCGCGGCTGTCCGACCACGCGGCGCTGGCGGCAACCTTCGATCTCGAGCGTGTCGTCCGCGCTCCTGCGCGCTGATCGGCCCAGGGTGGAGCGCTTCGTCGCCGGCAATCGTGTCGTGCTCCTGCGCAGCGGCGTCGAGTATTTTCCGGCGCTGGAGCGCGCGATCGACTCGGCGCAACAGGAAGTCTGGCTCGAAACCTACATCTTCGCCGACGACCCGACCGGGTGGCGGATCGGCGAAGCGCTGGCACGCGCCGCGCGGCGCGGCGTCAAGGTGCGGGTACTGGTCGATGGCTGGGGCGCCAAGTTCTATCTCACCTCGCCGCTCGAGCGCTTGATGCGCGAGGCCGGCGTCGAGCTGCACAAATACCGACCCGAAGTTGCCGCCTGGCAGTTCCGGTCACATCGGCTGCGCCGGTTGCACCGCAAGCTCGTTCACGTCGACTACCGTCTCGCGTTCGTCGGCGGCATCAACGTGATCGACGACATGAACACGCCGGGTCACAAACCGCCGCGCATCGATTTTGCGGTGAGCGTCGAGGGCCCGTTGCTGCCCGCGATCGCGCAGACGATGCAACGGGTGTGGGCGCTGGTGCAACTCGTCCAGCTCGGCACGAGCCAGCTGCCGCTGTTTCCCGAACGGGGACGCGCCGACCGTGCCGGAGAGCAGACCGCCAAGTTCATCATCCGGGACAACCTGCGCCATCGCCGGGACATCGAGCAGGCCTATCTCGCGGCGATCCGCGGCGCGAAGCGCGAAATCCTGATCGCCAACTCGTACTTTTTCCCGGGCATCACGTTTCGCCGCGAGCTCGTCGAAGCGGCCGCGCGCGGGGTGACGGTGACGCTGATCCTCCAGGCCAAGGTCGAGTACGTGCTGCTGCACTTCGCCAGCCGCGCGATGTATGGCCAGCTGCTGCAGGCGGGCGTGGTGATCCAGGAATACCACCAGAGCATGTTGCACGCCAAGGTCGCGGTGATCGACGATCGCTGGGCGACCGTGGGCTCGTCCAACATCGATCCGTACAGTCTGCTGGTCGCACGCGAAGCGAACGTGGTCGTACGCGATCGAACGTTCGCGCTGGAGCTCAAGCGCGACCTGGTCGCGATCATCGAGCAAGGTTCGCAGCGAGTCATCCATCAGGACTGGCAGGACCGATCGCGCCTGTACAAGGCCGCGATCTGGATCGCCTACGGCATCGTCCGGGTGGCAATGGGCCTGCTCGGCTACGGCGGCAACGAGTGGTTTGCCAAGCGCTCGGACGTCGAGGCGACGGGTGGGTGAGTCGCTCTTTGTAACGTTGCTTCCCGGGGTTCGCGAAGCCTGCCCTGAGCCCGTCGAAAGGCTCACCCCGGGCTACGCTAGAATGCGTCGATGCGCCGCGCCTCAGCCGTTCCACTCCCCGCACCGCCCGATCGCGCGTACCGCGGCGACTGGCACACCATCGGCACGCTGCTACCGTACCTCTCTGCCTACAAGGGCCGGGTTTTCCTCGCGCTCGGTTGTCTGCTCGCCGCCAAGCTCGCCAACGTCGGCGTGCCGCTGGTACTCAAGGAGGTTGTCGATCGCCTGACCGGCCCGCAGACGCTGGTATTGCCAATGGCGTTGCTCGTCGCCTACGGAGCAATGCGCTTGTCGACGACCGCGTTCACGGAGCTCCGCGAATTCCTGTTCGCCAAGGTGACCCAGCGCGCGGTGCGCACCATCGCGCTGCAGGTGTTCCGGCATCTGCATGCGCTGTCCCTGCGCTTCCATCTCTCGCGACAGACGGGAGGGCTCACCCGCGACGTGGAGCGCGGCACGCGCGGCATCTCGACGCTCATCAGCTTCGCGCTGTTCTCGATCCTGCCCACGCTGGTGGAGATCGCGCTGGTGTCGGCGATCCTGTTCACGCGCTATAACGTCTGGTTCATCGGCATCACGCTGGGCGCTCTCGTCGTCTACGTCGTCTATACGGTGGCGATCACCGAATGGCGAACCGGATTCCGGCGGGCGATGAACGAGCTCGACTCGCGGGCGAATACGCGCGCGATCGACAGCCTGCTCAACTACGAGACAGTCAAGTATTTCAACAACGAGGAATACGAGGCGCTGCGCTACGACGAGAGCATGCAGCGCTGGGAAACCGCGGCGGTCAGGAGCCAGACCTCGCTGTCGCTGCTCAACATCGGCCAGAGCGTCATCATCGCCGTCGCGGTGACGCTGATCATGTGGCGGGCGACGCTCGGCGTGGTCGATCACACGATGACCATCGGCGATCTGGTGCTGGTCAACGCCTTCATGCTCCAGCTCTACGTCCCCTTGAACTTCCTCGGTGTCATCTACCGCGAGATCAAGCAGGCGCTGGCCGACATGGAACGAATGTTCCACCTGATCGAGGAGCACGCCGAGATCCGGGACGCGCCGGGTGCCGCGCCACTCAAGGTCACGACGGCCGAGGTCCGCTTCGAGCACGTCGATTTCTCCTACGAGCCGAACCGGCAGATTCTGTTCGACGTCTCGTTCACGATTCCCGCCGGACGGACGATTGCCGTCGTGGGACCGAGCGGCTCGGGAAAGTCGACGCTCGCGCGTCTCCTGTATCGCTTCTATGACGTCTCCGCGGGGCGCATCACGGTCGACGGCCAGGACCTGCGCGCGGTGCAGCAGGCGAGCGTGCGCGCTGCGATCGGGATCGTCCCGCAGGACACGGTGCTGTTCAACGACACGATCGAGTACAACATCGCCTATGGCCGGCCGGGGGCAACGCACGAGGAAATCGTCGCCGCGGCGCGCCTTGCGCAGATCGACGATTTCGTCGCCAGCCTGCCCGAGGGCTATCACACCGCCGTGGGCGAGCGGGGGCTCAAGCTCTCCGGCGGCGAGAAGCAGCGCGTGGCGATCGCGCGCGCCATCCTCAAGAACCCGCGCATCCTCATCTTCGACGAGGCGACCTCCGCCCTGGATTCAAAATCCGAGAAGCTGATCCAGGCCGAGCTCGAACAGATCTCCGCGGATCGCACGACGCTCACTATCGCGCATCGGCTGTCGACGATCGTCGGCGCGGATCAGATCCTGGTCCTCGAGCGCGGGCGCATCGTCGAGCGCGGCACGCATGCCGAGCTCCTGGGCCGCGGTGGGGCGTATACGCGGATGTGGGCCCTGCAGCAGCAGGAGCGCACGGAGTCGGCCGGCGAGCTGACCGCTTGAGCGTGGTCGCCCGCCGTTTATCGGCGCGATGTCAGCGGCTAAGCCTTTGAAGCGTTTAGGATTTGGCATAACCCTTGCTCCTTGTGCTATAAATCCGGCTATCTCCCGAGAACGTGGATAATGAATAATCGCTTGACCATTGTTTTGCTTGGCTTGATCGGCCTGACTGGCCCCGCATGGGCGGGGACTGACGATGACGTGCCGGCGCTGGTTACGCCAAACGTGACGCGCGACGTCAGCAAGCTCAAGCTCGCCTCGGCCAACGTGCTGGTCCTGGACGCGATGGCGGGTCAGCCGATCTATGCCAAAGGCGCGGACATCGTGACCCCGATCGCCTCGGTGACCAAGCTGATGACCGCGATGGTCGTGCTCGACGCGCAGCTGCCGCCCGACGAGATGCTCGGCGTGGGCGTCGGCGACCTCGATCTGCTCAAGGGCAGCCACTCCCGATTGGGGCTCGGAAGCGAGCTACCCCGTCGCGAGATGCTGCGCCTGGCGCTGATGGCCTCGGAGAATCGTGCCGCGTCGAGTCTCGCCCGCCACTATCCAGGTGGCACCGAAGCATTCGTCGAGGCAATGAACCGCAAGGCACAGGCGCTCGGCATGACGCGCACTCATTTCGCGGATCCGACCGGACTATCGAGCGACAATGTATCGACGGCGAGCGACCTCGCGCGGATGGTGAAAGCCGCGGCGGGCTACGAGTTGATCCGCGACGCGACGACGACCGCGAGCCACTACGTCGAAGTGCAGCCGACCGGCCGTATTCTCGGCTTCAACAATACCAACTCGCTGGTACGCGCCGGGCTATGGGACATCCAGGTCAGCAAGACCGGCTTCATCCGCGAGGCGGGGAAATGTCTGGTCATGCTGGCCACCATTGCCAGCCGCCCGGTCGTCATCGTGCTGCTCGATTCCTACGGCAGACTTACCCGCGTCGCCGACGCCAATCGCGTCAAGCATTGGCTCGAGACCGGCGAGTCGCTCCCTGAGGCCAGGCACGTCAAAGCCAGACGCGTCAAGGGGACACTGCTCCCGACCAAGTCCGCGCGCGCGCCGCAGAAGGCGAAGTCGCGGGCGTAGGCTCCTAGCCGTTCCGGTCGCCTGGCGACCTCGGACGTCGATGAACAAGTGAATCGGTGAATGGGTGAATCACACCCTCGCCGCGTTCACCCGTTCACCTTTTCACGCGTTCACTGCCTGACTTCGCGGACTGCGCCAGCAACTCCCGGGCGTGCGCGCGTGCCTTGGCGGTGATCTCGTGCCCACCCAGCATCCGGGCCAACTCCTCCACCTTCGCCGCCCCGTCGAGACGGATCAGCGCGGTGGCAACGCTCTCGGTGCCGCCTTTCTTGAGCACGCGATAGTGACCGTCCGCGCATGCCGCCAC
>WNGK01002060.1_pt1 | contig 23233 bp, 26 predicted proteins | sample 5400601 | NCBI WGS metagenome assembly WNGK01 (sample SAMN13153376, study PRJNA577476) | soil metagenome | isolation source: 60 cm soil or saprolite under Garry oak tree replicate 1 | place: USA:California | collected 2016-06-15
TCCCAGTCAGCGGAATAACTTTGCCATCTAGCTTCAAGGCATATGCCATTGCCAGACAATCGGGATGGCAGGGAACTGGAATGAGGTCTTCGGGACGAAATACCGTCGTTTGCTCGAGAATGTTTCTTCGTACCTCAGTTAGCGTGAGCCGCTGGCGGGCAGGGTCGTAGTTCTCCAGCCGCCCGGCAGCCTGAATGGGTTGGAACGTTACGCCCCGAACACATGACTGCTCAAGGGCGAAGTCCACGATTTTGCCAACTTCTCCATCGTTGAGGCCTTTCTTCAACGTAACGACGAGGGTTGTTGAAATGTCGTACCGATTTAGTCGATCCAGGGCCCGTAGGCGTGTGCTGCGCAAGTCCGCCCCGCGCAATTCCATCAGCGGACCACGCTCGAACGAATCGAACTGAAGGTAAATCTCAATTTCTGGAAACGAGTCCGCCTGGCTGGCCCTCATTGCGGACCACGGCGTCGAACATGGCTTCAATCTGAGCCAGAGGCCGATATTGGTTGCGGGACGGCCCACTGCCCGCATAACAGATAGGGCAAGCGAGATTACAGTGATCGTTAGTCTCGATCAGTGACAGGCAGGAGTGCTGCTCGTGGTCAGTGCACAAGCCACAGTCGTAGGGGCATCCCCATTTCACGGGTGTGTTGTAAACCTGCGGCATCTCCGGAGGTTTAATAAAAACCTCGCGGCAGCGCCGGTAGTAGTCCACATCATCCGCGATCAGCACTTTCTCGCCGCCGTGGTCGGGACAGCGTTTTAGTAGGAAGACGCAGCCGTCCTGAAAAACAATCTTTCCTTCCACCTTGCGAAAGCATTTCGACCAGATGGAGAGCGCCACATCGTAATAGACGTAAGGCCGTACGCGGTTCGGCATTCAGTATTTAGCCCTCGCTGAAAACTTGTCCGCCAACAATTGACTTTGCGATACGCGCAAATAGCGCGAGTAGTAGATCAGGACCAATAGGCATGCAATTTGGATTGCCGAAATTCCAAAAATGTGAGCTGCAGGTTTCAAGAAGTCAACGAGAAACCGCCAGGTCATATAGCCGATCATGAAAATCTTAAACAAATCGCCCTCGATGTGGCGCTGGCGCGAAAAAGCGAACAGAAACAGAGCCAGTGTGACCAGAAAAACAATTTCGTAAAGTTGCGTCGGATGCCGTGTAATGCCGTCGCCAAAATCAACGCCCCACGGGAGACTCGTCGATTTCCCATAAGTGCCGTCGGGCAGGCCAGTCAGGAAACACCCGATTCGGCCAATTGCGATTCCTACCGCCAGAGGAATTGCGAAAAGATCGCCGGTACCCGCGGTCACGCCGAAGCGCTTCTTGACCAACTCAACGGCGATGAGCCCGCCCGCCAGACCTCCCACGACGCTTTTTCCAGTCGATGGCAGGTCGAGATGCGGAGATTCGAGCCAACCCAGGAGCCTGCATCCCAGTGCCGCTCCTACCACGGCAGCAGTTATGACCCACCAACGCAAGTCGTCCGAGACCGGATCGCCCTGCCTTCTGCGGCCCAGGAAAAACCAACCAAAGGCTGTAGCGTACGCCGCCGCCTCAAAAAAGACATGCGGATGAATGCGAAGACTTCCCACACGGAGATAGACCGGAAAGCTCACGAACAAAGGGGCTGATTATCGCCTAAATCCGGCAACCGAGCGCGGCGCTTTTTTCTCTGCTTCGAAAGCGGCTCTTACTTTCGGCTTTTTCAGTTGTTGGCTAAGATAACCATCCCGTGATTTCTTCATAACTGCCTCACTTTTCTTCATCGCGACCTTCTCTCCTTTAGCACGGCTATGGATTGTTGGTTCTGCTCTTCACTCCCCGAACATCGGCACCTGCCTAACATCCTCCGCGCCTCTCCGCTGTCGTCTCGCGGCCCCAATCACTGCCAGCACGTTCAGCGACTCCAGCGCCGTCCGTGGGACGAACAGGCGCTGCACATTCGACCGCAGGTCAGGCGGATTAATCAGGAAGCCTTCAGCGGTGGTCAGGCTGAGGTCGTTGGGCATCAGGCCTTCGAGGACTTCTCCGTCTTTAAATTTGATTCGCACCCATAGGCCCTCGGAGCGCGGGCGGGTGGTGAAGGTCTTGCGCGAGAGGGAATCGGAGTCGCCAAACTCGCGCACGAAGAAGACGCACTTGATGTCGGTGAGATCAATTGCCACCACATTGCCGGAGGTGTTCAGCAGCTCGAATTTGCCGTCACGGGCAAAGTGCGCCGACGCGACAAAGCCGTTTACCGTGTCGCGGTCAACCTTGCGGACTATGACCTTCTTGTGGGTGGAAGGCATGGGAAACGAGCTTAGCTACTGGCTTCTAGCTGCTAGCACCCCAAAGCCTGAAGAGATTGCTAGAAGCTAGCAGCTAGTAGCTAGCAGCTCTGATCTTCCGATTCTCGCACTTTCCCACCGAAAACACTCAGGTATCCAGCTTCGCAGTAGCCAAAACGATAACGTTGTGTTATTTTCTGTAGTTCGCCCGGCCTCACGAAATGAAACTAACCTACTCATATTTAAGCACTTACAAATGGATTGTCGATATTTCCACAAATACCTGTGGAAATCTTTCTGTGGGGACCCTGTAGTCGAGCAGTTCACAACCAAGAATGGCTGACTACATATACACAATGGAGCTGCGGCTGACGCCCAATCAGCAGAAGGGTGTCACGCTGGTTCAGGACATTGCCCGCAACGCTGGAATGAATGTCTATCTGACCGGCGGCGCGGTGCGCGACATCATCAGCGGCTTTCCCATTCGCGACCTGGATTTCACCGTTCAGGGCAATCCTCTCAAGCTGCAAAAAGAACTTGAGCGCGCCGGGGCCGTCATTGGCGGCGCCGATGACGATTTCAAAACCATATACGTAACTCTTCCCGGGGGTGTTCGCGCCGAGGTCAGCAGCGCCCGCACCGAACGTTACGAGAAGACTGGCAAGCCGCCCGTCATCACTCCGGCCACGATTATCGAAGACCTGCGCCGCCGCGACTTCACCGTGAATGCGATGGCACTGTCGCTGAATCCCGGCTCCCGTGGCCTGCTGATGGATCCCTTCAACGGCGCCGCCGATATCGAAGCCAAGTTGCTCCGCATTCTGCACAATTATGCGTTTGTCGAAGATCCTTCGCGTCTGATTCGAGCGTCGCGGTTTGCCGCCCGCTTCCACTGGCCAATGGAAGAGCGCACTCAGGCCAGATACGAATCTGCCAAAGAAAACAATTACATCGAGTACATTGCCGACCGGACGATCGGATACGAAATCGAGCAACTGGCTTACGAAGACGATCCGTTCACCGTGATTCGCGTGTTCGAAAAGGAAGGCTGGCTAAAGATCCTGAGTCCGCACTGGACCACAGCGAAAGTGGACACCAACGGCCTGTCGCAATTGATGAAGACCCGCCAGCAGATGAATGAGCTCGGCTACGCGCCCGACCCTTCGCCTGCGGTCCTGCACTTCCTGACCGCCAGGCTGAACGACAAAGAAGCTTCGGACATTCGCAAGGCCATTCCGCGCCGCGATCTAGCCGAAGCCTGGCGCGACCTCGAAGACAACGCCAAAGACCTCGCAAAGCGCCTGAACGGTAAGGAAGCCGCAACCCCGTCGCGCACCTGGAAACTTCTAACCAGCGCCCGCCCGGAGATGGTGCTGTTCCTCGCCGTTACTGCGCGCCAGCAGGCTGTCGAACAAAAGATCAAGAACTTCTTCACCAAGTGGCGGCAGATTCAACAAAAGATTCCGCTACCGGAGATGACCGAGCTGCTGATCACGCCGTCGCTGCCCGAGTATCCAAAAATCGCCGAAGAAGTTTTTATGCTGTTGCTGGATGGAAAGCTGCGCTCGCGCACCGAAATTGTGAAATTCCTGAAGCCGCTGGCGCCGCCACCGCCGCCACCGCCACCTCCGCCGAGGCGAGGCCGTGGCGCAAAGGCAGCCGCCGCACAGGCGCCGGCTCAGATTGCTCAACCAGCTGCTAAGAAGAAGGGAAAGAGTGCTGTTACTGCTCCAGTGGCTGCGCCGGCCAAGAATCCCGAGCCGGTCAAGGAAGCACAAAAGACGCCATCCAAGCAGCCTAGCAAGGTACCGCCGAAGCAGTCTCCAAAACGGCCGGCGAAGACGTCTCCATCAAAAAAGAAGAAGAGCGGGAAGAAGCATTAGGCTTTTCGCCCATCACTGGTTAGCGTCTGCTCCAGTTCCAGCGCCGCCTTATAGTGAGCAATGGCCAAGTTGGCTGCTCGTATTTCTGCCTCTAGTTTGTTCCGCTCCTCCAGGCTGCGGCGGTTCTCCATAATCTGTCGGCTGAGCAATTGCAACCGTTCATCTAACTTTCGCAGATGTTCCCGGACGCTGTTTTCCATAGCAAGAAGACCCAGTACATCAGAACTCAACTGAAGTAGCGGACTTCGTATCTAGGCCTTGGTACAAGCTGCTCATCATGCCTGGAACTAGAGATGATCCCAACACTGCGCAGGTTGCGCTTGAAATTCAGACTACATGATCTCCGGGCCGGCTGTCAGCATAAAGTAATCAGGGCGGTGTAGAGTCGCAAAAAAGACAAGTGCTGCTATCCAGAGGATCCGCGCCAACGGGCAGCCAAGATCGCCTGAAACCAAGCGCCTAAGCTCTTCTTTGCGACCTTAGCGGCCCTTAGCGAACTTTGCGGTTAAAATCTTTAAAGCTTGCATCTCAAAGGTGCCCACGGGATTTGCCTACAGCCCTGTCATCCAGAGCCGATATAATTAACGAAAACCGGGCGGACAAGCTCCGCCCACGATTTCCACATGGCAATCATCTGGTTGCGCGTAGCCCTCGCTCTCTACGGCCTCGGACTCGTCTACGTCCTGGTCGCGCTGACCCGCACCAAAGAACTCCTGAATCGTCTCTCGCTGCACGCCGCCTATCTCGGAATGATTTTTCATTTCGTAGCGATCGCCGAAGCGGTGCACCAATCTGGAGAACTGAGCTTGGCCTCACTGTCGGTGGCGGCCTCCGTGCTCGGATTCCTCATCATGGTGGTCTTCATGCTGGTCTATATGGTTTACCAGACCACGTCGCCTGGCATCATTGTGTTTCCTCTGGTCTTCCTGCTCACCTTCGTTGGCGCCAGCGGGCAAGAGCCGTTTGTGCTGGCGTCATCGACGGCGCGACAAGGCTGGCTCATAGCGCACATCTCGCTCGTTTTTGCGGGATACGCGGCTCTTGTCCTAAGTTTCAGCGCGAGCTTGCTGTACCTCATAGAAGAACACGCACTAAAAGCGAAACGCCCTGCCGGACTACTCTCGCGTCTGCCCGCGTTGCAAGTCACCGATGAGATCGGCTTCCGGTCTCTATTGGTGGGCTTCCCGTTCATGACCGCGGGCCTGGCTTCCGGAATGGTGATCGCGCAGGCCAGGTTCGGGCGTGTGGATTTCCTGGACGCCAAAATTTTGTTCTCTGTGCTCACCTGGGCCGTGTACCTGGTCCTCTTATATATGCGATGGAGCGCCGGGTGGCGCGGCCGTCGCGCGGCATACCTGGCTGCAGGCACCTTTGCTCTGGCGATCGTCGCCTGGGCGGCGAATTACTTCAGCGCCATTCACCGGCTGGCGAAACCATGAATTTCCAGCTCATCGGCGTGAACCATAAGACGGTGCCGGTCGATCTGCGCGAACAACTAGCCATCCCAGATCGCAAGCTCCCAGAAGCATTACAACAGTTGTTGACGGTTCCCGGCGTGAGTGAAGGCATGATCCTCTGCACCTGCAACCGCGTCGAAATTATTGCTCAGACCACAAACGAGAGCACTGATCTCCGCCAGTTCCTGCGGCAATATTTCAGCCTCGCGCCGGCGTCGTACGAGGCCCACCTTTACGAATATCGCCAGAACGACGCCGTGCGCCACGTGTTTCGCGTCGCTTCAAGCCTGGATTCAATGGTCGTAGGCGAACCGCAGATTCTAGGCCAAGTAAAGGAAGCCTATGCCACGGCCCGCGCTGCTGGAGCAGTGCAGTCATACCTCGATCTCCTTCTCACTCGCGCGTTCGCTGTCGCAAAAAAGGTCCGCACAGAAACCGCCGTAGGCTCGTCGTCGGTATCGGTAGCGTCAGTTGCTGTCGAATTGGCGGCAAAAATCTTCGGATCGCTGGATGGCAAGCATGTCTGTCTGGTCGGCGCCGGAAAAATGTCCGAACTGGCTGCGCGCCATCTCCTGGCAAGAGGCGCAGGCCCCATCTTCGTAGCCAACCGCACTTACGATCGCGCGCAGAACCTGGCGCAACACTTCGGCGGGCGCGCAATTCGATTCGACCAGCTCTATGAGCACTGCGAGCACGCCGACATCGTCATTACCTCTACCGGAGCCCCGGTCGCCATCTTTCGCCGTGAACATGGCGAAAAATTTCTAAGCCGCCGCAAGAACCGTCCTATGTTCTTCATCGACATTGCCGTCCCCCGCGACGTCGATCCCGAGATGAACAAGCTCGACGGAATCTTTGTCTATGACATCGATGACCTGCAGGAAGCGGTGAGCTCGCATGTTGTCGGCCGTAAAAAAGAAGCCGAACAGGCGGAAAGTATTATCGAAGCCGAAGTCGAACGCTTCCAGGCGCGCCTGCAAAGCCTTCACGTAGTTCCCACCATCGTCTCGCTACAGGATCATTTCGAGATCATCCGCCAGGCCGAACTCGACCGCGCACGCGGACGCCTGGGCCAACTTACGCCCGAGCAGGAAATGGCAGTCGAAGCCTTAAGCCGCGGCATAGTCAACAAAATTCTGCACACGCCGATCACTCGACTGAAGTCAGCCGCCGCCGGACCCGAGATTACAACCTTAGTCGAAGCGTTCAAGAAAATCTTCAACTTACAGCCAAAAGCTCCAGCATCGCTCGAAGACAACTCCTCTGAAAAAACTGCGGCCCACTCCGGGCCCAGGAGTTGAGCGTTGCGGCTGCGGATCGGCTCGCGCGGCTCCCAACTGGCGCTTTGGCAAGCCACCCACATCGCCGCGCGTCTTCGCGAAAACGGGCATGAAGTTGAAATTGAAATCATCCACACCACTGGCGACAAAATCACCGACGTCGCCCTCGCAAAAGTCGGCGCAAAGGGAATGTTCACCAAAGAGATTGAAGAAGCTCTCGCGGAAGGCCGCATCGATCTCGCTGTCCACAGCCTGAAAGATCTCCCGACAGAACTCTCCGAACAATTTAAAATTGCCGCCATCCCCGCGCGCGAAGATCCCCGCGATGCGTTCTGTTCAAAGAAATATTCCTCGATCGAGGAACTGCCGCATGGGGCCCGAATAGGCAGCAGCAGTTTGCGACGCGAGGCGCAACTCAAAGCTATCCGCCCAGATGTGGTAGTCCATCCTCTGCGCGGAAATGTGGACACTCGACTGCGCAAGCTCGAGTCCGGCGACTATGATGCCATCATTCTCGCTACAGCAGGGCTAAATAGGCTCGGCAGAACGGAAGCGGTACGCCAGATTTTACCGGTTGAGATCATGTGTCCCGCAGCAGGGCAGGGAGCCCTCGCGATTGAGACTCGTGCCCGAGATGAGGTCGCAATCGATGCGCTGGCGTTTCTCGACCATACAGCCTCGCGCGCGGAAACCGATTGCGAACGCGCGTTGCTAAAGAAACTTGGTGGAGGCTGCCAGGTCCCGATCGGCGCCAATGCCATGTGGCGCAATGCGCAACTGCATCTCCATGCTATCGTCGCCGATCCGGATGGCAGTTTGGCGCTACGCGAATCGGCAACCGGTATCGATCCGGTTTTTCTGGGGGAGGCGGTAGGAGATAAACTTCTGACTCGCGGTGGCGCCGCAATCCTTGATCGAATATATGGAAGACAAACTGTCGTTCCTCAGCAGCCATGAATTACGGAATTCGGAAATCGCGGAGAAGAACCAATGAGTGAGAATTCTGTACCTTTTGCAGCGGCGACTATGGAAAGCCACTTTGGCAAACAACTGCACGAGCTAGTAACGTCGAGCCGCACGTTTCCGTTGAGCGCCCGCGTTGATGTCCAGTTGGCGCTTGAAAAGTTATTCACTGGATGTCCGAATGCCAAGCTAATGGGACTCCACACCCAGCACGCTTTTGAAACCCTCACTGTGTCGCACTTAATGGGTAATCAACATTTTCCCGTGGTCATTGGTCCTTTGCAGCATGAAGAAATCGACATCGGCGAAACCTTGCCGGCACGTTGTCTGCGTCAGGCACTCTGGCTGGCCAAAGAAAGCGAGACGCCTTATGCCCTCCTGCTAAGTCCGGCTTCTTACTATGGACGGCCGGCGGGGACCCACGTTGAAGTCGCTGTCCTTCCAGGAGAAGGTGGGCTGCACCTTGCTCGCAGGTTGCTGGATGAAGTTGAGGTACTGGTGAGACAAACTGCCACCTATCGGGGCAAAGTCATTTCGCTGGAAGCCGCCGACCGGTATTCCGGGCACGGCGGTTTGCTGCGCGTCCACAAGCTGAGGAGCGTGTGCCGCGAAGACGTGATCCTGCCGGAAAAAACCTTGCGGCTGCTGGATCGGAATATCGGCGACTTCATTCGCCAGCGGGGTAAACTCCAGAAACTCGGTATGCCAATCAAGAAAGGCCTGCTGTTTTATGGCCCCCCGGGTACTGGTAAAACGCACACCATCCACTATCTCGCAAGCCAACTGCCCGACCATACGACTCTGCTGATTACGGCGGAGCAGGTCGCGCTGCTTGACCACTATTTCCAACTGGCACGATTTTTGCAGCCGGCGATGGTGGTGATCGAGGACGTAGATTTAATCGCTCGTGCTCGCGAACAGATGCACGGCCCGTGCGAAGAGAGTCTCCTAAACAAGCTGCTAAACGAGATGGACGGCCTTCGAGAGGATGCCGCCGTGCTGTTTGTGCTGACCACGAATCGACCTGAACATTTGGAAACCGCCTTGGCATCACGTCCGGGACGCATCGATCAGGCGATTGAGTTTCCGTTGCCCGACGACCGAGGCCGCCGCCAGTTGATTCGCCTCTATTCCCGCGGGCTTCCCTTCTCTGAGGAAATCGTCGACCTCGTCGTGCGCCGCACCGAGCGGGGCAGTGCCGCCTTTATAAAGGAGCTAATGCGTCGTACGGCACAGTTTCACATTCAGGATGGTGATCACGGTCCGCTGCGGGTTGATCATGTAAATGATGCGCTCGAAGAGATGCTTTTCAGCGGAGGCTCGTTGAATGCCAAGCTCCTCGGTGCGGCGGACGTTGGACAGAGGATTCAATAGGCAGAGCGTTGAGAGACTTGTCGCGACGTTTCTCGTATCGGAGCCAAATTGTATATTCCCGAATTCAATCGTATCGAAGACAGCGCCCTGACTCTGGCATTTCTGCACGCAAACCCCTTTGCCACCCTGATATCAACGACTAAAACCGAACCGTTTGCGACACACCTTCCGATCGTGGCGCACGAAGCCGACAGCCGGCTGCATCTACGCGGGCACATGGCGAAGGCCAATCCGCACTGGAATTCCATCACACAAAATCAAGAGTCGCTCATAATTTTTAGCGGTCCTCACGCATACATTTCGCCCAGCCTCTACGAGATTCGCGAGAGCGTCCCCACCTGGAACTACGCTGCCGTTCACGTTTATGGGAAAGGAACAGTTTTCACGGACGAAGCCCGACTCAAACATTTACTACTAGAAATCATTACGCGCTTCGATTCTGCATACGTCGAACAGTGGGCATCATTCGGCAACCAATATCGCAGCCGGATGCTGCAGCACATCGTCGGCTTCGAAATCGTCGCCACTCGGGTCGAGACCAAATTCAAGCTCAGCCAAAACCGCACGAGGCCTGAACAAGAGAACGTCATCCGATCGCTCGCAAGGAGTTCCAACTCCGCCGAAGCTGGAGTGGCGGCCTTAATGCGCGAGCGGGGCCTCGGCACGCGATGAATCAGACGGAGAAATCGTCTCAAGATTCTCCCCTTGCGGGTATCCGCGTACTGGTGGGCCGCGCGCGCCACCAGGCGAGCACGTTGTCGAAGGGATTGAAGGCTCTCGGCGCGGAAGTCATCGAGATTCCATTCATCGAAATCCGCACGCTGCGCTCCTACAAGCCGCTGGACTCCGCCCTCAAGCACATTGCTGAATACCACTGGCTCATTTTGACGAGTGTCAACGGCGTGGAAGCACTCTCTGCGCGAATAAAACGTTTGCGAATCCGAGCAGCGGGATTGACGCATTTGCAGATAGCAGCCATAGGCCCGAGTACAAAACGTAAAATTGAAAGTCTCGGCCTAAGAGTTGCGGTCATGCCAATGCGTTACATCGCGGAATCGGTAGTCGAGAGCCTAAAGGGAAAAGTGAAAGGAAAGCGAGTGCTGCTAGCCCGGGCCAAGGTTGCCCGTGACGTGATCCCGCGCGAGGTGCGGAAAATGGGCGCAACCGTCGACGTGGTCGAAGCCTACGAGACCGTGGTTCCCAGATCATCGAAGAGGCGCCTGCAAGCCCTGATGAAAAACCCCAAGCTCCGCCCACACATAGTGACCTTCACCAGCTCTTCCACCGTCAGGAACTTTGTAGAATTGCTGGATTTACGCCGTGCGCAAGAACGTGCCAGCATCGGCATTGAGGGAATCCAGTTTGCCTCCATCGGCCCAGTGACATCAGCGACCCTGCGCGAATTCGGGCTGCCTGTGCGCCTGGAAGCAAGGGAATACACAATTCCAGGCTTAATTCAGGCCATCGTGTCTCGGTCCACGCGCTTCGAGGAGGAACAACCCGTGTAGCGGCGGGCGTCCACGCCCGCCCACCCCTCACGATGGCGTCCGGCCCTACATAACCTCACTGCAACTTGCACCCGCAGTCCGCCGGCGGTACATGCGCCTTCAGAAAATCGGTGACTCGCTGATACGCGTCAATCTGGTTCTCTACTTTCGCAAAGCCGTGGCCTTCATTTTCGTAAATTTTGTAATCGACCACCCCGCCACGCTTCTTGATCTCATCCACAACTTGAATCGTCTCCTCTTTGGGGCAGCGCGGATCATGTCCTCCGGCCATCAACAACAGCGGCGCTTTAATCCGGTCTACGAAAAAGAAGGGCGAGCGGTCGCGGAACAAGTCCGGGTTCTTCTCCGGGTCTCCCATGGTCGCAAGATCTGACTGCTGCAGCACCGGGTCCTCATTCTCCATCTCGGTAAACCAATTCACAAATGGGACAATCGGCACGCCAGCGGCCCAGATGTCAGGCGTCTTGGTCACTGCCATCATCGTCATGTAACCCCCGTAGCTTCCGCCCATTGCGATCAATTTTTTAGGGTCGGGATACCCCGTAGCCTTGAGAAAGTCGGCGGCCGCAAGCACATCCTGGAGATCGCCGCCGCCCATGTCGAAGAGGTTCGCTTCTTGAAATTCTTTGCCGTACCCGGTCGAGCCGCGGTAGTTCGGCGCGATCACCATGTATCCCTGGTTCACAATGTGCTGAATGAATCGGTTAAATGAATTCACCGTCTGCGCCGTCGGCCCACCGTGGATGTAAACGATAGCTGCGTTCTGCCCATTGCGCTGCATATTGCGCGGCACGTACAGCAGCGCGGAGATCGTCCACTTACCATCGCGGCTCGGATAGTGCACCAGGAACGGCTCGACCATATGCTCGGCAGGCACTCCAGCCATAAGCGAATGCGTAACTTGTTCAGATTTCCTGCTGGCTACGTCATAAACCCAAGCATCCCTCGGGGCATTAGGGCCGTTGTGATAGTACAGCAGCCGCGATCCGTCTCGAGTGAAGGCCGATTCCGCGCCGCCGAACGAATTCACCCCTTTAGCCAGCGGCAAATCGGCCGTCTTGCTGGACGCGAGCTCATGAATATAAAGATCGGTATCGCCATCCAGATTGGCGCTCCAGGTAACACATTTTCCATCCGGCGAAAAATGCCCACCTGAAATCTCCCACTTATCTTCCGTCAGCCACGTAATCTTCTTGCTTGCAACACCCAGCAACCCGGCATTCTGATACCCATTGCCAGCATTTGAGGTGATCAAAAGCGTCCTGCCGTCCGGCGACAAATCATTCGCGCCATAAAGCTGCTCTCCCTGGTGCGGCGTCAGCAGCGTGCTTTTCTGCGCGACAATATCCACGATAAAGATATTCGAGTTTGTGCCCTTGGCCTCTTCCTGGGTATGAACAACGTACTTCCCATTCCGCGCCCAGATCGGATTCGTGTTCAGCCTGTCCGGCGGCGTCTTGCTTGTGACGTGTTTCGTCTCGCGCATCAGCGAGTCGAACACATCAATCTCATACGACGACGAGGTCTTCGGCTTTACCATGTATGCGAGATAACGCCCATCCGGTGACCAGGTCGGATTCTCCTCCGCAATCTCCCGCGTTTTGGTGACATTCACCACCTGCCCGGTCTTGGGCGAAACAAAGAATATGTCCCACTGCTCGTCGCCATCGTAGTCGGATTGATAGGCAATCCACTTACCATCCGGCGACCAAGTCGGATGCGCCTGCCGCTGGTCACTGACCGTTAATTGCGTCGGCCAACCACCCTCCGCCGGAACCAGCCAGAGATTGTTTCGTCCGGTAATGTTCGAAACGAAAACGATGGTCTTGCCGTCGGGAGACCACGCGGTGTCCCCGACCAGGCGCGTCATGTAAAGCCGCGACAGCGACAGGCTTTCTTCCCCCTGCTCGACATCAGCGTCGGGCTTGGCACTTATCTGTTTGGGATCAGGGATGGCCTGAGGTGGCCTAAGTGTCTGCGAAGCAGCGAACGTACTCATACATACGACGATAGCAAACTGCAAAGCACGCGTGATGATTCTCATGAGGCAGATTTCACCGGATGAGGACCGCAGACGGTTGGCCGGTCAACACAACCGTCGAAGTCGTGGCGGAGTTGAGCTTTCCGACAGAGTTCACGCTATAAGCCGACAGGCTGGAAGCTCCATTATTGGCCACAAAGAACCAATTGCCCTCCAGAGTGATTGCCCCCGAGAGCGGGCTCGCTCCGGTCGAAGCCGACGCAGGCGACAATGCCGACAGTGCTCCCGTAGCCGGGCTGAACCCGTATTGCGATACTTGAAACGACGATCGGTCCAGCACATAAACAAAATCGGCCACCGGATCTACGACTATAGAAATTGGTCCCGTGCCAGCCGCAAAAGGCGAACCTGAGACCGGGGTCAGCGTCCCGTCGGGACTCGAGCAGGTAGTGTTTGTCTGTATGCAAGCAGCAAATGCGTTGACGTTGTTCGATCCCGAGTTGGCAACAAAAAGAATGTTTCCGTCCGCCCCTGATTTACAGACCGTGGTTGCCGCGCTGACGCCCGCGCATCGAGAAAATGCCAACCCCGTAGGATTGGAACCCGCAGGGTAGCCATTGATTAACGTGAGTGCTCCAGTGCTGTCATACGAATAAGCCGCCACGTTCCCGGTGAATTGGTCGGAGACATATAAGAAATTCCCACTCGGCGAAACCGCCACGGCAATAGGTCCGTTGCCGGTCACTTCTCCGGGAAGAGCGCTGGCATAAGGCGAGTTCGCAGCCGGAGTCAAGCTCGTACCCGATATGCTGAAGACGGAAATTGTCCCCGGAACGGATCCGGGCTGGCCGAGAACGCCAGAGTTCCCCTGATTCGCGAGAAATAAAAATTTTCCGCTCGGATCCACCGCCAGGGCATCTGGAGGTAATACTGGAGTTGGAGTCCCCGCTGCCGTCAAACTGCCATCGGAATTCACCGTGTAAATTGAAATAGTGTTATCGCTCGTGTTCGTAAGGAACAACGTCGAAGCATCAGGCGTGATCGCCAAAGCTTGCGGATTAATGCCGGTGGAAAGCGCCGTGCCCACCTGCGATACAGTCCCGTTGCTCAAATTGATCGTGTAAGAGGTCAGCTTCTGGTCGCCCTGCGTGGCCACCCACATGAAACCGGTAGTGGTAGTAGTGCTATTGTTCGAGTTCGTGCAACCACCCAAAGCGGCGATCAACAGCCCAGCCACCACCACTAGCACCCAACGAGACTTCAAGCGCATTCTTCTTCCCCTAGGAGAACAGACCCAAATGTCCAAGGCTTGGTAGACGGCTCACGGAGCATACCTCTGCAAGAACCGAAACTCGAAACTTTGAAACCTTGAAACTTAGATTTCTGAAAGGCTTACCCCAATTGTGTATCAGGAATAGGCGGAAAAGAGCAAACCTGGGACAAGCAAACGCACTTACTTTTCGCCTGCCGCCGCCACAGGAGCCTGCTCCTCCCGTAGCGCGCGCCCGGTTTGCAACGGAATCCGGATTTCGACCAGAAGCCCGCCTTCAGGTAAGTTGGATGCGCGCACCGAGCCTCCGTGCAGCCTGACTGCCTGCTCAGTTATGGCCAGTCCGAGCCCCACGCCTCCCGTCGATCGCACGCGGGCGTCATCAATCCGGTAAAAAGGCCGGAATATTTTCTCTAGTTCGCTATCAGGGACCCCTGGACCCGAATCGCTCACCCGAATCACGGCCTCGTTCCCCGCTTTCTCAGCTCGCACTTTGACGCAGGTGCCTTCGCCCGTATAGCGAGTTGCATTGCGGACAACATTGTCTATAGCGCTATGCAGGAGTGCCGGATCTCCCGAAACCGAAAGCTCGTCGAGCACTTCGCATTCCACATTGCAGTTTCTAGCCTGCGCCTCAAACGCAGCATCCCGTGCGACCTCGTCGACAAGCTCCTCCAGGTGGACCGAAATCCGGCGCAGGCCACCGGTACCACCCTCGAGGCGCGCGATCGTTGTCAGGTTCCCGATCAGCTCATTCATTCGTTCGGATTCCAGGCTGATGCGGTCCAGCACGCTGGCCGCTTCCGGCCCGCTACGTTGACGCGCTAGTTCCAACGCCACGCTCAAGCGCGCCAGCGGCGACCGCAACTCGTGAGAAATATCTTTCAGCAGGCGCGACTGCGCATTGATCAGCTTCTCGATCTGCGCCGCCATAAGATCAAAATCGCGCACTAACTGCGAAATTTCATCTCCCGTTCCCGATGAATTGCCTCCAGCGCGGGCCGACAGGTTCCCAGCCGCGAGACTCTGAGCCGCCTTCCGCAGCCGACCGATAGGTGAAGTCAAAAATTGCGCCAGAAAATAGCAGACTAGCCCGGACGATATAACGGCAATCAGAATTCCCAGCCCCGGTACGCCGCCCGGTCCAAATAGCGCGGTCTGCCCCGGAGGCAGCTCGGTGATCAGCACGTACTTCGCGCCGTCAGGTCCAGTCATCGAAGCCCGAAGAAGCTGCACATGCGGGTTCAAGCGGCCCAGCAACGTATCGGCCATATGTCCCCTGCCTGCAGCCGCTTCCGCAAACCACGGCGGCACCGGATGTCCTACAAGGTTGACCTCGTCCCTGAACAGCACCGCATGAACATGTTGCGAGTCGCGCAGGCCGCGCAGGTAATCATGCAGCATTGGCACGCCGCCAGTTTGATAGGCATCCACTGCATCACTGAGAAATTTGGGCTGCAACACTTCAACCGCAGAAATCTGGTGCGTAGGCCGCATAGCGACCGTAACCAGAATCGCCAGGACGATGAACAGCGCCTCGGCCAGCCAGAACGAAAGAAAGATTTTGAGGAAAAGACTTTTCATCGAATTGCGTTTTTCGCCTTCGTCCTCGACAGGGCAAAAATGTATCCCGCGCCGCGGACCGTCTTGATATGTTCCTCGGTATCCGAGTCGCCCAATTTCTTCCGCACTTTGCTGACGTGCATATCGATGCTGCGGTCAAACGGAGAGAATTTCCGTCCCAACACTTCGTCCACCAAGGCCTCACGGGAAACCACGCGCCCAGCTTCGCGCAACAAAACCTGCAGCAGTCCAAATTCAACCGAAGTCAGTTCCACCGGCTGGCCGTTATGGCGTACATTGCGCGTCGCCGGATCCAATTCCACATCGCCGACTCGAATTACTTCCGGGACCTCCGGATCAAGGCCCTTCCGTGACCGTCGGAGAATCGCCCGGATTCGCGCCACAAGTTCACGCGGATTAAACGGCTTCGGCAAATAATCATCTGCCCCAATTTCCAGTCCAACAATGCGGTCCACATCTTCACCACGAGCCGTCAATAAAAGCACCGGGGTCCGCGAAGAGTCTCGGACCTTGCGCAGGACGTCAAATCCATTCAGACCCGGCAGCATGACATCGAGCACAACCAGCAAATGATCGCCGCTCAGCGCGCGCGTCAGCCCCGTCTTGCCATCATGCACGCACTCGACGTGAAAGCCTTCAGGACGCAGAAACTCGCTCACCAGCGAGCACAGCTCAACGTCGTCATCAACCACTAGAATGCGGTCCACGCTCTTCATTTTAGTTGCGGAACTTTCTACCGCCAGTAAAGATTCGTCAACCCACGCCAAATTCGCGGTTTACAAAGATTTACTCTGATTGACGTACTCTTTACCGCCAAAGATGCTCCTGCCGTGTTTCTATTCTACGTAAGGCGTTCGAAATTGATTTTCGAAAGCTCAGGAGGAAACACGTGAAACTTATGAACTCAAAAATAGCCGTCCTCGCGTTTGCGCTGGCGCTCACTGCGGGCACAGCTTTCGCACAGGGGGAAGATGCCGGCCCAGGGGCCATGCATCACGGGATGCACGGAGACTTTATGGGCGGCCCCGGACTCGGATTGCCGCTTCACCAACTCAACCTGACTGACGATCAGCGCAGCCAGATCAAGCAAATCTTCCAAAGTGAAAAAGCAAATATGAAGCCGCTGATGCAGCAGGAATTTCAATCGCACCAGCAGCTGATTCAACTGGTAACCAGCGGAAATTTCGACCAGGCCAAAGCTGCCGCAATTGCCTCGCAGGAATCGCAAACTCACGTACAGCTGGAAGTTGAGCACGCGAAAATTGCCTCGCAGGTTTACCAATTGCTGAGCTCCGACCAAAAAGCCAAAGTTGCCGACATGCTGGCAAAGCACCAGCAGCGAATGCAAGAGCACATGCAAAACCAGGGCGAAGCAGCTCCGCCCGACCAGCAGTAAGAAACGATTGTGAAGGGCGGCCCTCCAGGCCCGCCCTTCACGGAATCAACAATGTAGGCGCGGACGCCCTCGTCCGCCCTTCACCCAACAAGGAGAATCCATGGCAAGCACCACGTCACGCGCGGATTTCGTCAGCCTGGTAGCAGAAGAAATTGTCTCTGGCATTGATCACGCCGTCGACTACTGGATGGGCCGCCTCGAACAGGAAGTCACCGGCGGCGGATTGACCACAGTCGAGCGCCTACGCGCCATCGAGTGCCTGCTCCGCGAGTACAAAGACGTAACCGGAAAAACCCAACTCCGTTGCGCATCGGCCTAGGAGCTTGCATGAATTTCGATCCTCTCATTTCGCGGCTGATCCGTTCCAACTGGCTCTTCCTCGCGCTGTGGATAGCATTATTGGCGGCAGCCGCCGTGCGAAGCCTTCCGTAAAAATCACCTGTCCTCTGGGACCAAGATTCTGGTCCCAATCACAAGCGGACGTAGTAATCGATCTTCTTTGCGTCCTTTTCGCATCCTTAGCGAACTTTGCGGGTAAAGGCTCTTAGGCCCTACAGCTCCGGCACCCAACCTGCACCCACCGCTGCTAAAATCTCATCTACTACCTCATGTTCCTCAAGAACCTGCGTCCCCTCTTCCCTTACCTGAAGAAATACCGCAGCGCCTACGTCTGGGGAACGCTTTGTGTTTTTCTGCACAACGGCATCTGGATTCTCTTTCCGCTGGTCATCCGTCGCGCCATCGACGACCTGCGTAGCGGTCCCGTTACCGTTCACAAACTCGGAGTCAACGCTCTACTGCTTCTCGCCGTGGCCGCGACCAAAGGGATTTTCCAATTCCTGACCAGATGGATCGTAATTGGCGTCTCCCGCGAAATTGAATTCGACCTTCGCAACGACCTTTTCCGCCACCTCGAAGGCCTTTCCTACAACTTCTACCAGCGGACGCGCACCGGCGACATTATGGCGCGCGCCACCAACGACCTGAACGCCGTGCGCATGCTGTTAGGCCCGGCGATCATGTATTCCGCCAACACGGTTGTGTTCACCGCTGGCGCGCTGGCTTTCATGTGGCACATCAGTCATCGCCTGACGATGTATGCGTTCCTGCCCCTGCCGGTCGTCAGCATCGTGATTCAGTATTTTGGCCGCCAGATTCATGAGCGATTCGAGCGCATCCAGGCCATGTTCTCGGACATTTCCGCGCGCGCCCAGGAGAATTTCTCCGGAGTGCGAGTTATCCGCGCCTACGCGCAGGAGCAATCGGAGATTGCAGGCTTCGAGCGCTCCAATCGCGAATACATCGGGCGCAGCCTGAAGCTGGTGAGGCTCATGGGCATGCTCTGGCCGACCCTCGAGACCATGCTCGGCCTCGCCATCGTTCTCGTGCTGTGGCTGGGGGGAAGGGAAGTGCTGCTCGGGCACATCGGCGTTGGAGATTTCGTCGCCTTCAATACATATATGGTGCAACTTACTTGGCCGATAATCGCCCTGGGCTGGGTAATCAATATTTTCCAGCGCGGCACCGCGTCCCTCGGCCGTATTCATGACTTAATGTCGGAGAAGCCGGAAATCACCGACGCTCCAGGTGTGCTCCTGTCTCCCGCCGAAAAGGAACTGCGCGGCGACATTGAATTCCGCAATTTGAGTTTCTCGTACAACGGAAAGCCTGTCCTGCACGATGTTGATCTGCACATCCCTGCAGGAAGTAGCCTGGCCATCGTCGGGCCCACAGGTTCGGGAAAGACCACACTCGTAAGCCTTATCCCGCGGATTTACGACGCCGAACCGGGCGCAGTATTAATCGACGGCAAGCCTATTCGCGAATATCCGCTGGAGGCTTTGCGCCGGAATATCGGGTTCGTGCCCCAGGAAACATTCCTCTTCAGCGAAACCGTCCGCGAGAACATCGCCTTCGGCGTCGAAAATGCCACCGACGAAGATGTGCGCTGGGCGGCGGAGGCCGCCAACATCGCAGCTGAAATCGAAGAGTTTCCCGAAAAATACAAAACCCTAGTTGGCGAGCGCGGCATCACCCTTTCCGGCGGACAGAAGCAACGCACCGCCATAGCCCGTGCCCTCATCCGCAATCCGCGAATCCTAGTTCTCGACGACGCTCTCTCCAGCGTGGACACTCAAACCGAAGACAAGATCCTCAACCATCTTCGCCAAGTTATGGAGGGAAGGACCACCATCTTCATCTCGCATCGGGTCTCCACCGTGCGCAACGCCGACCGCATCGCCGTCCTTCACAGCGGCCGAATCGTCGAGCTCGGCACCCACGACGAACTCCTAGCCCGCAACGGCTATTACACCGACCTCTACAACAAGCAATTGCTAGAAGAAGAACTGGCGGAAGTCTAGGCAGTCACGGAATTGAGCCCCGCGCCCGCGACCCGTATTTGCAACCAAGAACCTGTGTTACAAGCACGGAAGTTCTATTTCAGCCGGAGTCCCAGCCGCGAAGCGGAGACATGAGAAAGCCCGGCACGCAGTGCCGGGTCGCCAAAGAAAAACACACAAGTCCCGCCAGGGACCGTACTCTTCAACCCTGTCCGCGCGGGTCGCTCGGTCCCGAAAAAAATCCACAATCCGAAACACAAACCTCTTGACACCCATGTCGCGTAACTGTAAGGTTACATATTATGCGTCACCGTTCGGTTACATGTCACCGGGAAGCGGCCTTCAGCGCGTTGGCCGATCCCACCCGCCGCGCGGTGCTCGATCTCTTGCGCGCCGGCACGCGTCCCGCCGGAGACATCGCCCGCGCATTCCCCATCTCGCGCCCCGCAATTTCCAAGCACCTGAGAATCTTGCGCCGCGCGCATTTGGTCGAAGAGCGCAGGGAAGGGCGCCATCGGATGTATCAGCTCAACCCCGAGCCCCTGAAATCCGTGGATTCATGGCTCCAGCAATACCGGCAGTTCTGGAGCGCCAGCCTGGCGAATTTGAAATCGTTTGTGGAAGCGGAGTACGAGAAGGAAATGCAGGCCAATAAAACAACGAAGTTGAATCCATCTAAGGAGAAATGAAGTATGAAACACATTCGTTCTATTCTGGCAGCTTTGATGTTCCTGTCCGCATTGTCAGCCGTTGCTCAATCTCGCGGCAATCAACCCTTCGATCTAATGAAATCCCTCGCTGGTAATTGGGAAGGGAAGAACAACATGGACGAATCCGTCCAGGTTTCGTATCGCCTCACCGGTGGCGGTTCCGCGCTCATGAGCGAAATCCAAACCCAGATGCGGGGCCGCGGCGAGGGCATGATAAGCATGATCCACATGGACGGTGGCCGCCTGCTGCTCACCCATTATTGCGCTGCGGGAAATCAACCGCGGATGCAGGCTTCCGCTTCGCCTGACGGCAAGAGCATCACCTTCGATTTTATCGATGCCACCAATCTCGCCGGCTCTCAGCCCGGCCACATGCAGCGTGTGATTTTCACCTTCGTGGACGCGAACCATCACACCGAAGAGTGGCACTTCGCGGCCCCGGGCAAGGAGATCGTACAGAAATTCGATCTGCAGAAAAAGAGCTAGCGTCTGTACTCTCCGTGTGCGCCGTGGCTTTATAGGTTGACGCCCCTTGCCACAGGCGCACACGGGAACGAATGTTGGAAAAAGGCACGACAATGGCCACAACTCGCATCACTCCAAAAAGAGACGCAGTCATCAGCGAGGTCTTCATCGCGGCCCCGCCGGAGCGCGTGTTCCAGGCACTTACCAATCGCGAACAGGCGCTCCAGTGGGGAAGCAGCCAGGAATTCAAGCTGACCAAATGGGAGATGGATCCGCGCCCCGGCGGCAAGTGGACTTTCGTCGCAAAAGAAAGCAGCCAGTCTGATAAATACGCCAATACTGAACTCGTGCATTACGGTGAAATTCTAGAATTCGATCCGCCCCGCGTGCTGGAATATACATGGTTCGCCAGTTGGCACACCAACCCCGCGCATAAGACTGTCGTTCGCTGGGAACTGTCCCCCGCCGCGCACGGCACGGAAATTAAGGTTACGCACAGCGGCCTGGCTCCGATGCCCGAGGATTGCAAAGGCTACGCCGAGGGCTGGCCCGGCTTGGTCACAAGAATCAAAGAATTTGTTGAAAGTAATCTGTGAACGGTTACAGCGCAGAGGATGAGGACGTATGGCCACAACCCGCGACACCGCAACATTCGACGAAATAATTTCAATTTTTAAGGAGAGCCCTGTGTCAAACCCATTCTGTCATGTCGAGCTAAACACCAACGACGTCAACAAAGCCAAAACTTTCTACACCAGACTTTTTGATTGGAAATTAGAAGACGTGCCCGACGGTTCTTATTCCATGATCCGTGTCGGTGAAGGCACCGGCGGCGGACTCATGAAAAATCCGATTCCCGATGGGCCGTCGTTCTGGCTGGCCTACGTGCTAGTCGATGACATCGAAGCTGCAACCAAGAAAGCGAAATCCCTCGGCGCGACAGTGATGAAAGACGTCATGCCCGTCATGGACTACGGCTGGCTCAGCATCATCACCGATCCCACCGGCGCAGCCCTCGGCCTGTGGAAGCCTAAAACATAATCGTGTAGCGGCGGACCCGCCCCGCGAAGTCGAAGGGGTCCACGCCCGCCCACGTCCGCAGTTTTTTTCGAAGGGTAGGAACACGGTGTATGGAGGCACGGGCGTCTCGCCCGTGCCAGAATTTAAGAATTCGTGCGAGAGGAAGGAAGGTTATAAGATCAATGGCCACCATGAGCATCGCTCCAACATCTCATATCACCACAGATAATGACGTAGTCATATCCAAATTCTTCATCGCGGCTCCACGCGAGCGTATCTTCCAGGCCATCACCGATCCCAAACAAGCCGTGCGTTGGTGGGGCCAAAGCGGCAAGTATCGCTTAAGCGAATTCCAAATGGACGTTCGCGTCGGCGGCAAGTGGTCTTGTTCGGGCAGTTCAGCGAACATGGGCAACATCACCGTCGAAGGCGAGTTCCTCGAAATCGATCCCCCGCGCCGCCTCGCCTACACCTGGACTTCATGGATGCCGGTCTCCACCAAAGTCGTGTGGGAGCTCGAAGCTCAAGCGAACGGCACCATGCTAAAGCTTACCCACACCGGATTCGCCGGCGATGCGGACCAGGCAAAGAACCACAGCCTCGGATGGTCATCGGTTCTCGGCTGGCTGCAAGCATTCGTTGAGAAAGGCGAAACCATCGATACAAGAAGCTAAGTGTAGGGGCGGGCGTCCACGCCCGCCCACTTTAAAGGCGTGCAAATGGCGACAACTCAAATCACTCCCGACAACAACAGCGTCCTTGCAGAGATCTTCATCGCAGCTCCGCCGGACCGCGTCTTCGAAGCCCTCACCGACCCGCAGCAAATGAAAAACTGGTGGGGAGAGAAGGGCCTGTATCGCGTGATGGAACACAAGTGCGATCTCCGTCCCGGCGGCAAATGGTCTGGCACTGGCGTCAGCGCCGACGGCAAACCGTTCAGCGTGGATGGCGAATACCTGGAAATCGATCGCCCGCGCCTCCTCGTTTACACCTGGAACCCAAGCTTCGCCCACACCGTGAAGACTATCGTCCGCTGCGAGCTCGAACCTCGGGACGTCCACGGCCTTCACCATCAGGGCCCACATCGCGTCGGCACCGGCACACTGGTAAAAATCCGTCAAGACGGATTCGCCGGCAATATCCAAGTCGCCCAAGACCACGGCCGAGGTTGGGCGAAGGTCCTCGGCTGGATGCAAGCCTACGTAGAAAGGGGCGTAACCATCGAGACACGATGAACGAGTTTGTCGGGTAAGGCAATGGCGCGGACCGGGCTTCGAATGCTGCCGACGTTTCCATCGCCTCCCCTAAAATTCCGTACGGCGAGTTTTCCCCGGTACGGCTTCACGGCCGGAATATCAGACAAGGCCTTCCCAAAAACCTGGTTTGCCATCGTCCTTCGTGCCCTCTGCTTTCACCGTGTACTCCCTGCTCTGTGTCAGGGACGATGCGCGGGTAAGGCACCTCCGTGCGAGCGGACCCAACCGCTCTACCCCAGGGGCCCTCGCTCCGGTCCGGGTTATGCTGTCCCGGTCCATCATCACTTAGTCAGCCCCATCCGCCCCACTCGCGGGCACACCCCGACTTCGCCGCCTGGCGGCTTATACGAGATGCCATCGCTGTGCCTATTCGCATAGGCCTAGGCAACCCACGACTGGTTCTGAGCTTTCATTGATGCTCTTTCACAACATGTCGTCCTCTGAGACCACGGGGAACTC
>WNGK01004230.1_pt1 | contig 23207 bp, 15 predicted proteins | sample 5400601 | NCBI WGS metagenome assembly WNGK01 (sample SAMN13153376, study PRJNA577476) | soil metagenome | isolation source: 60 cm soil or saprolite under Garry oak tree replicate 1 | place: USA:California | collected 2016-06-15
CCGGTGACAACAAGACCTGTACAATCACCAACGATGACAAAGCGCCGAAACTGACGCTAGTCAAGACGGTGATCAACAACAACGGAGGCACGAAGCAGGTTTCCGACTTCCCGCTGTTTGTGAATGGCTCGCCGGTCACCAGCGGTGGGGTCACCACGCTGTCGGCCAACGTCCTCTACACGGCGACCGAGACCTCCGATCCGAGCTATGCCGCATCGGCCTGGGGCGGGGACTGCGCGCCGAACGGGACAATCACGCTGGCTCCGGGTGACAACAAAACCTGTACGATCACCAACGATGACAGAGCGGCGACCCTGACGCTGATCAAGACAGTGATCAACGACAACGGAGGCACCAAGCAGGTTTCCAACTTCCCACTGTTTGTGAATGGCTCGCCGGTCACCAGCGGTGGTGCCACCACGCTGTCCGCTAATGTGCTCTACACGGCGACCGAGACCTCCGACCCGGGCTATACGGCATCGGCCTGGAGTGGGGACTGCGCGCCGAACGGAACTATCACGCTGGCTCCAGGCGACAACAAGACCTGTTCGATCACCAACGATGACAAAGCGCCGAAACTGATCCTCCTCAAGACGGTGATCAACGACAACGGCGGCACAAAGACTCCTTCCGACTTCTCGCTGTTTGTGAATGCTTCGCCGGTGACTAGCGGTGTTGCCGTCACGCTGTCGGCTAACGTGCTGTATATCGCGACCGAGGCCCCCTCTCCGGGCTATACGGCATCGGTCTGGGGCGGAGACTGCGCGGCAAACGGGACGATCACGCTGGCTCCAGGCGACAACAAGACCTGCACGATTACCAACGATGACAATGCAACGATTCCGATTCCGCCGCCAACGGGTCAGATTACGCCCACAGGAACGACCTGCCAGCAGTTCAGGGACGGAACCGCGGTAACTCTCAGCACGATCGAGTACCACCTCAAGGGCGCTAACATCAACAACGTCGCCCCTGGTGTGTTCTTCTACTACGTCGGGATCACGGCGCCATCGAGCAACTTCGCCATCAAAGCCGGGCAAAGCAACAGTTCCGGCTGGCCGGTCATCGCTAGCCAGAAGGACCAGGTGATCGTATACGCCAACGACTGCGTCAGGGTGCCTAACACCACGGTGAATTTCGACGCCAACGGGGATGCATCGATCAACGTTAATGCCGCCACGCCGGGCGCCACGTATTACGTCTCGATCAAGTACGATCCGAGATCTGTGGTTGGTTTCACTCCGAACGGTACACCGACGGTCCCGTACGTGTTTGGCACGTACAACTACCCGGGGAGCGCAGCCATAATTAACTTCATCAGCAAGTAAAGCAGTAGACCGCCGGCGCACGCGCGACGCGCGTGCGCCGGCTGCTAGAACCAGCACCGAACGTGGGTTTCTGCAAGTTCTCCGCTAACTTCTCCGCCTACCGAAAGTCGGCCTTACGGAGCACCATCCCCTTAGGGCTAGCGCAAAAATAACTTGGCAGAATGCCCGATCGGGATCTGACCAATGTTCAATTCCCAATGCTCAATTCTTATCCGAACAGAGGAAGGCCTCACCAGTCCGAGCGGTTTTGAGCGAAGCCGAGCCATTCGCCAGAGTTCCTTGTTTTCCGCGAGAACGACTCGCAATCCGACATCCACTTCGGCTGAGAATTGTCCTTACGTCCCACATTGGCCCGGGATGGGTTGGACCTGATTTGGGCTGGCGTAGTGGCTAAATTGTGGCATGAGTGAACCACTTTCGGAACACTTTCCAATTCCATCACGAGTTGGCAGAGTTAGCATAAACACGCCATTACAGAAAACCGGGGAGGCGCCATAGAACTTCAATGCCCAAAAGCCTCTTGCTCTTCCTACCTCCTATTCCTACTCACCCTGTGGTTTCTGTTGTGGCTTTAGTCACACAGGAGAGTCTCGATGAGAGCGATAGCGATCGTCAATCAGAAGGGCGGATGTGGAAAGACCATTACCGCCATCAATCTGTCAGCTTTCCTCGCCAGGGAACAGCGGCGGGTCTTGCTTGTCGATATGGATCCTCAGGGGCACGCCACGCTCGGCCTGCTCAGAGATTCCTCTGGGCTACAGAAAACAATCTATGACGTTCTGACGCGCGAGCAAGACGCGACGGCTCTGCGCGACATTATCGTCAGCGTACGGGAAAACCTGGACCTCGCTCCGGCCGATATCCTGCTAGCGGCGCTGCCGGAAGAGCTTGCGGCGGCGCCCGGAAAGGAGAACAGGCTGGCGGCCGCCATGAAAGAAATACGGCAGGATTATGATTACATTATTGTCGACTGTGCCCCCAGCGTTGGCTTGCTGACCTTTAACGCTCTGAAGGTCTGTTCCGAAGCGATTATCCCGGTGGAACCAAGTTTCTTTTCGCTTCACGGCATTGGAATGCAAATGGAAACCCTGGACTTGTTGGCCAGAAAGGCAGGCCATGGCATCAGGGCACGCGCGCTGATCACGCTTTATACAGGCCGGTACGATTTCGTGAAGGCCGTGGCGGAGGAGATCCGCAAGCACCTGGGCGACCGATCCTTCAACACCGTAATCCGCTTCAGCGTCAAGCTCGCCGAAGCTGCGGGCCACGGTCTGCCGGTAGCCGAGTTCAGCACACGCTCCGCAGGCTTTGCAGATTACAGGACTCTCGCCCGAGAAGTCCTGGAGCAGGAATCCCCGAAGGAGGTGTCTTCCATCGTCGAGGAAGTTGCAGAAGAAGCATCCTTACCGGCATCGGTTGAGGCACTCGATCAAATAGAGTCCCGTTTGCAGACCAGGATCGAGGCTTCACCGCCGCAGCGCGTCGGAGAAGGTGTGCTGTTTACTATTGAGGCGCCCGGTGCGCGCTGCGTTCAGCTTGCGGCCGATTTCAACGGCTGGGTGGCAAACGGGAACGAAATGCAGTCGAGCGGCTCGATATGGAGGAAGGTGGTGCCGTTGCCGCCCGGCCGTTACCATTATCGCTACGTTGTGGACGGCGGCTGGCAGACGGATCCCCTGAACGTTAACATCGAGCCCACGCCTTGGGGCGGATACAACTCTGTGCTCGTCCTGGAAGGAAACAACCGGCGCCACACGGAGCCATAGGAAAAACGGCATGGACCCGAACAAAGCCGAAGAAGGATCGGGAAAGCAGAATGCCGAAAATCCCCTCCCCCGAGGATTGGAACAGGTTTCCCATCTGTTTCTCTCTCAAGCCCAGCCGGAACGCGCGATCCCGGAGAGTCCCGCACCGTCTCCGGGGACCAGAGGCACACCACGCCCGGGAGATCAGTCCCTCACGGTAGTGCTGCGGCCTTGCCGGTTCCTGGCGCGCGAGCAACTGGTGTCCCTGTTGAGAAAGCAGACCGCCGCACTCGAAATAGGAATGAAAGCGATCGACGCCAACATTCCCTGTGACGCTTTGGGGAGCATCGAACTGCTCGCGCTCGACAGCGCGAACCAGCTCGCTATCATCGACGTGGAGGAATATCCCAACGACGGTTTGCTGCTCCGCGGAATTAGCCATTTCGATTGGATTGTCCGCAACATCTCCATTGTCCGCCGCGTGTACCAGGGACAGGTGATCGACTTTTCTGTTCAACCCAGGCTATTTCTCGTGGCCCCTGAGTTTTCTCCCCTGTTCCAATGCGCGACGCGCCAAATCACGGGTTTGCAAATCAATTGCCTGAAGTATCACGCCCTCGCCCTATCGGGGGGCGCTGGTATCTTCTTCGAAAACGTTCTCGGGAGCGGTGGCCCCGACGGACATTGATCTGGCCTGGCTACACGGTCGATGACCACAAAGAAGACTGGCGGGGCGAAAGAGTTTATCCGCCCCGCCCGCTTGTAGGATGGGAGGTTTGGGGGTGAGAGGATTGGGTCTTACCCAAAACTTCGGACAATTGGAAGCGAAAGGAATCGTACAGACGATCGGGCTTCCTACTATCCAAAGAGATATTTAGTTTCCCACCAAACGGCATCGTTGTCGAATGAATGTAGAAAGGGGGCGGTGACTTCGACTCTCTTCGTGGCTTCCTCCGCCTTGAACCGTGACAGTCTCCAGCGATTCATTTTCAACGAGAGTCATGCAGGAATTTGCGCGCCACCTCAAGATCACACTTCTCATTCGAGTGAGGCATGTTTGGTCTGTACAGCCACTGCCCGGACCACTCTACCGGCCGAGCCAGATACACCGGATCTTCGATCACGCCGGAATAATTCAGGCTTTTACCATCCTGACTGAGGCGGAAGCGTTCAGTCAGGTGTTTCCGCGTGCTGCTGGGCAATGAAGTGGAAAGGCCCATTGGATGTTCCTTGAAATTCGTAGTCTCCACTACCAGCGTGTCTCCTTCCCATCGCCCCGCTGAATGGCCGTGCAGGAACGTTTCGCCAGCCGGCGGATGCTTACGGCCGTCGAGGTAAATAATGCGTTCGGAGTCCATCCAGTCAACCTTCATCACCACGCGGTCACGTTGAACGGTAATGGTATTGGCCACGGGGTAGAACATCAGTGCCGGTGCTCCTATAGGAATACAGTCCTTCTGCGTCGTTGCCTTAGGATCTACATTGGCCATGGCGGCCTTGCCCTTTTCGGTAACGGGCCAGTTCCTCACGCCGCCAAGGAATGCATTGAATTCGGTGCGGGGGGAGAACCAGGTCCCTGCAATACTGGTGGCGATTTCATTCCTGGCCGCATAGATACTGCGCGAGGCGATATTCAATGGATAGTAGGTCCCGTCCTGCTTGTAGAGATCTTTTCCCAAGATCGACTTATCGGGGTTGCTCCGGGCGGGGTTCCCGGTAATGGTCACCGTGTCGCCGACGGCGACCGAATTCCTGTTAAAACCGAGAGGATTCAGCACCGATGCAGCGCCCGCTTCGACTTCCATTATAGCGGTCGATCCATCGGCCTTTCTCACCTGAAGGGCCATGTAAACATGCGGGTTCTTGAACTTATATTCTGTGACAGTGCCGGTCACTTTGACTTCCTGCTGGGTGTCGTACGCGGCGGCACTATGGTGCGCCAGAGCCGGAGCGACAAGCGCCAGCGACATTGAGCAGGCCAGAACGAATTTCGCGATCTTATTCATCGTCTCTCCTCGACGCCTACCTCTACTACTATGGCGGGTTTCTTGGATTTTTGCGGAGATTTTTTTGCCGCGAATTGCGCGAATGGGCCGCACGCCATTAACGCCGTTGGTAACGACAGGAATTCTGTGCGGCCCATTCGCGTCATTCGCGCAATTCGCGGCTCAGATTTTGGTTGCGGCTTGGCACGCTCTGAAAGTGAAGGAAAGTAGAATCTATCCTCGCGATCCCGTATAATCAACAGTCTCAAAAATGCAAAATTGGAAATTGGAGATTTTGAGTGATACTCTCTCCCTGCTAGACGATTCCCAGTGGGCTCTGTATGTAAACCCACTGGACCGGCGTTCAATCCTTTTCTCAAGGAGATTGGTGATATGCCCTACAAACTGACAGTAAACGGGCAGTCCAAGACGGTAGATACACCTCCAGACATGCCCCTCCTCTGGGTACTCAGAGATGTTCTCAACATGAAGGGAACGAAGTTCGGATGCGGCATCGGTCAGTGCGGTGCCTGCACTGTACAAATTGGCGGCCAAACCAGAAGGGCTTGCCAGACGCAGATCTCGGCGGTAAATGCTCCGATCACCACGATCGAAGGCTTGTCGGCCGATGGATCCCATCCATTGCAGAAAGCATGGTTGGAACTGGATGTACCGCAGTGCGGGTACTGCCAGGCGGGACAGCTCATGTCGGCCGCTGCATTATTGGCTAGCAAACCGAAGCCAACGGATGCAGACATCGACCAGGCCATGACCGGAAACGTGTGCCGCTGCGGAACCTATCTAAGGATCCGCGAAGCCATTCACCTCGCCGCGAACGGCGGGAGGAAGGCATAGGAGGGCGCTATGGAAACAAAAACCAAACAACTCAATCGTCGCTCCTTTATTAAAATCAGCGCGCTGGCCGGCGGTGGGATTCTGATCGGCTTCTACACCGAAAACGGATTACTCGCGCAACAGCGAGGCGCCGCTCCGCCAGTCACGCCAATCAATCCAAACACCTATATCAAGGTGCATCCCGACAACACATTTACGATCGTTGCCAAGAACCCAGAGACGGGACAGGGCATCCGGAACTCGCTGCCCACGATCGTCGCCGATGAGTTCGACGTCGATTGGAAGCAAGTAAAAATCGAGCAGAGCGATCGCGATGACAAGTATGCCCGAGACATGGGCGCGCCCACGATCGGTCAAAGAGAAGGCGGTTCGACAGCGACTCCACAGAACTACCAGCCCATGCGCAACGTTGGCGCCACAGCAAGAGCCATGATGGTTGCCGCAGCGGCAAAGCGATGGAACGTACCGGAAGCGGAACTGACAACAGGCTCAGGGGTCGTGACGCACACACCCAGCAAACGTACAGCGACGTATGCGTCGCTGGCGGAAACGGCATTGAACATGCCCGTGCCCGAACTCTCCACGGTGAAACTGAAGGATCCGAAGGATTTCAAAATCATTGGCAAGGGGACTCCGGGAGTCGACAATTTCGCGATCGTTACCGGAAAGCCGTCCTTCAGCATCGACGTCAATCCTCCAGGCACAGGCATGCTCTTCGCCGTTTATGAAAAATGCCCGGTGTTTGGCGGCAAGGCGATGAGCGCGAATCTGGACGAAATCAAGAAGCTGCCCGGCGTGAAGCACGCCTTCCTCGTGGATGCGCCTCCGCCGCGGCCTGCTCCTGCGGCCGGTGCGCCTCCAGCCGGTCCGAATGTGAATTGGGCCTCTGGTGTCGCCATCGTTGCCGACAATTGGTGGCTGGCGAACAATGCGCGCAAATCGCTGAAGGTCGTTTGGGACGAGGGTCCGGTTGCTTCGCAGAGCAGCGCCGGCTATCTCGCGCAGGGCAAACAACTCGCCTCAACGCAGGCATCTCAAACCCCAGCGGGCGGCGGTCCGCGAAGCGCGAAAGATGGCGATGCTGAAGCGGCGTTCAAGACGGCGGCCAAGATCGTCGAAGCCGAGTATTCCTTCCCGTTGCTGTCTCATGCTCCTCTCGAGCCGCAGAATTCAACGGCTCATTACAAGGACGGCAAACTCGAAATTTGGTCGCCGAGCCAGACTCCAGAAATTTTTAATGCGGCGGTACCTGCCGGTATTCCGAACAGCGATGTCACATTCCATTTGGTTCGCGCAGGAGGCGGGTTCGGCCGGCGCCTGTACAACGAATACGACATCGAGGTCTCGAAGATCGCCAGGCTGGTCTCCGACGAGCGCGCCAGGGCCGGCTTGCCGAGTGTGCCGGTGAAGCTATTGTGGACGCGCGAAGACGATATGCGTCACGACGATTATCGTCCCGCGGGCCTTCACTATTTCAAGGCCGGCCTGGATGCATCGGGTAAGCTGATCGCGTTCCGGGATTATGTGTCTAGCCACGGCAGCACGTCGGTGATTCCGGCGAACGAATTCCCGAGAGGACACGTCGCGAACTTCTGGGTGTCGGAAGGCCAGATCACTCCGTACGGTATCCCGACCGGAGCGTTGCGTGCGCCGGGCACCAACGGCGTCTCCTTCGTCATGCAGTCGTTCATCGACGAAATCGCGCTTGCCGCGGGCAAGGATCCGCTGCGATCTGTTGGCCAATCCGACGGCGCCCGTTCCGGTTTTCCCTCAGCTTTCCTTTGGCGCTCCGTTCAATCCCCAACGCGCGATTGGCGTGCTCGAAACGGTGAGAGACATGTCGGATTGGAAGAACCGCCGTGACAAGCTTCCGAAAGGTACGGGTCTCGGCGTCGCATTCCAGTTTGCGCATTCCGGCTATGTGGCCTATGTCGTGGAGGTCGCTGTCACTGCAGAGAAGAAGCTGAAAGTCAACAGAGTATGGTCCGCGATAGACATTGGAAGCCAGACCGTAAACCCGACTCACGCCACCAACCTCGTCCAGGGAGGATTTATCGAGGCCATGAGTCACATGATGGCGTGGGAAATTACAATCGACCAGGGCCGCGTCGTGCAGAGTAATTTCAACCAGTACCAGCCGACGCGTATGAGAAACGCGCCGGCCTCGATCGAAGTCAAGTTCCTTAAGACCGACTTCACTCCGACCGGTCTGGGCGAACCCTCCTTGCCACCAGCGGTACCAGCGATATCGAACGCGATCTTCGCCGCGACGGGTATTCGGATCCGTTCGCTGCCGATCGTGTCGCAGGGCTATACCTGGACGTAGTCTCCAAAACGTGGTCGCGGGCCACCGCCCGCGACCACGTTGTTTCAAGCTATGAAGATACTGACGTTTTTTTTACTCGCCTTTTCCCTCACCACAACCCTTGCTCAGACCAATCCGAAAGTCACGATCTCTCCGGCGAAGGTTCAGCACAGCGGACACGTCGATCTTCGGGGAACAGGATTCACTCCGAAAGCCAACGTGGTTTCTCATCTTCGGAGACCCGACGGCACCGAGTTTCCGGTTTTAGCGATGATGACGAACGACCGCGGCGAATTTACGCACGACATCGACACATTGATCTTATCAGCCGGCACTCACGAAGTTTGGGTGGTGGATGAAAGCTCTAAGACTTCTTCGAATGTGGCTCGGTTCGAGGTGACTCTCGAACAGCAGTAGAGCTACTGGCTGACCGGCATTCCCCTGCTGAAACGTTCCCAGAAAAACTCGCTTAATACGTGATGGTCTGTTAAGCTCGCCGAATTTCAAGCGAGCGGCCCATCCTTTGGCTTTGGTGTCTTCGAGATGGAGGAAAAATGAGAAACATTGGCATCCATGTGGTGATTGCATTTCTATTTTGCATTCTCACCTGCATTGGCGCCTGGGGGCAGTCCACGGCCCAAGTCAGCGGTGCCGTGAAGGATCAGACCGGGGCTGTTTTGCCGGGCACGGAAGTTACAATGACGCAGACGGAAACGGGCCTTAAGCGGACCACAGTGACAGATGAAACCGGCTCGTATTCACTGCCGAACTTGCCCATCGGTCCGTATCGGTTGGAAGCATCCCTTCCCGGATTCCGCTTGTTTGCGCAAACCGGAATCGTGTTACAGGTCAACAGCAATCCTGCGATCAACATCGTTCTCCAGGTGGGTCAAGTAAGCGACGAGGTCGAAGTGCAGGCGAATGCGGCACTGGTTGAAACCCGGAGCACGGCTGTTGGTCAAGTTATGGAGTACGTCCGAATATTGGAACTTCCGCTTAATGGACGTCAGGTCACGGACCTCATTGTTCTTTCAGGGGCGGCTGTCGGCGGAGGAGCACAAGCTACAGGCACTGCCACTTCGGGCCGGAATTATCCTACCGACTCCATTTCAGTCGGGGGCGGGCTGAACAACGGCCTGGTCTACATACTGGATGGAGGAACACATAACGATCCATACAACAACCTCAATCTGCCGCTGCCCTTCCCCGATGCCCTCCAAGAATTCAAAGTGGAGACCAGCGCGTTACCGGCCCAATATGGGCAGCACTCGTCGGCCGCGGTTAACGCCGTAACGAAGTCCGGCACCAACGAGTTTCACGGCGATCTATTCGAATTCGTACGCAATGGTTCGATGAACGCCCGCAATGCGTTCGCTCCAAAACGAGATTCGCTGAAGCGCAACCAGTTTGGCGGAGTCCTTGGCGGGCCGCTTATCAAGAATAAGCTGTTTTTCTTCGGAGCCGACCAGTCGACGACCTTGCGCTCCGCGCCGATTGAGGGCATTGCTTTCGTCCCGACGCCGGCGATGCTTGCTGGTGACTGGACGGCCATCACGACCCCCGCGTGCAATGCCGGACGGCCGATCACATTGAGGACGCCGTTCCTCAACAATCGGATCGATCCTTCGCTGTTTTCTCCTGCGGCATTAAACCTCGTGAAGCGGCTTCCCAACGCGGCAGATTCATGTGGCCGGGTCACGTATGGTCAGATAATCAAGAGCAACGAACATGTGATCGTGGGCAAGGTCGACTACCAAGACGGCAAAAAACATTCACTGTTCGGCCGCTATGAATTTGCACGCTTCGACGCGCCCTCGCCCTACGACGGCACAAGTACGCTTTCTCTGCTGGAGGGAGATAAGAAGGTGCGAGCCCAGTCGTTCGTTCTGGGGGATACATATGTGTGGAGTGCGAGAATTGTGAATTCCTTCCACGCAACAGCGCTTCGAACACTCGGCGAGAAAAGCGTACACGATTTCTATAACTTGAGCGATCTCGGCGTGAAGAATTTTTATTACGCACCGGGATTGCCGAAGATATTGATACTCTCCGTGACCGGAGCGTTCGCTGCTGGGAATCAGGCGGCAACTCCGGGTTGGAGTAACAACACGGTATTCCAGGCCGCCGACGATGTCAGTTGGATACAGGGAGCGCACCAGATCGGATTCGGAGCGAACTATATCCATTCCATGCTCAATGTCCTCTCTGTCTCAACGGCTGTGGGATCCGTAGCATTCACGGCTGCGAACACCGGCCTGTCGATGGGCGATTTCATATTGGGAAAGATGAACACGTTCACCCAACAAAATATAACGACACACTACCCCCGCCAGGATTACTTGGGCATGTACTTCCAGGATACGTGGAAAACGAGCTCACGCCTGACGGTGAATGCCGGCGTTCGATGGGAACCGTTCCTAGGACAGCGGGACAAGCAGGGCAGGATGCTACATTTTCAGAACGACTGGTTCGATCAGGGACGCCGCAGTACGGTCTTTAAGAATGCTCCAGCAGGACTCCTGTTCCCAGGCGACGCAGGAGTTCCCAACGATAAGTTCGCGCCGAATGCTTGGCTGCATTTTGCACCACGGTTGGGATTCGCATGGGATCCGCAGGGGGACGGTCAGATGACGATTCGAGCGGCCTACGGAATCTTCTTCGACTATCCCCACTTGTATCAGTTCACTTCGCTGCGGGATGGGCCACCGTTTGGGACTCGCGTGATTCTTACGAATCCGGTGGGTACTTTCGATGATCCATGGCAAGGCTATTCTGGAGGAAATCCTTTTCCTCTAAAACCCGTGGGCCCAGACACCGGGTTTTTATCAAATGCTGTCGTCACCAACCTTCCGCTCAATCTCAAAATGCCCTACATCAATCAGTGGAATCTCAGCATCCAGCGGCAAATCGGGAAGGATTGGTTAATCGCGGGCAACTATATCGGCAGCACTGGTATACACGTCTTGAACAGCAACGAGGGCAATCCGGCCGTCTATATACCCGGCAGTAGTTGCTTGATCAACGGAACGCCCTTCACACCGTGCTCTTCGACCAACAATACGATCCAGCGTCGCGCCCTGAATTTGAAGAACCAGGATCAGGGCCGATTCTACTCGAACGTCGTGAATGCGGACGACGGCGGAACGCGCAGGTATAACGCATTATTGCTGTCAGTTTACCGCCGGGTCAGCAATGGCCTGACAGTGCAGGGGAACTATACGTTGTCGCACTGCATCGACCAGGGACAAACCACTATCGTTCAAAACAACGGCGGACAGATTCCTGGGCGCCGTGGATTAAATCAAGGGAATTGCGATTTGGACCGAAGGCACATTTTCAATCTGTCGACGGTGTATGCAACGCCGCAATTTTCTAACGGAACGCTGCGGATACTGGGCACTGGCTGGAAGATCTCCGGAATCGTCAGGGTCTTATCCGGCAGCGCTCTGACAGTGGCTTCCGGCCTCGATAATGCATTGTCGGGAACCACGGACCAACAGCCCAATCAAGTGCTCGCCAGTCCTTACTCGGCTAAACAGAGCGCGGCTTCCTGGCTTAACCCTGCGGCATTCGTGCAGCCTCCAACTGGCACGTACGGCGCTATGGGCCCCCGTAATGTTCGCGGGCCGAAGAGTGTTCGAATGGATATGGGCCTGGCGCGGGCATTCCAGGTCCGCGAGAAGCAATCTGTCGAATTCCGAGCCGAGGCATTTAATGTCCCGAACCTCGTGAATCTGGGCAATCCGACCGTGAATTTTACCAGCGCAACGTTCGGCCAGATCCTCTCGGCGAGTGATCCGCGCATCCTGCAACTTGCGTTGAAGTACGTCTTTTGACGGCATTATGGTTGACGATAGTCGTCGCTTACTGCCGCGCGCGGCGGCTGGATCGCCGTCTTGATGAGATGGCTTTCATTTTTCAGGAGGAGATGTTTTTGTGCGCTCTTCCTGCACTCTCTTCTGAAAATTTGTTTCCGTATCGGCGATCAACTTCGCGTAGCCCTCTGGATCGTGATCCCACCCAATGTAACGGTGTCGCCATCCTTCAGGACGCGATCGACCTTCACCGGCTCCCAGCCCTCGTCTCCTAACGGCGATATATCGGTTCCAGCCGAGAGCGCTCGAGCGTCCTCACCGAGCGCCATGACCTGTGCACCGGTCACCTTCTTCATGGCCGCGTGCCCTTGCACGTGGTCAAAGTGTGCGTGTCCCGACAGGAGGATTTTAATGTCCTGCAGCTTGAATCCAAGCTTTGCGACATTCGCCCGAATCACATCGTGCATCTCCTTTGTCCCGGTATCGATCATGATGTGGCCTTCCGGCGTGGTGATCAGGTACGAGGCAATGTTCCTGGCGCCAACATAGTAAATACTGCCGACGATGTGAAACGGTTCCACGGCCTCACTCATTCGGCCGTGGAATGTTGCTCGTTGTTCCGGAGAGAGCGGTGAGGTCTGCGCCCAGAGAACGCCCGAACTCATGATTACCAGCAACACAGCGTTACGCATGAAAAGCTCCGCTAATCCAATCGACAGTAGACTACAAGGTGACCAGATTATAGCGGAGAAACGGTTACTCGGCCCAACTTCGCAAGATCAGACCACACCAGTGGGATCTCTGTTGCGTATCGCCTCGTTCGCATGCACTGACGTCTGCAAGAGAATGTTCTTCATGTCTCACCTCTGCTTTGGACATCACAAATCGATCAAGCCGCTCCGCAGGCCACGAGTGACCGCCTCCGTCCGGGACGCGGCGCCGAGCTTTCCCAATATCGAACGGATATGAAATTTGATCGTGTGTTCGGAGATGTTCAGGCGCGCCGCGATTTCCTTGTTGCCTGAGCCCTCCGCAAGCAGGCGGAGGACCTCGCCTTCGCGAGGCGTAAGGGGTTCCGCAAGAGGATCATCTTCGGATCGTTGCGGCATCAACGCACTATCGAAGACCAGCAAACCGGCTGCAACGGATTTGATCGCCTGGACAATCTGCTCTGATGAAATATCGGTCTGGAGGATCATCCCTCCGGCCCTCGAATGCAAAATACGGTTGAATATTCCCGAGTCAGGCTCAGAACACAATACAACGACCGGGATGAGATCCAGGAATTCGAACAGCCAGTCACGGAGTATGGTGGACTCGGTTTGCGATTGCCAGTCAATCACGGCCAAGTCCCCTGAAGTCTCAGCCATCAGAGATCTCAGAAACGGAAACGCGGCCGCAGAGCCCGCGACGCGAATACAGCGCTCGCCGCGGATTGCGCGCAAAATCCGATCCAGGCGCTCGGGTGATGGCGCCATGATCCACACATCCACCATACGACTAGCCTAACGGACGTTCACCGACTCGGATTGCTATTTGAATGCTTTGCCCACCACGAATAACCCGCGCCTGAACCTCCTGACCGGCGCCTTTCCGGCGCAGTTCTTCATGGACATCTTCCAGGTCTTCGAAAGAACGCCCATCTATATTGACAAGGATATCGCCGAGCAGTGCTCCTGCCACATCTGCGGGCCCTCCCGATTCGATGTGCATGACCAACAACCCTGCGGTTGCATCCACGCCTGCTTTCTTCTGAAGTGATCCGGGGATCTCAACGGGCTGCATCACCAAGCCGATGTACGGCTGAGCCACGTGGCCTTTGGCAGCGATTTCCTCCGCAATTCGGGTGAGTGTGGACGAAGGTATCGTGATGAATTTTCCGCGAATGAGGCCGCTCGTGTTCAGTCCTAGAATGTTGCCGCCGGCGCCAACGAGGGCACCACCCGAAAAGCCTGGATACAAGTTCAGGTCGGGACGGATGAACTGGTCGATGCGCGTTCGGGCAACCTGCCACTCGCCCATGAGTCCGCTGATGATTCCGCTGCTCGCGACGACATTGCCCCGCCGCGTCCGCGCAACCGCCACCGTGAGTTCACCGACCGAGAGCGATGTGGCATTTCCAAATTGCGCAGGCTGGGCTTCGATCTTCTCATCGAGTTTTAAGATAGCGAGGTCTGTCCCGCGATCCCTCCCGGCCAGTTTCGCCGCGAGGGACTTGCCGGGGCCAACAATCACCATGAGATTGGTGTCGTGACGGATCGAGTGCGCTGCCGTGAGGATCGAATCGGCGCGCCAGACGATACCGCTAGACGTGTGCCCGGACCGTCCATCGACCGCCACAATGGACTTACCCGCCTGCTCAACTGCCTTTGATATCTCCTTTGAAAGCTCTAACCACGTACCTGCCATTTGATTGTCTCCTATGGCTAGAGTGCCTGATGTCTACTCGTGCACGCATCAGCCATATGGTCAGGTAGCAACCAAGAGCAGCCTCCTCGTAATGCAGAATGGGGTGGTGGGTCATTTCGAAAAAATTGCCACTCCTGAACGCGGGCTAAAGCCCGCGACTACATTGGTGCGACGGCGTTTCGGTCTCATGTAGTCGCGGGCTTTAGCCCGCGTTCATTCAAATTGACCCACTACCCAGAATGGCCATGACCTCTTTGGCGATTTCTTCAGCGAGACGAGTCTTTTGCTGTTCTGATTTTCCGGGCCACCGTCCCGGTGAAATATTCAGCGGGTCCTTTCCCGGAGGGTTGTGAGCCACTTCTCTTGATGTCCATTTTGTCTCCTTCACTCGAAAGTAAAGGTGCGGGGTTAACGACCAGTCAATTGCTCCAGGTTTTCGGGGTACCGAGCCCCTTCCACGGGGATCTTTGATGCGGCGCTATCGATCTCACCGAGATCTTCCGACGTCAGCTCGATTGCGATTGCTCCGATGTTCTCCTCCAGGCGCGAAATTTTCGTGGTACCCGGGATTGGAACAATCCAAGGCTTCTGAGCAAGCAACCAGGCAAGCGCGATTTGAGCAGGTGTCCCCTTCTTTCGGTCTGCGACGCTTCCAAGCAAATCAACCAAAGCCTGATTTGCTTTTCGAGCCTCTGGCGTAAAGCGAGGGACGACGTTGCGGAAATCGGTACTATCGAACTTCGTATGTTCGTTGATCTTGCCCGTGAGGAAGCCCTTACCCAGAGGACTAAAAGGAACGAACCCGATTCCGAGTTCTTCGAGAGTTGGCAGCACCGCTTCTTCAGGCTTCCTCCACCACAGCGAGTATTCGCTCTGAACTGCCGTGACCGGTTGAATTGCGTGTGCGCGACGAATGGTTTGCGCGCCTGCTTCAGAAAGGCCGAAGTGCTTGACCTTGCCTTCCTGAATCAATTCCTTCACTGCCCCTGCCACGTCTTCGAGCGGCACGTTAGGGTCAACACGGTGTTGGTAGAAGAGATCGATGGCATCAACCTTGAGTCGCTTCAGCGAGGCCTCGGCGACCTGCTTGATGTGATCCGGCCGACTATTGACGCCAGGAAACGCATCAAGGTCGAACCCGAACTTAGTGGCTATTACCACTTTCGAACGGAAGGGGGCGAGGGCTTCGCCCACGAGTTCTTCGTTCGTGAACGGCCCGTATGCTTCGGCGGTGTCGAAGAATGTAACGCCGTGTTCGACAGCCGACCGAATCAGCGAGATCATCTCCTGCTTGTCTCCAGCCGGGCCGTAACCATAGCTCATCCCCATGCAGCCGAGCCCCATGGCCGAAACTTCCAGATTGCTGCTTCCCAATTTACGTTTCTGCATTTTTCCTCCTACAACTGTTAATAGAAACCAGCCGCGTTCTTTGCCCGCATCAAGCGCCACTCGCCGGGAGACGCTCCTTCCCACTTGTGAAATGCCCGGATGAAGGAATTCGGATCTTCGTATCCGAGGAGATAGGCGGTCTCGTTCAGTTCGAGCGAGGACTGCAGCAGGTAGTGCTTTGCCATTTCCCGCCGCGCTTCTTCCACCCGGCTGTGAAGTCGGCGGCTCCGGCTTCTCCGCCAGCAGCCACACGAATTCAACGGCGGACTCCTTTCCCCGCTCCACGGTTCGGATCTCTTCCGGGCATGTCAGGCGCTTGTAGCGCGCGATTCCATCCAGGGCGTCACGAAAACAGCGAGTGTAGAGAGCGGCGATGGCGATTGGGTTGTACCGCTCAAGCCGCTCCTCGCTGCCGAGTTTCAGACCTATCCCCGGATCGCCGCTGATCTCGTGGATGGCGTCATACAGCGCGAACATCTCGTCGGTTGTCACTAAGATCTTGTTCTGCTCAAACAACCCCGGCGGAAGTCCCGCCTGACGTAACACCGCGACGGGAGGAACCCCCAATTCCTCTAGTCGTCTCGCAAGGGTGCCGGAAACTCGGAAGCAATTGGTCATGATTCAGATCACCTCCTTCCTTGAATTTCGTGACTGCGCTGCCCACTCTCACCACACGCCCAACAATTTCGTGCCCCGGTACACAGGGATAAACGGTCGGCATGAACTTCCTCCATTCGTCCCGCACCGTGTGCAAATCCGAATGACAAACACCGCAGTACAAAATCTGAATCTGGACATCCTCCGCCCGAGGAGTACGTCGTTGAACAGTAAATGGAGCCAGCCCTGATATTGCGCTTCGGGCTGCGAACGCCTTCGCGGGAAATGTGACGGGATAATGTTGTTCTTTTCCTGTTTTTATTTCTGTTTCGGCCATCGTCTTCACTCCTTCTTTCATGTTTTCAGTGTAGGCCCCACCGCCGCCACGGTCACTAGCGGAACACGCCAATCCACTCGCCAAACACGCCAGGGTTGATCTGTAGCAAGAGGTGCGCCTGGATATTTTTTTTGTCTGGGTGCAATTGAAAGTGGGACTCAATTGGGAAGAATGTGTCGATGGCAGCGCAAACGGGCCGCACTTCCTGAAGAATCGCGCATTCACCGGTTGTGTTCCAGCAATAGGGAGGCCGACCAAGCTTAATCGAGCAAATGCAGCGGTCGGCGCTTTACGAAGTATTCGATGAGTACTGTTATCTCTGTCCCGAATCAGAGTCGCTGCTTTGGAGGTGAGCCGGTTTTCAGAGAGCTCAGGACACGCTGCGGCGTGAGAGGGACGTCGCGCAAGCGCACTCCAATGGCATCGAAGATGGCATTGGCGATGGCCGCCGGCACGGGAACAATCGCCGGTTCACCGGCGCCGAGTGACTGCATCTCCGGCCGGTTGATCAGGACGATTTCGATCTCAGGAACTTCCTGGAAAGTAAGAATCGGATAGCTCCTCCAGTCCAGGCTCTTGACGCTGGAGGAGTCGAACTGAACTTCCTCCAGCAGAGTTCGGCTCACGCCTTGGATGATGTTTCCCTCAATCTGATTCTTTGTTCCGTCCGGATTGACAATCAGACCACAATCGTGCGCCAGCGTCACCCGCTTGACCGTCACCTTCCCGTTGGATTTTTCGACCTCGACTTCGGCGACTGCAGCAACCATCGTGCCGGATCGGTCGGCAATAGCCACGCCTCTTCCTGCAGCGCTGGGGCCGCCGGAGGCCGGCCCGGGCGACGGGCGCTCTTTCCATCCCGCTTTTTGCGCCGCCGCGAGCAAAACCTCTCTCAGTCGCTTGTTATCGCCCAGGTAGCGAAGCCGGAACTGGACCGGATCAACGCTCAGGTGGGCGGCCAGCTCATCCATGAAGCACTCGCTGGCGAAACACCGCTGCGGCTGTCCGGGCGAGCGCAAGTTGGAGGTCCTCAGTGGAATCGGCCCTTCCGGCTGCCAGGGGAGGTTCGCAGCCACAATCTTTTGATGATCGAAGTGATAAATCTCACCGGAGGCCGTACTCCCGTTGGGAAATCCGGGGTCCTTGGGTCTGATGCCGACTTGTCTGGATGCCAGCAGGGGACCCCGCGCGTCGGTCCAGGGAAAGCTGCGGTCCATAAAGTCCCACGCGGTCACTTTGCCCTGCGAGTCCATCCCGGCCCGCACGGTAGTGAGATGAGGCGGGCCTTTGGGCTCCCAGCCATGCTCGTCCTCCCGCGTCCACTGGACGCGAACCGGCTGGCCCACGGCCTTGGACATCAGGGCAGCATCCTCCGGCACGTCGTCCGGCTCCAGCCGGCCGTAGCAGCCTGCAGCTTCTCGATGGATGATGCGGACCTTATTTTCAGGAAGCCCCAAGAGAGTGGCTATCTTTCCGCGGGTCATGAACGGGGCTTGCGTGCCAGTCCAGATGGTAGCTCTGTCTGTCCGAACATCAGCGACGGCGCAGGAGGGGCCGAGCATTCCATGCAACTGGAACGGCCAGCGGTACGTTGCTTCAAAAGTCTTGTTCGCCTGAGAAAGCGCAGCATTCACGTTGCCCTTGTTCACAGGGGTTAGGTCTGTAACGCTCTTGGTATTCTTGAGGTAAGCTTCCAGCTCATCCCAGTTGGCGGGAAGTTTAGTGGATGGTGGAGACCAGGTCACCTTCAGAGCCCTGGCCGCCTGGATCGCGTCCCATTCGGCCCTGGCCACCACGCCGAGGAAACTTCCTTCCTGTACGATTTTTACGACGCCGGCAATGTGCTTGATCGAACCTTCGTCAACGCTCAGCGGCTTCGAATTCACCACGGGTGGACGAACAACACGGCCATGAAGCATCCCGGAAACCCGGACATCGTGTACATAGGTGTACTCGCCGGTAAATTTCGGAGGCAGATCAATACGAGGCGCCGAAGTGCCGACTATCTTGTAATCCTTGGGATCTTTGGCGCGGGCTTCCGGAGCCACTTTCATGTCCCAGCCTTCCCCAGTGGCTGTGATCCTGACGTTGAAGCGCTTACCCCCAATCAGGTTCCCGTAAGAGATCTTCTTCGCCGGGTTGCCGGTGACGCTGACGACGCCATCGCTGACCGTGAGCTTCTCGGCGGGCACCTGAAGGCGCGCGGAGGCGAGTTTCAAGAGTTCCTGCCGCGCCGCCGCAGCGGCCTGCCGCAATTGCGGTCCTCCCCTCTCCACGGTCCTGGCGGCAACCGTCATACCCTGGTCAATCGTCTTCGATGTGTCCCCTGCATCCATTTTGATTTGCCGGAACGGCACATCGAGCTCTTCAGCCACGATTTGCGCCAGGGCCGTCTCGACGCCGGTGCCCAGTTCCACCTTGCTGGTCAAGACCGTGACGCTTCCGTCCTGGGCGACCGCAAGCCAGGAATCCAGCGATGTTGCCTCCGGCTCGGCGGCCAATGCGGCTCCGGACTGAGCCAGCACGCGCGGGACCGGCCCCGAAAAACTGAAGCTGACGACGAGCGCGCCCGTACCTTCGAGAAACCTTCTGCGGGAGATGGTTCGATTTTTCATGGGGGAGCCTCCTGATTTACGCTTTCGCTCTCGCGGCCCGCTGGATTGCGCGGATGACCCGCAGGTGACTGCCGCAGCGGCATAGAATGCTGTCCAGAGCTTGCTTGATCTGCGCGACGCTAGGGTTGGGATTCTTGTCCAGGAGAACCTTCGCCGTCATGATCATCCCGTTCATGCAATAGCCGCACTGCGCCGCCTGCTCTTCGATGAACGCCTTTTGCAGCCGGTGAGGCTGGGCAACGTTCCCCAACCCCTCCAGCGTTGTGATATTTCGGTTTCCCGCGGCAGAAACAGGGACGCTGCAGGATCGGATCGCGCTGGCGTCCATGATCACCGTGCATGAGCCGCACTGCGAAAGCCCGCACCCAAATCTCGGCCCATTGAGTTTTAGGTCGTCGCGCAAAACGTACAGCAGCGGAGTACTGAGGTCTGTATCAACAACCCGCGACTTGCCATTCACCTTCAGTGAGATTCGTGCCATAAGGAGTTCCCTTTCAGAAACAGCCCCGAACCGGAAGACTTGGCCCGGGGTTCATACAGGATTTCCGCTATTCGATTTATGCCTGGAAAGCATACACCCAAAAAATACCTCAGGCAGTTTTTGATTCTTAGTCACGCGCAGTCATTCTTCACTCACGAACAACTTCAGCAGAGCTGTCAGCGCCCCACCCTCAGGCCCAGTTACGCATCGCATCAGGCTGAAGAGTTGCCTCTCTGACTTACACATCAGCTCCGGCAAAGAGGGCTTCTGTCAATTCATCAATGAGTATCTTATATTGCGCAAAAGCTTCGACAATTTGTCGAACGGAAGGCGGCATGCACTAGAGACACATTAGACAGGAAGGAATGCCAACTTGTTGGGTATCACCGCAATTGAGACAACCACGATTAGACACGTGACGATTCTTGCTTGGTACGATGAATGCAGCACCCGCGGTGGTAATCATTGTAAACGCGAGTCGGAGCTTAATGCCGCCAGGCGCTGGACGGCAAGAGGGTGATGACACCGGGCGAGCGCATAGGTGTCGATGACGCCTTGCGCGCAATCACCGTCGAGGCCGTCTATGTGCTCGGACCTCGAACGTAAAATCGGCAGTCTCGAGCCCGGCAAACGAGGAAGAGGCTCATGAGACACACGCGCATCATCGTCGCTCACTACGGCGGGCCCGATGAACTTCGGGTGATTGAAGAAGAGTGCCCCGAGCCGAAGGATGGTGAAGTGCGCGTGAGAGTGCTGGCCGCAGGCGTCTCCTTACCCGACCTACTGATGCGCGAGGGCGTTCATCCCGAAACGCGCCCGGTGCCGTTCACGCCGGGGTGGGATCTGATTGGCGTGGTGGATCGGCTCGGCGCCGGTACCTCTGGAATCGAACCAGACCAGATAGTTGCCGCGCTGCCGATCAGCGGTGGGTACGCGGAGTTCGTCTGCCTGCCGCAACGTGAACTGGTTCCGGTGCCATCCGGGTTGGACGCCGCCGAGGCTGTCAGCCTCGTGCTGAACTACGTCACGGCGTACCAGATGCTGCATCGCTCCGCCAAGGTCAGACCGGGCCAGCGCGCGTTGATTCACGGCGCGGCAGGCGGGGTGGGCTCGGCGCTATTGCAGCTTGGGCGCCTCGCCGGGCTGGAGATGTACGGTACTTGTTCATCGCAAGGGGCGCCGGCGGTTTCCGACCTCGGCGCTATCCCGATTGATTACCAGCATCTCGACTTCGTGAAAGAAATTCGCCGCCTGACGAGCGAGGGCGTAGACGTTGTCTTTGACGGCATCGGTGGCACCCATATTTGGCGTTCCCGCAAGGCTCTCCGTCCTGGCGGGAGGGTAGTGGCCTATGGCCTTACTTCCTCGCTACGCGGGGGACGATTGGCTCCAGGTCGTCGTCATCGCTATCGTGGAATCGCCATCTTCGGGTTGTACATTGCTGGCGGCTGGCTTCTCCCGGGCCGGAAACGGGTGGTCCCCTACAGCATCCAGTGGTTTAAACGGCTGAGACCGGCATTGTTTCGACAGGATTTGATCGCCCTGCTTGACCTCCTTAAACAGCAGAAGATCAAGCCGCTAATCGCGCAGCGATTTCCGCTTGTCGAGGCAAGACACGCGCACGAGTTGCTCGGGAAGGGAGGCGTTACAGGCAAGGTCGTCCTCGTGCGCAACGGGTCATCGCTTGAATCAGGAGCGGCGTAACCCGCCGCTGGAGCCGACCGCTGAAAAGCGCGGCGGCTGGACGGCAGAGCGTTAGCTAGCATTAGGTGAGAGTCGAGTCGTGATCAGTTGGCGAGTAGTCGGTTATTACTGGCCAGTGCTTTCGTCGCAGCCGTTTCCTTACTCGTTTCTCTTGCAATGCCGCACGTGCAGTAAACGAGGCGCCTGAGCCCATTTTAGCTTGGGTGTTTCTTTCAGAAGCCGTTCTCGCTCAGGTGAGGAGGTTCTGAATTCGGCGAAGGAGCGGGCCGAATCCCCCCGGCGCCAGCAATCCGGCGAGAAGCAATCCTGAGATCGCGCCAGCAATGTGTGCTTCGTGACTGATATGACTGCCCCCGCGCCGCATCAAATAAGTCGAGAGGACGATATAGCCGACGGCGAACAGTGGTGCGGGAATGGGGACCGGGACAAAGAAGAAGTAGACGCTCATCCCCGGCAGGAGAACAATCGCGGCGAAGATGATTCCTGTCACCGAATCGCTGGCCCCGAGAGCCCGATATCTGGGATCAGCACGATGCAGATAGTAGACGAACAATGTGGAGAAGATGCCCGCGATCGCATAGATCAGCAGCATGCTCAGTGCGCCCAGACCCAGCTCGACGACGGGGCCGAAGGAGTAGAGCGTCAGCATGTTGAAAAGCAGGTGAGTGCCATCGGCATGAGCGAAGTGCGAAAGAAGCATGCCCTGATAGTTCCTGCCTGCGGAAACCTCGCTCGGCGAGAAGAAAAACATGCTGTCTCCCACGCTGTTCATCCTTGAGAAACCGATGAGCGAGACGAGTACATTTATTCCAATGAGAAGATAGGTCAACATCCGGGTTGTCCTGTCGGATCTGAAATGGCCGCGCTCTCCGATCGCCGGGCGGGATCGAAAAAGCCGCGAGCTAAATAGTTGTTCCGAATGTCCCTGAGGGTCAAGGAAGATTGTGCGGCCTGCCCTGTGAACGTTTTGACAGTTCGGCGGCTTCCAGGTACTTAATAGTCGGCATTTCGGAGATGTGAACCTTGGGAGCGGTCAAATCGAACCATAGTCGGTATTACGGACAGGTGAACCCCTGAGAGCCGCCGATAGGCTGCGATGACCGACGATCGGAACGTTGCTGCGGGGCGAACGAAGAACCGCAACTCGAAGTATTAAAGGAAAGGCGGTCAGATTTATATTGACCCGGAACGGAAAGCCAAAATGGCAATTCTGGTTAAGGAGGAACATGATGGCCGAAAGGACGTTGAACGAGGAACGCGCGTTAACGCCGACTCCCTCTTCCCCGAGGCTCTTATTTTCCTTACGCCCACCTCCTGACTCAATCCGGCTTATTAGGCTTTGATTCGCGGATGTTTTAAAAGGCATACACGCCTGCGGAGACTTTTTTCCGACGGCGAAAATGTTTCGCAGGTCTGCGGGGACTTTTTTCGGATGGCGCAAAAGGCATGCATGCCCGCAGGGACTTTTTTCGGATGGCGCAAAAGGCATGCATGCCTGCAGGAACTTTTTTCGGATTGCGCAAAAGGCATGCATGCCTGCGGAAACATCTTTCGGAAGGTAAAATGTTGTAGCGTCTTTCCCGGCGCTAAAGATAGCGTCTGCTATGTTCGCCTGATGTCTTCGAGCGAAGGACGGAAGTCC
>WNGK01001797.1_pt1 | contig 23197 bp, 23 predicted proteins | sample 5400601 | NCBI WGS metagenome assembly WNGK01 (sample SAMN13153376, study PRJNA577476) | soil metagenome | isolation source: 60 cm soil or saprolite under Garry oak tree replicate 1 | place: USA:California | collected 2016-06-15
TTGCCAGACGCGTTTATCTGCGTTGGAGGCCACAGCGTCTCATTCGTTCCCGAAGAAATCTTGCGACACGCCAGCGGCGCTGTGGATTGTGTGCTGACCGGAGAAGGCGAAACGGCGATCGCTGGGCTGCTTGATGCGCTAAAACAAAATCAACGCGACCTGAAAGACGTGCCCGGCTGCGTGACTCTCGATCACCGCGGGGCGCCGCCTAGCTTCGTCAGGTCGCTCGACGATCTGTTGCCGGCTCGCCACTTGCTGCGGCATCGCAGAAAATATTTTATCGGCCAGCTCGACCCGGCAGCTTCCATTGAATTCAGCAGAGGTTGCCCGTGGGACTGCGTGTTTTGCAGCGCGTGGACGTTCTACGGCCGCAATTACCGCGTGAAAACACCGCAACGCGCAGTGGAAGAGCTGGCGCAAATCCGCGAGCCCGGCATTTTCATTGTGGACGATGTTGCATTCATCCAGGCCGAGCACGGCATGCAGATCGCCGAGGCGATCGCGCGCCGCGGAATCCGGAAACGTTATTATCTCGAAACGCGCGGTGACGTACTGTTGCGAAACAAGGAAGTGTTCCAACTTTGGAAACGGCTCGGGCTAAACACCATGTTCCTTGGGCTGGAAGCGATCGATGAGGAAGGGCTGAAACGCTATCGCAAACGCGTCACACTTTCTAGAAATTTCGAGGCACTGGAGTACGCTCGCTCGCTCGACGTTACGGTGGCCGTCAACATCATTGCTGATCCATCGTGGGACCGTGAACGCTTCAAGGTGGTGCGTGACTGGTGCCTGGAAATTCCTGAGGTCGTCAACATCAGCATCAATACACCCTACCCTGGCACCGAAACGTGGCGCACCGAATCGCGCTGTCTCACCACCCGCGATTACCGCCTTTTCGATATTCAACATGCAGTGTTGCCCACAAAGCTGCCGCTCCCGGAATTCTACAAGGAGCTCGCCGAAACTCAGCGCGTCCTCTCCCGCAAACATCTTGGCTGGGCGGCAGTGCGCCAATGCGCAGGAATCGTTATGCGGCACTTGCTTCGTGGGCAAACAAACTTTCTGCGAATGATTTGGAAGTTTAACAGCGTCTATCGCGCCGACCTGCAACTCGCCGATCATCGCCAACCAGTGAAGTACCAAATCTGTTTGCCGCCTCCATCGACTGCCACAGTCGAACGAGACGCGCTTTACATTCACAAGAGTGGTGGACGCAGTGGCCGGCAGATCGATTCTCAGACGGAAGAATTCGTTAACGCCGCGCGCATGAGCGCAGCGGGGTAATTATGTGTAGTGCGTGAAGAACACGGAATTGTAGGGTAACCGCTCCGGTTGCCGACGGTTTGGCAGCGAAGCGCCCGCCCTACAAATTCAACGGATCGATGAGCAAGACACGGAAGAAGTCCTCGAAGCGCGGTCGGCGTTGGTCGGCGAAAGTAACGAAACATAGCGACGCCCTTGATCTCGATCGCGATGTCTTTAAAGAAAAAGATCCTCGTAAGATCGCGCTTTCCTTGAAACGCTCCGCTCAACGGAGCAGGCGGCGCAAAGGCGCGCCGTATCAATCGGCAATGTCGATGTTGAATTTCTATATCAATCGCGCCGGAAAAAATCTGCCGAAGACACGAAAGCGTGTTCTCGAACACGCCAAAGACGAACTGCGCGATGTCTTCGGCCGCGCGTAGGTGGAACGCGTTGTCGTCAACGCGTTGGCTAAGAGATGCGGCTTGCCGCCTGATATCTGCGCCTTCGGCGAATCAACTGTCATCGTCTTGAGGACAAGACGATCCACCTTTACGTGCGAATGGATCAATCAATCACCCATGGCCAGTCTTCCGCTGTCGCGCACAAACCAGCGGCTACCGGATTCTGCCGAATGTAATTCATCTTGGCTGATAGCTGAGTGCCGCCTTCGTCAGCTCGTAGCCGATGATCGAAATATCCTTCCTGCCAGATGGCGTGATTAACTCGGGAGTGAAACCGTTTCCAGTTACGGATGACTTCGCTCATTGATTTGTCACGCGGGAAGGATAACAGCGCATGGACGTGGTCAGGCATCAAAAGAAAGAGGGTGATATGCCATCGCATTTTGGCTTAGTAGAACTTTGCCGAATCCAAGATTGCTTGTCCCAGCGCTGGATGCGTTAATGTTCTTTGCTCTTTCTCGCGCTCCAACCTGATGCGGATATGAAACAGCACTCCGGGCTCGACCCAGTGCGGCACGCTGTGATGTAATCGCTCGCAGAAACCCCGATAAATCTTCAACGTTTCTGAGGCTAAGCAGCGAATCCTCAATTGTGCGATGAAATTTCTTGCGCCTTCGGCGAATCAACTGTCATCGTCTTTCGCCACGGCGAATCTTCGATCAGGAGAAGCCGATCCACCAACTGAATCTAATTCCAGTCTTCGCACAGCAGCTCGCGCGTTTCTTCCACCGCCGTGTACCAGATCTTCATCATCTCCTCATCGTCACGCTGATAAAGACCGCCGTAGTTGCCGTCGTTCAGATATTCCCGCAATGATTTCGGATCGAGGCGTCGCAATTTCTCCGAATCGCTCATCGGCTTCTGTTCTGCGGGCAGGCTGACCTTTGCCAGGCGCGTCCACGGAAAATTTTCCATCCACGACGCATGCGAAGCGACTGGATCAATCGCCTGCACTTGTGCCCAAACTTTCGGGGCGTTCCACCAGTTATGGAACTTAATTCGCACGTCTGGATGATCTGCTATCCATTCGCCGACCAAACCCTGCGCGGGCGTATTACCGCCATGACCGTTGACGATCAGGATCCGTTTAAAGCCGTGCTCCGACATTGCATCGAGAATCTCGCGCAGAACGGGCATGTAGGTCTCCACTCGCAACGTGATCGTTCCCGGAAACGCGCGGAAATACGGTGTGATGCCATAGGCTAGGACGGGAAATACAGGAATGCCTAACGGTTCGGCCGCTTCAACAGCTAGTCGTTCCGCTAAAATGCTGTCTGTGCTCAAGCTCAGATAAGCGTGCTGTTCCGTGCAGCCCAGGGGCAACCCTGCGCGATTGTCTCGCCTAAGATATTCCTCCACCATCATCCAATTCATCTCGCTGATTCGCATTCACAAAGTTCATCCACAGATTCCTCAAATTCATGCAGATTTCTCAGGCAGCTTGAGCACAAACGAGCTGATCTCTTCGAGAGATTTGCGGGTGATATCAGGCACGCATGCGTTTTCAGCGGGATGGCCGGCAACGAGAAGCACAAATGCCTTCTCGTGCGACGGTCGTCCGAGGATGCCGTTGAGGAATCCCATCGGGCTCGGGGTGTGCGTCAAAGCTGCGAGGCCGCAGGAATGCAGTGCCGTGACGAGCAATCCGGTGGCGATCCCGACGGACTCGAGCGCATAATACGTCGGCGACCGCGTTCCATCCGGAAGGATTCGAAATGGTTGGGCGAACACTGCGATCAGCCACGGAGCAATTTCAAGGAACGGTTTTTGCCAGTCGGTGCCCAGTACGGCCAGCGCGTCCAGCCACGCTTTCGGCGCGCGATGTTCGTAAAATTCCTTCTCCTCTGCTTCGGCCGCGACGCGGATTTCCTGCTTCACTTTCGGGTCGTTCACTGCCACGAAATGCCACGGTTGCAGGTTCGCGCCGCTCGGCGCCGTGCCGGCAGCCCGAATGCAGTGTTCGATCACATCACGTGGCACCGGTCGATTGGAAAAGTCGCGGATGCTTCGCCTCCTCTGCAGCATCTGAAAAAATTCCCAGGCACGTTGGATCAACTCCTCGTCACAATGGCATTCAATCTTCGGCGCAGGAGTGAATCGTGGAGTTTTCGTCATTGAAGGAACAATCGAGAATTTTGCTACCACATTCTCCCACTTTTGAAAACCTAAGCCGGACGCGAATCCGCTTTTGAGCCCCTATACAACTCCGTGCGCGCACCCTGGCTCATGCACACGACCCGCAGATCGTCAGACCCGCGCGAAACGAACTCGGAAAATTCGTTCGGATGCAAAATCCCCGCGAGAATTTCAAGACTGTCCACAATTCGAGGACCAGGGCGCGAGAAGTAAGCGCTGGCATTTACGACGTAGATTTCGCCGCTGCGCACTGCGGGAATTGAATCGAATCCAGGAAACTTCACCAGCAACTCGTAATCGCACCGGGCGCGACTGATATCGTAACCGCAAAGTGCGAGCACGATAACTTCTGGACAGGCGTCCAATACGTGTTGCCACTCCACTTCTGCCGACGGCTGATGCTTTCGGCCTAACGGATCGTGACCACCCGCGATTTCGACCAATTCCGGTCCCCAGTGACCGGAACAAAACGGCGGATCTACCCATTCCATCAAGAAACAACGCCGCCGTTCCCGAATTCTCGCTGTTCGTTCACGCACGTTTTCAACGCGTTCAGACAAATTTCGAAACAATTTCTGAGCACGCTCCGGAATGTCGCAGGTTTCGGCCACACGCCGAATGTCATCGAAAATATCCGCCAAACTCGTTGGCTCGAGATTCACCACTCGCGGTGGACCCGGCAAAGTTTGCGCGAGTTTCGCCACAGTCCCGTAACCGACTGCGCAGACGTCGCACAATTTTTGGGTAAGAATCACATCGGGTCTGAGGTCGCGCAGAAGCGGTTCGTCGATGCTGTAAATTGTGCCATTTTCGCGCAAAGCGCGCCGCACCCAGGCATCGACTTCGTGACTGGTTAGGCCTGCGTTATGAATCGGACAATGCGTCACGCGCGGCCGCTCATTCGCTTCTTCAGGAAAATCGCATTCGTGCGAGACGCCGACGACCTGCTCCGTCAATCCAAGCGCACCGGCGATTTCGGTCGCGGCCGGCAACAATGAAATGATACGCATTGGCCGTAACGATACACGCCTGTAAGATTCGGAGTAATGCAGCGACGATTCGCAGTGCACCGCTGCGTGCCAACAAGAGTGAAGCTTACAAGCGGATTGGCTTGTTCTGTTGAAACAGCGCCAAGTGCTTTTGAAAAAGTTTTGCGCCATTGGGCGAGATTCCTTTTACAGCCAGCGCTTGCGACACGTACTGCACCGCAGAATTAAAATCACCAACCTCGGCGTACGCCACGGCGAGCGTGTCGATCATGTGTTCATCCTTCCAAATCATGATGCTGCACGCAGCCTTGGCATCTTTGACCGCCTGCTGACCGTTTCGCAGCGATGCGTTCGGGCAGGTAGCATAAAACCAGGCACGATCGCTTAAGACCCTGGCGAGCGTAACAGCTCGGGGGTGAAGCGCGACTAGAGAATTAAATTCCTTCAGTGCTTCCGTGTATTTCCCAAGGTGAGCATTGATATTGGCACGCAATAAAGCGGCCTCGACGCATCCGCGATATTGCCGGAGCGCTTCATTACAATCCTGAATGGCGAGCTCGTATTTCCCCTGGCTTGCCAAAATCTGGGCGCGCACGTAGAACGCCGGCCAAATGGTAGGATCGTTGTGGATAACTGCATCCACATTTCGCTTTGCCCCGGGGACGTCGCCCTTTTCGAGCAGATCTTGAGCGTCGGTAACCAATTTCATTGCCGCCCGCATTCTCTGCGGCGTCGCCACGATGATCGGCACGCTTCCGCAAACAAATGTCGCGGATATTGCGGTTAGAACAAAAAGCGCAAGGACCCTTATGATTTTCACTTGGCTAACTGATCAATCGATCTGTAATCAGAAAAGCAACCGCGTAGCAAGCAAAAGATTGCCTCTTCTCATTGTGATGCCTTCGATTTGGCCGGCCGGTTGTTCGGCAGAGAGGTCTGACGAAAACTCAGGTGGCTGGCAAACGGAGCCAAAATTCGGTGCGAAACCGTTTACATAGTGAGAGCCATGGGGACGGAGAAAGACAGAAACGAGGGAGATGGAAGCCGGAATTCCGACTGGGATGAAAACGGCAGCTCAAGAACGAAAACGAGGGATCGCGCTGATCGCAAAACTGTTGAGAACGCACGCGCCAAAGCGGACGGCGAAGATAAAAGGCAGAAATTTCATATTTCCAAAAAAACGTTGATCATCGGCAGTGTCTGCGTCGGTGTTCTCGTAATTGGCGTATTTCTGTATTGGCTACATTCCCGCAACTTCGTATCGACAGATGATGCCTACACCACGACGCATGTGCACGAAATCAGCGCGCGCGTCGCAGGGACAGTAGAGAGCGTCAACGTCGATGACAATCAACTGGTCAAAGCCGGTCAGATTCTGCTTACGCTCGATCAACGGGACTTTAAGGTCGCTGCGGAACAGGCACACGCTCAAGTTTTGCAACGTCGGTCGGCTGCTGAGCAGGCCCGAGCAAATCTCGATCATGCCCAAAGTGATTATGATCGAATCACCAAACTGAGCCACGAAAAAGTTGTCTCTAAACAAGACCTGGACAACGCTACAGCGGCATTAAAAACTGGGAAGGCGGCCATGGGCGCTGCGGCCGCTGATCTGGCTGTGGCGGAGGCGGCATTGGCCAGCGCCGAACTCCAACTTTCTTATACAACCATCAAGGCCTCGGTCGACGGTGTAATCGCCAAGAAAACGGTCGAGACGGGTGAGCGCGTCCAACCAGGCCAGGCGCTCATGGCCGTGGTAGAACGCAACGTCTGGGTACTAGGGAATTTCAAGGAAACTCAGTTAGCGCGAATGCGTCTCGGGCAGCACGTCGAAGTTAAAATCGATGCAATCCCCGATCACAAGTTCAGCGCGCATATCGATAGCCTGCAGCCAGGCACAGGATCAACGTTCGCTTTGCTTCCACCGGACAATGCGACCGGCAACTTTACCAAAATTGTCCAGCGGGTTCCTGTTAAAATCGTCTTTGACGATATAGGCAGTTATCGGAGCCGCGTGGTGCCGGGATTATCCTGCGAGCCGAACGTCGATCTGCGTTCAGACATACGGGACTAAGACGCGAAAAATGCCTGGGGAAAATCGCACCATGGATTTTCGCAAATGGGTCGCTGTGTTCGGTACCATGCTGGGGGCGTTCATGGCCGTTCTTGATATTCAGATTACAAATTCGTCGCTGCGCGATATATCCGGCGGCATTGCTGCCACGCCCGACGAAGGTTCCTGGATTTCGACTGCCTACCTGGTAGGCGAGATCGTCACCATTGCCCTCACTGCCTGGCTCGCCCAGGTTTTTACCGTTCGTTATTATCTGGTTGTAAATGTGCTTCTTTTCCTGACGTTCAGCGCGCTTTGTGGAATCTCCAACAGCTTGGGGCAGATGATTGTGTTTCGTGCAGGCCAGGGCTTTACAGGCGGCGTTTTCATTCCCATGGCACTCACGGTCATCGTAAGCACCATGCCGAAGAATCTTTTACCGGTTGGTCAGGCGATGTTTGGTATGACAGCCACCCTTGCACCCGCCATTGGTCCGGCGCTCGGCGGTTGGCTCACCGACCACTTCGGATGGGAATGGAACTTTTATGTCAACGTCATTCCCGGTGCGCTTATGCTGATCGCGATCCTGTATGGCGTTAGAAAAGAAAGCATGAAGCTCGAACAGCTTCGCGGCGGGGATTGGTGGGGAATTCTTTGTATGGCGATCGGGCTCGGTTCACTTGTGGCGATGCTGGAAGAAGGCCAGCGAAAGGACTGGTTCGGTAGCCCCTTCATCCGGAACTGCGCGATTCTGGCAGCGATTTTTGTTCCGCTTTTTGTCATCATCGAACTTGTTAGAAAAAGACCCTTCGTGAATTTGCGTTTGCTGGCGTGTCGGAACCTCCTCTTCACATCCATCATCGCTTTCGGTCTCGGCCTTGCCCTCTATGGCACCATTTTTCTAATCCCACTTTACCTCGGCACGGTTCAAAGCTACAGCCCGCTCCAAATCGGCGAAGTACTAGTGTGGGTGGGTTTGCCCCAGTTTCTGATCTTCCCGTTCCTGCCGTTCTTAATGAAACGATTCGATCAACGTCTGCTCGTTTGTCTGGGTTGCTTCATTTTCGCGGCAAGCTGTTACATGAACATCTCTATGAGCTTCGATTACGCCGGCGATCAACTCCGATTTGCCAATATCGTGCGGGCATTCGGCCAACCTTTTACGATCGTGCCGATAACCGGGCTGGCAGTGGCAACGCTCGCAGCAAAGGACGCCGGAAGCGGTTCCGCCATCTTCAACATCTTTCGAAACGTCGGAGGCAGTTTTGGCATCGCAATTCTTTCCACGCTGGTGACGCGCCGCGAACAATTTCACGATTTGCGCATTGGAGAACTCGTTACGGCTTACTCACCGGCAACCCAGGCTCGGCTCGCCACATTACAGGAAAATTTCGTCCATAAAGGTTTTGATGCGACAACCGCGCTCACACAATCGTACGCTGTTATTAAGTCACTTGTTACCCGTGAAGCGTTTGTTATGGCGTTCAACGACGCATTCCTGGTAGTTACCGTTGCCCTGCTCGTCTCCGCTGTTGCTATTTGGTTCTGCAAGAGTCCTAAACTAGAACAGGCGCATCCCGGCTGAACGCGGGCGGTGCGTTGTCAGATCAATCGATCGGTAATCCAAAATGCAAAAGCGTAGCAAGCGAAGATGGAAACTCCCCCACAGATTCCGGCAATGATCGCTTGGCGCCATGAACCGCGACGCAGGCTTCGCGCTAGGCACGCCAGGGCGACGGCAATGCCAAATTCGCCGAGAATAATGTACCAGGGCGTATATGAAATCATCCGGCAGCCGCTGTATTGCCATCAATAAATCCGGTGCGCCATCTCTTCGTACAAGGGAATGTTTATCGCCTCGTCTAACCCGATTACCACCAGTCCGGTCTTCGCGAACGATAGGCAGACACGCGCCCTAACGAGCAGTTTCCGCTAACCTTCGTTTAATGCGCTCTCGGGCTTCCGCTGAAAATGGCGCATCGGAGGCTTCATCTGCGTGCTCGGGAAATTCGCGTGCGGTGCAACGCAGATAACGAAGCTGTTCTTCGTAACGCTGGCACCAGCAGCAAATCAAAAAGTGCAGGCGTTTTTTGATCCGCATAATCAGCGGCAACGGCTCGTCCATTGATTGCGAGAGTATCCGAACCAATTCCCTGCATTTGGGCGTGTGTTTGCCGATGAATTTCACGAGCATCGTTTGCCACCAATTTCTCCGCGCGAGAACTGACGAATTACCGATAGGCGATGGGTTGTATGGTTCGTCCGGCATCAAGCTGTTCCTCCCGCTGGCGTGTCGAACCAGTTGATCTCAAGACATTCCCGCAGCGCCATCCGCGCTCGATGCAGCATTACCCAAAGATTGCTGTCGCTGATGGAGAGGGTCGCGCAAACCTCTTTGCCAGGCACACCATCCATTTCGCGCATGGTAAAAACGGCACGGATTTTTTGCGGCAGTTTAGAGAGGCAGTCGCGCATGACTTGCCAGAACTCGGCCCGATGCATCATCTCATCCGGCTCGGGTTTCCATTCATGCGGCCCGAGGTCATGATTCCAAAAACCGACCGATACGAACTTTTCCGAAAACTCATCGGAAAGAAATTCCATATCGGTGAACGATGTCTCTCGCCCAACCTTTCTGAAATGATCCACGATCTTGTTTTTCAGAATGCCGACGAGCCAACTCCGCTCTGATGAACGGCCGCCGAATTTTTCGTAACCGCGCACAGCGGCGAGAAACGTTTCCTGCACCAGGTCCTCGGCTACTTCGGGTTTGCGTACGCGCACTAAAGCGTATCGGTAAAGACACTCGCCGTGGTCGTCCCACCCAACAGGACGCTGTTGTCTCAATGTCATTCATGATGTGCGGTTGCAGGCGACTGTAGTCTCGCCTACGCGGGATGATGCCGGTCGTGATCCTATCTGGTTAGCGGTTTTCCTAGGGCCGGGGTCATCCGCCTTCGCCAAGGCTACGGCGGACAGGCCGCCGCCGGCTACAATGGCGGCATTTCGTCTTCTAAGGAACGCGACAAGAAGCCGCGCAATTTGCAGCGCCACAAGTGAAAGCAATAACCAACGGGCGATGTGCCAATGTCCTTTCCCCGCAATGGTTTGATGATAAATTAAGAGGGCCGCGGCCACGTATGCCAGGCGGTGCAACCATTTCCAGTTTTTGCCGCCAAGTTTTCGAATTGAGAAGTTGTTGCTGGTGGCTGCGAGGATCACGAGAATCGACAATCCGGCAAGACCGAACCAAGTGAACGGCTTGGAAAAGCTGCGCGTGATCGACTGCGCATCTCCTTCGTAGAGGAGATGAAACCCGAAGTGGATCAAACCGTAAACGCACGCGCTTACGCCAATCGCACGCCTATGCCGATTTAGCGCATTAACCAGTCGCGAGTGCGGAAACAAAACGCGCAAAGGACTAAGTGAAAGCACCGCGCCGAGAGTCCAGATTGCGATCTCGCCTGTTTGATGAAGCAGTTCCTCCGCCGGATTTGCGCCAAGCGCGCCGGTGAACGCGGGAATGACAAGCAGGCAAAACCCAACACCGATCAGAACAGCGAGTGCAAACGCTTTAGAACCGACAGTTCTGACCAAAACATCGGTCAAAAATGCATCGCGTCTCCGTCTCCCCTCTCCCTTCTCAAGGGAGAGGATAGGATGAGGGTTCGCCCTCGTTGCGTGATAGCCGAAACCCCTCACCTCAGTTCTCTCCCCTTCAGCAAAGGGAGAGGCGGCCGCCGCCGCGCAGTGTGGAAAGTCGACGTTCATCAAAAATTCTTCCGCAAATCCATACCGGCGTACAAATGCGCGACTTGTTTTTCGTAGCCGTTAAACATGAGCGTTGGCTGTTTACCCGCAAAGAAACTGGCTCCGATCACGCGTTCGCTTTTCTGGCTCCAGCGCGGATGATCGACATTCGGGTTCACGTTTGCGTAGAAGCCATACTCGTTAGGTGCGAGTTGGTTCCAGAGCGTCCTTGGCTGCTCTGTCACAAAGTCGATTTTCGCCAACGATTTGGCGCTCTTAAATCCGTACTTCCATGGCACGACGAGCCGAAGCGGCGCGCCGTTCTGATTGCGCAGCGGTTTGCCGTAAAGTCCGACGGCGATGAGTGCCAATTCGTTGTGCGCTTCTTCCATGGTGAGGCCTTCGGTGTAGGGCCAGGAAAATTCGTTTGAGCGCTGACCCGAACAATTCGCCGGATCGAGGAACGACGTGAACTTCACGTATTTCGCATCCGGTGTCGGCTGCGCAAGCTCCACGAGTTTCGCCAGCGCAAAACCGTCCCACGGCATCACCATTGACCAAGCCTCAACGCAACGGTGACGATAATTACGGTGCTCGATTGGGCCAAGGAGTTGAATCAATTCGTCAACGTCAAGCTTGCGCGGGTTCACGCACAATCCCCCGATCTCGACCGACCATGGCCGCGTTTTCCACCCGTGATTAGCCAGCTCCTTTGGTTGATCCTTTGCCAGGCCCCACTCGTAAAAATTGTTATAGCTTGTGATGAGGTCTTCGGGCGTAAGTTTCACGCCATCGAGCTTGTACGATGGGTGAAGCGAATCGTTCAGTCCGGGTGACTCAGCCCGAATCCCGGGCGGCAACAAAGCGGAGGCGGCAAGGCCAAGCCCAAAAACGCGCAAAAATTCGCGTCGCCGCAAATAATACGCCTCTGGCGTTGTTGCGCAATCCGGGAGATCCCATGCGGGATGCACCCAACTCTTGCGCGGCTCATTTCTATCCACGCTAATTTGTCGATCCAAACCGCGAAACCTTACGAAGGGAGTGCAAAATCGGCCGGCTTGTAAGGATTTGCCGCAGCACGCGACGCATCCTCAAAACCTATGATCACGATCCGCTCATCCAAAGCTAGCTCCAAAGCGACACTGATTTGCCTGGAGGTCACCTTGAAGACACCACGTAATGTTTACACGATCTCTTCGGACGGAGCCTTGGCCGATTCAGGATCGTCATTTTGGGGCGGACTTTTTGGTGGTATCTCCTGGCCCGTTTCGCGCTTTCGTATCGCGGAGGGATTCCTGCTAGAACAGCAAATGTTCTTGCCCCATAACGAATCAACGGTGGCAATGTCATGGGCGCTTCATGGGGATACAGCTACCGCTGCGCAGCTCGTAGTGAGACCATTCTTTTCCGGCTGCGCACTTCGATCTTATCGCGATGTCGGGTTCCACCTTGATTCCGAGGACAACGCGGGACGGTTTACCTGGTTGCCAAATGTTCGTGGACCAAAGATCTTCGCTGACACGAATGGCCGATATGAGGACGAACGAGTTCGGCCGTTCGATTGCTTTTGTGAGCAAGCGGCAGCCTCGGGTTCCGAGGAAGAGCTAGTCACGCCAGGACGTTTTGAATTTGAACTGTGTGGGCGACCGTCGGTGCTGATCTTTTCGGTCGACGGTGTTGCCAACGCGCAACGTGATCAGCACGTGGGCGTCTTTTTGGCAGGCCTGATGCAAGGAAGTTCTCCCAGATCTGGTTCATCCATTGCTGAGAGCATTAGCGGGACAACTCAGCGGCTCGTAGCTGCATGATCAGCCCTCACAGATCTTTCGCGCCCGCAACCGACTCGATGAAACAAATCGATCGGGCGTTGCCATTCCCATTGCGCAGCAATCGAAGAATCAATCGAGCGCTCTGGGTTGTTTATATAAAATGTGATCGAACAGAGGAGACACGAAACTCTTGTGACACTATTTTTGCTAATGTCATAAAAACTCTTTATCGGCTGAACGGGGTCCAAGAGGTCGCGGGTTCAAATCCCGCCGGGGATTTTTGATAAGCTCCAAGTTCAAAGCTCCCATATCTAAAGAAGCTCAAATTCCAATTTCCAAACCGCTGCATTGTCGCTCTTGGAGTTTGCTCTTTGAAATTTCCCTGAGGTCTGGTTATTGGGGTTTGGGATTTTGCGCATGCGTCCTCAGCGTTGTTTGCGACCGGCGACCTATCGCGTTAGCATGCGCGCCGATGCTTAGCGCTGGAATTGTGGGTCTACCGAATGTCGGGAAATCAACGCTCTTCAATGCGGTCACACGCACACACAAGGCGCCGGCGGAGAACTATCCTTTCTGCACGATTGATCCCAACGTGGGCGTTGTAACCGTACCCGATTTTCGTCTGGGAAAAATCGCGGAGATTTCTCGCTCAAAAAAAATTACACCAACAGCAATCGAGTTTGTAGATATCGCCGGGCTGGTGAAAGGCGCGAGCGCAGGCGAAGGCCTTGGGAACCAGTTTCTCCATCACATTCGCGAAGTTGAGGCCATCGTGCAGGTCGTGCGTTGTTTTGAAAATCCTGACGTTCATCATGTCAGCGCAACCATCGATCCAATTCGCGATATCGAGGTCATCAATACCGAGCTCGTGTTGGCTGACCTTGCTTCGTTGCAAAAGCGACGCGAACGGTTGCAGAAGCAACTGCACGCCGGCGAAAAGTCAGCAATGATTGAGACTGAGGTCATCGAAAAACTGGTGGCGCATCTCGATCGCGGAAAACCGGCGATCACGGCAACGTTGACACCTGAAGAAAGATCAATCGTGCGAGGTTTTTTCCTGTTGAGCTCAAAGCCGACAATTTTTGCCTGCAACGTAGCGGAATCGGATTTGGCAGCTGTAGCCGGCATCGGTGATACCGGCCGGAACAAAGCGCCGCAATCATATGAAACCGGGATCACCGATCCCGGCTACAGCGCCGCGAAGCGCGTTGGTGCAGTTCAAGATTACGCGAGGCACCATTTCGCCACGGAAGCAATCGTGATCAGCGCGCAGATCGAGAGCGAACTTGTCGATCTTACCGAGCAGGAGGCGCTCGAATATTTACGCGGCCTCGGCGTGGAGGACAGCGGTGTACACGCGCTCATTCGCGCGGTCTATCATCTGCTCGGCCTGCGCACGTTTTTTACCGCCGGCGAAAAGGAGACGCGCGCCTGGACCATTCACGCCGGCGAAAAGGCGCCCGCCGCTGCCGGAGCGATCCACTCCGATTTCGAACGCGGTTTTATCGCGGCGGAAACCATTCACTGTAACGATCTGATCGCGGCCGGTTCTTTCGCGAAAGCCCGCGAAGCAGGCAAACTGCGGCTTGAAGGAAAAGAGTACGAAGTACGCGACGGCGACGTGATACTGTTTCGGTTCAACGTCTAGCTCTTCCTCTTCCGCTTAGTCTCACCCCAAGAGAGAAGATTGAGAGCAAGACGTAGAGGAAGAACGCATTACGCTCCGAGGTATAGAATGCGTCCGCATTGCTCGCAGCTAACGATTTCTTTCCCGGCTTTGACTCCTGCCGCGGTCGCAGTCGTTACTTTCATGTGGCAGCCAGTGCAAACGCCGTGCTCGACCGCGACGATCGCCGCGTCGCCTTTGCTGTTGAAGAGACGCTCGAACTGGTCAAGTAAATCGGCGTCAATCTTAGACGCAAGCGCTTCCCGCTCATTTTCTAGTTCTCGCTGCTGCGTTTCCAGCGCTTTTGATTTGCTTTCGAGATCGATCAACTGCCGTGAGATCGTCTCTTTAGTCGCTCGCGCAGTGTTCTCCGCCGCTTCAAATTCGGCTTTCATCTTGTCGGCCTCGATCATCAACTCGAGCTCCTGATCCTCGAGCTTGCGGACTTCATTTTCGTATCGCTCAATCTCGTGGCCGATTGCCTGAAACTCGTCGTTTTTCCTGGTTTGATACTGCTGCGTCTTGAGCCGTGCGATGCTTTCGGTGCGTGTGCCCACATCGAGCTCCAGCTTTTTTCGCTCAACTTCAAGATGGCGCGTTTTTTGTTTCAGTGCGTCAACCCCCGCTGCACTTGCAGCCAGTTGCGACTCGAGATGACTGCGTTCCAATGGCACCGTTTTGATCTCAGCCTGGATTTGTCTGATCTTTTGTTGTCGATCTTGAAGAACGAGCAGTTGTTCCAGTTCCGAATGCACGAGCGCTCAACCTATTGATTCGGCGGAGCGGCGTCAATCACTGGGCACCAGAACCGAGTTGACTGAATGCGTCCAGCATTTGATGGGGACGCGCGCGTACGGCGATATTCTCAGTGAGATTCACCCAGCGAACCATGCCATTGGAATCAAGGAGAAATTCGGCCGGGCGCGCTATATCCGCTCCTTTTGGTCCGGCACGGGGATGCAACACGTCATACCGGCGAATGATTTTTGCTCCGGGATCGGAAAGCAACGGAAACGTGTAACCGAGTCTTTGCGACTGCCAGCGATTGATCTCGGGTGGATCAACGCTGATGCCCACCACGCGAATGCCGCGCGAGTTAAAGTCCGCAAGGGTCTGCTGGAAACTCCGCAACTCGGAGTTGCAGAGTGGTCACCAAAAGCCGCGATAAAAAATCAGCACAACAGCATTCGAACCGGAAAGCAAATCGCCGAGACCAACAGGCTTTCCACTTTGATCCAGTAGTATAAAATCCGGCGCTTTTTGCCCAACGCGCGGCGCGCCACTCGAAGCGGGAACCTGCCGCAGGAAGTAGAAGATTTCGTAACTAAAAAACGCAATGAGGAACACAGCAATCGCTGCGAAGATCGAGCCGAAAATCTTTCCGCGGTAAACTTGCGGCCGGCCGAACGCCCGGAACAGACCGAGCATCAACAACGCAGCCCCAATTCCAAAGAGCGAAAGATTCGCCCATGGAAAATCCCGCGTGATTGGAAATTGAGCGAAGAACGGGTACGACAACAACCCGCCGACTACGACAACGAAGCCAACCCATAGCGGCCAGTTCCACTTCCGCTTCATGTCGATCTTGCCTGGGACATTCGCAAAATCCATCGATAAAGAATGAATGCCATCGCTACGAATGTAATGCCGCCGAGAACGATTCCCGCAGTTTCAAACTTCGCAAGACTCGGAATCCATTTCGCCAAAACTCCATCCGGACCGACTAGCGCCAGCGGCGCAGGCTTGTCAGAGACTGCTCTGATCAGAGAAATCACGACCGCGATTATGCCTTCCCCAACGATCAGACCTGATGCGAGAAGCACGCCAAGCTGCTTCGCAGCTCCCGGCCTGGGAGTACGATCAGCTCGCCGGTCGTAGAACCAACCGGCAACGGCTCCCACAACGATCATCAAGGTGCTCGAAGTCGGCAGATAAATTCCGAGACCGACTGCGAGCGGCGGAACACGCATGTGTTTGGTGGTGCGGCCAAGAATTTCATCCAGAAAAACTATACCGACGCCAATGAATGCGCCGATCCCAATTAAACTCCAATCGATGTCCGCGGCGATCACGCCTTGCGCGAGCGACGAAATCAAGCCGGCTTGCGGCGCGGGCAACGCGCGACGCGGATCTGCGCCCGGCGCACCAGCGAACCCATAAGTATGATTCATAAGATCTAGCACAGGCGGAATGACCAATGCACCTGCGACAACACCTATCACCAGCGCGACTTGTTGTTTCCACGGTGTTGCATCGACCAATTGTCCCGTCTTGAGGTCCTGAAGATTGTTGTTTGCGATCGCGGCCACGTTGAAAATTACGGCCGTCGTGAAAAGCGCGAACGCCATCAATGCTTTGCCCGAATCCGGCGAAACGTACGGCTTAACGCCGACCACCAGCAGCAACGCGGCGCCAATCACGACTAAAATTCCGATGCCGGACAGCGGACTGTTCGATGAACCGATCAGGCCGGCCATGTAACCGCAAACCGCGGAGACAAAGAAACTCATCAACACGATGTAAACGACGCCGCCGATAATGAGCGTTGGTAAATGCGCGCCGAGTCCAGTTTGATTTCCGAAAAATCCGAGCAACCAACCGATCGGCAACATGCAAACCAGCGTGACCACGCCGACAATGCCGATCGGAATGTCGCGTTCGGTAATCGGTAGCGTGTCGGCTTTGCCCGCTTTGCGCGCGCGCGACGCGGCCATTGCGCTCGCGAGACCGCTGATCAGCGGTTTTGCAAGCTTCAACAAAGTCCAGATCGCAGAAATGCCGATCGCGCCGGCGCCAATGTACCTGACTTTGCCGCTCCAGGCGCTGCGCGCGAGCGCAGCCACCGGTGTGGTGAAGTCGTGGGCAAGGCCAGAATAATGCGGCACTCCCCAGCCCCAACCGATCAGCGCACCAATCAGCATGGCGATGCCGACCGAGAGGCCGACAAGGTGCCCTATCCCGAACAACAAAAACGATAAGGAGAAATCGTAGCCGCTGACCGCACCTTTCTTTCCGATTCGAAAATTTTGCGCCAAATCCGAGGCGAACAGCTGTGTCTCGATGATTAGTGCAAAAGCGGCGGACACGATCGATCCCCACAGAACTGCAAGTAAACCGGCGCGGCCGTGCTCAACGTCGTGAGCATCTGCGGCGTCGCCGCCACTTCCAACCTTGAGAACCTCGGCGCAAGCGACTCCCTCCGGATATGGCAAATCCGAGTTCGTCACCAACGCGCGACGGAGCGGGATCGAATACATCACCCCGAGAATTCCGCCGAGCGCACAAATCCAAAACGAGGTCCAGAACGGAAAGTCGGTCCAGTAACCAATCATGATCAGTCCCGGCAACACGAAAATAATCGATGAGAGCGTGCCCGCTGCCGAAGCAACCGTTTGCACGATGTTGTTTTCCTGGATGGTCGCGTCGCGAAAACTCCGCAGGATCGCCATGGAAATCACGGCCGCGGGAATTGATGTCGAAAAAGTGAGGGCAGCTTTAAGACCGGCGTAAACATTCGCCGCGGTGAAAACCAAAGTGATGACGACTCCGATGATTATTCCGCGAATGGTAAGCTCGGCAGGGCGGTTTGCGTTCCCTTGCTGACCGACCGTCATAAACAGGCTCTTGGTTTCACTCGTTTGCCTCGAAATCGTTTTTCGGCGACTGCATCGTTCTGCGACGAGAGCGCAGAATAGTGGCGAACCGTCCGCAAGGTCAAGACGCACGTGCTGACTTGCATGAAAGTATTTCGGCGAGAGCGCCGCTGCAACGGACGCGAAGCGACGGCCAGGCTTTCAAACAAACACGCGCCGCCGCGTGCGCTCCTCAGATCAAAACATTTCCACAGGCGAGCGTTGAACAGTTTTGGAAGTGCTCTGGACTGCGCGTTCCTGGCCGGCTACGGATATCCGAAGCTCGCCGATTTCGTCATCAATTTTGCGGAAAGTGGCTTCGGAAAATTTGTCCGGCGGAGATAGCTTCCTTTTGACACTCGCGACGTTGCCCAAAGCGCGATTGATTTGGTCTGATGGCAGCGTCCCGAGAATTCGGTGCACGGTTTCGATTTCCGGAATGCGATGGCAAATCATCACGACGTCGTTACCGGCATTGATTGCGCCCCGAATGGTGTCCTCTAATCGGTATCCTGTCAGGATCGCGCCCATATCGAGATCGTCAGTCATGACAAGACCGTCGAAACCAAGTTCGTCGCGCAATAAGCCGGTGACGATGCTGCTCGAGAGTGTGGCAGGAGTGCGTTCCGGCTCGAAGGATGAATACCAACCATGGCAAATCATGATACTGTCCACATCAGGAACGAACTGCCGAAACACCGCCAATTCATTCTGATCGAGTTCTCCTCGGGTGCGATCGATCTGCGGCAACTGATAGTGAGCGTCTGTAGTTGCAGCAGAGTAACCGGGAAAATGTTTGCCGCAGCTCGCGATCCCCTGCCCTCTCATTGCGGCATTGAATGCGCCGGCATTGCGCACGACTTGCTCGACATTTTTTCCGTAGCACCGGCCGCGCAGCGAATTCTCAGCGTCATCATCAAAAGAGATGTCCAGCACGGGACAAAGGTCCAGATTGAACCCGAAAAGGCGTAGCAAACGTCCGGTGATCTCGCCATGCCGCCGAATCAGGTTGAGGTCGTTCTTGTCGCGCAGTTGTTGCGCGCTAGGCGGCTCACTGCCAATCAGGCGCAATCGCGACACACGTCCGCCTTCTTGGTCGATGGTGATGATCGGCTCGACTTCGCTGAGGTCTCGCAAATCATCGATAAGCTTTCGGAGCTGCGTCGCGCTCTCGATGTTGCGTGCGAAGAGAATAAACGCACCCGGTTGGATGCGTCGAAACAGGGCGGCTGTTTTCGAATCGATTTCTTTGCCCGGCACACCGGTCATGATCAGTTGACCAAGCGAATTGTTCTTCATCGGCCGCAAAGATGAATGCTCAACGGCAATATTCAATGTCCAACGCACTTCAGCTCATTGAGAGAACGCTTTTAGTTGAACGTTGAGCGTTGAGCGTTTAACCGTTGGCAGATTGAAGAAGATCGCGATTTATGGCGGCAGTTTCGACCCGGTCCATCACGCGCATTTAATTCTTGCCCGCGAAGCGATTGAGACGCTCGGTCTTGAGAAGGTCATCCTGGTCCCGGCCGCGATATCACCGCTCAAGAAGGCCGCTCCGGTCGCCAGCGGAGATGTACGATTAGCAATGTTGCGGGCGGCGATAAGAGACCAGCCGGAGTTCGAAGTGGATGAATGCGAGCTGCTGCGTCCGCCGCCTTCGTACACAATCGATACTGTTGAAGAAATTCGCCGGCGCGAGTGCGACGCGGTCCTCTACTGCTTGATCGGTGAAGACAACATTGAACAACTGCCTCGGTGGCATCGCTTCAATGAGCTGGAGAAACTAGTTCGCTTCGTTGTTCTCGACCGCACAGGCAAACAACCCACGCATACTTATCAGTTGATCCATCGTCGGATCGACATTTCGGCCACGGAGATACGGCGAAGAGTTGCGCAACATGAATCGATTCGGTACCTGGTAACTGGGTCAGTGGAGGAAATCATTCAGCGCGAAAAACTTTATCGGGAGCATTCGACATAACGCCGGAAAATTTAGCAAAACGCTGTGCCGAACTCGCCTCCAGCAAAAAGGCCGAGGATATTGTGGTGCTGGATTTGCGCGAGATCTCGAGCTTTACGGACTTTTTTGTGATCTGCTCAGGCACGTCGGAGCCACAACTCAAAGCAATCGGAAATGAAATTGAGATTCGGTTGCGAGAAGACTATTCGCTGCGGCCGGTAGCCGTTGACGGATTTCCAGCCAGTCAATGGATGGTACTCGATTACCTGCAAGTGGTTGTCCACATTTTTCATCGCGACAAGCGAGCCTTCTACAGCCTTGAAGACTTGTGGGGGGACGCGCCGGTGGTCGAATGGGAAAGCGCGGCGGCGAATTGAGGTGAACCGCAGTCCCCGAAGCCGATTGCATTGAGTCCTCCCGGCGAACCCGTAGACCGGGCGGCAAGGCTCGTACGGCCGGCCACCCGGGTCGGCTCACGCTTCCATCTGAGATGGCCGACGCGTCGGCAAGAACGCCTTGCGCGACGGGTTGCTATTTCTTGGTCGGCGCCGGCGACGGTGGCGGCGGAACCTTTGAAGCACCCGGCGGAGCAGGCGTCGGAGGAGGCTTCACGTCCTGCAATTCGACTTCAAAAATCAGCGTCGCGTTGGGACCAATGTCCGGACCCATTGCGCGCTCGCCATAGGCAAGGTTCGACGGAATGAACAACTGATACTTTGATCCCTGTTTCATCAGTTGAAGCGCTTCGGTCCAACCCTTGATGACACCGTTAACCGGGAAGGTGGCTGGCTGACCGCGTTTGTATGAACTGTCAAACTCGGTGCCGTCAATCAGCGTGCCCCGGTAATTTACTGTCACCATATCCGTGGCTTTGGGCTGTGATCCTGTTCCTTCTTTCTCGACCTTGTATTGCAAGCCGCTCGCTGTCGTTTTCACACCGGGTTTCTTCTTGTTGTCTTCAAGAAACTTGGCGCCGTCGGTCTTATTTTTCTCGCCGAGCTGCTTCTGTTTCTGTTCCATGTCCTTTTCGAATTGCGCCATGACATCCTTCACCTGGTCAGGCGTCAGTTGCGGTTTACCGGCAATGGCGTCTTTCATGCCTGCGTTCAAGACATCGGGATTAATGTCCACCTTTTGGCGAGCGAGGTTAAATCCGATTTGCATCCCAATCGCGTAGCTGACCTTGTCCTTCTGGTCTTTGAATTGTGGTGATTTCTCTTGCCCGAACAACGGGAATGCAAGTAAGGATGCGCTGACAATAAGAATTAAACGTTTCATAAGATCGTGTTTCCGCGCCGTTGTTATTTAAAGTTGATCGCCGCAGAAAGTCGCACGCTAATGGATAAATCCCGCCCGTCAAGGAAACAGCATTACCGCCTGTTCGGCTGCGCTGACCTCGCATTTGTAGTGGTCGCAAGCGGAATGATTGGGCTCTGCCCCAGAACCGTTGCTTCCATCAGCCTTTCGCACAGCAGTGCTTTGAAAATCGGACAAAGGGTATGGCAAAACGAATGCAACGGGACTGTTTCCGGGCTCACTTCATGGAACCAAGGCGAAGATTTTGCGTCACTAGGTATCGGCCACTTCATCTGGTATCCGAAAGGACGACGCGGCCCGTTCGAGGAAAGTTTTCCCAAAGTCGTGAGCTTCATCTCAAGCCGCGGCGCCAAGTTACCAGCTGTTCTTTTGGATGCCGGTGCCGGAAACGCTTGTCCATGGAACTCGCGTGCCGAATTTGTTCGAGCGCAACATTCAGTTGAGATGAATCAGTTGCGCAGATTTCTAGCCGATACGATCGATCTGCAGGCAGAATTTCTTGTTGCCAGATTGGAGGCCGCTCTGCCTAAAATGCTGGCCGAAGCGGCGCCCACCGATCGACTCAACGTGCAGCAACAAATTGAGCGCCTGACAAAAACACCCCAGGGATGTTACGCACTTGTCGATTATGTGAATTTCAAAGGAGAAGGTGTTCTGCACAGCGAACGTTATCAGGGCCAGGGTTGGGGGCTGCTTCAGGTGCTCGAAGCCATGCATGGGAACTCCGAAGCTGAAGCGGCTGATGAATTCGCGCGCGCTGCCACAGCCGTCTTGACGCGCCGCGTTCACAATTCTCCACCCGAACGGCATGAATCACAATGGTTAACGGGTTGGCTTCGGCGCGTAAACAGCTACAATGGCGGCTAATCTTATGCCGGGGACACTTCGTATCCTTCTCTGCACGATTCTGCTGACTGGGCTTGCGTCTTCAATCAGTGCCCAATTTCGTCTTTTTGGACCGCGGCAAAAGCCGACACCACAACCGATGCGGAAAGCGTCCGCTTATATCAGCCGTCAAGAACCTTTTAAAGTAAATCAGTCGTTGCTGAAACAGGCAACGCCTGACAACACGCGCATCGTAGTCTCCATTCCGAAGCAACGCGCTTACCTGATGATCGGCGATCAGGTTGTTGCTGACGGCCCAATTTCCTCCGGTAAACGCGGTCATGAGTCGCCCCAGGGTCACCTGAGGGTGCTCGAAAAAGACCCGGACCACCGTTCAAATCTGTATGGCGACTTTGTGGACTCCTCGGGCCGCGTGGTACGCGCCGGCGTGAGCACCCGCAGCGATGCGGCTCCGAGCGGAACACATTACGTCGGCGCGCCGATGACGTGGTTCCTGCGTTTGACCGAGGAGGGCGTGGGTATGCATGTCGGAATTTTGCCGGGTTATCCCGCTTCGCACGGTTGCATTCGCCAATCGCCTGACGGCGCAAAATTATTCTACCAGTACGCCAAGGTGGGGACGCCCGTAGACGTAGGCGAGTACTGACATCCAACCGTCATGTCGAGCGTAGTCGAGACATCCCGCTGCCAAATCGAAAGCCTTTGCTACGGGGTTCCTCGACTTCGATCGGAATGACCAGTTGCGTTGTGGCTAATTTTCCGCCGCAACAAATCTAGTGCTGTTACAGCAGCTAATTGCTTGAACGTCTCGCGATCAGTTGGGAAAAAGAATTTCCTGGCGACCGTTTTAGAGTCTGCTGAAGCGAGTGCAATGTAAACGGTCCCGACCGGCTTTTCGTCTGAGCCTCCGTTCGGTCCCGCAATTCCAGTGGTTGCGACACCGTATATCGAAGCTGCGCGCGCGCGCGCGCCCTCGGCCATCGCGCGGGCGACCGGGTCACTGACCGCGCCATGTTTTTCGATCAATTTGGGATCGACATTTAAGACGTCGCTCTTCGCGTTATTCGCATACGTGACGTAGCCCGCCAGGAAAACTTCCGAGACGCCGGGCACGTTTGTGATGCAGTTTGCGATGAAGCCCCCAGTGCACGATTCGGCCGTTGCCAATGTTTCCTTCCGTTGTTTAAGCAGTTTCACCACGACTGCCTCAAGCGCTTCGTCGCCGGTCGAGAAGATCGACACACCTAATTCGTAGCGAATGATGGCGTCGGCCTTTTGAATCGCGTCCGGTTCCCCGATGATGCGCACTTCGACTTCTCCCGGCCGCGCGCAGTAGCCCAGTTCGATTCCTGGGATCGCCAGAACTCTTTCTCCAA